>Ga0055449_10000035_pt1 | contig 30278 bp, 21 predicted proteins | sample China_Galinas_PW_2_FD_57739 | JGI IMG/M metagenome (GOLD analysis project Ga0055449, IMG submission 57739) | Wetland microbial communities from San Francisco Bay, California, USA, that impact long-term carbon sequestration - China_Galinas_PWB_D1 | ecosystem: Environmental > Aquatic > Marine >... | reverse complement strand
CGACGCGCAACGGGCTGCTCGCAGCCACGGTGGCGCGTCAGGTGGCGGCCCACACGTCGACGGCACCGGATGTGTGGGCGGCCTTGGCAAAGTTCAACTTCATGGTGGACGAGGCCTTTGTCCAGGTCTACATCGCCGGCACGGCCCTGGGGATCCTCTTCTGGTCGATCGGCTTTCTGTCCTTGAGGCGCGCGTGGCTGGCGCTCGGACTTTCGGGCCTTCTTGTAAGCGGAGCCTCGTTACTGGCACTCTGCTTCGGACACCTGCGCAGCAATGTTCACGACGTAGGATTGTTTGCGTTCGCCTCCGCCCTCTGGACCATCGCGCTGGCGATCCTCGTGATGCGTTCGCCGTCGCAAGGTCCGGGTGAAGCCTGACGCCGACGCGCCCGCCACGCCAACAGAAAAGGCCCGGACGAGTCAACTCGCCCGGGCCTTGCAATCGTTAGTGCCTTAGACTGGCACGAGCCAGCCGGCTAACCGCCGTTGAGCGTATTCAACGCGCCGATGGACGCGTTGAGCACGCCGGTCACGAACGACGGGTTGTGCACACCCTTACTGCTGTCGTTGTTGACCAGGAAGTAGTTCCAACCGGCCTTGGGCAGCGCCGCATCGGCGAAGGCGTAGAGCTCGCCGATATCCGTGTCCGTTCCGTCGATCACCTTAACATTATTCAGTGCGATCGGGCCCACGACGGTGTCATCCGCGAGCGTCACCGAGATGGCCTGACGACCGTGGGAAGTTCCGAACTCGACGGCGGTGAAGTCGCCGGCGGAGGCCAGCGTCGCCTCGCCGCCCAGGTCGATCGTGTTGCCACCGGCGATCTCTGCGTTGAGCAGATTCGTCATGGCCGTCTCGATCAGACCCTTGAGCTGATCCGAGCTGGTCTGGAAGGCCGTCTGGATCGACGAGGCGTCGGTGATGGCATCGCCGTGGCACTCGGAGCAGATGTCCGGCGCGGCGTAGAACGTGTGGTTCGTGCCGCCTTGTTCATAGGACAGGGCGTCCGGCGGCGGCGTGGCCTGCATGTGGCACGCGACACACGCGTCGGTGACGAGCGAGTGCGGGCCGCGGGTGCCGACGTCGACGAAGAACGCGTTTTCGCCCACGAGAACGTCGGTCTGAGCCGAGCCGTGCGGGGCCTGGGACGTAGTTCCTGCAGCCACGATGTCGTCGTACGTGTCGTCGTTGTACAGCCCATGGCGCGAGTTGTGGCATGTCATGCAGATGGCCCCGCGACCCACGTCCGTCACGGTGAAGCCCGCGATCAGCGGCGGCGTGTCGCCGGAGATGCGAACCGTCGCGTCCGTCTCGTTGCCGGAGACCGTGCCGATGTTGTGCGGATCGTGACAGGTGACGCACGTCTGCGGGTGCGTATCGTCGGCCGTCCATGTCACCTCGATGTTCGCCGTCGGATCGGTGTTGGGATCGTCGTCCAACAGGATCGGCAGCCACGTCAGGAAGCCGTTGGCCGTGTGGCAGCGAGCGCAACTTCCGTTCGTGCCTTCGTCGATCGCCAGCTCATAGTTGGCATGCCCACTGAGCTGCCACTGCTGGAAGCGCCCGTGACGCAACGGCTCGCCGTGACACTGCCCGCAGTTGTCCGCCGAGAGCGTCACGCGCGAAGCACCGGTCGTGTGGGCGTCGCCGCCCTGCGGGCCGTGGCAGTTCTCACACTGAATGTTGGCGAGCTGGGCGACGCTCGGATAGTCGGCGACCGTCGTCGCCCAGGCGTCCGGGTTCATGGCGTTAATCAAACCGGAGTTGAGCCAGGCGTCGTAGTCCGTCGCCTCATCGAGCCCGCCGTTGTCATCGTCCGGGTTGTAGCCCACCGAGTGACAGAGGAAGCAACCGGTGCCCCAGTGGTTGCCGGTATTCAACTGGTCCGTGAAGATTTCCGCGTGCCCGGTCTGACGCCAGGTGGTGAACTTGTCCGGCGCAATACCGCCGTCTTTGTGGCACACGGTGCAGTTGGCGGCGTCGGGTCGTCCGTCGGCGCCAATGCCCGTGATCGCGCCGACAAACGTGCCGGCGTAGATCTCCATGGTCACCGTGCTGCCGTCGGCTGGGTCGGTCACGGTCACCGTGTACTTCCCCGTGGCGTCCGGCGTGAAGTATGGACTCTGCGAGGTCGCGTCGCTCAGCGTCGCGCTGCCCGGGCCGGAAAGCGCCCAATCGTATTGGTAGCTGGTGTCCGGGTCACCCTGGGCCGTGAGCGCCGTCCTGCCGTGCAGCAGCACCGGCACGTTGATCGGCACGTTGAGAATGCCACCGCCCGGCTTGAAGGGCAACGTCGTTGCCACATCGGCGGTCGCCGTAAGGGTGCCCGATGATGTCTCCACCGTCACCGTCAGTTCCACGGCCCCCGCCTCCTCCAACGCGAACGGGTTGGGGCCCACGACCTGGAACCGGTCCTGGAGTCCGCCCGGCGCTTCGGTGTCGGGCACCGGAACGTTCTCGGGCAACTGGTCGGCGGTAATCGGCGGCTCCGAGAGCTTCGTGATCAGCTCATCGCGATAGGCGCCAAGGTCCGGTAGCGTCACGTCGGTCGAATTGGCCGACGGGCTGGCAATGTTGACGGTCACGCTGTTGCTTTGCGACCAGGAATAGCTCGTGACGGTCGTCGAGCCGTCGAGGATTTCGACGTTGGCCGTGACCGTCACCGTGCCGCCCGGCGCCGCGTCGCCCTCGACACTCGTCGTGACGAAGGCCGCCGCCGTCGGCGTCAGGCTGAAGTTCACCGTCGTGGCGCCCCTCGTGACGGTGGCCATGTTCGACGCCGCCTCAAAGCGGTCGTCGGCAACGCTGACGGTGTAGTCGCCGGCCGCCAGCTCGATGGTGTACGTGCCGTCCGCGGCGGTCGTGGCCGTACCTCCATGCTCAGGAGCCGGGTCGACAGAGACCGCGGCCCCGGCAACCGGATCTCCCGTCGTGGCGTTGGTCACCGTACCGGTAATCCCGGTCGTGCCGCCCCCATTTACCGGGCAACCCGCAATCAGCAAGGCGCCGGCGAGGCCGACCGCCCATACCGAAAGCGCCTTTGCGTTCGTGAATCGTCGCTTCATGACAAAGAATCCTCCACTCGTGTGAGATCGGGGGCGATTTTGCTCCCAGACTTAATTTCAACGGCATCGGCTACACCCGAACCGACGCACATGGCGAACGACATCGTAGACCGCGCTGACAATGCCTGTCGCAATTCTTCTTTCCGGCGTCTCACCTGCTTGGGTGACGACGCTACACGTTTCATGCCTCGCGCCGCTTGCAGGCAAAAGAACCCGCGCAGTGCGAGGTTATCGCACCCTCAGAATACCAATCGTGCGTACTTCGTACCATGGGCACTACGTACAGTGTTATCGGCGCAGCGCCAAAGACGCCATTGACAAATGCGACCTTTCTCAACATCGAGAAGTTACCTGAATTGGGGCCAGAATCAAGTGCGATTTCTGTGCCTGTGAGTTTCTCGCCCGACAACGGAAATGCCGGGCAGCCATCAACAGCCGACCTTCCGCCCTGAGCGGCTGGCGAAGCTAGTTGATTTCCAGTTTCACTTTGACGTCTGCGTGAGGCTGGGGCCGCACGCTCATGCTCGCCACTTGGCGTGTGTTACGCCTCCGCCAGCGCTGAAACACCCTCGGGAAAACCCTAGCACGGTGTGCAACGCGTCAGCGGGATGGCACGGCATCGTGCCACGTGGCGGCATTTGCTGTCGAGTGTTCGCGGCCGCTCGACACTGCGGTCCCCTCGGTGGCTTGCCGAGGCACCCGTTTCCCGAAGGGCCGTGGGGTAACCTACGGCGCCTTCGTCACTTATCGTCATCGAACTGGCCGATGTAGCCGAGTGATTGCAGCTCGCGGATTTGCTCGGGCGTCAGTTTCAGTTGTTTCGTGTCGATCGAGGCTACGAACGGCGGCTGGGCCCGACGGTATTCGATGAGCTTGCCGATCATCGCGCGGGCCCGGTCGTGGTGCGTGTCGATGACGTCGTGTTGCTCGGCCCGGTCGGCCTCCATGTCATAGAGCTCGAAGCGCATCGGGCGTTTCCCCGTGCCGACCAGGTTTTTCACGAATCGGTACAGGAGCTTCCATCGCCCGCCCTCGATCTCGGCGGCTTCGATTACACCGTGCCGCAGGTGCGCGTGGTTCGACGCAAAGAGCGTGCGCTTGGCAATCGAGTCGCGCCGTGCCTCGCTGCCGCCCACGAGAAACGGCGCGAGCGAGGTACCCTCGAGCACGTAGGGCTGCGGCATGTCAAAGAGCTCGAGCAGGGTCGGCATCAGATCGTGAAGCTGCGCGGGGGTATCGACCCGGCCGTGGTGCGTGATCTTTGGACCTGCAATGACCAGCGGCACGCGCTGGACCTCGGTGTAGAGGTCACTTCCGTGCGTCCACGCGCCGTGCTCGAGAAACTCTTCACCGTGATCGGCGGTCACGAGGATCTGCATGCGATCGCCGAGGCCGGCCGATCGCATTCGATCGAGAAACATATTCAGCCGGTGGTCTGCGTAGGCACACTCCTCGTCATACAGCGAGACGACGTGGGCGATCTCCTCCGGCGTTCGGGCCGTGAAAAAGCCGTGGTTCTTGGTGTCGAAGGTGCCGTTGATCGGCCCGCGATAGCCGGTGTCGAAGCGGCCGGCGAACGCCTCCGGAGGCGTGTAGGGTGCATGCGGCTCGGCCGTGTGAATGTAGACGTACATCGGCCGATCACCGTGCACGTCAACCCAATGCATCACTTCCTCGAGCGGCACCGTTCGGTCGGCGTCCTTTTCCCACCAATAGGCGATGCGGTCGGTGAAGTGGTCGAACCCCTGATCGGCGTTTTGTCGCGGGCCGGCGTTGACGTTGGTGCAGAAGCTCGCCGTGGCGAAGCCGGCCGCGCGAAACGCTTCGGCGATGCTGACGAGTTGGTCCGGGGCCCGCATCGACGGGCCATACACGCCGTGCCGCTCGGTCGGCAGGGAGAACGTATAATCCGGCACCGACGACACTGTCTGCGGCGAATCGGCGAACATCGCGCTGAACCACGCCCCTTGCCCGGCGAGCGCGGTCAGGTGCGGCATGGTCTTGCGATCATAACCGTAGAGGTCGAGGTGCTTCGCGGCCAGCGCGTCGATCAGGTAGAAAACGACGACCGGCGCATCCTTCACCGGCTCGTAGACGACCGGGTTGCCCCACAAGGCGACGCCGTCACCCTCGCTCTCCAAGGTGATCGACACGGTCTCGCCGGCGAAGTCTTCCAGCGAGGCGGACACGTCGCGCCAAGTGTCAGCATCTGACATTTTTTCATCCAGGACGTCCGCGCTGCGCGATGGGCCGTCGATGCGTATCTTGAACGCGTGTTCACCGGCGACGGCGTTGTGATCATTCGCTACGAATCCGATGCCGGTTTGCAGCTTGCCGTGCTCGGGCACGACGATGTCGTCGTATCGAATGGTCGCGTGGCCGTGCGCGTACACGGCGTTGCGCGTTTCCTTGGACAGCGCGGTTCGCGCCCGTCCGATCGGATCGGGAAAGGCGTCCACGCGTTTGATGAACTTGATGGCGTTAACGAACACCGTCGCGTTGCCGCCGCCGTCGAACTCGAGCGCGAGTTCGGAGAGTGGCCCCTTCCAGTCGGCCAACCCGTCGGTGGTCACGCTGAGCGTCCACGAGCGATCGTTGCTGGGAAGCGGCAGCCGAATCTTGCCGGCCTGGGACCAGATCAGATCTACGGAATCGCCCGCCGGGATGTGCACGTCGAGGCTGATACGCCCGACATCTTCGCTTGCCACGTTGAAGCCGCGCACATAGACGCGCGTTCTGTAGTGACCTTCGCCGACGTCGGCCGACTGCACCTGCCAACCATCGGTCGGCTGATCGCTTCGGAACGGACCGAGCGTCAGCAGCATGGCGTCCTGCGCCGGCGGCGGCTGCCATGAACTCGTGCGATTGGCCTCATCGAGGCGCTCATCAAGTCGCACGAGGTCGTCGCGCGGCTTCGCCATGCGCGGCTTTCGCGGGAGCGGCACCGGATCGGGCACCTTCGTCAACTCCTGATCCGCCCAGGTGAGAAACGAGGCCCAGTCCTCGGGAGCGCCGGCGAGCGGGTCGGACGTGGCGGCGGCGGTCGTCGCAGGATGTGCGTCCCCCTCGTCGGAGGGTTTGCGGCACCCGGCGAGGAGCACGGCTGTCGCCGCGGACAAAGCCGTCAAACTGACACCCCACCGATTCACGATCGCTCCCTGTGAGTTTCGCACGGCGCCTGCCCCGGTTGCCTACGCCGAACGGTCGCGTGATACCCGACATTCGCACGTCGGGCCAGCCGACGGCCAAGGGAAGCCCGGCCGACCTCCGACGGCATTACTCCGCTATCAGCGGTTGGGTATGCGGCCCGCCAGATTCCTGTTGAATAAATCACCGGCTTCCGAAATAATGCGGACTGGGTAGTGAATTAGTAGTCGTTGCAACTAATAGGATCGCCACTGATGTCGTCGTTGGATCAATGCGTGCAAGCCATTGTGAATCTTGGATTTACGTCACTGGAAGCCGAGGTCTACACCTTTCTGGTGCAGGAGCCGGGGGTGACCGGATACCGGGTGGCCCAGGCGATCGGCAAGCCGGCCGCCAATACGTACAAGGCCCTCGAATCGCTGGAGCGGAAGGGGGCGGTGCTGGTCGACGAGGGCGAGAACCGGGCGTTTCGAGCCATGCCGCCGGCGGAACTGCTGGCCGGGCTCAAGCGGGAATTCTCGGCCCGGCATGAGCGGGCCATCGAAGCGCTCTCGAAGCTGGCGGCGGCGCCGCCGGACGATCGGCTCTATCAGCTCCGATCGCGGTCGCAGGTGTTGGAGCGATGCCGGGGGATGCTGGCGCGGGCAAAGCATGTGGCGGCGATGGATTTGTTCCCGGCGGTGGTGGTGGAATTGTGGCCCGATCTGGAGGCGGCCGCCGGGCGCGGCGTCGAGGTCATCATCAAGACGTATGAGGCGTTGCGCGTGTCGGGGGCTCGGGTGATCGTTCGGCCGCGGGGCTACGAGATCGTCGATGCCATTCCGGCGCAGCTCGTGAGCCTCAACATCGACGGGGCCGAGCATCTTCTGGCAATGCTGCGCGGCGACGGCGACGAGGTTCATCAGGCCGTCTGGACGAGCAGCGCGATCGTCGCGTTTCTTCTCTACAACGGATTGATCAACGAGGTGTCGCAGGTCGCGGTGATGCAGGCTTTGGACAAGGGGGAGGACGTCGCGGGGATTCGGCGCCGCTTCGAGGAGTTGCGTCCGTTTCATCCGGTCTCGTCGCGCGGCCCGGCCTATTCCAACCTGCTGAAGGAATTGGGAATGGAGATGCCGGCGCAATCGCGTCCAACGATGGAACCAGGGCGAGCAGGAATTCGATAGCGGGCTCAACGCGCCCGCTGGGCCAGAGAGAAAGGAAAGATCATGGTACGTGGAAGAACGTTCGGTTTGTGGGTCTTGGTCGCCCTGGCGGTGGCCCAACCGATTGCGACGGTGTTCGCCAAGGATGAACCGCCGCCCAAGCTCGATCCGGCGGTGATTCGATCGCGGGTGGCGGAGCTCGCGAAGCGCCAAGCGGATTGGGAGCGCGTGATGCACAAGCGCGGCATTCCCGGCATGGCCATCACCGTCGTACTGGGTGACGACGTGATCTTCTCGCGTACGCTGGGTCAGCGCGATCCGGTGAAGGGCCTTCCTGTTACCGACGACACCATGTTCTACATCGCGTCGTGTACGAAGTCCTACGTGGCCATGGCGATCATGACGCTGGTCGACGAAGGCAAAGTAGCGCTCGACGCGCCCGTCAAGAAGTACCTGCCGCGCTTCGAGCTGGCGGACAAGGAAGCGACGAAGAAGATCACGATTCGCGACTTGCTGTCGCACGCCAAGGGGCTGAACAGCACGCCGGCCGTCATTCTCGACGCCTACACCGGCGAGATCACGGAGGATCGATACTACTACTGGCTCAAGAAAGCGAAGCCGAAAGGAGCGTTCGAGTACACCAACGTCCACTACACGTTACTCGGTCGCGTGATCGAGGCCGTGACGGGGGAATCCTGGCGCGACTATCTTCAGGAGCGCATCTTCAAACCCGCGGGGATGTATCACACGACCGGTTATGCCAGCCGGCTGTACGGTTCTGACGACCACGCGGTTCCCTGCTACCACAACGGTACGCGGGTGGAGCCTTGTCGTATCCGCAAGACGGATCGAACGATGCACGCGGCCGGTGGATTGGGCACGACGCTGAACGATTTATCGAGATGGCTTCGGCTCAACCTCAACGGCGGCGTGATCGACGGTCGGCGCATCGTCTCCAAGGCGTCGATCGGCGCGATGCAGAAGCTCCAGTGTCAACACGGCATGGAGTCGCCGACGCCGGGGATGACGCGCGACGGATACGGATTCGGCTGGTTCGTCGGCACGCTCTATGGTCATCGTCTGCTGGAGCACGGTGGCGGCTACCTCGGCACGGCCGCGGAAGTCTCTTTCATGCCTGACATGGATCTCGGCGTCGCCGTTGTAGCAAACGGAAGCAGCTCGTTGACCTTCGTCGTCGCCTCCGAAATCTACGCGACCCTGCTGGGGCAAGAGCGCAGTGACAAGTTGGAGCATCTCGAGAAGGCCTGCGAACCGTATTTCGAGCGCATGCGGGCGTGGCAAAAGGAGATCGCCGACAATCCGGTCGACAAGGACGTCCTGTCGTTGCCGCTCGACCGATATGTCGGGAGATATTACAACGAGCATTGGGGCGACGTGGTCGTCGGGCAGAGCGACGGCACCATGACGATACAATTCGGCGACATCCCACTCAGGCTGGAGTCGACTGACAAGGACAAGATGAAGATCTACTTGGATCCCGGAACCGGGCAGCCCGCGTGGTTCGAATTGACGGACGAGGGGCAGGTCGCCGCGTTTGCGTTCTCGGGGCCCGAGGGCGTGGAAGTTCGCTTCGCGCGCCGCGGCGGCGGCCCCAGCTGATCAAGACCGCGCGAACGGCGCGTGCAGGCAGATCGAACATGGCGAGCGGCGCGGGTGGCGTCGGCGATTCCGCGTCGCCGGCTTTCACATGTCGGCGTCGTTGTGCAATCGCTTCATTCGGCGAGCTGTCTGAACTTGTACATCCCGGGCCGAATGGGGTGATTTCCCTTGACCTTCTCCTACGGATGTAGTAGGTTTGCTCCGACAAGTGTAGTAGGGCGAGTCCTCCGGGAGACGGATCGATGGCCGTACGGCAGCAATATGATCTAGGCTCATCCGAATTAGAGGTGCTCAAGGTGTTATGGGACGAGGCGCCGTGTACGGTGCGCGACGTGCTCAATCACCTCCACGAGCGTGGCCGGCGCGTCGCCTATACCACGGTGCAGACGCTGCTATCTCGCCTCGAGCAAAAGAATTACGTGCGTAGCGACAAAACCGGGCTGGCCCACGTGTTTCGTCCGCGTCTGACGCGCGACCGGGTCACCAAGTCGCGATTGAAGGCCCTGGTGGACCAGTTGTTCGACGGGTCGGCCGGGCCGCTGGTGCTGCAACTCGTACGCACCGAACGGCTGAAACCGGAAGAAGTCGAGCAACTACAAGAACTCATCGAAGCGCTGGACGACGACCAACAGTAATCCTGTTGGCCTCGTGGAGGGACGGCATGCTCGAAGCCATGACATCCGCAACCGACCAGCTCTGGCGAAACGGCTTGGCCGTCATCCCACTGGTTGTCATGGTCGCGGTGTTGATTCGCTTCGGGAAGTGCCGGCCGGCGACGCGTCATCTGCTGTGGGCGATGGTGCTGGCGTGGCTGGTGTTGCCGCCGCTCATACCGGCCGTCGACTGGGCGGCGACGCTGCGCGTGAGCGATGCGTCCAACTCGGAAGCGGTCACAAGCGATACGACGGCCGTAGCAAACGGCCTCGCGCCGGACGAGGCTACGTCAGCGGAAGCCCCCGCAAGCTACGTCCCTCAGGCTTTGGACGATAGCGCTGACGCAAGCAAGTCGCCCGACGGCGCGACGATGGCGGCTGGCAGATCGCGAAAGTTGCCACGGAGCGATTCGCCTTTGCTTCTCTATGTGGATCGCGCGGGCGACTCGCGGTTTGTGGAAGATCTTCCCAGTCAATCGGTAGCCTGTTCCGAGGCGCGGACGCCCAAGACGCTCGCCCGGGCGTCCGCCCCGGACAGGCCTGCGATTCAAGAAACGCCGCATGAGCACGCGGCGCCGGAATTCACCGAGTTGCCCATTGCCAAGGTGGCGCAGTCGTGGCCGACCACGCTCGAGGTGACACCGTGTCCGGCGACGCCATCAACACCGACGGTGATTCTCCCGAATGTAGATGTCGTCGAGATGTACGACCGCGCCATCGAAGGTTTGGATTCGCGGGACTCGGCGGGAGCGAGGCATGCGCCGGTTTACACCGGATCCGTCGTCTTGAGCGGCGCGGCGAGCGACTGTCCGACGCCGACGTACGAGTTTCACTACGATGCGGAGACTGAGCCGGCGCTTCACGATGCCGTGGCGCCCGGCGTTGTCGCTCGAGTCGGACCGCCGGAGTTTGGCGCGGGCCGTGATGATTCCGATGGGGTCGCCCCGTCGTATCCAGCGGTTGCCGCCGCGGCCGACTCGCCGGAGGTGTCGACGCCGACGGCGTGGCAGGCATGGAGTGAGTCGGTTCTGGCGTTGCGTGATGCGTTTGTCGCGATTCCCCCGGTGCCGGCGTCGTTGTGGATCGCCGGGGTGATGGTGCTTGGCGTCATGCTTCTTCTGCGGCTGATGGCGTTCGGCGTGCGTCTCCGCCGCGCCCGGCCGGCCGATCGATCGGTTCGTCGCCTAGTGGATCGCGCGTCGCATCATCTGGGGCTGCGTCGAGCACCCCAGGTACTCATGGTGGACGATCGCGTGTCGCCCATGATCTGCTGCGGTCTCTGGCCGCGCCTGATTCTTCCCAGCGCCTTGTGGGATGAGCTGGACGGACCCGGTCGAAACGCCGTGATCTATCACGAGTTGGCACATCTGCGCCGCCGCGATCATCTGACGTCGTGGTTGGAGCAGGCGGTCGGCGCGCTGTACTGGTGGCACCCGGTGGTCTGGTGGGTGCGCGGTCGGCTGCACGCCGAAGCCGAAAACTGCTGTGACGCGTGGGTGACGCATCTGCTGCCGAAGGAGCGCCGCGCGTATGCACAAGTCCTGTTGAGAACGAGAGCGTACCTGAGTCGCGAGGCCGGCATGGCCCCGGCGATGACGATCGGAATGACCTCTGGGCGAGCCAAACGATTTGCTAGGAGACTGACAATGGTGATGACGAATCGAGTGAAGCCTGGGGTATCGGCCTCGGGCATCGCGTTGGTGTTGACCGTGGCCGTGGTCGGCTGGCTCACATCGCCCGCCAAATCCTGCCCGAACGAGAAGAAGCAGGAGTCGAAGCACGAGCTGATCAAGTCCAAGACGACGTTCGAGCAACACCTCGCGGACAAAGATGCGTCACACGTGGTCCTGGTCAGCGACCGCGATGGCGACGAAGACCATGACGTGGACAAGCTCGAAAGGCGCATGGATCGGTTGGAGAAAAAGCTCGACAAGCTCATGCAGAAGCTCGACCGCCGAGGCGAGGACGAAGGTCGCGGCGTGATGAGGCGCCGTGCGCGCGATGAACGCCGTGAGCGCGAGCAGCGCGTCATCATTCGGGAGCATGAGGACCAAGAAGGAGTTCACCGCACGCCGCCGCGTGCGCCGAGACCGCCACGCGCACCAAGACCTCCGCGCGCACTAATGCCACCGCATGCCCCCAAGGCCCCGAAAGCCCCGAAGGCCCCGCGCAGTATCGTCTCCCACGCCAAGGAGTGGCGGGACTACACGCTGTCCAAGGGCAAGCTGGAAGCGTTCACGGCCCTGATGTCTCGAAGCGACGTGCCCGTCCTTGTCCGTCCCGGTGACGGCAAGATCGGCATTCAGGCCACGCCCAAGCAGCACAAGGTGTTCAAGGCATTCTTCCAGATGATCGACCCGTCGGACTCGCGAGCCGACGCGCTTGGGGACGCCCTCTTCACTTCGCCGGCCTGTGCCCCCGTCGTTGGTCGCGTGATGGTGATGCCGCACGGTAACGGTTGCGGCGACAGCGCGGCCGCTTGCGCCGGCTGCGCGAACTGCTGCGGCGACAGCGGCGACTGCTGCGGGGGATCGGGTTCGTGCGGTCACGATGACTGTGCGGCCAAGCTGCATGCGTCGGCGGCGGTTCGTGCCGAAGTGGCTCGTGCGCGGGACGAGGCGCGTCGCGCGTTGGAGCAGGTTCGGGCGGAGTTGGGTGGCGAGGCGGCCGTCATCCGCGACAAGGCGCGCGATCAAGCGCGCAAGATCCAGGAGCAGGTTCGCCAGCAGATGCGCAATGCCCGCGCCCACGTGGAGTCGCAGGGTGCTTTGCTCGACTCGCTCAACGAGCAGATCGAATCGCTTCGCGATCAGGCCGAGGAACTGCGGGAGAAGGCCGAGGAATTGCGTAGCAATGCCTCGGACCTTCGCAACGGCACGTCAGACGACGCCGACGACGATGACGCCCACGTGGCCTTTTCGCAGCAGGCTTCGGCCATGGCGTCCGGCGCGGACGGTCTCGATCGGGATGCCGGCATGTTGGATCAGAAGGCGGATATGCTGGAGGGCAAGAGTGGAGCGATCGAGCAGGACATCGAGTCGCTGCGTCAGTTCGTCGAGCAGCTCGAAGAAAAGGTGTCGTCGATCGCAGAGGCGCAGGGTCTGATCGACGAGGGTACGGACGGCAACATGCGCTTAGCGCAGTCGATGGCGGAGATCACGGCCGACATGGCCGTCCATTGCGGAAAGTCGCGCACGGCGAATACGGCCCCAGAGGTGGACGCGACGTCCATCGACGCAGTTCGCGTCGCGCCGCCGCAGCAGATGCTGGTGGCGCAACTCCAGGCGAAGGAAGCCGCGAAGCAGCAGGCCGTCGCCGCCGCGCAGGCCACCGTCGCCGCCGCACAGGCCATTCCCGCCGAGGTGGCGGACGCGATCGCCGCTTCGGTGGCCGCGGTAGAGAAAGCCGAGCCGGCAGCCCCGTCGGCCCCGGAGCCGGCGCCGGCGCCGGCGCCGAAACCCGACAAGCAGTAGTTCGCTGCCGGCGCGGTAGGCAGTACATAGATCGGTCCCCACCGAATCGACCCGGCAAGACCGGATCACGGAGTCCCCGTTTGAGGGCGAAGTATTGGCCTTCGCCCTTGAACGGGCTCATGGAAGTTGTCACGGCATCCAAGGCGGTCACCGGAGGGTTGAACACGTCACCCAGACCGCCGCCGGGCGCACCAGTACCTCAACGCCCGGAGAAGGTGCGCGCAGCGAAGGGAGATTGGCCGGTATGAGCAAGATCAAGTGGATCAGGTCGGCGTGTGTGTGGGCGGTGCTTGCGATTAGTGTCACATGCTTGGCACCCAGTGTGACGCGCGGCCAATCCGGCGCATCGGATTCGTCGGACCCGGCGCTTCGCGATTACCTGAGCGGCAACGGCTTGCTGAACCGTGGGCTGTATGAGCTGGCCACAGGGGAATACAAGTCATTTCTCTCCGAGCACCCCGACCATGATCGTGCGCCGATCGCGCGATACGGCCTGGGCGTCTGTCAGTTTCGTCTCGGCAAGCACGAGGAGGCGGTCGCCACGCTGACCAAGCTGGCCGATCGATCGAACTTCCAGTTCGAGGCGGAAGTCGAGACGATGCTCGGGCAATCGCTTCTGGCGTTGAAGCGGTACGAACCCGCGGCCGAGGCGTTTGAAAAGTGCGCGCGCGACCACGCGGATCACGATCTGGCGGACGAAGCGGCGTCCGGGGCGACGGAGGCGCTTTATCTTTCCGGCAAGTATGACGAGGCGGCCGGCTGGGCGCGGATGTTTGCGTCGCATTGGCCGGACAGTCCGCTGCGATCGCGCGCGGCGTTCTTCGGTGGGCTGGCCGAGATGGCGCGGAAGGGCTACGGCGAGGCGGCCGCGTTCTTCGAGGACGTGCTCCAGCGCGACGCCAGCGGCCCATTCGCGGATCAGGCGTCGCTCCTTTTGGCGCAGTGTCACGAGCGCGACCACGAGATCATCAAGGCCATTCGGCAGTACCAGAAGCTGCTGCAAAGAAAGAAGACTCGCTTTGCGCCGGAAGCGTTGTTCGCTCTGGGTGCGTTGCACCACCAGCGCGGCGAGTTGAAGGAGGCCGGCATCGCGCTGGACGCCCTGCTCGACGGCTTCGGGAAGAGCAAGGTCGTGCCCGAGGCGAGCCTGCTGCGCGGTCGTGTCGCATTCGAGCTGGGCAAGTACGACGACGCGTACGGCTTCTTCAAGAAGGCCGGGAACGCCGACCCGTCACTGAGCGATCGAGCGGCCTATTGGATGGCCAAGTGCGATCTTCGCCGCAAGCGCTACGACAAGGCCGAGTCGCGCCTGACCGAGGCGGTGAAGAAGTACGACGACAGCGAACTCATCCCGGAAATGTGGTACGACCTGGCGGTCGTGCGGCTCAAGCAGGAGTCGCTGGACGGCGCGATCGAGGCGCTCACGACGTTTCGTTCGCGTTTCCCGGATCATGAGCTCTCGTCCGACGCCCTTCGATTGCTGGCGATGACCGAGCATCAGCGTGAGCACTACGACAAGAGCCTCGCGTATTGCGACGAGTACCTCAAGACCTACGGCGATCACGATGCCGCGGCCGAGGTGGCGTTCCTGGCAGCGGAAAACGAGTTTCTCTCGGGTCGATACGAAAAGGCGGTCGATCGCTATCGCCAATTTCTGAGCGATCACGAGGGAGACGAACGCACCGCCAAGGCGAAGTTTCGCTTGGGCACGGCACTGCACCGGCTCGGGCGGTTCGACGAGGCGGCGCCGCTTCTCGCTGAAGCGAGCGCGTCGTCCGACGGCACGGCGGCTTTTGCGACTTCCGATCTGGAACTCGGGGATATCTATTTTCGTCGCGGCGAGTGGAAGCAGGCCGAGCAGCGATTGCAGGCGTTCGTCGACGCGGGGTCGGATCAGCCCGGCGTGGACGACGCGCTCATCAAGCTCGGCTTGTCGCTGCAACGGCAGGACCGGCCGGAGGACGCGGTGCGCGTCTACGACCGGCTCCTGAAAGAACACGCGGACAGTCCCCATCGCCTGCAGGCGATGTTCGAGAAGGGCCAGTCGCTCGTCATGCTGAAACGAAACGACGAGGCGGAGAAGATGTTCCGCGCGGTGCTGGCGGAAGGCAAGGATTCGCGGTTTGCCGCGCACGCGTTGAACCATCTGGCCGCGCTCGCGATGCGCAAGGGCAAGTACGACGAGGCCGACGCGCTCTTCGGGCAAGCGGCCGGCTCCGCGAACGACGACAGCCTCAAGGCAAGCGCGGCGTATGAGCGAATCAACGCGCTGATGGCCGGCAAGAAGTTCGCGGAGGCCGAGTCCGCCATTCGTTCGTTCCTGTCGGACCACCGCTCGAACGAGAAGGCCTCGGCCGCCAAAGCCCAGTTGGCGATTGCGCTGTCGCGGCAGAACAAGTATGAGAAGGCCGTCGCCGCCGCGGACGAAGCACTCGCGGCTTCGGACGGCGTGGACCCTTCGCTGCTGGCGGGGGTCCGCTACGAAAAGGCATGGAGCCTGCGTTCACTCGGCCGGACCGACGAGGCTGCGGCCGCGTACCACGCGCTGCTCGACCAAGGCGCGACGCACGAGTACGAGCTACACGCGCTGCTCGAACTTGCCGGCATCGAAAGCGAGACCAAGCACTACGACAAAGCGCTCGAACTCCTGAAGCGCATCCGATCGTCGAACGACGTACCCGCGGAGCTCATGGGGCAGGCGACGTACCGCATGGGCGTGTGCGCGTTCGAGCTCGGGCGATACGACGAGGCCGCGTCGCTCTTCGAGGAGTACGTCGCCGGCGATCCGACGAGCGAGTACGTCGCCTCGGCCGCCTACTACGCCGGCGAGGCCGCGTTCAAGCTCGGGCAGTTCGAGCGTGCCGTGAAGCACTTCGAGCGGCTGACCAACGACTACCCGTCCAACGACGTCGCCGCGCCGGGACTGCTGCGGCTGGGCGAGTCGCTCGCTCAACTTCAGCGGTTTTCCGCGAGCGAGAAGGTCTTTGCGAACTACCTCAAGGGCCACGGCGACGCGGACCATTGGTATCAGGCGCAATTCGGGCTGGGCTGGGCGCGCGAGAATCAAAAGCGCTACGGCGAGGCGATCGACGCCTATAAGAAGGTGATCGAGCGCCATCAGGGCCCCACGTCGGCGCGGGCACAGTTTCAGATCGGCGAGTGCCTTTTCGCCCAGGGCCAGTATGACGAGGCCGCGCGCGAGCTGCTGAAGGTGGACATTCTGTACGCCTATCCCGAGTGGAGTGCGGCCGCCTTATTCGAGGCGGGCCGGTGCTTCACCAAGCTGAACAAGACCACCGAGGCGCGCAAGCAGTTTTCGCAGGTCGTCAAGGCGCACAAGGATTCGAAATGGGCGTCCATGGCCGAGCAGCAGCTCACGGCGCTGACGTCCGCGTCGGAGGTGCCCGGCCACTGATCGCAAGCCGGCAACGAGCAAACGTCCGCAATCGCAAAGGAGCGTAAGCGATGAGATTGAGTTGGTTGGTGTTGGCGGTCGCGGCGACGGCGCAGTCGGTGTTCGCTCAAGGTGCGGCGCCGGCTTCGCCCGAGACGACGGCCCAGGTCGGCTCCGTGTGGGACTTCGTGGTCAAGGGTGGACCGATGATGATCCCCATCGGCGCGTGCTCGTTCGTGGCGCTGACGATCGTGATCGAGCGTCTGATCAGCCTGCGACGCAAACAGGTGATCCCGCCGAAGTTCGTGAGTGAGTTGAACGAGCACCTGGAAGACAGCGACGAGGACTACGGCAAGGCGCTGGCCTATTGCGAGAAGAGCGACGCGCCGGTGGCGACGGTGTTCTTGGCCGCGCTGAAGCGCATGGGGCAGTCGGTCGAGACGATCGAAAAGCACATCACCCAAGCCGGTGAAGGCATCGTGATCAAGCTCCGTCGCAACCTTCGGGCACTGGCGGTGATCGCTTCGATCGCGCCGTTGCTCGGTCTTCTCGGCACGATCTTCGGCATGATCAACGCGTTTCAGACGGTGGCCCTGTCGGGCGACGCGCTGGGCAAGACGGAACTACTGGCCAAGGGCATCTATCAGGCGATGATCACGACGGCCGCCGGACTCATGCTCGCGATTCCCGTGTTGATTGCGTACCACTTTTTCTCCACCAAGATCGAGTACCTCGTGCGCGAGTTGGATGTGATGACGGTCGACTTCGTCGAGACACACGCGCGACCGAGCGTGCGCGAAGCACATGTCGGGCCCAAGCTGCAAACGGTCGAGGCGGATTCGTCGAGCGGCAAGTCGGCGGCCGCCAGCGCCTAGGAGCCATGCGATGCTGATCAACGCGAAGCAGGAACACGGCCCGGACGTCACCGTTGAAATGACGCCGATGATCGACATGGTCTTTCTCCTTCTGATCTTCTTTCTTGTCGCGACGACGTTTCACCAGACCGAGCGGGAGATGAAGATTGCGCTGCCGTTCGCGGCGTCGGCCGCACCCATCAGTTCGATGCTGCAGGAGATCATCATCAACGTCGACGAAAACGGGAAGATCATCCTGGGCGGACATACGATCGAGCCCAAGCAGCTCGAGGCGCGCATCGCCGAAGCCGTCAAGCAGAATCCGGAGCAGAAGGTAACGGTGCGCGGGGACCGCTCAGCCGCGTATGCCACGATCGTGGCCGTGCTCGACATCTGCAAGAACGCGGGCATCCAAGAGCCGTACCTCGACACCGTGCTGACGAACTGAACCAAGCGTGGCGGGCGTGACCCAAGGCGAAGGGAAGAGGATGAGACGATCGCTCATCGCGATGGGTGTGGTGGTGCTGGCGGCGACCGTCGGTCTCGTGGCGTGGCGCACGTGGCCGCTGAGCCGCACCTTCTACACCGACGCGGACACGATCAAGACGCCGACTCAATCGGCCTCGCTGCGCGAAATCCTGTGGCAGCCGCCCAAGCGCCTGCCGGGGCTGATCAACGCGTCCGACGAGAACTACGAGCCGCGCATCAGCGCCGACGGCATGACCCTTCTGTTCGTGCGCCACAAAGCCGGCGACAACGCGGACATCTACTTCTCGCGCAAAACGCCCGACGGCTGGACCGAGCCGGCCCCGCTCGACGGCGTGAACTCCGACAGTGACGACCTCGGACCGGTGCTGACACGTGACGGGCGGTCGCTCTACTTCTACAGCAACCGGACGGGCAGCCTCGGCGGCTACGACCTGTGGATGGCAGCGCGACACTCGGATGACAGTTTCGAGTTCGACGAGGCGATCAACCTTGGACCCGGCGTCAACTCGCCGTACAACGAGTACGGCCCGTCGCTCACGAGCGATGGAAGCATTCTCTATTTCTCGTCGAACCGGCCGACGCCGCAGGACAAGCGACAGCCGAACCCCGACGCGTGGAAGGCGACGCTACGCGAGGATTTGTTCCATCGCACGTATGACCTCTACATGGCCGTCATCACCGATCGCGGCGTGGGCACGGCGACGCCGCTGGTGACGCTCAACACGCCGTACAACGAAGGCGCACCGGCCGTCAGTCCGGTGGGCGATTTTTTGTACTTCGCCTCCGACCGCCCGGACGGCGCGGGCGGTTTCGATCTCTACCGCTCGCGCCGTCTGCATGGCGGGCACGAGCCGGCCGAGTCGCTCGGAACAACCGTCAACTCGCCGGCCAACGATCTCGACCCCAGCCTGGGCATGGGCGGCTACGCACTCTACTTCAGCTCCGATCGCGCAGCTCAAGACAGGAAGGGCCAGCCCGATCACGCGAAGGCGGAGTACAACCTATACCAGACGACGTCGCGCGAGGTGTTTCTTGGCTCGGAGCAACTCGCGCGCACGCCGATCGACTGGGCGGCCATCTGGTCGGCGCTGTGGCCGAATCTGCTCTGGCTGCTGATCGCGCTGGCGGCGGTGCTGCTGCTGTGGGCGCTGATGCGCAGGGTGGAGGAGCAGCGCGTCGGCCTTCTGACCAAGTGCGTGCTGGCGTCGATGCTGCTCCATCTGGTGCTCGTGCTGCTGCTGACGATCTGGGGCGTCACCGCAACGCTGGCCGGGGAGTTCCACAAAGGCGGAAAGATTCAGATCGCACTCGCGTCGCCGACGGCAAGTAACGACTTGGCGACGCAGGTCACCGGGATGTTGACGGCCGTGGAGACGCCGCCCGTGGCAGCGCCGACGTTCGAGCACGTCGAGGCGCCACGGGCCGAACCGATCGAAGCACGGCAGGCCCGGCTCGAGGTGCGGCATGAGACGATTCCGCTCGACACGACGCCGTCCGTCAAAATGACGGTGAGTGACGCGGCCGCCCAATGGCGAGACGACTTCAAGCGAGAGGCGACGCCGCCGGAGCTTCAACCGGAGTCGGTACCACTCGATGTCTCCACGCCGAGGGAGACCGCGCGCGACCGCAGCAGTGAGACGGCGGACGAGGTCTCGCCGTCCGAGAAGTCCATCGACACGCCGCGCCGACCGGAGATCGACACCGCGGCGGAGCAGCCGTCGACGCGTGCCGTCAACTTGACACCGACGACAACGGACCGGCTCTACGAACACGGTGAATTGCGACGAAGTCTCGCGGACAAGATCACGGTCGGCGACGCCGCGCCGGTGGCGGTCCCCGACGTCGTGGACGTCGACGTGGCGGTGCCGGCCGAGCTGCCGCCGGCGCCGGGGTTGCGGCTTGCGATGGCGACGTCCCAGCGGCTTCCGGAAGCGACCGAAGTGCCGCTCGATGCCACCGACCGACAGGTCAAAATGCCGAGTTTGCGCGCGCAGGACCAGCCGCCCGTCGAGTCGGAGCCGAACCCAACTGCCGAGCTGGCACCCGCACCGACAACGGAACCGGTCGAGGTGTCAGACTCGTCAAACGAGGTGCAACTGGCTCAAGCGGCCGACGCAGCGCCAACCGTCGACACCGCGTTGGTGAACCTCGAGCCGGTCAAGGTTGAGCTCCCGCACGAGGCGTTTGTCGACGTGACCGCCCCGACCGAGTCGATGCGCGAAGCCGACACCGACGAAGCGTCGCAGGATCCGCTTCCCGCCCGCGCGCCGCAAGCAATGCGAGCGACGGAGGTCGCGCTCGACGCACCGGACGCGGATCAGCCGCCGGATGAACTGCAACCAGAGCGGGTCGGCAGAACGAACGATGCGTCGATGGCGGAGACGACACTACCCGACGCTGCCGTCGATCGAACGATGCCCAAGGCTGTCGTCGATCGGCCGGTAGACCCAAAGGCCAAATCCGTCACTGCCGACGACGTGGCGATCAACCTGCCGAAGCTCGAAGAGGCCGAGCGGCCAAGCGCGGCTGAGGCGGACGAGGCCAAGCCGACCGTGGAGCGCGTCGCGATGGCCGACGTCCGGGCCGACGTCGACCCGCGTGTGACCGACACGCCGGACGAAGCCTTGCTCCCCAAACGTGACTTCGACCCGTTGCCCGACCGCAAGGACGACCACGACGACACCACGCTGGCGACCCCGACCGATATCCCCGACGCCGATGCAACCGACACCGTTGAGATCGAACGCGACCTCTCCGCGACCGCGCTCCCGTCCGGGCTATCGGGCATGGCCCTCGACCTGGGGCTACCTAAAGAAGAAACCCCACCGCAGAATCCGTACCTCGAGCGCACGGCGCCCAACCGCATGGACATCGTCAAGCGCCACGGCGGCAGCGAGAAGACGGAGAAAGCCGTCGCACGGGCGCTTCAGTGGCTCGCCCGGCACCAGGAGGACGACGGACACTGGGACATCAGGGTCTACGATCGTCGCTGCGGAGGGTGCGACGGCACGCAGGCGATCCACGCCGACGTGGCACTGACCGGCCTGGCCACGCTCTGTTTTCTCGGTGCGGGTCACACGCACCAAACGGACGGGCCTTACCGCGCTACCGTCGCGCGGGCCATCGACTGGCTCCTCGATCATCAGGCCAGCAACGGCGACCTTCGCGGCGAGGAGACAATGTACACACAAGGCATCGCCTCGATCGCGCTGTCCGAAGCGCTGGCGATGACCGGCGACGAACGTCTGCGCGAGCCGGTGGAGCTTGCGCTGCGCTTCATCTACGCCGCGCGCAACCGTCGCGAGGGCGGGTGGCGTTACGACCCCGGCCAGCCCGGCGACACGTCGGTCCTGGGCTGGATGATGATGGCCATGAAGAGCGCGTCGATCAACGGCGTGGGCGTGCCGCAGGAGGCGTTCAACGCGGGCGAAGACTGGCTCGACATGATCGAAAAGCCGAATGACTCGGGCCATTACGCCTACCGCCCCGAGGAAGACATCAGTCCGAGCATGACGGCCGAGGGCATGTTCATCCGCCAACTGCTCGGCCACGTCGCCACGGAACCGAAGATGCAGGCGTCGGCCGCTTACATACTCAAGCACCTTCCTGACTGGGACGAGGATCCAAATACCTACTACTGGTACTACGCCTCGCTCGCCCTGTTCCAGCACGGCGGTGACGCGTGGCGCACGTGGAACGCCGCGTTGTCGCGCGAACTCGTCGACCACCAGCGGACCGACGGGCGGGCCGCAGGCAGTTGGGATCCGCAGGGCAACCAGTGGTCGATGCTCGGCGGCCGGGTCTACCAGACGTCGCTCTGCGCGCTGATGCTCGAGGTCTACTACCGCTACCTGCCGCTCTACGCCGTGGAAGAGCCGGCGATGACGGCCCGACCGGAGGACGCCGTGGGCATGATCGCCGGCGTGGTGCGCGACGCGGATACGAATCGCCCGCTGGTCGGCGCGACCGTGCGGCTCGACATTCCCGACGGCGACGCCATCGTCGCGACGACGGATCACGACGGCTTCTACTACCTGTGGGCGCCGGAGTTGCCGCCGTTTTTCGCGTTGTCCGCGTCGCGCGAGGGATATACGCCGAACTCGATCAACGTCGACGGCAGCAAGCTGGAGTCGAACATGCTCGACGTCGACTTCGACTTGCGCCCGGCCGACGGACTTGTCGTCGCGACGGAAGTGGTCCCCGAGGTCCACCATTTGGGCGACAACCGCTTCGACGGAACGATCAACAGCCGCTTCCAGAAGCAAAGCGAGGGCGCGCAATACGGCACGACGTTCACGCTGACGGCCGCCCAGCTCGCCGGGCCGATTCGCACGGCCGAGGTGCACTTGCTTGTCAAGGGCGTCCAACGCAAACACAAGGTGTTCATCAACGGCAACCAGCTCGATCACTACCTGGACCACGCGCCAAGAGACGGCAGCTTCGGCGAGCTCGTCATTCCGTTCGACCCGAATCTGCTGCTCGTCGGATCCAACAAGCTCGACATCGTCGCCAAGCCGAGCAACGTCGACATCGACGACTTCGAGTTCGTCAACGTGCAGATTCAACTGAAGCCCTGAAGTCAACAGAGCAGATTCAGTCCACTCGTAGCGCTTGCGCTATCATATCTGAGCCGCGGGTTTCAGCCCGCGCGGCCTTGCGATCGCCATGATAGATATAGAGGCCGCGAAACCGCGCAAGCTGAAGCTTGCGGCTCGGGACGCTGAGCGCATTGCGTTTGAACCAAGAGCGCCCTGGGGCACGAGGCCGGTCGCAAGCCGACGTTACGGGGTGCGCTGTATGAACTGCGTCATGTCCAGCATGAAGTGGAGGCACCAGAACCACCAGATATCGCCTGCGCGCTGCAGGATGCGTACCATGAACAATCCCAGCAACCCGTCGAGTACGAGCCCGAGTAGTTCACCGCCGGCGGCGCCATGACTCAGCATGGCCGGGATGTGACCGGCCGCGAACAGCGCGCCGAGCAGACCGGCAGAAATCCACGGGCGGTTCATCGCCGCCGTGAGCCGGCACATGAACACCGCGATCGACAGATCCTCGAGGAAGACCTGGACCGCTTTGTCGGCGTTGCCGGGTTCGTAGATCCGAGCGAGGTAGGCACCGAAGCGGTCGAGTTCTTGCCGCGCCAGACAGTACGCGACGAGCGCGGCGAACGAGACCGCCACGCCGACCACAAGTCGTTGCGGGATGCGCTTCGTCGGAAGCCACGCCGTCGATAGTCCCTGGCGTCGCAGAACCAGTAGCAGGATCACCGGCGAAAAGATCATGACCTGATTGGTGCTCTCGGCGAGCGTACCCCAAGAGCCGTGCCCCGAAAAGCGAAAGCCGTGCTGATAGGCCTGCCCGACAGCGACGACTCCGAAGCACGCAAGCAGCGCCCACAAAACTTCCCGCCAGGGTTTGGCGAACGTGATGCCGGAAGACGCCCCAGCCGGCCAGAGTGACGGCATCGTCCGAAGGGCGATCAGCCAGACGAGGGCGCCGGTGCCGTAGGCCGCGTAGAGGCCGATGTATTGTCCGAAGTCGATCATCCGCGTTTCGCCTTCTTTGCCTGGCCGGGGCGGTTGGCCTGGCCGCCAGTCGGTCGCTGCAGGTAGGCCAGCAAGGCATTGGTGAGTTCCTCCGTGAGGCGGCGGTCGGAGCACCGAACGGCACCGGCTACGCCGTCACAGAACAGAATCTTTTCGCGCAGCACGCCCAGCATCATTAGGTAGGCCAGGCCGCCGGCCAAGCGCGGGTCACGGTGGCTCACCTCGCTTCGCTTCGACGCGATGATGGTGGCGACGCGCGCAAGCGTCGTGTTGTGCCACGACTCCGCGTCGGTGTAACGTAGCCCGGCGCCGGCATGGCTTCTGAGCACGAGCGCACGCAGCAGACCGCGCCGGCGTCGATGAAACCGGACGGCGAAAGAGACCAGCGCCCGAATGAACGATTCGAGGGATTCACTCGCCCACGCGCCGGGATCGAGCGTGCGCTCACCCGTCACGCTCAGTTCCTCGAGGTGCCGCTGCTCCAACGCGGCCAGGAGCGCTTCCTTGTCCGCAAAGCGCGTATAGAACACGCCGACCGAGGCTCGGGCGCGTTTCATGATGTCCGCCACCGTGATGTCGTCGAAGGACCGCTTCTCGAGTAGCGTCTCCGCGGCGTCCAGGATGCGCTCGAGCTTTTGCCGGCTCCGATCCTGGGACGGCTGTTTGATCCAACGTAGTTTCGGGGGCTGCGTTCCGGCCATCGGAGGTCTCGCGTCCTCATGTATGAACATGAATTCATGTTCATATTAAGGCCGCCCGTCGGGCGTGTCAACCCGACCGCCCGAATCCGAGAAGACAGAACCATCCGGGCCGGCGGCTGCGTGCGAAACGCGGCGAACGAGACCGCGTTTGTCGGGCTCCGCGGCGCCAGCGGGTCGCCCGGTCGATCCTCACCCAACAGCGACGGGCGTGCAGCGTCGTAAAGCCGGCCCGGAAGCCCGCGCTGCGCCGGTTCTTATCGGGGCATCGTTTTCGGTCGTTGCCGGCCGGCCGATCGCGTTGACCACGGTCGATGAGGTGCCAAAGATCGGCAGACGACGACGTCCAGGGGTCTCACGAGGATGACCCAGGGTGCCGTTACGGGGGGGACGAGAAATGAGCAGTTGGTGGCACGGTACATTGAGATGGTGGCGACGCTTCGCGAGGGATTCGCGCGCGGCCGCCGCCGCCGAATATGCCGTCCTCCTGGCACTGTTCGCAGTCACCGTGCTCGGCGCGGCCGCCATGCTCGGCGGCGGCGTGCACACCGGCATGCACTCGATCTCCGCCAGCCTCAGCGGCGGCAGGGACACCGGCACCGGTGTCCACACCGGCCCCAGTATCGTCGTCAACGCCGCCCACCACGATCGATTGTAAGGCCGCGAGCATCAAGTCAGACGCAGAGTCCGCCGCATGCCCCGGCCGCGCGTCAGATCGTCGGTGTAAACTGAGCGAGGTCGTAGATGCCGAGTCGCTTCTCGATCCCGGCGACCTTTTCGACGATTCCCTCGAATCCGTCCTTGCCGAAGAGCGCGTGCTCCTTCCGTTCGAAGTCCTCCCCAAGGGCGTCGTATTCGTTGGGCGTGACGATTCGCCGCAGGGCCGGGAACAACACGGTGTCCTCGCGGGCTTCGTGCGGGGCGTACATGCGGTTGAACTGGTGCAGCAGTGCGGCCAGGTGCTTTCGCTTGGCGTCGTCCTTGAGGGCGGCGAGCGTCGCCGCCTGTAGAATCTCTTCCGTTACCCGTCGCCCGGCCTTGTGCTGCGTCGTCAGCACGTCCACCAGATCGACCAGCACGTTCGCCTTGCGGTACCGCGGAAAGAGAAAGTTCTCCTCGAGCTTCTCGTGATAGTCCTCGATGAAGGAACGGATCAACGACGCGGACTGCTGAATCGCGTCCGGCGGAACGTCGCCGTCGGGCGAGCGAAGCCGGCGCCCGGCCTCGTCGTACACCAGCATGATGCGCTTGAGCACGCCGTGCTCGCGCATCAGATCCTCGCTGGGACTGACATCCTCTTCCGCCTCCTCGTGCTCATCGCGCTGTTCACGCTCTTCGTGCTTCTCGTCATCCACCGCCGGCGCACGCCTTCGCTCGCCGGCGCGAGCCGGCCGCGTCTCCGCCAGCAGCGTCGAGCCTCCGACGAGCGACGCACCGGCCAGGGTAAGCCCCGCCCGCAATACGTGCCGACGCGATTCCTGATTTCCATCGAGTTCGTTCATGATCTCCATCTCCCGATGATCGGTGTCTTATCAATTCTCTTCTCCCCCACCCGGAACGTGATCCACCGTGTGCGGCGATGCCGGCCGGCGACGCACCAGGCAGGCGTCCATCGACCAGCGCCCGGCGCCGACGATGGCCAGAAAGATGCTGCCGAGCAGCATCGAAAAATCCGTCCGCGCCTCGTGTGCCATCACCCAGAAGCCGTAATGCGAGAGCTTGCGTACATGAAACCCCCACAGATCGTGCCCGAGGAAGACCGGGACCTTCGTGGTGACGATGGCGGTCAGTATGATGATCATCAGCGGGATCGCCGCGAGACGCGTCATCAGGCCGACCACGAGCATCGCCCCGCAGATCACCTCGAAGCAGGCGACCAAGTAGGCGAGCGCATGCGGGGCGGCGAAGCCGATCTTCTCGAATCGACCCGAGCCGAGCGCTTCAAACATGAACTTCTGAAGCCCTTCGGATAGGAACACGAGCCCAACGACCAGACGCACGAGGATCACGCTGGCCGGTGCGCTCGTCTTGGTGACCCGCGTCCAGAGGGAACGGTTCATGTTCGGCCTCCGGCGACGCGTCTTTTCTTCGCCGGCCGGGCGGCGGATCGCTTGCGGTTGCCGGTGCCGCGGGGCGCTGTGGTGCGTTCGTCAGGCGGGGGGTGTTGGCCGTCGTGGTCGCCGTGGCCGAACATCCCGTGCAATTCCGACTCGAACAACTCCGCAAACAACTCGCGGACCTTCTGCTTGGCGCTTTTCAGGGATCGCCGGCCGGCGGGCGTGAGCTTGTAGAGGCGCCGCGTGCGCCGCCCGGACCGCTCGGATCGAGAGGCAAGGAGCCCCCTTCGCTCGAGCCGGTGCAGCAGCGGGTACAGCGTGCCGGCGCTGAGCTTGTAGCCGTGCCGACCCAGCTCCTCGATGATCCACAGGCCGTACACCGGCCCCTCCCCGGCGTGATGGAGGACGTGCAGGGGAACGAGCCCCAACAGCAAATCTTGATCCAGCTTCGTGCTCATGGTTGTCCGGCCCGGACAATCGTATCGAGGGACGATATCGACAACCGATAATAGCGCCGCGGGCGCGCGCCGTCAAGAACGACGGTATGGCGCAAGGTTGTGGTGCCTTGATTGCGTGCGATCACCCCTGGTGGCGCCGGCGCGTCGTGAGCGTGCGCGGTACCGCGGATTCGATTGGCTTGTGAGCGCGAATCGCGCTCACGGGCACGCCGGCACGAGGATCGCCTCCTTCAGTTCGATCGTGTGATTACTTGCCCCGCCCTCAGCCGTCGTGCCCAAGTCGACCACCGTGGCGTCGTTGACGTCGATGGCATACGTCGTCTCGCACGTGTCGCGCTGAACCAAGACCTCGATCCGATCTGGCGACGGGCGGACTCCAGGCGGACACGGCCCGAGCGTAGCGAACTCGACCTTGAAAGATCCGTCCTCCATCGACGAAAGGGCATTTGGGGTTCCGTCGAAGGCAAACAACGAAACATAATCAGTCTGCCCATCCGGAAAGAAGATGCGGCCGCCGACAATCGCCCCGGAAACGGGCGTCGTGCCATCCGCATCGAGGAGTTGGCCTTGAATCGTCAAGATCAGGCCGCAATCGCCCCCGATCAAGGTGAACAAACAGCCCGAGGTGGCTAGCAGTAGCAGCGTCACGCTCATCACCGCGCTTCGCCTCAGCAGGCAGAAAGCCTGCCAACGAAGGATGTTTGACACATCCCGCATGGTTCGTTGCCGGCCATCCCGTCCAGCATGAAGGCTGTCTACACCCTCGCGCGCCATCACGGTGGCGGCTCCCATTCGACCGGCGGCAGCTCGATCCGGCCCCGAATGCTTCCGTCCGGAAGTGTATCGAATTCGGTGATAAGCTCGGGGTGCTGGTACGGGTGAAAATATGTCGCGACCTCAACGCCCTCGACAGTAATTCGCACGAGTACTGATTGCGGAGCCCCGCTCGTGTCGTCCAACTCGTTGCCAAAGAAACCGAATCCTACCGGGATACACGAAGGCACGAACTCGGTGCTGGCGACAAACGTGCCATCCTCGAGCGTCTCGACAGTGTCAAGCGTCCGATTCCCGGGGCCGTCGATCGTGAAGAAGATCGTGACGCTGACTTCCGCATTCGCGATCGGCATGCCAGTTTCTATGTCGACGACTGAGCCTTCGACCGTCCATTCGCGCGTCACCTCAGGACAACAGCCGGAAAGCACGCCGACCAGCCCAACGATGACACAGGGCCATCGAGTTGACACAACCCGGTGGCGCAAGACATCCGATGAAAGAGAGCAGCTAGTCATTGGCGTCATCGCCTCCGGATTCGACGCTCCCAGGAACCTCGCACCCTGGCGCTTGACCCTCAAACCAGTACCCGATCGCGTACGAGTAATACGGAGATGCCGCTGCTTGATCCAAGGCGCCGCACGAGTGGGCCGCTTCGTGAAGAACCGCCTGGACGCAGTAGCAGCGCGCCGCGGGCGCCGAGCAATACCACACGCGTGAGCCGCCGATACTGCACCCGCCCGAGGCGACGTACAAGCATGGTCCGCAGCTACTCGAAGACGCGCATTCAATCCGTAGTCGCCGAAACGACGACCCGCCACAGCCGAGGCGGCCCTTCATGCACTTCTTGAAGGCGTTGCACACGTTGGGGATGCCGTCAACCTGCTCGCACATGACCGCGAGTCGATCCGCACAATCGATCGCGCCCGTCGGGCACGCCGACGTGTCGCTCGGCAACCTCGGGCCCAGGCACGACGATGGCAGCGGCGTGTACGAGTGGTAGATATCATGAATGTAATTGACCACCATGTTCACCACAGCTTACGGACACGCCGGTACGAGAATCGGCTCCTTCAGTTCGAGCACGTTGTCCGGGAAGCTCATGTCCACCACCGTGTCCTCGTTCAACTCGATCGTGACTCGCTTCTCGCACCCATCCCGCACGACGATCAGTTCCAGTCGATCCGGCGTCGGAAACGGCGGGTCGTAGCCCGCTGGCGCAAACGGTCCCGTTCCACACACCTCACTGAACTCCGGAGCAAAGAAACGTAGCCGGAATCGCCCGTCTTCGTCGGGCGGGAGCATATCGCCTTCAGTCGCGCCGAGCGGATCGCGATAGCTCGTTGCCTCGCCCCCCGTGTAGAGGAACCCGCCGACAGCCGCGTCACTGATCGCGTCTCCGGTCTCTTCATCTAGGAGCTGTGACTCCAGGTAGAGCGAACGCTTGAAGATTCCACACGGAACACAGCCGTGAACGCTCAAGGCCAGCGAAAGCACGCCAATGAGGGCGAACCCGGAAAACAGTTTCCAATTCCGCGTCATTCCTCCCAGCTCAACTGTGTGCACGCCTGTCACTGGTTGGCCCCCGTATCAGGATCGGACGAAACCGTGGTTCTTGGCTGACAGTTGGTATTAAGACCGTTCTGTGCCTGATACTCCGCTTCGAACCACTCCCCAACCCGATACGAGTCGTAGTTTGCCCCGTTCTGCAGGTTGAGCGTTCCGCAGGAATGCGACGTCTCGTGCAGTATTCGATTGACCCACACACCGTCGGCGGAGCGTATGCCCGAAACCGGGCGTGTAATACGCTCAAGACGTTGCACTCTACGGACACGGCGCAACAACAATCGGATCCTTGAGCTCTATGACCCGCACCGTTGGGTCGTCGGTCTCGACCGGCGTGTCAACCTCCGCCATAACCCGTTGTTCGCACCCGTCTCGGAGAACGATGATCTCGATATGATCGGTACGAAACAGCCGATCGCGCACGATCTCTCCGTTACAAAAGCCGCTCAGGTCCGACAGCAGCAGCGTGAAGGCACCAGTATCGTCGCTGAAGTAGATCCCGTCGGCCTGGGCGGCGACGTTTCCGACCTCGACGCCCTCCGTGAACGACCGGCCGCCGACCGGCACGTTCGCCAACGGTTCACCCGTCTCTTCGTCTACCAACTCGCCGCTGATGCGAATCCAAAACTCCACGTCGACGCACTGAAGGCGGTTGAGTACCCATCCGCAGCCGCTGAGTGTCGACAATAGCATGAGTGCTATGGTCGCCAGTAGGCAAACGCCATAACCATCAGGCGATCGAATTTTGTTTAAGTATACTAGCTCTGATTGTAGTTGCGTCATTTGTTGGACATCCCGACTTGCGTGTCTACGTGTTCTCCCACCCAGCTATCACACGGCTCTCCTGGCGATTCGCCGACAGAACGATGTTCACGTCTTGCGATGTGAACGTGCCGTCAGTTTGGGGCAACGTCGGGTTCAGTAGCTATAGTCGACACTCGACAGCTACCAGATAAGGATGACTTGTATTCGTTCTCGAACCAATCTCCAATACGGTACGAGTCGTAATTAGACCCATCATCGAGATCTAGCGTGCCGCATGAGTGAGAGACTTCGTGTAGCATCCGCCAAACACACCCGCAGTCCGTGGTGCTTGTCCCGCCACAGTACCACATTGCACCTCCGCCGAGACTACAGCCACCGCAACCGTATGTTCCCTGGCAGTCTGCCAGAGGGGCGCAAGGGCCACAACTATGGGCACCGCCGCACTTGACGCGCATTCGTCGAAAACTCGAGCCGCCGCAGCCGAGACGGCCTTTCATACAGTTCTTGAACACCGACGACACGCCGGGGATGCGGTCGATATAAAGTGCAACGTCGCCAAGGACGTCGCGGCACGG
>Ga0055449_10000034_pt1 | contig 30785 bp, 20 predicted proteins | sample China_Galinas_PW_2_FD_57739 | JGI IMG/M metagenome (GOLD analysis project Ga0055449, IMG submission 57739) | Wetland microbial communities from San Francisco Bay, California, USA, that impact long-term carbon sequestration - China_Galinas_PWB_D1 | ecosystem: Environmental > Aquatic > Marine >... | reverse complement strand
CTTCTCGCCCATTCCCAGGAAACCACCCATGGAAAGAACGACGTACGCCACGCGTCCGTGCTCGCTATCAATCGCCAGATCCTGCACTTCGCCCAACCGTTCGCCATCCGGATTCAGTACCGGCTTGCCGATCAGGTCCGACGCCTTTTGAATGCGAAACGTCTGGTTTGACGGGGCTTTGTCCTCGGCCGACGCAACCTGTACGGCGAATGCCAAGAGCGCGCCGACCGCTAGGACGGAAATTCCTTTGATCTTCAACATGATACCTTCTCCAAAACGAATGTCCCTCTCTCATGACCCCGTCCAAAACGAAATGGGCGGGTGCCTCGCCGGGGCATCTCCTTCACGCCCATCGACGTGAAGGTGCCCCGACAGGGCATACTGGCAAAAGCTCGTCCCCACCGTGTTAGTAGTTCGCAGTGGCGAGCAGTACTTCGACCCGCCCGTCGCGCCTGAGCCCGACATCGCCATAAGCGCCGGCGCTGATCTGCTGGGTAGGCACGCCGAACTCGACCAGCGCATCCCGAATGGCCCGCGCACGACGATCGCACAGATTCCGACCCTGCAGATCGGTGCCGCGCGAGTCCATCGAAGCATCGATTCCGACCTGAAGCGACGGATTCTTCTTCATATAGGTCGCGATCTCGGTCAGCTTGCTCACATCAGAGTCTTGGATTGCAGCGCTATCGTTCTGGAACCAAAATACTCGGTACGAGGTCCAGCGATCCACGACACCCGTTCGGCCTTGCGCACCAGTCTCCCCGGTCGGGCCCTGCGGCCCGCGCGTCCCGGAAGGACCAGTTGGCCCGGCAACACCGGGCGTGGTGCTGCCTTGAGCACCGGCGTATCCGGTTACGCCTCGCGCACCAGCGGGGCCGGAACGACCGGCGGGACCTGTCGGACCCTCCAGCGTCGCACCGCGTGGGCCGGTCGGTCCAACGTTTCCTTCGGGGCCGGTCGGACCTCGATCTCCCGTCGCGCCGGCATAACCGGACGCGCTTTCACCGCGATCACCTGTCCGGCCGGTTGCGCCTTGCCTGCCGGCTTCACCCTGAGCGCCTTGCACGCCGATGCGGCCACGAACGACAGCGCCGGATGAGCCAGTCGCCCCCGTCCGGCCCTGCTCACCCGCGTAGCCTCTCGTGCCGGCTTCGCCGCGCGGACCGACCATCGCGTAGCCCGCGGCCCCCGTCTGTCCTGTAGGGCCTCGCTCTCCCGCAACCCCGGCCGGGCCGTCTGGGCCGCGCGGACCAACCAAGCCGCGGTCGCTGTTGTACATGGGAGCCTGGGCGTGCCCGTAGGCCCGGTCCTGGCACTGAGACGACCGATGTGAACAAGCACATCCACCTGCGGCAGCGAATGCCGCAATCCCACAAAGCGCTAATACTGATTTCATCGTTCCATCCTTCTCAAGAAGTAACCGCTTCGCCAGCAGGTACGGCGCGACCAACGCTGACCGCGCCACCTGTATGCTCATGCTCCTCATTGCGTCTCCAGAGCTTTCGGTGCGGTTCGCATACCGATAGCCCCGACGGCCCGGGATCACCGAGCGCCAAAAAAAACCGACGTGCTCGAACACCCGAAGGCATTCGATCACGTCGGCTTACTTTATGACGAGCCCCTCGGCAGTACCGGGGTGCCCTTCAGTTAGTCATCCGAACGAATCGCCGGAGCGCTCCAAAGACCTGCACTGGCTCCGCTCACAACGTGAACTATACTCTATCCGTCCGAAAATGCAAGCGGAATCATCGACAATCTTTGCAGTTCCTTTAGAATGGCGACGGCAACGGTTAGCGACCCCAGAACCCCGGTTCTCGTGATCCGGTGAACTGATCTGCGGCGCACCCTTTCGGTGGAGCGGCCCGGCAAGTCCAGAGTGGCGATGAAAACAAGGGGAGAAATCGAAAGCGCCGTCTGTGAAGGCATGAGTCGCTTTGAGCAGGAGTTCATGGGTCGAGGCCCCAAGGAAATCCACACCTTCCTGATCGACGACGTTCTTTTTGTCCTCCTCCGGGGCGTACTCACCGCCGCCGAACAGCATCTGGTTTCCACACTCCCTCAGGACAAGGGGAGGGATCTTCTCAAACAGGTAAGAACTCAATTGATCGAAGCGTCGCGCCCGGTCTTGGAGTCGATGGTACAGAAGGTCACGGGCATCAAGGTTGTGAGCCTGCACCACGACATCAGCACCACCACGGGCGAGGAAGTCGTGATCTTCACCCTGGCCGAAGCACCTGCTTGCCGCGAGAAGAAAGGGTAGCCGCTACTTTTGAACTGTTTCACTCAAGACGAGACAGTTTGCTTCTTCGAATAAGTGACGTTCCGATCCTCCGGGAACGGGATCAGACGTTGTCGCAGCTTGATGTTCTCCGGCTTTCGAAGCTCCCTGGCCTGGGTCGATTTCCGGCTGTCCATTCCGTAAAATCCGTACTCCTACTACGACAGGGAGTTACGCGTTGACGGTTTTTGCACTCCGGGTACGCTCGTTTCCTGATCCTCGTCCTTTGCTGGAGTTGTGAAATGAGCCTGATTCAGATGGTGCTCGCCTTGGTACGGAGTCTCGTTCGCGACTGGGTCGAGTTGGCAGCCGAGAATCTCGCGTTACGGCAACAACTGGCCGTCCTGCGCGAGAAGACCAAGCGACCGAGTCTACGCCAACGCGATCGCATCTTCTGGGCGATCCTATCCGGAATCTGGTCAAACTGGAGATCGGCTTTGCTCATCGTACAGCCCGACACCGTAGTGCGATGGCATCGCCAGGGCTTCAGAATCTTCTGGCGATGGAAGTCTCGAACCGGCAAAGTCGGCCGGCCCATTACTGAGGCCGAGATTCGCCGGTTGATCAGCCGCATGTCCCGCGAGAACCCCAGATGGGGTGTACCGCGTATCCAGTCCGAACTCGCACTGCTTGGTCACGTCGTTTCCGAAGCAACCGTCCGTAAGTACAGGATTCGCACTCGAAAGCCTCCCTCGCAGACCTGGCGAACGTTCCTGGACAACCATCTGACCGACATCGTCGCCATCGACTTCTTCACCGTCCCAACGGCCACTTTCAGGATACTCTTCGTCTTCGTCGCTCTTCGTCACCATCGACGACATGTCGTCCACTTCAATGTCACAGCCCATCCGACGGCCGAGTGGACGGCACAGCAAATCATCGAGGCATTCCCTGAGGACACGGCGCCGCGGCATCTGATCCGTGATCGCGATGCAATCTATGGGCACGTGTTTCGGCAGCGCGTCCGAAACATGGGCATCGAAGAAGTCGTTTGTGCCGCGCAGTCGCCCTGGCAGAATCCGTATTGCGAACGCTTGGTGGGCTCGATCCGCCGCGAGTGCTTGAATCACGTTATCATTCTCAACGAACGACACTTGCTCCGCATTCTTCGACTGTATCTAAATTATTATCATGAATCCAGGACTCACTTGTCGTTGAACCGCAACGCACCTGTGGAGCGCGAGGTAGAGCCGCCCCACCTAGGCCGAGCTGTGGCTATCCCACAAGTCGGCGGGCTGCATCATCGATACTGCCGTGCGGCGTGATTGCCTCCACATCAGTGGTCTCGATCTCCGACAGCAACACTGCGCGCATGCGTGCCAAATCGCCGCAATTCTGACCGACGGCACGCCGAATTCTCGAAGGATCATAGGTGCATCGGTGCGCGAGCGGTTCGTGCCGCCCTGCTCTGGAGGCTCCGACAACCTCGGATATAGTTTTTGCTATGGACAGCTGTCCCTAGCACGGTTGGTCACGCACGCGCACAGGATTGAGCACTGCTCCGTCCCTGTGATTCACAGATCATTCAACCGACCCGATTGACACATGATTTGTGTGCATGGGGATACTGGTCCCCCAATTTCGGCCCCCCCTCCCCAATTGGGAAGCGGTTTGGATGCCGATTCGCACGCCGTTCCCCGCCCCACGTGGCTCCAAGACCGTGCGCGTACATCTCAATGGCGAGTCCGCCGGAGGTTGTCCTCTGCGCCTACTCCTCTGGTCGCGTCGACATGAAGCAACCGGCCGCAACTGACCCTTCGTGCAATCTGCGAGAGCGTGCCACATTCCCGGTCCAGCGTTCGCACGTCAAATGCGTGGATGAGGCTCTTCGGCCTGCTGTGCGATTCCTGAAGACACGCGTGGGGAACACAGCCTGCATCGCTCACCGCAGCGTTGTCACGTTTTCGATCATCGCTGTGCGTAGCGTTTCCGTCAAACCGCGTTTTTGAGTGCTCCAAGTAACGCGCACGACAATAATTTAGTTCCGGATTTTTCTTGCCAGATTTCAATTCATGTGGTTCCCTATGGGAGCACTCCAGCAAACCTGAACTGTCATGACACCCACTCAAGCAACATCCTGAGACTCTGATTCACACGGCGATCTGTGGTCGTTTGGATTATGCGCTAACGATGTGGGTACGGTTGGACCGGATGCGCCCGGTATGGTGACGCCGGAGCGACGAGCGCAGGAGATGGGGTTGGGACGGAGTTTCCGTCATCCGGACTTCAGCCGGCGGCCGCGAAAACGGGCGTCCGCAACGCGACTTTTGGAGGAGTAGCCATGCCGAGCTTTCGACGACTGGGACGTGCCCGGACATGCCCAATTTGCAACCGGCCCGGGCGATGCATGCTCTCTACTGATGCGACCATGGCGATCTGCGCACGCGTTGCGAGCGGCGAGGGGCGAGGCAAGTGTGGCTGGTTGCACAAGCTCACCGGTCGGAAGCTCGTAGAGAGTCAGTGCCTGTGGCAACCAAGTCGAAAATCGCGGAACGGACCACCGCACTTCGAACAGGTGGTTGAGCACTTTCGAGTTTCCTCTCGCGACTCGAGACTCTGTCATTATGCTCAGCGGCTTCGAGTAAGGGCCCTGAGCCTGCGTCGTCTCGGCATCGGATGGGACGGCACGGCATGGTGCTTTCCGATGTATGACGCAACCCGAAGCGTAATCGGAATGCACCGACTGCACCGCAAGGGGAACTCGCTGCGCGTACCACAAAGCCAGCACGGGCTCTTTATTCCACGTGGATTCGACAATCGCGCGGAGAGCGTTTTCGTATGCGTGGGCCCCACGAACTGCGCCGGACTCTTGGACTTCGGTCTCACGGTCGTCGGCAAGCCGATCGCGAATCGGGCTGACGCACTTCTTGCAGCGTTCCTTGAGGGCAAGGAAGTCAACATCGTTAGCGCGCACCATCAGACATCGATGGATGGGGCGCAGCGGTGCCTCGAAACTGTTGCTCCCTGCGTGAGCAACGCGCGTATCGTCACTATACCTGGCGGGCACGGATCCATTAGCGATTGGCGCAAGGAAACAGCGAGCGATCGGCACGTAGAGCGGTGGATTGCTGCATGCAAACGGTTACAGACCACCAAGTAACTTAGGGCTGCTAGCATGAATATGGACCGACCAAACCAGTCGAACAACGGCCTCGCACGCTCACACAATGCCGCGGCGCGCCTAACACAGATTGCAGACGCTCCATCTGCGGACCTTTGTGCTAACAAACTGGTCGACACTCCCGCATGGGACTTGGCGAACGTCGCACGCCGCTATGAGGCCGCCGTTTCCGATGAGATACTGTGTCGGCTCGCCAATCAGCTCGGCGTCTCCCGTCAATCGCTCCGAGAGGTATCAGTTGGTTTCGATTTTGAGAGAAATGTATACACGTTTCCCGAGTGTGACGCGTATCTAGAAGTCATCGGGATTGCCACGCGATCCTCGCGTGGCAAGAAACGCTGCATCACCGGAAGTAAGCGTGGGCTGACGATGCCGAGTCTCTTCGATCCAGCCGCAGGTGTCGTGTTCGTGGTTGAGGGCCCGTCTGACGTCGCTGCAATGACTACGCTTGGGCTATCGGCCGTCGGCCGGCCTTCCAATATGGGTGGCGTGGAGCATCTCGAGGAACTGCTTCCGAACGCCGATGTCTTGCTTATTGGTGAGAACGACCAGAAACCCGATGGTACATGGCCGGGTCGAGACGGGGCGCTTCACGTCGCGGAACGACTGGCGTCCACCTGGGACAAGCCGGTGCGATGGACACTTCCTCCAGATGGCTCAAAAGACGTTCGACAATGGCTGCAGCAGCAAGCGCTCGATCCGGAGAACACCGCGCAGTGTCGTCAAGCGGGCCGGCGACTGCGCGACCTATTGCTCGAGGCAGCGCAGGTTGTCGAGCCGGCAAAGCTTCGATCGGCACGCCCGTACCTCGTTAAGCACGACGGCATTTATCGAGAAAAGTCCGATCGCGACGGCAATGTCTCGCTGCAGCGGTTGACCAACTTCGCAGCGAGAATCGAGCGTGCGATCCTTCGTGACGACGGCATCGAGCCAACGCAGCACCTGCAGATCGTTGCAAGGCTCGGAGATCGAACGATCCGCGCAAATGTCTCCGCGCCGGTCTTCATGGCGATGAGGTGGCCGATCGCAGAGCTCGGTCCCGGGGCGATTATCTATCCCGGACAAACCACCAAAGACCACGCCAGAACCGCAATTCAGGAGCTAAGCGAACGGGGCACCGCGTTGACCGTCTATACGCACTCCGGTTGGCGGCAAATCGGCGCGAAGTGGGTCTACCTCCACGGCAAAGGTGCCATAGGGGAGAGTGGTGACCGCGACGACGTCGCAACCGATCTACCCGCGTCGCTGGAACGGGCAATACTCCCGGCACCACACAACGGAGACTCACTGAAACTAGTAATCAACCGATGGATGCGCTTACTTGAGGTGTTCCCCGATACAGTCATCTTGCCGTTGTTGGCCACGACCTTCCGAGTCGTGCTCGGTCCGTGTGACTTCGCCATCCATATCGCAGGACGAACCGGCGTCTTCAAGTCCGAACTCGCCGCCATCATCCAGCAGCATTTCGGGGCCGGCTTCGACGCACGCCATCTACCGGCTTCGTGGTCAAGCACTGCAAATCAGCTCGAAATGCTCGCGTCCGCCGCCAAGGACATGGTACTCGTCGTTGATGACTTCGCGCCAAGCGGGTCTAGCACCGACGTGCGCCTACTTCAAGCGAAGGCCGAGCGGTTGATTCGGGCGCAGGGCAACCGGTCCGGTCGCGGTCGATTGACTTCGGCCGGTAGGATGCGCGAACCACGCCCGCCGCGTGGGATCATTCTGTCTACCGGCGAGGACGTCCCAGCCGGTCATTCGATACGTGCCAGACTACTGATCGTCGAGCTCAAGGACGGCGACATTGCGCCCGCGGCGCTCAGTGAGGCACAGCAGCTCGCGTGCGACGGCACGTGTACTCACGTCATGGCGGCGTTCATCAAGTGGCTCGCCCCTCGAATGCCTGAGATGGCCGCGAGAATCCGAGCGGTCAGACGGGACGCCCGACAAAGCGCCAGCACCGACGGCCATCGCCGAACGCCCGATGCCCTGTGCGACCTTCGATTAGCGTTCGGTCAGTTTCTGGAGTTTTGCGTGGAGGTAGGAGCCATCAACACGGAAGAGGCCGAAGCGTTTAGTGATCGACTCGACATGGCCCTTCGGGAATTGGAGCGTAGCCAGCGATCCCTGCTGGGCGATGCTGATCCCGTAGATGCCTACTTTGACCTCCTGAGCAGCGGCTTGGCAGCTGGCGACGGGCACCTACAGCCGATCGATGCGACCACAGCTTCGAGTTGCTGGGAAGCGCTTGGCTGGAGGCGAAGCGCCGCACCGGGCGGTTGGAGCCCGCAAGGACCGCGCATCGGATGGATCGACTCGGATGGGCTCGTTTACCTGATTCCTCACGCGGCGTATCGACTCGCCGCGGGGTTTGGCGGTCCACACGGCAACGGCATCTCAGTCTCCGAACGGACACTTGGGAGACGACTACAAGAGCGTGGCCTACTCGCTCAGACCGAAGGGGCGGATCGCCTCACGATCAAGAAGCTCCTTGGCGGACGGCGTCAGCGCGTGCTCTGTGTGCGTGCGGCGTCCTTGGGTATCGAATTACCGGGGCAATCGGGGCAGTCAGCGAGATTGTCTGCTGGCGACGACTCTTGTCAGCCCGACACCGCGCCGGGCCCCAATCAGCGCCCCGGTCAGCACGACAACCCGGGACGTTCCGGGGCACAAAACTGGGGCAGTGTGCCACCTACAGGGCCGAATGCCCCGATTGCCCCGGTGAATGAAGGGGGTACCGAGTCATCGGATGACAACATCAAGGAGTATCGTGATGAGCAATGACCCGCACCAGCAACAAGCGGAAGTAGCACTCAAAAGGGAGCGAGGAACCGAGGACGAGTTCGTCGGCCGGTCGGGACTCGCAGCGCGACTCGGTGTGACCGAGCGGACGGTCGACCGCATGGTACAGCGCGGCGAGCTCCCGCAGCCGTGCCTGAGCCCCGGCGGGCGCCCACGATGGCTCTGGAGCCATGTCGTGGCATTCCTGAAGCGTCGTCACGTCACTCAGGACGCCGTGACCGAGCGAGTTCGGGCCACAACGGCACGCCCCGATTGCGGTTAGCCGGCGGACCGTCGTGATCGGCGATGGGGTGAGTCGATCGCGAACGAGAGGAGATGATGGCGGGCGTGTTGCCCGCAAACCGAGGGCCCCGTCGGTCGATCCCGGCCGGCGGGGTTTTTGCCTGCGCCGTTATGCACCGCGGGAAACCAGATGCGACGGAAACGGAATGATCCCCGCCATGGGCTCAGCTGCCGGCGGCGGTGCCGTCTGAGTTCGCTCGCGCCGCCCACGCAGATTGGCCGTGGCATTGTGCAGCTCGTGGTCTTCCGTATGAACGTAGTACTTGAGGGTCGTGTTCACGTTCTCATGGCCGAGGATCTTCTGGGCGACGGCGACCGGGCATCCGGCCCGCACCAGCCAGGTCGCGAATGTATGCCGCAGGTTGTGCGGGTTCAGCTGCATGGGCTCATCGATGCATGCCTGGCATTGGCTGATTTCCGATCCGAGCTGCCTCACGTTGCAGCGTTTCCCGGTGGGCGTCACGAACAGTGGCCCGCTCGTTGGATTGCCTCGGCTCCGTAAATGGAGTTGGACGGCCGCCAGAGCGGCGCGGTTGATCGGGACCCAGCGCTGCTTGCGTCCCTTGCCCACCACGGACAGCTGGCGCTCGTGATCATCCACGCGCAGGTCCTCGATTTTGGCATCACAGAGTTCGCCCGCGCGCAAGCCGGTGTTGAGCAGAAAAACCAGCAGGTGACGGCGTCGTCGGGCGAGTTCCCAGTTTCGAGGCCCTGGATCGGATGGCTTGAGCTTTGGCCTGATCGCCCTGATGAGCCGACCCGCCTGAGGCCTCGTTAGCGGCGTGCCCTCTTGCTTCACTTCGAAGCGCGGGCGGGTGATGTGGTCCATTGGGTTGTCCACGAGGTGGGGTTCGCGGACGCACCATTTGAAGAACTCCGAGATGGTCCCCAGGTCGGACGCCACCGTTTTGTTGCCGGCCTCATGCTCGAGGCGATAGTCGCGGAAGGCGATCAGCTCCGCGCGGCGGGCGAACACGGTGATGCTCTCGTTGCCCAAGCCGCGCGACTCGCGCCACGCCTTGTAGCGATTCAGAACCCGGACGGTGCGGGCTACGGTCTGCTCTGTGCAGGACAGGCGGCGCTCCTTGAGCCAGGCGTCAATGACATCATCGAGGGCCGTGTGGGGCAGCAGGCGGCCCGTACGGACCTTCTCCTCCCACTCGTCCATCTTGCGGAGGTGCGTCTTGGCGATGGCCTTGGTGCAGCGGCCGAGCGAGAGGCTGCCTTCGATCAGTTCACCGGCGCGCGGACCGGCCTTGATGGCGAACTTCCAGTGGATGCGGTAGCCGGACTTTTCTTTGGACAAGGAGGCCATGCACGCCCTCTCGAACACGAGTCAGGGCGTGTTGGCCGCAAACCGAGTGATCCGATGATACCGCGCGAGGCGGCACGCTCAAGTCGATTCCCGAGTGTCCGCAACCAGGCTTGAAAGGCACCGCCGTGACAGCCGATCGTGGGCTGTGAATTTCCGGGAAGTACCCGCCTGAGTACCCGAAATGAACGGGCGGTCTCGTAACTCCTTGTGCTGCCCGCCTTTATCGAATGGAGGCGGGGGGAATCGAACCCCCGTCCCGCGACGGATCCGGAAGCGCTTCTACGTGCATAGTCGATCTTTTGTATCTCGGGTCGGCCGGCGCCGGTCGACAGGCTCCGGCCTTCCCCAGCCCGACTGGTGCTTCGCGGTGTCACGGTCAGGCGTCATGACCCCGCTAGCCCACTAACGTCGTTTCGCGCGATAGCGGGCGTCTCGCGCGAAACGGGCTACCTGTTCTTAGGCAGCCATGGCAAAGCTGTTGTTGCCATATAAGGTTTTCGCCAGGTGTTTAACGAGGCCCCCTGACAACCTCGGCACGCCACACTCCCTTCACTACGCCCGGTCGAATCCAATCGCCCCCGGCCGCGGCGGGTCGAATGCCATCGATGTACGCCGAAGGCCGACACCTTCAACGGGCGTCTTTGGCCGACGCCCTCTGAAGCCGACTTGGGCCCACACGTCGCGGACCACCATCGGCCCACGGTCTCGACGGACGGCCTCGCTTCGACGGCCCGACTCACGCCTCGCCGCGCGAACCTTGCTATTTTAAGCACCACGACGCTCACGTCAAGCGGATCACCTTCCGCCGACACCGGCACATCGGCCCTCCGCTCCTCCGGCGCCCCCAAGTCCGCAGGGGCCGCGGACGTCGCAGCGGTTCCTTTTCGCGCCGCCCGGCGCACACCGGCCGCGCCCTCCTTAGAGCTGACCGCGCGTGCTGGGTTCCACGATTCGGATGTGCGTGGGCGGATCGCCGGGCTTATGGTCCACGATCAACGTCCGGACATTCGGCAGCACCGCTTCCAGCGTCTGAAGCCACAGCCGGACGCGATAAACCGCGGGGTCGCGATGATACTCCTTGAGCACGCTGAGAAACCGGTCCGCTTCGCCGCGGGCCCGGGCGATCCGCGTCTGCTTGTACGCCTCGGCCGACTCCGTCTTCTTGGATGCATCACCGCGGGCCCCCGACAAAATACGCGAGGACTCGGCCACGGCCCGGTCGACGGCGCTCTCACCGTCTTTCTTGGCGCTCACGACGTCCTGAAACGCGTCCATGATCGCGCGCGGCGGATCGATGGTCTCGATGCTGGCCGACACGAGCTGCACACCGCACCCGTATCGATCCAGTCGTTGTTGAGAGCGCTTCAGCGTTTCGTTTTGCAGGCTGGTCTTCCCGCCGGTCAGGGCCTGGTCCACCGGCATGCCGGCCAGCGTCTCGATCAAGACGGCCTGCACCGTCGCGCGAACCAGCGCATCGGGACGCTCCGTGCGGAACAAGTAGTCCACCGGCTCGACCACCTGATACTGAACGACCATCGTTGTCTTGAGGATGTTCGTGTCGCCGGTCAGCATGTCGCTGGCCAGCGTCCGGCGGATCGCATCGGGATCGCTTTGCGCAATCGCGGCCCGCTCCTTGGGCGCCAGGCCGACGTACACGCGACGAACTTCGGTGGTCGTCGGGCGGTCGACGCGGCAAAAGGGCCAAGGCAGCGCGTAGTGCAACCCCGGTGGCACTCGGCGAAACGCCTGTGGCACGCGCCCGAACCACCTGACCACGCCGCGCGAATCGGGGTTGACGAAGTAGAACCCTGAGCACGCGTATGCGATCAGCACGAGCGGGACCAGCCGAAGAACCCATACTCTCACGGGGCGCGTCACGATGGCGGCTCCTTTGAGGCGGGTGGTGTGATCGGTGCGGCCGCATCCGGTTGGATGTCCTTCGTCAACGGAACGTCGATGTCTTGCTCGCTTGCGACGCCTTGGTTCAGAAGTTTCAGCAGTTCGCTATTTCCGGAAAGAATGGCTACGGTCCCTTGCGTCAACGTCTTCTCGTAAGCTTCAAGCGTTCGCTGGAACTCGTAGAACTTCGGGTCTTTGCTGTAGGCGTCGGCGTAGATTCTCGCGGCCTCGGCGTCTCCCTCGCCGCGAATACGCTCGGCCGACTCCACCGCCTTGGCAACGATCTCGTCGCGCTGGCGATTGGCCTGCGCCCGGATCGTGGTCGCTTTTTCATCCCCTTCGGAACGATACTGCGCCGCAATCGTCTGGCGTTCGGCGCGCATGCGATCGAACACGTTGCGGCGGTTCTGCTCCGGAAAATTCAAACGTTCGATCTGAACGTCGGCGATCTCGATCCCGTACGCCTTTTCGACTCGGTCGGCGCACTTCTGTCGCACCTCGTCGACGAGATTGGACCAGTGACGCTGCTTTGCATCGGTGGACACCAGCACGCTGAAGTCATTCCGCCCGAGCGCGACACCCAATTCCGAATTGACCACGTCTCCCAGGCGCGCTTCCGCCGATGCGCGGTCGCCCATCGTCTCGAGAAACCGCAGCACCGCCTCTGGCTGGCGCTTGATGCGCCAGCACGTATACGTCGTCACCACCACGTTCTTCCCGATTCCGGATTGGACGTCTTCGGTGAGGTATTCGCGGTCCGGGCCGCCCGGCGCCGGGTTCTCCAGAACCATCAGCCGATTGTCGAAACGAACGACGGTGTCGATCGGCCAGGGCGCCTTGGAATAGAGCCCGGGCTCGATGCAACTGCGAATCGGCTTGCCGAAACGCATCTGGATCGCGTACTCCGTCTGATCCACCACGTACAGGCACGAGGCCGCAACCACACCGATCGCCACCACGATCGCACCGATAACTAACTTGGTCATACGCCCCGACTCCTTACCCTGCAAACCGCCGCCAGCACCTCGGAGCTACCGCGGCTGGTTGGCGAATGGTCCCGCGGTCGAGGGCGAAACGAACCAAAAGTCCAGGTCGCCGGCATCGCCCGCCGATGGTTTGATGTATTTGCGTAGCTTCGGGAGCACCTTTTCCAGGGTCTCGAATTCCATACGCCGAGCGGTGACCGCCGGCGCGCCATGATACGCCTTCAGAAGCGCCAAGAACCGGTCCGCGTCTCCCCGTGCCTGAGCTGTGGTGCGCGCCGCGTACCCCTTCGCCTCCTCGATCGTCTCCGTCGCTTTGCCACGAGCTTGGGGAATCGTCTTGGCCTCGTCTCGGCGGGCTTCGTGAATCTGCCGTGATCGATCCTCAACGGCACTGGCCACATCGCGAAAGGCCTGATGGACCTGCGGCGGTGCGTGGGCGTCGAGAAACGCGATGCTGTCGATGTGAATGCCACTCTTGTTCGCGTCGAGCCGCCGCTGAACGATCTGTTGAATCTGTCGCTGCGCGTCGAGCCGATCGGAGGTAAAGACATGGTTGATCGACAGCCCGGCCAGCACCTCGCGCGCCGCGGCGAGCGTGCTCACGCGCACCAGCCGTTCCGGATTAGAGACGCCAAATCGGTAGTTCGCTAGTTGGTCCGGATCCGCGCTCCAATGCACGCCCATCTTGATGTCGGCGAGGTTCTCGTCGCCGACTAGGCTCCATGCGCTCGCGTCGTCGGAAGCCGTGCCCGTCCCGAGACCGCTTCTACCGTACCCCAGCATTAGTCGATGGACACGCCGCGCCTGAACACGGTCGACCTGATCAATGGGATAGGGCAGTGCGTAGTACAGCCCGGGAGGCAGGTCTTGTCGCTGAATGGCGCCGAACCGCCGCACGATCCCGACCTCGCCGGCCCGGACCTCGAAGAAGCCGGAGGCCCCATACAATATCGCGGCCAGCAGAAGGGCAACGACGTACAGCCGTCTCTCGGTGATGCGAAGCCCCGACGACTGCGAGAGCTTGTCCGCCGCCCGCGCCACGTAGCGCTGACGCCGAATCGTCCCTAAACCGATCATCAGGAAAAGAATGGCGCCCGCGACCTTGAGCCAGCTCGGTACCAGCGGCTCCTGGAGGACGCGCGAATAAAGCGGTGTGCTCGTGTCCGCGAGAATCGAATTCAACCAGCCGCCCATCAGCATGGAGACCACGCCGATGGTGCTGAGGTAGATGATCATTGTGCGCCGGCCCAGCTCGCGCATGAGAAGACCGATCGAGCCGATGTTGGTCGCCGGCCCGACTAGCAACAACACCAGCGCCGCACCCGGGTTGATGCCGGCCGCGATCAGCACCGCGGCGACCGGCGTGGATGTTTCCGCGCACACATAGAGCGGAATGCCGATCAGGATCATCACCAGCATGGACTGAAACGGGCCGCCTAGGACGCTCTGCAGCACGTCGGGCGCAAGCCATTGATGGATGAGGGCCGCAGCCACGATGCCGACCAGCACCCAGCCGAAAATGTCGTCGAACAAATCCACGAACGCGTAGCGCATCGCGTCGTACAGCCGCTTGCCCAGCGCACCGCCTTCGGGGCAAATCTCGTGGGTATGTTCGCAGCTCTCGTCCGGGCACTCGTCGGGCGACGCCCCCTCCGTGTCGGTCGGCGGAAGCGGCGCCTCTGGCTCCGTGGCCGTCGAACGGAAGCGCTTGTCAACGGCGTTCTCGATAAATCCGGCGACCAGGGCCGTGATGCACGCCGCGATCGGTCTAAACACCGCCATCAGCGGGCCCAGAAGAGAATACGTCAGCAAGATCGACGTCACGCTGGTTTCCGGCGTGGATATGAGAAACGAAAGAACCGCGCCCTTGCCGGCGCCCTGTCGTCGCAGCGTCAACGCGGTCGGCAGCACGCTACACGAACACAGGGGCAATGGCATGCCCATCAGCGTGGCATAGAGCACCGATCGCTTGCGACGCCCGCTGAGATAGCGAACGATCCGTGCGGTGGGGATGGTGAGTCTCAGCAAACCGGCGATGAAAAAACCGAACAGGATGTAGACGGCCGACTCGCACAGAATGGACCAGATATCAGCGAACATGGCACCGGTCAGCCGGGCAGTGAGCGAATCGTCTGCCTCATGGTCAAAGCAATGCTTCTGCCTCGAACCATCCCGCGTGGGTAAGCTCGAGTGGCTCAGCAGTTTGTACCCCCGCGAGCCGGACCCCGCAACAAGCCCGCCGGGCCGACTCGCGCCGATCGGTGGGGCGCAACGAGCCTCCCGGCCAATCTCGTGCAAGGCGTGACAGGCACAATACGAGGAATCACGAGAGGCGAGCCGCACCGCCATGTGAGTTGCCCTGCCCGCTCGACGGCGTACGATATTCGCCGGAGCCGACGCGTGACGACAGCGCCACCAGGTCATTGACGAGCCGCGTGACCACGGCCGATCGAGGGCACTCATGCCATACATCCTGGCATTGGATCAGGGCACGACGAGTTCGCGAGCCATCCTCTTCGACGGCGACGGCTGCATCGTGTCCGCCGCTCAGCGCGAGTTTGCCCAACACTTCCCCCAGCCCGGCTGGGTCGAACACGATCCCGAGGAAATCTGGTCGTCGCAGTCCGGCGTCGCGGACGAAGTGCTGCACACCGCCGGCGTTGCCGCAAGTGAGGTGGCCGCCGTCGGCATCACCAACCAGCGCGAGACGGCCATCGTCTGGAACAAAGCGACCGGCGAGCCGATTGGAAACGCCATCGTCTGGCAGGATCGACGAACCGCGCCCGCGTGCGACAAACTCCGCGCCGACGGGGCCGAGGAGGTCATTCGCCGCAAAACCGGCCTCGTGCTCGACGCCTATTTCTCGGGCACCAAAATCGCCTGGTTGCTCGACCACACCTCCGGCGCGAGAGCGCAGGCCGAGCGCGGCGAACTTGCCTTCGGCACGGTCGATGCCTGGCTGGCGTGGCGACTCAGTGGCGGCGCGCTCCACATCACCGACGCGAGCAATGCCTCCCGCACGATGCTCTACGACATCCACACCGGGGTTTGGGACGACGAATTGCTCGAGTTGCTTCGCGTTTCGCGGGCGATGCTGCCCGAGGTTCGCGCCAGCTCGGAACGCTACGGCGAGGTGTCGGCCGACCTGTCGATCAAAGGAGTGCCACTTTGTGGCATGATCGGCGACCAGCAGGCTGCGACGGCCGGACAGGTGTGCTTCGAGCCCGGCATGGCCAAGTGCACCTACGGCACTGGCTGCTTCCTCGTGATGAACACCGGCACATCGCCGCGCGACTCCGCCAACAAACTGCTCACGACTGTCGCCTGGAACCACAGCGGCTCGACCGACTACGCACTCGAGGGCAGTGTCTTCATCGGTGGGGCGATCGTGCAGTGGCTGCGCGACGGGCTGAACATCGTCCGCGACTCGAGCGAGGTCGAAGCCCTGGCAGGCAGCGTCGAGGACAACGGCGGTGTCTACCTGGTGCCGGCACTGGCCGGGCTCGGTGCGCCGCACTGGGATTCGTACGCACGCGGCGCGATCGTCGGTCTTACCCGCGGCACGACCGCCGGCCACATCGCCCGCGCGGCGCTCGAAGGCATCGCGTTTCAGGTCGCCGATCTCGTGACCGCCATGGAGGCGGACGCCGGGGCGCCGCTCACCGAACTCCGGGTCGACGGCGGTGCGGCGGCCGACGATCTGCTCATGCAGATTCAGGCGAACATCCTCGGCGTGCCCGTCGTTCGTCCGACGGTGCTCGAAACCACGGCGCTGGGCGCGGCCTACATGGCCGGGCTCGCCGCCGGCGTCTGGTCCTCGATGGACGAGATCGCCGCGCATTGGCGGGTCGACCGGCGTTTCGAGCCGCAGATGTCGGAGCAGGAAGCGAAACGGCTGCGCTCACGCTGGTCCGACGCGGTCGACCGCGCCAAGAACTGGGAGCGTCGAGACGCCTGATGAACCGCGACGAGATGCTCGCCAAACTACGTGATCGCAGCGGCCCATGGGACATCGTCATCATCGGCGGCGGGGCGACCGGCCTAGGCACCGCGGTCGATGCGGCGTCGCGCGGTCTCAAGGTTGCATTACTCGAACAATCCGACTTCGCCAAAGGCACGTCGAGTCGATCTACCAAGCTTGTACACGGCGGAGTGCGCTACCTACAACAGGGCAACGTGTCGTTGGTGATGGAGGCGCTGAAGGAGCGCGGTCGACTGCTGCGCAACGCGCCGCACCTCGTCCGCGACGTCGCCTTCATCGTCCCGAGCTACGCCTGGTGGGAATCGCCGTTCTACGGTGTCGGCCTCAAGGTGTACGACCTGCTGGCCGGTCGCTACGGCTTTGGCGCGTCGTCGCACGTCTCGCGCGATCGTGTCATCAAGGAAATCCCGTCGATCAAGCGCGACGGTCTGCTCGGCGGCACACGCTACTACGACGGCCAGTTCGACGACGCCCGACTCGCGATCAACCTGGCCGAGACGGCCTCCGAACAAGGCGCGACGCTCCTCAACTACGCCCCGGTCGTCGAGCTCATCAAGAACAAAGGCGGCTTGGTCGAAGGCGTAGTCGCGCGGGATGCAGAATCCAGCGAAACAATGGAGGTGCGCGGCCGCGTTATCGTCAACGCCACCGGCCCGTTCACCGACGACGTGCGCCGACTCGATCACGCCGACGCCGCGCCGATGATCGCGCCGAGCCAAGGCGTCCATGTCGTGCTCGACCGATCATTCCTGCCGGGCGAGTCGGCGATCATGGTGCCGCACACGGATGACGGCCGCGTGATGTTCGCCATTCCCTGGCACGACGTCGTCGTCGTGGGGACAACGGATACACCGGTCGATCGCGTCGACCTGGAGCCCGTGCCGCGACCCGACGAAGTCGCGTTCATCCTTGAAACCGCCAATCGCTACCTCGCGCGCCGCGCCTCGGCCGGCGACGTGCGAAGCGTGTTCGCCGGCATTCGCCCGCTCGTGAAACTCGGCGATGGCAAGAACACGGCCGCACTCTCGCGCGACCATACGCTTCTGATCGATCCGCAGTCCGGCCTGCTCACGGTGGCGGGGGGAAAGTGGACCACGTACCGAAAGATGGCGGAGGACGTCGTCGACCACGCCATCACGTTCGGCGACCTCGGCCGGCGCAAGTCCGTCACACGGCACCTGCCGATTCATGGGGCTCAGATCGAGCAGGTAGAGGGCGAGCCCGTCGAAAACGGGCCGTTGAGCTTCTACGGCGCGAACGCACGTCAAATCGAAGAACTTGCGGCGTCAGACGCGAGCCTCGGCGAACGTCTTCACCCGCGGCTCGCGATCACGCGGGCCGAGGTCGTGTGGGCGTGCCGCCGTGAGATGGCCCGAACCGTCGACGACGTGCTCGCTCGGCGCACCCGATCGCTCCTTCTCGATGCCCGGGCCGCGATCGAGGCGGCGCCCGCCGTCGCGGCAATCATGGCCAACGAACTGGGCCGCGACAACGCATGGGCGCAACAGCAGGTGAACGAGTTCCGCCAAACGGCCCAGCACTACGTACACGTACCATCCTGAGTCGCCGCCGCGTCATGTGCACCGAATACCCACACAGATACTCGACGTCCACGGCGAATCCGCTATGCTGACCCGCGTATTGGTGCGATACGTGAAACCGTGAGTTCCCGCCCAACGACCGCCCGACGTTGTGACGTGCCGCTGGGGTGTACAGTTCGTTTTTCCATGGTATGCGGATCATAATGATGACAAAGCGATTGGGTTTCATGGGCGGCGGCTTTTTGTTCGCAGTGCTCGGCTCGATAGTGCTGACGGGGTGTCCGGCCTCGAACAATGGCGGCGGGACGCAAAACCCGGACGCCAACACCGGCCCCGGCGACGACATCAACGACACGCTCTCCGGGCAGGTATCGGCGCTCGATGGCACGCCGATTCCGGGTGTGGCCGTCACCCTCAGCACCGGGCAGTCGGCCTCGACTGACGACAACGGCTTCTATTCCTTCGGCGGCTTGACGTCCGGCAACAAAGTGGTGGCCCGATTCAAAGCGGACGGCTTCGCTTCCACGTCCAAGTCGCTCACCGTCGGCACGACGCCCGGCTGCGTCTTCCTCGCACCGGCCGGCGAGACCAAGATGATCAGCGCCGACTCCGGATCGACGCAGCGTAGCAGCGACTCGGCCGTTACGCTCGAAGCCGGTACCCTCGTCGACGCCGACGGCAATCCCGTCTCCGGTGAAGTCGCATTGACCACCACCTTCCTTGACCCGAGCACCGAAGGCGTCATGGCGTTTCCCGGGTCGTTCGACGACGCCGAAACGGCCAGCGGCGGCGCGACCTCGCTCGAGTCTTTTGGCTTCGCGGTCTACGACCTCGAGCAGAATGGCAAGCCGGTCAACCTGGCGGATGGAGCCACGGCCGACATCGAATACGTCCTCCCCGACAACGCTCAAAACCGCTTCATAGCCGGGGACACGATTCCGCTCTGGGAGTTCGACGACGACACGGCCATGTGGGTCGAAGCCGGGCAAGGTCAGATCGGTCTCGCGACGGACGGCTCCGGTCGCCTGGCGTGGTTCGCGACGGTGAGCCATTTCAGTTCGTGGAACTGCGACGCGCCGATCACGGAAAAGCACTGCCTCACCGGCCGCGTGGTCGCGGACGGCGCGGGTGTGGCCGGTGCCGAGGTCAGCGCCGTTGGCGTCGACTACAACGGCACGAGCACGGTGCGCTCCGACGGCGACGGCAACTTCTGCGTCGAGGTCAAGCGCGGCTCGAACGTCCGGCTGGAGGTGCGTCTTAACGGCGGGGCGACGGCGGTTGTGACACAAGATGTCACCGTGCCAACCGCGGCCGCCGACTGCGCGACCGGAGGATGTACGGACCTCGGCGAACTCGCGGTGACCCTCGATGCCTGTGTGTCCGGCAAGGTGCTCAACCCCGACGGAACGCCCGCGGCCGGCGTGACCGTGAGCGTGGTGCCCGGTCGTTCGACGATCACCGACAGCAACGGGAACTTCTGCGCCGCGGCCGCCGCCGATCGTGAAGTGTACGTGTTCGCGCAGGGCCGGCCTTCGGTCGCCGTCACCGCCACCGGCAGCGGCGCGTGCGGCGGAAGCTCCTGCGCCACCGCCGACCTCAACTACACCCTTCCGTCCGATGGTGACCCGGTCGGCTCCATTGTGGCGAACTACGCGACGACCTACGACGGCTTCACGCCGGGCGGCACGACGTCCTATTCGCTCAACGCCTCGTTCGTCACCGTGGACGCGGAAACATTGGCCGGCTCGTCGGCCGGTGAATCTGGCGGCACGACCGACACACAGACCATCGGCGACTGCACGGTGACGACGACTACGAGTTCCGTGTCCACGAACACAAGTACCGACCAGCCGCCCGATTTCAGCGCAAGTCTCGGTGGCATCGGCGCGCTCGATCCGGGCGATCCAGGCGTGGCGTCCGTCGGTTCGGCGTCCGTCGACCTGCTGCGCGGCGATCCCTATTCGATCGACCCGCCGGCGCCCTACCTGGCCGGGTTTTTCTCCCCACAGGAATCGAGCGACGAACTGATCGCCCTGGGTTTCGGCGCCGGGCAGATGATCGACGTCGGCTTCCCGGGCGGGGCGGACCTCGGTGCGTTCGAGACATCGCTCGCCGTGCCGGCGCAGCTTGTGGTCACATCGCCCGACCTGAGCGACAGCAGTCTGGCACTGAGTCGAAACGACCCATTGAATCTGGCTTGGGTGGCCGGAAACGCGAGCGACGCAGTGGACGTGACCATCAGCTCGGCGTATTCCGATACGTCCGTCGGCACGGACGGCACCGTGGCGTACACGAGCACGGCCGTCTCGATTAACTGCCAGTTCCCAGATACCGGCTCGGCCACGATTCCGGCGTCGGCGATGTCGATGCTTCCGGTGGCCGGCACGAGCACGACGACGTTCATCTCGTTGCAGCGGACGACGCAAGACACGGTGGCCGTCCCGCTCCACCGCGTGTCCGGCAACGGCACCGTCTACCTGTACGGCAGCAGCGGCGTATCGCGGTCTATCTTTGAGCTTCCGGATTTCACCGACCTGTGCTCGTTCATCACCTGCCCGACCGGACAGACGTGCAATCCGGATACGCTGCTTTGTGAGTAACTGAGTCAACATAAATGGAACGTGCGTTGCGCTGGGAGCCTTGCCCCGGCGCGACGCGCTTCCAGATGGACGCGGCTCGGGAGGACGCTGCTCGCTGCGATGTTGTCGAAAACACTCCAATCCCGGCCGAACCCAATCTCGGAAAGGCGCAGCCCGAAGGGCTTCAATATAAGAGCCAGCGGCAAGTCCGCCGAAGGTCCGCCTAAGGCGGACGTCGCCCCTGGTCAGGTATTCCAATTACGTAGCGACCCTGAAGGGGTCGCACCTGCACCAAGCTTCCATGAACGTGACCGTTGTACCACGCGTACCCCGGTCGCATCTGTCGCGGCCTGCCGCCGGTCGGCGCTACGGCCACGCGCGTGACGATCTTCGTTCCCGGTGGAAGGATCATATTCGGATTGTGAGCGATGCGTCTGGTCATCGTGCAACTCGCTCAGTCCCACCAGAGGAAGATGGTTCGGTCCCGAAGGATTTCGCGCTTGAATTCCCAAACAGTGCTGTCTTCCGGGCAGAACTCATGAAGGTCGGCCGCGAAGGCGTCGAGATCCTTCGGCATCGCGAGCAATCGAAAACCGACGGAGTCGCACGTCGCTTTCGTAATGTCGATGCCGACCTCACGATGATACCGCTGCAGTCGCTCGATGATATCCGCGGTCGAAATGCCGAAGTTCACTCCATCCGTTTCGGAAATACGAATGGCATCGAATTGATCGCTACTCTTGGCGACAACGATCTCTACTTGTCCCCGACCAAAGTTGCCCTGATCATCGACCGGGCCGATCGTAAACGTGCCGATGAACGCAAGAAGCGACGGATCGATCGCACCGCGAACGATGGCCAGCACGCTTTCGCCTGCCGGCTCGACCACGAGAAACGAGATGTTGCGCTCGTCGCGCTCACCGCTGCAGTGTTGGGTGGAGTAAGGGCGAACATCGATCCCGTTCTCGTCCACGAGCCATCGCTTGACCTCATCCAGGGATCTCAACGTCTTCTTCGGTGGGGTCAACGTGACCCGCGGAGGACGATTCGCCACGTAAGCAATGGTCAGAGTTACCGTGACCGTGAGGATGCCGCTGAAAACGAGTATCCAGGTTTCCCTTTTGGTCGAGTGCAACAATTTTCAAACCGCCCGAAATGCACCACAGATCGCAAACTGTCGTAGCTAAGTTGCCAGTTTCCAGCGACCAGGCGCCAGCAGTGACAGCTGGCGACCGGCTCTCGCCGGCATCACGACCGTGAGCCGAAGTGCAAAGCCACGATCCGAAGTTCCAAAATTTATCGCCCGCTCAAGACGGGGCGGCGTCAACCGCCAGGCGACGCCCTATTGTGACCTCGCGCGGGTGACATGTCGACCCACCCGCCCAAAGGCGCCACCGCCGCCAGGCCAGGAAACTTGTTTTGTTAACTCGACCCCGCCGGCTTGACCAGCGGATGCCCCTTGCGGACCCACTCGCCGAGCCCGCCCTTCATGCTGCGGACGTTGCGGTAGCCCATCGACTTCAGGTAGAGCGTGGTGTTCTTCGAGAATTTACCGATCCCACAGACCATGACGATCTCGGCCTCGCGGTCCTGCGGCAGCTCGCCCGCTCGGTCCGGCAGATCATCGGCCGGGATGTTGACCGACCCCTCGATGTACTGCTCCGCGTACATGTCCTCGGGACGCACGTCCACCACGAGCGGGTGACTGCCGTTGCTCAGCGCCTCCGCCAGCTTGTCCGCCTTGATCGTGTCGTGCGGGTTCTTGAGGTTCTCGATCATACGCTGCACGAAGATATCGTTCTCGGACTGGCCGTTGCCGCCGCCCGACTCCTCCTTCGGCATCAGGTATGGGAAGTGGCGCATGACCGACGACGCGTACTTGAAGATGTTGTCCGGAAAGCTGATCACCACGAGATTGCCCGGCTCGTCCGGTACCAGCGCCAACGCGCCGACCAGGGCCATGCCGCTGCTGGGCCCGGCGATAATGCTCTCCTCCCGGTTGAGCCGCAGGCACATGTCCCACGCGGCCCGGTCCGGCACCTCGGTAATCCCGTCATACTCGTCCGGCAGAAAGAACTGGGTCTGGGCAAGCTGAACCAGGCTGCGCACGCCTGGAATGTCGTGCCCCTCGTCCGGATGCGCGCCGAGCACCTTCACGTTCGGGTTCTTTTCCTTCAGGAATCGCCCCGTGCCGGTGATGGTGCCACACGTGCCGAGGCCCGCGACGAAGTGCGTGACCTTGCCGCCCGTCTGACGCCAGACCTCCGGCCCGGTCGTGCGGTAGTGCGCATCCGGGTTGGCTTCATTGGTGTACTGATTGAGCAGCACGAACTCGGCGTTCGTCCGCGCGGTCTCCATGGCCTGGGCGATGGCACCCTCAGGAGCGCCGGGCGCCGGACACAGGCTGTCACTGAGTTCATGCACGTCCGTCCCGAGAAACCGCAGCACCGTGCGCTTCTCGGCCGGAATCTTCGAGGAAAGCGGCGTGCGCAGCGCGTATCCCTTGGCGTTGGCCAGCATCGCCAGCCCGACGCCCGTGTTGCCCGACGTCGCCTCGACCATTTTCTTGCCCGCGTTCAGGACGCTCTTCTCCTCGGCGTCCCGGATCATGTTGGCCGCGACACGGTCCTTGTTGGCGCCGAACGGGCTGAACCACTCGAGCTTCGCGTAGACCTGCGTGTGCTCATACGGAATGACCCGATTCAGGCGCACCAAAGGCGTGGGGTTCTCCTCGCTCGGCAGCAAACCAAGCACCGAATCATAGATGCGTAACGCGTGATCGTTCATGGCCCAAGATCCTCCCCGACAATCCTACTACGATAGCAGGACGCAGAGGCGGATTCCAGCGTCCGCGCCTGTTATCGGAGCGGTTTTCATTGCCGAAAACCGCGTTGTTTGCTATGCTCAGGGTCTGGGAACAGGCTTCCCTTGCCTGTCAGGTCGGAGAGGGTGACATGAAAGCCAGCACCACACTATGGAAAGAGCGTCTGGACGGGAAGCTCCCCCAGGCGCTGGGCGACGAGATCGACGCGTTCGAAAGCGAGATCGAGCTGCGCCGGCAGGGAAAAGTCGAGGACAAAGTCTTCGCCGAAACCCGCCTCCGCCGCGGCGCTTACGGGCAACGCTACGACAACGGGCATCGTCACGACGGCAAGAAGACGCGCCAGCTCGCGTATCCCAAGGGCAAGAACACCAAAGGTCCGGATACCGTCTGGGACGCCCCGGGCATGCTCCGCATCAAGATTCCCTACGGCGGAATGAACCCCGACCAGCTTGAAGTCCTCGCGGACCTGGCCGAGGAATACTCCGACGGCATCGCCCATGTGACCACCCGGCAGGATTTCCAGCTTCACTTCGTCCACCTCGAGGACACGGTGACGCTGATGCGCCGCCTGGCCGCCGTCGGCATCACGACGCGCGAGGCGTGCGGCAACTCGGTCCGCAACGTCACCGGCTGCCCCTACGCAGGCGTCTGCCCCGATGAGGCGTTCGACGTCACGCCCTACGCCCGGGCGCTGTCGAAGTTCCTGCTCGGTCACCCGGACGCCCAGAACTTCGGGCGAAAGTTCAAGCCGACATTCAGCGGCTGCGCCCAGCACGCCTGCGGCCTCGCGGCGATGCACGATCTGGGCTACACGGCCGTGACGCGCACGGTCGACGGCAAGGAAGAGCGCGGGTTCACTTTCGTCGTCGGCGGTGGGCTCGGCGCCGTGCCGCACCAGGCCAAGGTCTTCGATGACTTTCTCGACCCCAAGGAGATGCTCCCGATCGCTCAGGCGATCGCCAGGGTCTTCGGCAAACACGGCGAGAAGGCCAACCGCAGCAAAGCGCGGATGAAGTTTCTTATCAAAAAATGGGGCCTCGACAAGTTCAAGGAGGAAGTGCTCGCCGAGCGCAAGAGCCTCTCCGACGATCCGTGCTGGACGGAGTACCTCGAGGGCGCCGAGCAAGAGCAGGAGGTGCCGACCCGCCCGCCGGGTGCGATGGCCGCACCGAACGGCAGCGAGAAGTACAATCGCTGGCTCCAGGGCAACATTCGCCCGCAGCGGCAGGTAGGCTACTTCACCGTCGCCGTCGCGCTGCCGCTCGGCGACATCACCCCGAACCAGCTTCGCGGCCTGGCCGACATCGTCCGTGAGTTCACGCCCGGGACGATCCGCACCACCGTCGAACAGAACTTCATCATCCGCTGGGTCAGCGGGGCGGACCTGCCGGCCTTGTTCGCCGAACTGGATGCGATCCACCTCGCCGAGCCCGGGGCCGGAAACATCCTCGACATCGTCGCCTGCCCCGGCACGGATACCTGCAAGCTGGGCATCTCGTCCTCCCGCGGTCTGGCGATGGAGCTTCGCCGCCGCCTCGAAGAGAAGTGCTACACGATGGACGAAGCGGTGCGCAACCTGCACATCAAGGTCAGCGGCTGCTTCAACAGTTGCGGCCAGCACCACGTCGCCGACATCGGCTTCTACGGCGTCGGCCGCATGATCAACGGCTACCAGGTTCCGCACTTCCAGGTGGTGCTCGGCGGTCAGTGGGAGGAAAACGCGGGCGCGTTCGGATTGCCGGTCGTGGCCATTCCCTCCAAGCGGATTCCCGAGGCCCTCGACCGCATCACCGACTACTACATCCGCATGCGACAAAAGGGCGAGCGGTTCAACGTCTTCGCCAAGCGCGTCGGCAAGGCCCAGATTCGCCAACTGCTCGACGACCTGACGGGCAACGCCCCGGCCTACGACGCCGACCGGAACTTCTATTCCGACTGGTACGACCCGCGCGAGTACAGCACCGACGACGTCGGCAAGGGCGAGTGCGCCGGCGAGGTGGTCTCGCAATACCAGTTCGCCATGACGGACGCCGAGCGCATGGTCTTCGACGGGCAGTTGCTGCTCGAGTCCGGCGACGTGCAGAAGGCCGGGGAACACGGGCTTTCCGCCATGCTCAAGGCCGCCAAGGCACTGGTCCAGATGCGCTACGACGACATCACCGACGACCCCGACGAAATCGTCGAGGAATTCAAGGAACGATACTACGACACCCAGCTCATCTTCGATCCGTTTGCGAAAGGCAAGTTCGCGACGTACCTTTTCGTGGCCCACGAGGCCTCCGGCCAGACGTTTACGAAGGACACGGCCCACGAGCGGCTGGAGGAATCGCAACTGTTCATCGAGGCCGTGCACGGGTGCTACAACCGAATGCGCATGGCCGGCGGATCGCTGTCGGAGCAGAACTGAAGTCTTTACACCACGAGATCACCGCATGGAGCTCCAACACGTCAACGTCAAGTTCTTCGTCGACGGCGAACTCGCCGTCGAGCCCGTCCGCTTCATCGATATCTTCCATCGCTGGATTCAGGACGACGTGATGCCCGGGCTGCTGATCGACGTGGCCGACTACCGTCACGTGCCCGAGGGCCCCGGCGTCCTGCTTGTCGGCCACGAAGCGGATTACTGCATGGATTGCACCCACGGCCGCTGGGGCCTTCGCTACAACCGAAAAGCACCACTCGACGGCACCAACGAGGACCGATTCGCCCAGGCGCTTGCGTCCGCAGCCCGCGCCTGCCTGCAGATGAACGAGGACTGCGCGGCGGCGGGGGGGCTGGCCTTCGCCGCCAACGAGCTAGAGCTGTTTATCAACGATCGGGCGTTCGCGCCGAACACCGCGGAAACGTGGGCGGCCGTCGAGCCCGAGCTACGGGCGTTCTTCAAAGACCGCCTCGGCCACGACGACTTCTCTTTGACCCACCACGCCGACCCGCGTGCCCGCTGCGGTGCCACGCTGAAGACCGGGCAGGCTTTCGACCTCCCGTCGCTCACCTGACACGTCCGGTCGAAACGATCCTCGAGTGGCGCCTCGACAACCGGCCATATGCCCGGCCGCTATGGGCCCGTCGAAAGCGTCTTGCGGATCGTGAGAAAGAGCAACGCGGCCGCGAAACACAACGCCCAGGCCATACTCCACAGCGTCTTGCCGCCAAAGCACTCGAGAATCAGCCCGCCCAGCGGCGCCCCCAGCATGTTGGCGCTGGCAAAGCACATCGTAAACACGCCAAGGTAACGAGCGCGAAGGGCGACCGGCGCCATGTCCGACACGATCGAGGGCCCGTACGGCGCGATCATGATTTCGCCGAGCGTCCAGATCATGATCGTGGCGGCAAAACCACCGGAGTGAGTGACATACGCCGTTGTGCCGAACCCGATGCCCGTCAGGATCGGCGCCGCGATCACGAACCACACCCGGTTGTAGCGCTTCATCCACGTCGTCAGCGGGATTTGCAACACCGCAATCATCACGCCGTTGATGGCTACGAGCTGCCCGTAGCGATCCACTGCAATGCCGACGTGCTCCATGTACAGCGGCAGTGTCGAGAAGGACTGCATGAAGGTCAGTCCCATCAGAAACGAACCGAAGCAGAACGTGAGAAAAGGGAGGTTGCGCGCGATGTGCGCGGCGGCCGCAGCGAGACTGTCAGTCGCGCCGGCGCCCTCGGCCCGTGCTTCGCCGTCGCTTTTGGCTTCGTCCGAATCCGCGACCGCGCTGCGGCGTCGTCGGTTCGGTAACGACTCGCCCACGAACATCAAGATAATGGCGGCGTAGGCCGCGGCCGTCGCCGCGTCCACCACGAACAACCCGCGAAACCAGCGGGCGGCCAGAAGCCCACCGACCACCGTGCCGATCGGAAACCCGACGTTAATGGCCAGGTACATCAACCCGAAGGCATACGGTCGCTCGTCGGGCGGGACGAGGTCGCTGATCATCGCGGCAGCCGCCGGGCGATACATGTCCGCCAACGACGAGAACAGCACCAACACCGCCAGAATTGCGGCCGGCGATCTCATCCACCCGAACACCAGCAGGACGCCCGCACTTCCGAACAGACTTCCCACCATAACGACACGCCGGCCGATCCGGTCCGCCAAGTGGCCGCCCACCAATGCCCCGATGATGGAGCCGGCCCCGATCGCACCCATTCCCAGCGTCGCGAACCGTTCCGAGTACCCGAGCTCCGCAGTGAGATAGAGCGTCAAAAACGGCAAGAGCAGCGTGCCGGCGCGATTCAGCAACGTGCCCAGGCAAAGAACGTGAACCGTTCGTGGCAGTTCCATGTACGGTCGTAACATCGAGGTTCTCGAGCGGGCTCTTTCGTCGCAACCGGGCAAATGCCATCCGGCCCGTGGCGATCGCGCGCTGACGCGAACGCCACGCGGGTCATAACCGCCCGAACGCCCGGCGGCAATGTGCCCGCGACGCAGCGTTGCCTGAACCCGCACGCTCACGTACCCTTAAGGCCCGGTATCCAGCGAACGAGCCAACCTTCAGACGCGGAGTCAGGCGAGCGATGCTCAAGACAAACGACCACGAGGTTTCGAGGCGCGGTGTACCCTCACGCCTTCTGCACGGCGTTGCCGCCGCACTCGGCATCGCGTGTCTGGTGCTGTCCGGTTGCCGTCCCGAGCAGGCGGCAGACAAGGATCAGACCACCACGGTCGGTGTCACGCTCCTCACCATGCAGCACCAGTTCTACCAGGCGCTGCGCGCAGGGCTCGAGGAGGAGGCGAAAAAGGACGGCTACCACCTGCTCGTCACCTCGGCCGAATTCGACCCCGCGCGGCAGGCCAATCAGATCGACGAGTTCATCGTCCAGAAGGTCGACGCCTTGATCGTCTGCCCCTGCGACTCGCGGAGCGTCGGCGCGAGTATCGTCGCCGCCAACGAAGCCAACATCCCGGTCTTCACAGCCGACATCGCCAGCACCTCGCCGATCGGAGAAGTCACCGCCCACATCGCCTCCGACAACATCCAGGGCGGACGTGAGGCTGCCAAGCTGCTCGCTACCGCCATCGGCGACAAAGGAAAAGTGGTGATCCTCTCGCACCCCGAGGTGGCCAGCGTGACGGATCGCGTGCGCGGCTTCAAGGAGGAGATCGCCAAACACCCGAACATCGAAATCGCCGCGGAGCTGTCGGCCGAGGGCAAGCGCGACAAGGCCGTCAGCGTGATGGAAGACATGCTTCAGGCCCATCCCGACCTCGTCGGCGTGTTCGGCATCAACGACGACTCAGCCCTCGGCGCCTTGGCGGCGATCGAGGCGGCCGGCAAGCTTGCGCAGGTCAAGATCGTCGGCTACGACGCGACGCCGGAAGCCCGCGCCAAGATCGAGGCCGGGGCGATGTACGGCGACGTGATCCAACACCCGCATAAGATCGGCCAGCTCGCGATGCAAGCGGTTCACGACTGCCTGAGCGGCAAGAAACCACCGGCGGTCGTGGCCGTGGACGTGGGCACGTATACCGGCGAGTACCCCTGACCGCTCATGGCCGAGCCCTCCCCACGTGTACGATTCCACGGCGTCTCCAAGTCCTTCCCCGGCGTGCGCGCCCTCGACGACGTGAGCTTCGACATCGGGCCCGGCTGCGTCCACGCCCTGGTCGGTGAAAACGGCGCGGGCAAGAGCACGTTGGTCAAGGCACTGGCCGGTGCCCACGCGATCGACGCCGGTTCCATCGAGCTCGACGGCCGGACCGAGATCATCCGCGACGCCCAGCACGCCCGTGCACTCGGCATCGCCATGGTCTTCCAGGAGTTCAACCTCGCACCCGATCTTTCCGTCAGCGAGAACGTCTTCCTCGGGCGCTGGCCGCATTCACCCTGGACGCGCACCATAAGATTCACCGAGCTTCACGATCGAACCGCGTCGCTGCTCGACCAACTCGGGCTGAGCGTGCCGCTGCGCGCCCCGGTCGGATCGCTCAGCGTTGCCCAGCAGCAGATGGTGGAGATTTGCAAGGCCCTCGTGCTGGACGCGCGCGTGCTCGTCCTCGACGAGCCCTCGGCCGTCCTGACGCCGCACGAGATCGCCGCGCTCTTCGCCCTGGTCCGCCGCCTGACCGCGCGCGGCGTCAGCGTCATCTACATCTCCCACCGCCTGGACGAAATCTTCGAGCTGGCCGACTACGTCACCGTCCTGCGCGACGGGCGGCACATCTCCAGCCGCCCGATCGGCGATACCAAGCGCGACACGCTCATTCACGAAACCATCGGCCGACCACTCAGCGAGGAGTTTCCCGCACGACCTGATCAGCGCAGCGAGACGATCCTCGAAGTCAACGAACTGACGGTGGACGGGGCGTTCTCGAAAGTCTCCTTCGACGTCCGCGCGGGCGAGGTGTTCGCCCTGACCGGTCTGGTTGGCGCCGGCCGAAGCTCCGTTGCCAAGGCGATCTTCGGCGCGACGCGCGCGTCCGCCGGCTCGGTTGTCGTGGGCGATGCACGCGGTCCCTTTCGCTCGCCGCGCGAAGCGATGCGCGCAGGCGTCGCCATGATCCCGGAAGACCGCAAGGGCCTGGGCCTGCTGCTACATCGGCCCGTGCGGGAAAACATGACCCTCGCCCACCCGGACGAAGTCGCGACCTTCGGCGTGATCCGGCTCGATCGCGAGCGCCACTTCGCCGGCCGACTCATGCAGCAACACGACGTGCGCGCCGCGGGCACCGAGATGCCGGCCGCCGACCTCAGCGGCGGCAACCAGCAAAAGGTCATGCTGGCCAGATGGCTTCAGCGTCCGTATCGTGTAGTCATTCTCGATGAGCCGACGCGCGGCGTCGACGTCGGCGCCAAGGTCGAGATTTATGACAAGCTCAACGCCCTGGCGGCGACCGGCGCGGCCGTCCTGATGATCTCCTCCGAGTTGCCGGAGGTGATCGGCATGGCCGACCGCATCGGCGTCATGCACGAGGGACGACTGATGGGTGTCCTCGACAACCGCACCAAACGCGTCAAGCAGGACGAAATCCTGCGCCTCGCCGTCGGCGAGGTCGCGCCATGACCGCCGACCGACGCCTGTCGCCCGCGCTTCGATGGCTGATCGACCTGCGCATGCCGGCCATCCTCGTGGCGCTGGTGGGTGCGGCCACGATTCTCACCCACGGACAGTTCTCGTCGCTGGCCAACCTGGTCACCGTCATGCGGCAGGTCTCGTTCGAGGCCATGATCGCCTTCGGCA
>Ga0055449_10000028_pt1 | contig 32013 bp, 25 predicted proteins | sample China_Galinas_PW_2_FD_57739 | JGI IMG/M metagenome (GOLD analysis project Ga0055449, IMG submission 57739) | Wetland microbial communities from San Francisco Bay, California, USA, that impact long-term carbon sequestration - China_Galinas_PWB_D1 | ecosystem: Environmental > Aquatic > Marine >... | reverse complement strand
CAACACGGGAAGCACCGGATTCATGCTCGTCGCGACCAGCCTCGTCATGCTGATGACGCCGGGGCTGGCGTTCTTCTACGGCGGACTGGTGGGTCGGAAGAACGTGCTCACCATCATGACCCAGAGCTTCGTCTCGCTCGGGTGGACCACCATGATCTGGTTCGCGTGCGGGTACTCGCTCTGCTTCAGCGGCGACGGCGCGATCATCGGCAACTTCGACCTGGCGTTCCTGCGCGGCGTGGACCTGAACACGCCGTTCGGCGACGGTGACATCCCGCTGTTCCTGTTCGTGTCGTACCAGATGATGTTCGCGATCATCACGCCGGCTCTGATCACCGGCGCGTTCGCGAACCGGGTCCGCTTCTCGGCCTACATGTTCTTCCTGACGGCGTGGCTGTTCCTCGTTTACTTCCCGCTGGTCCACATGGTCTGGGGCGGAGGGATGCTCGCCGACTGGGGCTGCCTCGACTTCGCCGGTGGCATCGTGGTGCACGCTTCGGCGGGCATGGCGGCGCTGGCGTCTGTCTTCTTCGTCGGCAAGCAGCAGGTCGCCGACCGCGGGCCCCACAGCATCCCGCTGGTCGCCCTCGGCACCGGACTGCTCTGGTTCGGGTGGTACGGGTTCAACGCTGGCAGCGAGCTGAAGGTCGATTCGGTAACGGTGACGGCGTTCCTGAACACGGACATCGCGGCGTCGTTCGCGGCGGTGGCGTGGATGGTCATCGCCTGGGTGCAGGCCAAGAAGCCCAGCTTCGTCGGGCTGCTGACCGGTGCGGTGGCGGGACTTGCGACGATCACACCGGCCGCAGGGTTCGTCACGCCGGGCAGCGCGGCGATCATCGGCACACTCGCAGGGTGCGCCTGCTACCTCGCGGTGATGCTCAAGAACAAGCTCAAGTGGGACGACGCGCTCGACGTCTGGGGTGTCCACGGCGTGGGCGGCGTGCTCGGCATCATCATGCTCGGGCTCCTCGGATCGACCGCGGTCAACCCGGGTGGCGCCGACGGGCTCATCCACGGAGGTTCTGGGTTCTTCGTCAAGCAGCTCGTCGCGGTCCTCGGCGTCAGCGTCTACTGCTTCCTCTTCACCTACGTCATGCTCGCCCTGATCAACCTGATCACGCCCGTCCGCATCACCAAGGAAGAGCAGGAATCGGGCGTTGACATCTCGCTGCACGGCGAGGTGGCGTACGAGTCGGCCGACGTCGTCTGATCCGGCGGGGCAGAGCAGGAAACCTGAAGCAGTCCATCAGTACACGGAGATCATCCTGTGCAGTACCAGAACTTCGGCGTTGTTGGCGTGACCGTCGGGATATCGCTGATCGGAGGTGTGGCGCAGACATGCCCCGCACAGGACGACGTGGCGCCGATGAGCCCGAACTCCGGGGCACTGCACTTCGAGCTTGGCGGCGAGTGGACCAGTGCCTACTACTTCCGCGGGCTGCTTCAGGAGGACAACGGGTTCATCTTCCAGAACTGGCTCGACCTCACCGTGGACGCCGCCGAGATCGACGGCTCGAACCTCACCGCGAACTTTGGGATCTGGAACAGCGTGCACGGCGAGACCGACACCGCCGGCATCACCGACGACTTCCTCGAGCACATCTACGAGACCGACCTGTACGCCGGGCTCGGGCTCGAGGTCGAGTCGTGGAACTTCGGCGTGACCTACATCGTCTACACGAGCCCCTCGGACGCGTTCAGCACCATCGGCGAGATCGACCTGTCGGCCGGGTATGACGACTCCGACCTCTGGGACAACCGCTTCGCTCTCAACCCGAGCGCGACCCTCGCGATCGAGGTGGACGACACCGGCGGGTCCGAGGATTCGTACCTCGAGCTCGGGGTCGCGCCAGGGCTCTCGCAGGACTTCGGCGAGACCACGATCGACTTCGAGTTCCCCGTGACGGTCGGGCTCGGTGTCGACGACTACTACATCGACTCGGGCGGCGACGACGAGTTGTTCGGGTACCTGCGGGCGGGCGCGGATGCGTCGATGCCGCTCGGCGTGCCAGAGCGGTTCGGTGCGTGGACCCTGAACGCCGGCGTCGATCTCCTGTTCCTCGGCGACGCTGCCAAGGACGTGAACAACGGCGACGATTTCGAGGTTGTCGGGCGTCTGGGGGTATCGCTGAACTACTGAAGCAGTCAGGCTCGGGCACTCGCCCCCCGGTTCGAGTGCACCGAACCTACTCGGGCCGTGCGCCGAGCGCCGTGATACGCTCAGGCATGCTCTCGACCATCGCAACGGCGTATGGGTTCGTTTTCTGTATCGCGCAGGCTGCCCCCGGCGCCGCTCCGCGGTTCGTGGACGCAACCGACGCGAGTGGACTCGGCGGGGTCTCCACCGCCAAGGCGTGCTTCGTCGATGTCAACGCCGACGGACGCCCCGACGTGCTCCTCGACCGCACACAACTCTTCCTCAACGTGCCCGGCGACAAGCTCCGCTTCGAGCGGGTCGAGCACACGGGGCTCCCCGAGCCGGCGCGGGGCGACTCGATCTCCTTCGCCGACATCGACAACGACGGGCTCCCCGACGCGGTGCTCGTGCGGTATGAAGACGTGAACGCGAAGGGGTACGAGGCGCCCGAAGATCCCGCAACGCGGTTGAGCGGGTGGGCCAAAGGCAACGGCGACGGGACGTTCGGCGCGGTTCGCCCGCTGCCGCTCCAGCCGCGGACCGCGACGGCGGTCGCGATCGGCGACGCCGACCTCGACGGACGCCTCGACCTCTACTTCGGCAACTGGTACGTCAAGTACGGCGACACCTACGAGGGGTACCCCAACGACCTCGTGCTCCAGCGCGACGACGGGTGGGAGCGCGCACCGCTGCCCACCGACGGCGTCGCGTTCGACGACGAGCACGACCCCGGCGGGCGCCCGACCTACGGCGTCCGCATGATCGACCTGCTCGCCGACGGCAAGCCCGGGCTGCTCGACCTCAACTACGGCAGGCGCTGGAACCGCTACATGCGCCCGCGCGAGGCCGGGTACGAGGACGTCGCACCGCGGATCGGGCTCGACGGCGATGCCAACCGCGACGGCGTCTACCCCGACTGGGTCAAGGAAAAAGGACGCGAGGACGAGAGACCCTTCCGCGCCAACGGCAACACCTTCGACGCCTCGGTCGGCGACATCGACAACGACGGCGACCTCGACCTGTTCGTCGCGAACATCAGGCACGGGTGGGCCGGCGAGAGCTCGGACATCTCGCGGTTCCTCGTGCAGGACGACGGGCGGTTCACCTCGCCCGCGTCACTCGCGCTCCCGCGCGACCGCGAGCCGCCCGACCACTGGAACCTCGGTGACATCTTCTGCGCGCTCGGCGACCTGGACCTCGACGGGCGCCTCGACCTGATCCTCAGCAGCTCGGACTACCCCGACGACCAGCGCACGCGCATCTTCATGCAGCAGCCCGACGGCACGTTCGCCGACGAGACCGCCGCGACGGGCATCGACCACGACGGATCCCTCCAGCTCTCGCTCGCCGACGTTGACCTCGACGGCGACCTCGACGTACTCGTCGGGCAGGGGTTCAACCGCCTGACCAAGGAGCAGAAGGAAGGGCGCAAGCCGCTCGCGAGGCTCTACCTGAACCAGGCGATTGAGCAGGCGAAGGGCGGCCTTGGCAACGCGCTCGTGCTCGACCTGGTCGGCGACGCCGAGGGCATGAACCGCGACGCGATCGGCGCCGTGGTCCGCGTCACCGCTGACCTCGACGGTGACCCCGCGACGCCGAGCGTCACGCAGATGCGCGTCCTCGACCCCGTCGGCGGGCACGAAGGCAAGCAGGACTCATTCGCGGTCCATGTCGGTCTCGGTCGGGCGAGCGCCGCCGAAGACGTCGAGATCACCTGGCCCGACGCCGCACACTCACAGACGCTGCTCCGCGACGTCCCCGCGGGGCGTCACACCGTGCGGGCGTCCGAGCGCAAATGACAGCAACGCTCGGGTGGAAACGTGCGGCGAGACAACGGAATTGCTTCACATCACACCGGCGATCAGGCGGTGATCCAACGCCGGCTCAGGGGCACCCCTCAACAAAGAGGTTCACGTAGAACTGGATGTCGGCGGCGGTGACCGCGCCGTCCGGCACCCCGTACCCCGGATCGCCGATGGCAGCGCCGGTGGTCGTGAGGTCGGCGGCGGGGTCGAGCGCGACGTAGAGGTTGACGTAGTACTGGATATCGGCGGCGGTGAGTCTGCCGTCCGGCACGCCGTACCCGGGATCGCCGACCGCGGCGCCTAGCGTAGTGATGTCGGCCGCGTTGCACGGGCGGACCAGCAGGAACGCGCGCAGCCCGTCTGCTCCGTGGTCGCCCCACCCGACGATGTCGCCGTTGCTGTTGATCCCTGTCGCGCCGATCAGCGTCCAACCCAGCCCGGAACCGATCTCGCCATTGAGATCGACCTGCGACCCACCGGCGTAGAGGAACGCGTGCCCGTCGGACGTGCCGACGACATCACCCACGTCGTTGGTGTCGTAGGCGACGCTCCACCCGCCCGCGATCGTGCCGAGGTCCAGGCGCTGCGTGACCGAGGCATCGGGGGCGAGGGTGTAGCGGAACGCGTGCAACGGTGCCGAGTCGGTCGCGGACGAGCCGCCCACGAACCCGCCTGACGGAGAGATTGCGTTCGCCTGCGCGAACGGGCCGCCGAGTGTGCCCAGGTCGATCACGGCGCCGTTGCGCCAGAGCACGGCGGTCGGCGTCAGCGCGTCGAGCGCGAACGCCGACCCGACGACGTCGTTGTTGTCGGCGATGTCGAGCGCGGTGGCTGATGTGCCGGCGCCGAGCTGTGGCAGGGCCGAGAGCGAGCCCGGGCCCCAGCAGACCACCGCCTGGGTGACGACAAGCCCGTTGGCATTGACGGTGTCTCTCGCGCCAACGACGAGCCCGTTGTCCGCGATCGCCCGCGGCAGGAACGCGCCGAGCTCCGTGGTGGAGGCGCCGTCGATGAGCAAGGCGCGCGCACTGACTTCCCCCATCGAGTACGCGGCGCACACAGCCCGGGCCAGCGCATTGACGTCCGTCGCCTCGGTCTGCGTCTCGGGCGGCAGCGGCTCGATGCTCGCGAGCGACCCGTCCCAGACGAAACCGCGGTACTGAACCTCCGGCGTGAGACTCGAACCCACGACGATCCGATCGTCATTGACCGCGCTCGCCTGGGTCCACCCGGACAGCGAGCCGAGATCGACGACCGCGTACGTCTGAGCGTGCAGCGGGGCGGCGGACGCGAAGAGGACCATGCCGGCCGCGGCGGTGATGCGGGTCGTGTTCATGGTTCAATCCCCCTGGGTGTGGAAGAAGGGTTCGCTGGGTTGCTGGGTGTGACAGACGAGGCATGTGTCGATTGGTCCCGCGTGCCCCTGGAGGCGGACCGCCTGGAGGTTGTCGCGCTCGGTCACGGTCGGCGTGATCGCGTGCGGGCTGCCGTGGCAGGCGAAGCAGGCGACGCCGCCGTGCCCCTCGGCGTTGCGGAACAGCACGCCGGGCGGCTCGAACGCGAAACCCGCCCGGGTGTGGCAGTCGCCGCAGCGGGGCTCTGTGACCCACGGCGTGCGCGCCGGGTTCCCGACCGCGGCCATGTCCCCGTGACAGTCCATGCACGCCACGCCGTTCGCGGAGTGCACGTCACGCTGGCACTGCGCACGACGCCCCGGGTGGCACGCGTAGCACGAGTTGCCGAAGTCCGGCGGCAGCATCCCCATCCGCGTCGAGTGCGCCGTATGCATCGCGCTCGAGAAGGTCGACACGCCAGCCACACCCGGTGCGCCCAGCGCCGGGTCGGCGTGGCACGATGCGCAGAACACCGGCTGCGCCCCCTCGAGGTTCGTCCCGTGCAGCCGGTCGTGGTCGCGCAGGATGTCCACCTCGACCGGCACTCCCGGCTCGTCGTGGCACTGGTTGCAGCTGATCTCCCACGACGCGGGCACGACCGTCTGCGTCCGCGCCACCGCCGTCCCCTGGTTCCGCAGCACGAGCGTCGCGAGCGGGTACGGGTCGTCGATGCCCGCGTCGCTCACCGGCGTGACCGGGACGCCCGTGACCTCCCAACGCCCCGTCCCCGTGGGCTCCAGGTTCCCGGACATCCCGTTGCCAGTCACACCGACGTCCGGCGGCGAGTTCAAACCGAGCAGCGCGTTCTGGTAGGTCCACCAGTTGGTCTTGTCGGCCGAGTGTGTGTTGGACGGGATCGTGTACTCGAGCGTGAAGATGCCGCTCGTCTGCCCGATGATGTTCGGCTCGATTCCGCGTTGGATGACCACGGCCTGCACGTTGTTGTACGGTGGAAGGATCATGAAGTGCGAGAAGTCTCGCTGCATGCAGTGCATGCCCAGGTCGTTGTACGCGATGATCGTGTACGTACCGGTCTGGGCAGGCGCATAAGCAGCGGGCACTGTCCCGCATGCCGCCGCGGCGAGCATGCTGATGCGCCCGATACAGCCCGCCCGTGTAGCACGACCCCAAACGCGTGTGCGGAATGCGCAGTTCATGCACTCTCTCCTGATCTTGCAGTTGCTGTCAAACGCCGTTCTTCGGCCCGCGGGCCTGCGCAAGGCGTTGCAGTTTCGACGAACTCCTGCGCCGCGAGTGGCACCACAAGCCGCGTGGCTGTTCGTCTGTCGTTTCCGTCGGCACCACTGCGGGTGCGATTCTCGGACCTCCCCACTCCAGACGAGCCGAACCTAGTGGTTCCCATTCGGCGGTGCAAGACTCAGTCAACGAAAACGGGAGCGAACTCTCTTCGATGATGCCAAAAGGGGGTGGAAGCCCCCGGTGACTCCGACAAGATGACTGGTTCCTGCAACACAAAAGCCGCCACGGGTTCCCGTGGCGGCTCGAAGCTCAGTGATCGAGACGCCTGTGGAGAGGTCTTCAAGATCGATGACCGCGTCTTGGAGCTTGAGTAGCTGCGTGCGACGGTACTCCAGGTCGTTCATCTGGTTGCCCGACTGAGCCTCGATGAGGTTCTCTTCGCCGGTCGCGGAGACGTCGAGCAGGACCATCTTGCCGCTCAACCGCTGCTCGAGGTTGATGTACTCCTCCAGCTCCATGTTGGGCCAGAAGTTGATGAGCTGGATGCTGGTGTTCTGCGACCCGAGTCGGTCGATACGGCCGAACCGCTGGATGATCCGGACCGGGTTCCAGTGGATGTCGTAGTTGATGACGCAGTCACAGTCCTGGAGGTTTTGGCCCTCGGAGATGCAGTCGGTGCCGATGAGAAGGTCGAGCTCTCCCTCGTGGCCAGGTCTTCGGGGCGTTCCTTGGAGCGTGGCGAGAAGCAGGTCAGGATCGAGGTGAAGTCCTTGCGGATGTCCGCGCCGACATCCGGCAGAAGTTTGCGGGCAGGCAAACGGCCGCTCCGATACGAGAAGGGACGAGAATCGCGCCCCGACTTGACACGGCGTAATCGCGAGGTAATGTACCGACCAATGCAGATCGTCAGCACCACCAAAGCCACCAAAGCCAAAGGCGCCCCCGGCGTCCGGGCGGTGATGGTGGCCGAGGTCTGCACGGGCTAGATCCCGAAACAGACCGACGAACCCCAACCACCCCCGGGCCCGTGCCCGGGGTTGTTCGTTTTGCACCCACACACAGGAGTCACGAGATGACGACCGCACAGACCTTCGAGACCGCATGCCCCGAGTGCGACGGACCGGTCCGCTTCGACCGTCCGCCGCTGAACGGACAGGTCGCCCGCTGCGCCGACTGCGGGGCCGAGCTGGAGGTCACCTGCCGGCAGCCGCTCCGACTCGAACTCGCACCCGAGGTCGAAGAGGACTGGGGCGAATGAGCGGGCCAGGCCCACGCATCGCACTGATGTACACGCGCCTCCGCACCGAGGAGCGGCTGCTGCTCGACGCGCTCGAGGCCGAGGGTGCGCGCGTCATCCCGATCGACCTGCGCGAGGTTGTGTTCGACCCGGCCGACCCCGGCGACTGGGCCGGCTACGACGTCGTACTCGACCGCTCGGTGAGCCTGACCTGCTCGCTGGCGGCCGTGCGCATCCTCGAGGGGCTTGGCGTCCGCTGCGTCAACCCGGCGCGGGCGATCGAGACCTGCTCGGACAAGCTCGCGACGACGATCGCGCTGATCCGGGCCGGGGTGCCGACGCCGGTCGTCCGCGTTGGTGTGTCCGACCGCTCCGGGCTGGAAGCGGTCGAGGCGATCGGCTACCCGGCCGTCGTCAAGCCGACCGTCGGCTCATGGGGCCGCCTCGTCGCGCGGGTCAACGACCGCGACGCGGCCGAGGCGGTCATCGAGCACCGCGCGACGCTCGGCTCGCCCCAGCAGGGCGTCTTCTACGTTCAGGAGCACGTCGACAAGCCGGGGCGTGACATCCGCGTCTTCGTCGTCGGAGGGGAGGCGGTCGCGGCGATCGCCCGCTCGAGCGCGCACTGGGTGACCAACACCGCCCGCGGCGCGGCCGCGACCGGGCTCGATCTCACGCCCGAGCTGCGCGACCTGAGCGAGCGGGCGGTCGATGCCGTCGGCGCCGACGTCGCCGCGGTCGATCTGCTCGAGTGCCCCAGACGCGGGCCGCTGGTCAACGAGCTCAACCACTCGATGGAGTTCCGCAACAGCATCGACACGACCGGGGTGGACATCCCCGGCTTCGTCGCACGCCACACGCTCCGCATCGCCGAACGGGTGCGCGCGGTCGGGGGGGTGCCGGCGTGAGCGTACGGGCCTCGATCGTCGGCGCGAGCGGGTACGCGGGCGGCGAGTTGCTGCGCATCCTGCTTGGGCACCCCGCCGTCGAGATCGCGCAGGCGTCGTCGCGCCGGCTGGCCGGGCAGCCGCTGCACCGCCAGCACCCCAACCTGCGCGGGCACCTCGAGCACCTGTTCTGTGTGCCCGAGGAGATCGGGGCGTGCGACGTGCTGTTCCTGTGCATGCCGCACGGGCGAGCGGGGGCGGAGATCGAGCGGTGGCGTGGCGTCGCGCCGCTGGTGATCGACCTCTCGGCCGACTTCCGGCTACGCAACCCCGACGCGTACCGTGCATGGTACGGTGAGGATCACCCGGCCCCGGCGTTGCTCGAAAGGACCATCTACGGGCTGCCCGAAGTCTCACGCGAGCGATTGCACGGCGCAGCGCTGGTCTCGGGGGTCGGGTGCAACGCGACGGCGATGACGCTGGCGCTGCTGCCGCTCGCGCGGGCCGGGCTGATCCGCCGGGCGATCGCCGACGTCAAGGTCGGCTCGTCCGAGGCCGGGGCCGAGCCGGGCGCCGGCTCCCACCACCCCACCCGTGCGCGCACCGTTCGCACGTACAGCCCGTCGGGGCACCGGCACCTCGCCGAGGTCTTCCAGTCGCTCGGCGAGATCGACCTCGATGCGACGGTCACCGCGATCGACATGGTCCGCGGCGTGCTCTGCACCGCCCACGTCGAGGCCAGCCAGCCGCTCGCGATCAAGGATCTTTGGCGCCTGTACCGCGAGGCGTACGCAAACGAGCCGTTCGTTCGCATCGTCGCCGACCGCAACGGGGCGAACCGGCTGCCTGACCCGCGCGTGCTGGTCGGGTCGAACCACGCCGACGTCGGGTTCGCGGTGGATCAGCGCTCGGGGCGTGTGATCGCGTTGTGCGCGATCGACAACCTGATGAAGGGGGCGGCCGGCTCGGCCGTCCAGGCGATGAACAGCGCCCTCGGCCTCCCGGAGACCGACGGGCTCGGCTTCCCGGGTCTGCACCCGGCGTGAACGAGGAGGGAGCCGGAATGTCCACGATCGTGATCAAGCTCGGCGGCGCTGCGGGGATCGACCCGGCGGCGGCCGCGCCCGAGATCGCCGAACTCGTGCGCGCCGGCGAGCGCGTCGTCATCGTCCACGGCGCCTCCGACCAGACCGACCGCCTGGCCGGGGCGCTCGGGCACCCGTCACGGACAATCCACAGCCCGAGCGGCCGCCGCTCGCGACGCACCGACGCGCGCACCCTCGAGATCTTCCGGATGGCGTGCGCCGGCATCAACGGCGCGATCGTCGAGAGCCTGCGCGCCCACGGCGTCGATGCGGTCGGGCTCAGCGGGGTCGACGCCGGGGTCTGGATCGGGTCGCGCAAGACCGCGATCCGTTCCATCGAAGATGGACGAACGGTCATTATCCGCGACGACCTGTCCGGGCGGATCGAGTCGGTGAACCGCGGGTTTCTCGATGGGCTGCTCGGCGCGGGGCTCGTGCCGGTGCTGGGCCCGCCGGGGGTCACCGCGGAGGGCGTGGCGATCAACGTGGACGCCGACCGCGCGGCGGCGGCGACGGCCGCGACGCTCGGTGCCGGCGAGCTGCTGCTGCTCTCCAACGTCCGCGGGCTGCTGCGCGACCCCGACGACCCGGGCTCGGTGATCGACACGATCGGTGACGACGAGATCGACATCGCCCGGATGTCCGCGCTCGGACGGATGAAGAACAAGGTGCTGGCCGCGGAGGAGGCGCTCACGGGCGGCGTCGGGCGCGTCGTCATCGCGAGCGCCCGGGGCCCAGACTCGATCGCGCGTGCGCGGGCCGGCGGGGGGACCGTGTTCGGCCGGGCGGTGCCGGCGTGAGGGCTCGCGACCCCGAGATTGCGGAGCGTCTTCTGCTCGACCTGGTCTCGACGCCGAGCGTGTCCGCGAGCGAACGGGCGGCCGTCGACGTGTTCATCGATCGCGCGCACGGGCTCGGGCTCGACGCGGAGATCGACGGTGCCGGCAACGGCATCGCCGAGCGCGGCCCGCGCGACGCCTCGATCCACGTGGTGCTGCTCGGGCACATCGACACCGTGCCCGGCGCGATCCCGGTGCGGGTGTCCGACGGCGTGCTGCACGGGCGGGGGAGCGTGGACGCGAAGGGCCCGCTGGCGGCGATGCTCGTCGCGGCCGCACGGGCCGAACTCCCAGACAACGTGCGCGTCAGCGTCGCCGCGGCCGTCGGCGAGGAGACCCCGGATTCGCCGGGCGCGCACTACCTCGCGGAGCGTTGGCGACCCGATTCGTGCGTCATCGGCGAGCCGAGCGGGTGGGACGGCGTCACGCTCGGGTACAAGGGGCGGCTGCTTGTCGAGGCGCGGACGGAGCGCGCATGTGCGCACTCGGCCGGGGCGCACGCCTCGGCGTGCGACGCGGTCCTCCCGTGGTGGTCGGACGCGACCGAGGCGGTCGGACGGTTCAACAACGGGCGCAGGTCCGCGTTCGAGCGGCTGCAGATGAGCGTCCGCGGCCTGCACTCGGGGCGGGACGGGCTGCGCGAGAACGCCACGCTCAAGACCGGGTTCCGTTTGCCGCCAGGGCTGGAGCCGGAGACGCTCGGCGAGACGTTGCGTCAACTCGCGCCGCCGGGCATAACGCTGGGGTTTTCCGGGCAGACGCGCGCGCACGTCTCAGGGCGCAACGACGCGGTCGGGCGTGCCCTCTCGGGTTCGATTCGCGCGTGCGGGGGGCGACCCCGTCCGAAGCACAAGACCGGGACGTCGGACATGAACGTGGTTGGGCCGGCGTGGGGCTGTCCCATCGCGGCGTACGGGCCGGGCGACTCGGCCCTCGACCACACGCCGGACGAACGCCTGTCGCTCGACGAGTACCGCCGATCGATCGACGTTCTCACCGGCGCGCTCGGATCGATCGCGCTGGAGTTGTGCGAGCGGCAATGCCACACTGCCCGCGCCTGAGACGGGCTCGGAGAAACCACCATGACGACCGCGACCGCCGAAACACCGACAACCGAGGCGTCCGCCGTTGGCGCCGCGTTCGACGGCCCGAGCCTTGTGCGCGACGGCGAGATCCTCGCTCGGGGGGTGCCGATCGGTGAGGTGATCAGCTCGATGGGCTTCGTGGGCATGCTGTTCTTCCAGCTCCAGGCGCGGCTCCCGAGCGACACCGAGCGGCGGATGACCGAGGCGTACCTCGTCTCGCTGTGTGAGCACTGCGTAACCTCGCCGTCGACACACGGCCCGCGCGTGACCGCGAGCGTGCGCGCGCCCTTCGCCGCCTCTGCCATCAGCTTCATCGCCGGCGCGATGGGTCCGTACCACTTCGGCGCCCTCGAACGGGCGATGATCGAGCTGCTCGAACTCGACGCGTCAGACGAGCCGACGCCCGACTTTGTCGGGCGACGGATCGCGGCGGGCGAGCGGATCTGGGGCTACGGGCACCGTTTCCACAAGAGTGCTTGCGACCCCGATGCGCCGGGCGAGGTCGCCGAAGACGCCGACCCGCGCGTCCGCGGGCTGCTGCGTCTCGCCGACGAATTGGCGTGGGACGGGCGCCACCTTCGGCGCGTGCGCGAGATCGGGCGCGAGCTGAACCGACGCAAGCGGATCCCGATCAACATCGACGGTGTCGCGGCGGGGCTCCTGCTCGACATGGGGTTCACCCCGGAGACGGCGTTGCTCTTCGTGATCGTCGGGCGGCTGCCGAACATCGCGCGGCTGCACGCCGCGGAGCACGATTTCACGCCGAACCGCTTCACGGCGCTGGCCACGCGCGGCGATCCCGGGTTCGACCGGACCGTGGATCGAGAACAGGGCGTCTCGTGAAACCAGCGGGCAAGCGCAAGACCCGCGCGCGTTCCGATGCTCCGATCCAGGGCTGAAGATCTGATCCGCGTCACCTCCCGCTCGAAGACTCAGGGGCGGTGTCTGGACAACCTGTAGGCTCAGGTTCAGACTGCCCGGCTCAGTCCTCTGGCGGACTTCACGGGGACCTGGTGCGCCGGTGGGCACCTTATTGCGGGATGAGAGGCCGAGTGCAACCCATCTGTGAAGCCCGCGCACGGCGTCAACCGGAGAGCGCGAGAAGCCGAGAGGGATTGCCGCCTCCCGAGCGAACGCACTCGTCGAGGCAACGCTCGGTCCCCCGAAGGCAACCTCGCGTGAACCCCAGAGCATCCGTCAACCAGAGAGTTCGAGAGTTCGAGAGCGTTGCCGCCGGTGCCGTGAGAGCGATCGTTCGGGTTGGTCTCGGGCAGCACGCTTGTGATTCGGAACCGACAGCGCAGCCCGTTGCGCGGGCGTGGCGCGAACGCTTGTGGCGACGCTGCCTTGCGCGGTCCCACGGCCGGGCCCTCGCTGATCTCAATCCGTCAACCAGCGCGTCGGCACAAGTCGAGACGAGGCCTCGAACTCCCCGAGCGGTTCGGGTTCCAACCGGGGAATCCGGGCGATTTTGGCGTCGTGAGGCGGCAATTGGTCGTGGTGAACCGGATGGTCAACGCGCAGTTCTGACTCAGGCGGCCCACTCTTGGTGCCACTTCGCTGCAGCAACGGGAGAGGTTGAGCGCGCGTTTCGGAGTTACGGCCTGTGGCGTTGGCCAGAGGAGTCGATCGCGTTTGGTGACCTATCAGCACTTGCTGAACTCTGCCAGTTTCGCGAACTCCCCCTTCCAGTGGGCTCAAACCTACAACCATACGACCACCCCTTTAAGGGCTCTGTTTCGGGTGTCTCCGAATGGTACGGGTTTCGGGTTGGGCCAGAGGGCGATGCATTGGCAACTTGGAGCAATTCGGAGGGAGCGTTTCACCTTCGCCTGTTGGGGCGATCTTCCGGGCACGCTGTTGTGGTCCATGAGACGGCCATCACATTCAAAGAGCCGTTCCGGTACGCATACGGTTGCGTGTGGATACCGGAGGAACCGGAGCACATCATCCTTCAAGCCGGGGACACATACGAACTGGGCAATGCGTATGACGGGGATTACGCCACCGTTGATCCGGCTCTGCGCCCATCTCGATGGGTCATGTGGCCGTCCATTCTGCAAACTGCACCTCGTTAAGGAGGGCGGTAGCTATGGGGCAACATCCGTCAGCTGTCCCAGTTCCCTTACACGCACGCCAGTTCGACGATCCGCCTGGTCACACCCAGCCGCTGGCACATCTGGGCGACCGTCGCCCCCCGGTCACGCGGAGGTGATGCTGACCGCGGGAAGTCGGTGCCAGGGGTCTGCTGGTTGCTGGGTGTGACCGAGGCGACGTACTACGGCTGGCGTCGCGAATACGGCGGTCTGTGGACGGATCGGGCCAAGAATCTGAGGGAATCGGAGCAAGGAGAACGTCTGTCTGACGCGGCTGCTGGCCGAGCCGGGTTTCGCATGCACCATCGCGATCGCGCAATGCTTAACACGTACCGATTGTCGTTGCGTCTCAGGCGAAACCGCTCTAAGTCCCTGTGCTGAATCAATCTATGACCCCACGCAAATACGGGGGCGCGATTCAACGTCATACTCTCGGCACGCGAGGTGGGGATCGCCCCCGGACCCGTTATCATAGGGGACTTCTTCCTCGGCTGGTGTGTTGACAGTCGTCACTGAGAGGAGGTCTGCGGTGGCTTCCATCGCACTGATTAGCCGGCAGCATTCAAGGGGAATCCGCCGGTTCGGTCGTATGAGGGGGCTTCTCCCCTCCGCTCTGCTTCCGCTCCTGATTCCGTCCGTCATCGCGACGGCCCAGCCACAACAGCGCGCGGCCGATTCGAACGGCAAGGACGACCCCAAACTCGTGGAGGCAACGCTCGGCATGGAGGCGGCCCACGCTTCGTGGCAGCGCTCGGACGAGGAGTACCGACGGTTTCGGGCTGCGGGCGGAGTGTCCGAGCTCGAGATACAGGAGTTCGCTGCATTTGTTGCTGAACTCAAGTACCGGGCGATTGAGAGCGCACTTGTCGTGCAGAGTCTCGGCGGGAACGTCGGCGACCAGAAGGGTGAGCCCCCGGAGCGTGATGCAGGTAAGGACTCAGCGGACACGAAGGAGTTCGGGCGTGCCAAGGCACTGGCCGAGGTCGCCGAGCGCGAGCCGACCCGCGAGGAGAAAACGGCCCTGCTCGACCGTCAGCTCGATGAGTTCGACCCCGAACTCGCAGCGGCGTTTGGCCAGGATCCGACGCAGGGCGGCTCGACCGCCGGCGGAGGCGGAGGAGGCGCGAGAACAGATGGAGGCAAAGCTGGCGGAACGCAGCCGGGAGGCCAGAACGCGCGGTATGAGCCGGGCCGGGGGCCGGCGGTGGTCAAGGACATCCCGTTGCCCGAGTACGAAGACAAAGGCCGCGGTGATGAATCGGATGATGACGAGGTCGCCCGGCAGCTCCGCGAGGCCGCCGAGCGGGAGAGCGACCCGGAACTGAAGAAGAGGTTGTGGGAGAAGTACAAGGAGTACAAGGACCGCTAGGTAATGGCGGTAAGGAGCGCACACATGCAAGCGAATCACGGAACGGCAAATGGGTTCGGAGTCTGGGCTGGTGGGGTCCTGCTTGGGCTGGCGTTCCTTATGTCTGGTTGCTACAACACGTTCCCCAGTGTCCGCCCGGACAAGCGGGCGGTCGTGCTCGAACAACCGGAGGTCGAGATCGCCGAGGCGGCGTTACTCGATGTACGCATAGCTGTCTTCGACCCCGGCAAACTGCCCGAATCGAAGAACGCGTCGCGGGGCCTGTCGACGGAGATCCGTGACGTCGAGGCTCGCTACATTCCGATCCAGCTCAAGCAGACGCTTCAGGAGAGCAGGTACTGGGGAGCGATTCGAGTCGTTCCGGACGGACGTTCCGGCGACGAAGTGCTGGTGTCGGGAGAGATTCTCAAGTCAAACGGCGAAGAACTCAGCGTTCAGGTGCGTGCGGTGGACGCTCGCGGCCAGGAGTGGTTCGACGAGAAGTTCAAGAGTGCTGTTTCGGAGGAGCAGTGCCGGGCAGCTTTGGACAACGGCACCGAGGTGTTTCCAAACGCCTTCAACAGCATCGCGAACACGCTGGCCGGACACTACCGGGAGTTGTCCCAGGAAGACATCGCGGAAATCCGGAACGTCGCCGAGATGAGGTTCGCCGAGGAGATGCTGCCGGGCGCGTTTGAAGGCTATCTCGTGGAGGAGGGGAGCCTCACGAGATTGGTTCGGCTGCCCTCGGAGGAAGACGAATTCATGGGTCGTGTGCGGCGCGTGCGGGACCGGGACTACATGTTCGTCGATACGCTCGACTCAAACTACGGCAAACTGCACGGCGACATGAAGTCCGCGTACACCGACTGGAGGTACTCCCGGATCGTCGCGATGAACGCCCAACGCGAGGTGGATCGGAAGAAGAACGCGCAGATCAAGAAGGGCGTCGCGATTACAGTGGCGGCGGCCGCCGCCGGGGCACTGGCCGGCAAGTCCAGTGGGTACAACCCCGCCTATTCAGGCGCCCTCGGCGCAGCCGCAGGCGCCGGGGTGGCACTCGTCCTGCAAGCGCAGGCAGAGGCCGAGATCGAGGCCGAACATAACAGGGCTGCCCTCGAGGAACTGGGGAAGGCCTTCGGCGTTGAGATAGAACCTGTGAGGATTCAGGTCGAGGACGAGGTCATCGAACTCTCCGGTTCCGCAGAGACTCAGTTCAGCCAATGGCGGGAGATTCTGGCAGAGATCTATCGCACGGAGACCGAGCCACGCCTGGACGACGAGGACTCGGGGAGTGCCTTCTGAGGTATACTGTGAACTTGGCCGGAGCGCTGTGGGCCTCGGGCGGATTCACTCACGGAGCCTAGCCGGAGAAGCTTCCCGTGCCCTCATCACGGCCTCCACCGATCCTCCCGGGCTCCACACCCGTCTACGTCAGGATTGCGCAGGGCGTGGGTCTCCTTGTCCTTCTGCTCGGGGCGCTCGCGGTCATCGTTCTGCTCCCCCGCATGTCGTCCGTCGAATCGAACGCAGAGTCCCAGCCCACGGTGGTATCTCCGTCGGCAACGGTCACACCACCCGTTGGAGGATCAGAGAGCGATCGTCAAGCGGCGGGGAGAGCGAGGGACCGTGCCCTACAACTTCAGGCGCAGCTGGAGAACGAAGGAGCCACGGTTTGGGGAGTAGTACCACCCGGCACAAGCTACACAGACGCGCTCGCCGCCATGACAGAGGCGGCGAAGGCATACGACGAGCAGCGTTTCCAGCACGCGGAGCAGAGCTACCGCGACGCGGAGGCGATTATGGAGCATATCGAGGCGAGCCGCCCCGAACGCTTGAAGGGGTTTCTTGCTTCAGGCGAAGACGCCATGGCGCAGTACGACCACGCCGGTGCGATTCGGTTCTACGAGCTGGCGCTGACGCTCGATCCGGTCCATGAAGAGGCGCAGGCGGGCTTGGCCCGAGCGCACAACCTGCCTCAGGTATTGGACTTTTTCGCGCAGGGGCGGGCTCATGAGTCGGAGGGAGACCTCAAGGCCGCCCGTCAGATGTACGAGAAAGCGGCCTCGCTGGACGCGGATTTCGAGCCCGCGCACACGCACCGCGAACGCATCGCGTCCTTGATCCTGGAGCGCGACTACCAGCGAGCCGTATCGGCCGTCCTGCTCGCGCTGGAACAGGGCAGGATTGAAGACGCCAAGAGCTACCTCGCCGAGATCAAGGCGATGCGCCCGGACCAACCTCACGGCGCGGACGACCTCGAGGCTCAGATCAGGAGTACGGAACGGCGCATTGAGCTCGAGCACCTCCGAGTCGAAGGACTGCGCCTCGAGCGGGTTGAGGAGTGGGAGTCCGCGATCGAGGTCTATGCGCGGGCGCTCGCGCTCGATGACAGAGCCAATTTCGCGCTCGTCGGGGCGGATCGATCGCAGAGCGCCCTGGAATTGAACGAGCAGGTCGATCGCTATCTGCTGAATCCGGAAACCCTCGGCGCGCCGGAGCATCGCGCTCAGGCCCGGGAGATCCGCGCGGTGGCCCTCGCCGACGATGCGGACTGGCCGAAGCTGGACGAGAAGGTCGCCGAACTCGGCCGGCTGATCGAGCTGTATTCAACGCCGGTCCCCGTCCAATTGGTATCCAACGGTCTGACTGACATCCGGATCCACCGTGTCAAGACACTCGGACGGTTCACCAGGCTCAGCGTCCACCTGCTTCCCGGAGCGTACAGGGCGCAAGGGAGCCGCATGGGCTACCGCGACGTCATCGTTGAGTTCGTCGTGAATTGCGGCGATCAGGCGACCGAAGCCGTGACAATCGAGTGCGAGGAGGAGCTGTGACGCCGGTGCTGCGGATTGTCGATGGCAAGGAGCGTCGGGATCTTGACGCCTCCGATCTGCCGCTGGGGATCGGCGTTTCCGAAGACGGATCCTCGGTGCTGGAGCCCACTCCGGGTATCGTCCCTGTCGCATGGATCGGGACCACCGGGGACCGCTTTTACCTCCACCCCGTCAAGGAGGCGGAACGGGTTCTCCTCAACGATGCGCCGCTCGTGCGCTCGACCTGGCTGAAGCCGGGAGACGCGATCCAGATCGGGAAGGAGACTGTATCGATCGGCCTGGAGAGCGGTGTCGTTGTTCTCTCTAGACTGCGCTCGACAGACGTCCTTCGTCCCGAACCTCCCAAGGATCTGGCGCCGCCACCCGATCCGCCACCGGAACGCGCACAGGAGCCTCCGCAGAAGCCGGCGCCGGATTCAGAGCAGATCGAATCGGCAGCGGCTCCATCAAACTCAGCCGGCGATAGGCCGACGGCGGACGCCTCGGAGCCCCGCGACGAACCGGCGCGACCACTGCCGGGCAGGCCAACCACGCAGGAATCGGACGATGTTCCAACCACATCGCCGAATGAGAGGCCGCGACCGACAGGTACAGACAAACAGGCGGAGGAGTTCGGCCGCCTGCGATCCGGGAAGAAACGGATCTGGATGCGCCTGTCGATCGCGGCTGCGTTTCTCGTTGTTGTACTCGGTGTGGCGTTCGTTCTCGTGGCGGTTCCACTGGAGATCATTGTCAGCCCTGCTCCGGATTCGCTGAAGGTCTCAGGGACCCTGCCCCCCGTCAAAATCAGGGACCGCTACCTGGTCGTACCCGGCAACTACGAACTGGTCGCGACCAAGTTGGGGTACCACCCGCTCCGAGAGACTCTGGCGATCGATGCCGGCTCAGACTCACTCAGGACGTTTGAGATGCGAAAGCTCCCCGGTCGGCTCAGTATCTCCACTGATCCGCTGAAAGGCGCGGCCGTTCGGATCGGTTCGGAGATTGTCGGTGAGACACCCGTTACTGACCTCAGCCTCGACGCCGGCCGCTATGAACTCAGCATTACCGCCGATCGCTACCTTCCGCTGATCCATGACATCGACATCGAGGGAATGGGCGTGCAGCAGTCCGTTGAGCTCGCCTTGGAGCCGGGATGGGGGACACTTCGCGTCGTCAGCCGACCCGAAGGAGCCGACGTGTTTCTCGACGCCGAGCCCGTCGGCACCACCCCGCTCGAGACAGAGCCGATGGGCGGGCTCCACCAACTCGTCTTGCGGATGGACGGCTGGAAGGACGCCCAGGAGGATGTGCTCATCAGACCAGGCGAAGAGACCCTCCTGCCGACCATTGTACTCGCCCGGATGGACGGCACTTTGGAGGTGACGTCAGAGCCCGATGGCGCGCGCGTCACGATCGACGGTGAATATCAAGGCCGGACGCCTCTGTCAGCGACTCTGACGACGGCCGAGGATCACGCCCTGGGCCTTTCATTGAACGGCTACGCAAGCACGTCGCGAACAGTCCAGGTTGAGAGCACCAGGACGACGAGTGTCCACGTGCCGTTGGAGGTTGAGTACGGGCGTGTCTTCGTACTCAGCCGACCACCCGACGCCACACTGCTCGTGGACGGGAGAGAGCTGGAGGGGCCCGCCTCGCAGGCCCTGCTTCTGCAGACCGTGCCGCACACGCTGGAATTGACCCGTGATGGATTCGAATCGGTGACGCAGATGGTGACTCCGACCGCGGGCATACCGAAGCGTCTGGACATCGCGCTCAACAGAGTCCACGCCGCGCCTGCGACACACACGACCGAGTCAACGACTGAAGAGCAGCAGACCCTGATACTGGTTCCGATCAACGATGCGGTGACGGTCGAGCTCGGCACGTCGCGACGCGGGCAGTACGCCCGGAGCAATGAGCGGCTGTATACCGTCGAGCTGACGCGGCCCTTCTACATCGGCGCCAAGGAGGTTACCAACGATGAGTTCCGCCGCTTCCGATCGGCGCATGACTCGGGGAACGTCAACGGGATCGACATCAGTGAACCCGATCAGCCTGTGACGTCTGTGACCTGGGACGATGCCGCGGCCTATCTGAACTGGTTGAGCGAAAGGGAGGGTCTACCACCCGCCTATCGAGAGGAGAACGGCCGCATGGTCGCGGTTCAGCCGATCACCACTGGCTATCGACTGCCCACAGAAGCGGAATGGGCCTTCGTGGCGCGCTTCGAGGCCGGCCGACGAACGACACCGAAGAGGTTTCCTTGGGGAGACGAGCCGCCTGCTTCCCAGGGCTCCGGCAACTACGCGGACATCACGGCGGCCTCGTTTCTACCCGCCATCATGGAGGACTACGACGACGGCTTCTGGGCCGCCGCACCGGTGGGGAGCTTCCCGCCGGACACGCTCGGCCTGTTCGACATCGGCGGCAACGTCTCGGAATGGTGCCATGATTACTACGAAGTGCGCGCAGGGAATCCCTCGGCCGCGCTGCGTGACCCAACCGGGCCCGATCAGGGCTCCTCCCACGTTGTGCGCGGGGCAAGTTGGCGACAGAGCAGCTACACGGAGTTGCGGCTCTCGTACCGCGACTCAGTGGGAACCTCCCGAGACGATCTCGGGTTTAGGATTGCACGATATGCCGAAGAACCCAGTCCATAACTCCCGTTCACGTCCGAGCGTGCTCTCGGCCGCCGTGCTGGCTTTACTCGCCGCGGGTGCGACAACCGGAGGAGGGCGTCAGACCGAGCCCCCCGCCACGGCCCCTGCAGATCATGGTCCTTCGGACCAGCAGAGCCGCCCACAAGACGTTCCGGAGTCCATCACGCCGTCCGAAAGCCTGAGCGCCGACAAGGCCGTTCGCTTCCCCGTCGACATCTGAAGCGAGATGAACCATGAGAGGACTCCGCCATTCCGAATCCCTTGTCTCCGTATTCGCGCTGCTGGTCGCCTTCATCCTCGTCCACGCGGTCTACGTCTCTGTCATCTGGCCGGAGGCGCGCGCGTTTGTCGCGGAAGAACAGGCCTCCAAGGCAATCGATGAGAATCACGAACCGCGACGTTCTGTATATGTGCTCCTGCGCGATTTCGAGCAGGAGGCCTGCATGGTACTCGCGCTCTGGGCGTTCATGATTCTCGGGCTGAGAATGGTACGTAGCACCCAGCAACTACAGCAATTGAAGCGCGACTTCATCGGCACCGTCGACGACACCGGTATTACGGTGCATGAGGCCAAGTCGATCGCCGATCGGCTCCGAGAAAGAGCGGCGATGGTCGATGCGTACCTTCTGCCGCGCGTGCTCCTCAGTTCGCTGGATCGATTCTGCTCAACGACGAACATCGAAGCCGCATCGAACGAGGTGATCAATCTGTGCGAAGAGGAGGGCGAGAGACTCGAGTCAGAGTTGTCCATTATCCGGTACATTGCATGGGCGATTCCATCGATCGGCTTCATCGGCACTGTGCGGGGCATCGGTGGCGCGTTGGCACAGGCCGACAAGGCTACGACCGGTGATATCACGGGCGTCACTACTAGTCTCGGCGTCGCGTTCAACTCCACGTTCGTCGCACTGCTGATCAGCATCGTGCTGATGTTCATTATCCATCAGGTGCAAAGCGCGCAGGAGCGTCTGGTCCTGAACACACAGCGATACTGCCACGGCTATGTAGTCAGTCGCCTCACGACCTAGGACCGGGTGGAACAGATGAAGCGCACTCGTGCCATCAACACGTTCAGCCTGTCGTTCTTAGATGTCATGTGTTGCGGCTTCGGTGCAGTCATTCTGCTTGTGATGCTCATCAACGGCCAGATGCTGCAGAAGCGTGAGGACACGCAGAAGGATCTGCGGGGCGAACTCGACCGGGTTACGCGCCTAAGGGACTTCGCACAATCCCACCTCGACCTTATCCGGGCACAGGTGAAGGCCACCGAACTGGAGGAAGGCGATCTTCGGATTCGAGCCGATGCCCTCGCCCTCCAACTCAGCATGCAACGGGAGGAGAACGAGCGTGACGAGGATCGAGCGCGTCGGCAAGAAGCAGAACTGCAGGCGCTGAAGGACGAGATCGAGGATCTCGAACGCCAGCGCGCCGAGCGTGACGAGCAGGAGCAGAACAACAAGGTCGCAGGGCGGAGACGGGTGGGCTTCGACGGCGAGGGACGACGGCAGTATCTGACCGGTCTGAAACTGGGCGGCGACCGAACTCTTATTCTCGTGGATGCGTCGGCGAGTATGCTCGACGAGACCATCGTGAATGTCGTACGGCGCAGCCTGATGGACGAGTCCATTCGGCGACGGTCGCCGAAGTGGCAGCGCGCCGTCCGGTCCGTGCACTGGCTGGTGGCCAATCTCCCCGCCGACAGGCAGTTCCAGGTGTACGTCTTCGACACCGAGGCGCGTGCCGTTCTCGCCGACTCGCGAGGCCAATGGCTCAGCACCAGCAACCAGGATGAGATGAACGGGACCATCGCGGCACTCCGCAACACCCCACCCACGGGCGGCACCAGGCTTGTCGCTGCCTTCGACGTGATTCGTCAGTTGAAACCACGCCCTGACAGCGTCATTCTCCTCACCGACGGCCTGCCAACCCAGGGGCAACGCCCCAGCTCGTCGAACACGGTGACGGCCGACGAGCGACTGCAGTTGTTTCGACAGGCAGTGCGGACACTGCCGACCGGTGTCCCGATCAACACAATCCTGTTTCCGTTGGAAGGGGATCCTTCAGCGGCGGACTCGTTCTGGGAACTGGCGGTCATCACCAACGGCTCGTTCATCACACCCTCACGGGACTGGCCGTAGTGTCCAACAGACGAAGAGAGATCGAGGTCTTCAGCCTGTCGTTTCTCGACGTGATCTGCTGCGGCTTCGGCGGCGTCATCCTCCTTCTCGTCATTTCGATGGCTCTTGAGCCGGCCACGCTCGAACGACTTCACGTCGATCTCAGCGACAACGTCGCGCGTATCGAAGAGGCACGCGCCGAGATCGTCGAGCAGAGTAGAACCCTGCAGGAGCGCCTCAGCCAGAAGCAGGCCACGGTGAGCGCAATCAGACTCGCGCTAGACAGTCTAGACCAGCAACTCGAAGACGCGACGAACGACGATCGCACGACGGAACTCGAGACGAGTGCCGCACTCAAGGAGGAGCTCGAGGTTGTGCTTCAGACACTGACCGACGAGATGAAGAACCTGCTGAGCCAGGAGCCGTACGAGCCGCCCAGCGAAGACGCGGTTATCGGCGGGATCCCGGTCGACAGCGAGTACATCTTCTTCGTGATCGACACGTCCGGGAGTATGCTGCTCCGCGCGTGGCCCACCGTCATCCGCAAGGTGGAGGAGGTGCTCGATACCTACCCGAATGTCAAGGGGCTCCAGGTCGTCAGCGACAACCGGGGGTACATGTTCCCGGCCTACATGGGGCGTTGGATTCCCGACACCCCGGCCCGACGCAGGGCGGTTATCACAGCACTCCGGGGCAGCTGGGCCAGGAACACCCCCAGCAACAGCTCTCCGGTAGAGGGCATCACACACGCGCTCCGGATGAGCGCCAGGACCGATGCCCCCGTGAGCATCTACGTTTTCGGCGACGACTTCGACGACGACAAAGGCGGGAGCATCGACCGTGTCCTGCGCGAGGTCGAACGGATCAACACGCGGGACCGCGACGGGAACACGCGGATTCGCGTCCACACCTTCGGCTTCCCGGTCTACTACAGGTACCGGGAAGAAGAAGTCGGTCGCCGGCGGCGCTTCGCACATCTGATGCGCCTGATGGCCGAGCAGAACTCGGGGAGCTTCGTGGGCCTCACGGATGCGCCAGAGTAGACGGCCCGCCTGCCCGGCGTGCCTCCTAACCACGACGACGGACACTCAGGAGAGCGAGCATGCAAGCGATCAGAGCTCATTCCAATGCTGATGCCTCGCAGCGCCACGCCCGCGGAACGCCCGCCCCCACCGTACTCGGGCTCGAGCCGCGCGGCACGAGCGGAGCACGCGGACGGACCGACGGATCCGTGTTGCGCAGTCGATCGGTCTTAAGACTCGTGTCTGCGCTCGTGCTCACCATGCTTGTACCGCTGTCCGCCCGTGCCGGTTCCGATGGCGACCCCGGCGCTTCGAGGCTCGGCTGGAGCTACACATATGACCGACTTGGTCGCTTGGCGTCAATCACCGATCCCGCGAGCCGGACCACCCGCCTGCAGTACGAGCAGAACCAGCACGGCGGGCTACGGGGCCTGACGCAGAAGCGCCCGAGCGGCGCCACGATTACGTACACGTTCGACACGCACGGCCGACGCACGGAGATGCACGACGAATCGGGAATGGTCCGATACGCATACGACAAGTTCGACCGCCTCGTCCGCGTACAGCGCGACAACAACCCGGCCCTGGCTTACAAGTACGACCTCCGCGGCCGGCTGGTCGGGATGAGCATCGGCACACAGTTCACCGTTTCGTACGAGTATGACTACCGCGGTCGTCTCGAGAAGATGGTCACGCCGGCCGGCGTCGTGCACTACCAGTACGACCCCGCCAACGGCCGTGTGGTGCGCCGGCTCCCCATCGGGATCTCGACAACGTGGGAGTTCGGCCCCGACGATCGGCTTGACTCCATACTGCACAAGTCCTCCAACGGCCGCATCCTCGCTCGCTACAGCTACTCGCGCCGGCTCGACGGGCTGCTCACTTCCATCGAGGAGCGTACAGGCACCTCGGATGAGACCTGCACGTATCGCTACGACACCGCGCAGCGACTGGTCTCGGCAACACGCGGCGGAGTGAGGACGGAGTACCGGTACGACAAGCTGGGTAACCGGACTCGGTTGAGCCGACCGGGGCGGCCGCAAGTCCTGTCGCGGTACGACTGGGCCGGTCGCCTGACGCACCACGACGGTCAACCCTGCCAGCATGACGCCGTGGGGAACCTCACCTCGATCGGCAGCGACGGCCGGCGCTTCACCTTCGACGACGCCGGGCGAATCGAGACCGCCAGCGGGCCGCACGGCGACGTCACGTATCGCTACGACGGCGACGGCCGACTGATCGGTCGCACCAGTGGCGGCGTGGTCACGTCTATGTTGTCGGATCCTCTCGCGGATTTCTGGCAGCCGCTCCTGGTCACGAGCTCGAACGGCGAGCAGACGTTCTATGTGTGGGATGGATCGGCGCCCCTCATCGCGGTTTCCGATGGACAGGCCCGCTTCTTGTTGAACGACCACATCGGGTCAGTCCGTCTGACCGTTTCCGGAGAGGATCGCACGGTTCGCTCGTCGCTGTATGCACCCTTCGGCCAGCCCGCCGAATCACCCTCCACGACGAACCTGGAACTCGGCTTCGCCGGTCTCTTCTGGGACGAGACGGCGCAGCTGTACCTGACCGCCGCGAGAGGCTACGACCCGAAGCTGGGGCGGTTCCTGCAGCGCGACCCGGTCGTCTTGCCCGCCACCGGCGATCAGCAGGATCTTTCCCCCTACCAGTACTGCGCAAACGACCCGCTCAACTACGTCGACCCCGACGGCGCGTCGCGCCGGCCCGTCGGCGCCGGTGTGATCCACTGGGGATCGCTCCGCTACGACTTGCAACAGAACATCCTGGGCCTCCGCCAGCGTCAGAGCCGCATGGCCGACAACCTGCAGCGACGTCTGGCGGATATGCAACAACGTCAGAGCCGCGTGACGACCGACTTGAACCGTCGTGTGGCGGAGATGAGCCGGCGGAATGACCGAATGGCCTCCGACATCCAGAGACGCATGAGGGAGATGCAGTGGCGGCAGAGCCGGATGATCTCGGACATCCGCCAACGGCAGCTCCGGATGACTTCCGACATGGGCAGTGTTCGAACGAGCTCGTCGATGGACATCATGCGGCGACATCAGGACATGGTCGCTCGCGCGCGGCGGCAATCCTCCATGGAGAAGAGAGTACAGCTCGCTCAGAGTTACAGCCAGTTCCGGGACGACCTGTTCGTCGTGATGCCGGTAGCGGTCGCGTCATCGGCCATCAATGTGGGTCGCGGAGTTCTTGAAAGCACCAAGTACATACCTGGAGCAAGAACTGGCATAGGCGCTGACATGCTGAGCTCCTTTGCAGGGGGACTTCAAGACTCGATGCTCGAATGGTGCGAGACCCGAGCATCCGGCTCGACCTTCGGAATGCGTCAGCAGCAGGATGCACTGGGCCGCGCAAAGGACTTCTCCAAGGCGTTCCGGCTCGCACGGGGCTTTGGCGGCGCGTTGCACAAGGCCTTCACTTCCGTTCCGCGTATCTTGACGGTCCACACGCAGATCACGGCGACCAGCCGGGCGTTGTCGTTCAGGTTAGAGCACGCATCTGTGTACGCCCGGGAACTCGTAGTCCAGGCGAGGACCGAATGGACGCTTGCTTCGGCGAAGCTCTTTGATGTAGGTCACCCGCTGGAGTGGGGTTTGAAAGAGACCGCCAAGCACGGCTTACGCGAACTGAGCACACGAGTTGGCGAGGCGACCTGGAATTCTGCAAGTGGTTTGTCACACCCGGGCGGCGTGCGTCTGTCCGGTGCCGCACGCGCGCTCGAGAATCTGGGCCCTCTCGAAGGCGTCGCCCTCGATCAGAGGAACGGCCGGCTCGTGCTGATCGGGCAGGGGCAGGGCACGACCAGGCTGCCGCCGCTGCGCTTGGACGACGTCGTGACGGTCTTCCGCTGCGTCTACCTCCATGGCGACGCGCCGAGCGTGACGATCGATCCACGCTCGAACAAGGACACCGAGGAGTGGATGGACGTCCACCACGGCCTCGGCACGGAAGACACCTACGTCGGCTGGGTGCTCTACGAGGCCGATCGGATGATGAAGAGCTACCAGCTCGGCACGGACAACCGGACGGGCAAGAAGCTCGTTTCGCGCGTGCCGGGGTACCGCGACTTCAACGCGATCGGCGCGAAGTCGGCGAAGCCGATCTGGGAGCGGTTCTGGATCGTCCCGGCGAGTCAGACCCGTCGTCAGGGCAGCTCGCCGGACCTGACGATGTTCGAGGTCCCGCTCGAGCTGAAGACGGAGCGGATGGAATGGAACGGAACGAAGCTAGTGACCGCGAGGGACCCGACGCCGTCGCCGGGCGCACGGGCGTTCGCGGACTGGTTCACGTCGCGCTACGACGACATCGCCCGCGAGGCCAAGGTCCGGGCGCCGGACCATTTCGGCATCGACAAGCCGGTCCCGGTCTTCGAGGAACTCAAGCGCATCGCGTTGATCACGGCGATCGCCGAGACGCTGCGGGACCAGAACGTCCCCATACCCGGCTGGATGTACGACTACCCGGTCAAGCCCTGCCTGTCCGACCAGCAGACGCCGATGATCCACGTCACCGGGAGCGGATACAGAGTTGCCGGCGGGGTGCGCCTGGCGGCGAGTGACGGCACGATCGCCACGGTCAAGGGCGACGTGAATCTCACCGCGTTGCGGCAGAATGTGGAGGAGAAGCTGTCCAGCACGCCGCTCCTTTCGCCCATGTCCGTGCAGCACGACGGCACGACCCGGCCCGCTGTCACGCTGCCGGGCTCCGAGACGCTACAGAGCGGCGCGAACCGGCTCGATCACGAGGATCTGGCGTCACCCGAGCTGTGGGAAGCGGGGATCCAGCTCACCCGTCATTTCAACTCCTTCTTCGACCCGCGCGGGCCCTTTGGCCGCGGCTGGACCCTTGACCTGCCCAAGCTGGAATCGCAGCGGCAGCCGGTGAGCCGCACCGCCAACGCCGCGACCTACAGGACCGTGTACCAGCTGACCAGCCCGCTGAACTCGTGGTCGGAGCGGTTCGCGGACCTGCACGTCGTACCCGAGCTGAACCGGCAGATGATGACCCCGTCGAAAACCGACCGGTTCCTCGGCCTGAGCGAATCGCAGCACCCCCTCATCGGGTCAAGAACTATGGAACTCGTTCTGCGGGATGGCGTGCGCTGGCAGTTCGACGCGGACGGCTTCCTCGTCGCACAGATCGTGCCCGACGCGATCATCATCTTCGAGCGGGGCGCCCAACACCGGATCGACGCGGTGAAGTCCTATGCCATCGACGGCAGCCGGATGATCGTGAGCAGTCCGAAAGCCGAGCTTCGGTTCACCTATGACGATGCAACGAATCTGGCGAAGACAATCGAGGCTCGCGCCACGGGCCTCGACACACCGCTCAAGGCGCACTACTTCTACGACGAACGAGGGCACCTCGTGATGGTCCTCGGTTCCGACGGCACGCGGGAATACGCCTACCGCGACGGCCTCGTGACAGGAATCAGCGACGGCGACGGGAACAGCATCGAGTTCCGCTACAACGGCGAGGGGCAGTTGCAGGGCGAGAGCGTCGGCGACGGTCCCGCGATCACCTATCAGCGCACCCGGACCTCGTACGGATCGAAGATCGCCACAACCGACGCCACAACCGGCGAGGCTCTCGAGTCCCTCGAGTACAACGGCGACATGACGCTTCGCGGCCAGAGCTTCGAGGATGGAACCAGGATCGACTGGCGCGAGCGCGAGGACGGGCTGGAGACGACGGTGACGCTCTCTGGCGGCGATGGGTTCACCATGACTGAATCGAGCGACGGCCGGCGAAGTTCACTGACGACGACCACGGGCATCACGAGCACGGACGAGTTCGATGACCAGGGACGTCTGGTCCGCTCTCGGGTTGACGACGGCCCGACGCTCGAGCAGAGTTGGTACGCCGATGGTCGGCTACGGTCCGCGATGACGGATGATCAAGCGTCACGACCCTTCTACTCCCGAAACGGTGAGCTCTCTCACCTTGTGATCACAACGCCAGAGCAGACGAGGGACGAGCAACCGTCTGAGTACGTCCGGGTCGATTACGATGCGGAGGGCAGGATCTCCGGTCTGAGCGACGAGAGCGGAGACCGGTTGATGGTGGAGTACGACAACTTGGGTGAACCCGTCGCTCTGCGTTCCCCCCGCGCGGAGGTGGCGATCCGCCGCGACGCCGAGGGCAGGGTGCTCCAGGTCGCATCGACCTGGGGCCTCGTCGAGCAGTATGAATACGACGACTCCGGGGACGGCCTGCGCAGAATCGTCATGGAACGGCGAACCGGATCGCACACCGAGAGCGCCGGCGTCGAGTTCGCGGAAGGACGGGTATCGACGATCCACCAACCGGATGGCGGTGAGATCAGATTCACGTACTCCCGCGACAAGCAAGCCAAGGGACTCCTGGAATCAGTGGTGACGAGCGACGACCTGACCCTGCACTACGGGTACGACCCGGCGGCTCGTCTCGCGGAGATCGAAATCGGAGAGAGCACGACGCCCGTCTACCGGATCAAGTACGTGTACGACGAGCAGGACCGGCTCAAAGGGATCACATACGAGCCGCGCGGACAGATTGATCAACCCAAGTAGGCCGCCGTCATACGGTCGTTGGGCTCGGGTGTCCACCCGTCCCGCACGCGTGCTGGTCTCGCCGATGAGCGCCGTATGCGCTTTGGGGCTCGCGCGCCGACGTCCCGACGAAGCGGCCTCGGTCTACGACAAGAGGACAGCACTCACTCGATCGGCACAAGAATAAGGGCAGGTGCGCTTGATGATCGGTCACGAACCGGCCTCGACACTCCGTCCACCTTGACAACCGAGTAAGTGCCCGCCGGATAGAACAACCGCCTGGCGGGGCCCTCGATGTCGGATGGCACGATGAACTCGAAGGCATCGCTTCGGTGGTCCAGAAACGTCGCCCAGAGAACGAAATGGTGCCCGTTCTGATCCTGCCACGCCTTCTCTACGGCGATCTTGCCGGACGGGTCCGATGAGTCGAACTCGATCATCGCGAGGTCATCATCGATCCGGACCAAGGCCCACGTGAGCGGGGACGGTCCATCTCCTGCGGCCTTGTACCGACTCAGAACGGTGTAGGAGTTCTCCCCGCCCACGGTGCGCCTGCCTGATACGCACCCAGCAAGAACGGTCGCCGCGATGGCAACGACCGTGAGATGGAGACGTACACTCATCACGATGGTCCCTTGAAAAACGCCGCATCGCTGATCAATTCGGCAACGAGCAGATCGTAGCACCGGAACGTGACCGCCTTTCTCGTCGACTCATAGGTGTTCATCGGCATCGGGTTGTATCGCGGATCCCCGACCCATTCACCGGTGCTGCTCGCTGATGCTTGGTACTCTCGTTCTGTGCCATCGCCTTTCCTGACCGTCATGGTCATTGTCGACTTGTAGCTGTATTCCGATTTCGGCGGAATCAGCCCGAGCGTAAGCAGGCCAGAGAAGAACGCCCTTGTCACATTCGCAGCGACATGCCGGTTGTCGGATTCGTCGATGGACAACTCGACCTGCATGGCATGGGTGAGATGCGAAGCAGCGTCGCCGACCTCGATCGACTGGAACTCCCCTGTCGCATCGAGCAAGTCAAGCAGATCTCCGATGCTGATCCTCAGTTCACGGCTCCTGCCCCAACTGGGAAGCATGTCCCCACTCTCATTGCGCGCGGACCATCCCCGAAAGACGAGCGTTGGCCGAGCCGCCTCATTGCCCGATCTCGGGCTCGGGGCCCAGTTCTCGATGAGCTTCACGACATCCGTGAATCCGTTGGAGCCCGCCAGCGATGCCGCGGTGCTCCCGTCGCCGGTGACCTCGTTCGGATCGGCGCCGCGAACAAGCAGTCTTTCGACGGTGTGGGCCTGGCCCTTCGCCGCCGCGAAGTGAAGCGCAGTCCTGCCCTGGCTGTCCCTGCGGTTCGGTTGGGCGCCGAGTCTCAACAGGTGCTTGGCGATGACGCGGTGATCCTCCATGGTCGCCAACATGAGGGGCGTGGTGCCGTCTTTGTCCGGTTTGTCGATGTCAGCGTCGTGTGCTATGAGCGTCAGCACAACCGGGAGTGAGTTCTCGCGTACACCCCACATCAGAGGTGTTGATCCCTCGCCATCGGACCGGTACGGAAGATCCGGCTCGGCCCCGTGTTCCAGGAGAAGAGTCACCATCTCGGGGTAGGCGTCATATGCCGCTTCGATAAGCGGGGTTGATCCCGAATCACTACTCAGATTGGGATCGGCACCGGCCCCGAGAATCGCCTCCGCCACACCTAGTTGACAGTAGTTCGATGCGTAAAACAGCGCAGTTCTGCCGTCGCCGTCGCGCGCATCGATCTTGTCGCCCGCTTTGCCAGCAAGTTGTATGGCCTTCTTTGTGTTCCCCTGGACGATCGCGTTCTGCAGCGGCGTCAGCGAGCTGCACCCTCCCGAGAGCAACGCGCACAGAACCAGTTGGAGTATGACCCTGGTGTTCATTCGTCTCGATCCCCTTGTTCTCTTGATGTCTCGGAATGAAATGCGCAGCTCCACGGAGACTGCTGTCGAACATGCTCCATACCACGCAAATGATCAACCGACATTCCCGGCCACGCTCCCCCCAACGGTGCGGTGAGGAACCCGGATGCGGCGGGGCGACACGCATCGTGTGCGGAACGGAGGCGACCTGCGGCCATCGGAACCTCCCACTGGACAATTCTCTAGGATAGCCGATGTAAGAACCCGGTGGGATTGCGGCGTTTGGGCCTGACGCAGTACAAATGCGATCTGCTCCTCAGTAAACCTGCTCCTCTTCATTGTCATGGCCTCCAAACAGAGGCCGGATCCTCCCAGGTTCTTTCACCCTCAGTTTGGATCAAGATCCGGGTTTATGCGCAATCGCGGCTCCGCAGGAAGCTGAGCGCCCGACGGGAACTCGCCTTTCGTCGAGTTCGCCTCCCAAAGCAGATCGTGCGACCGTCGGCGCTTCTCCACCCACGTCCCCGCGAAGACATGCGCCTGGCGGATGAGGCGGCCGCAGTCGGGGTTGGCCACAGCTTCGGGGACAGTCGGGTAGAAGTACACCGGCGGGTAGAACACGACATCATGCTGGACGAAGACCCGGGTGACGAGCCCCGGGCCGGCCTGGTGCGAGAGGAACCGGCGCTCGAAGAAGGACCGCTCGATCTCGTTCACCGCGTGTCAGAACTTCGCGTCGTGGTCCATAGTCAGGGTCACGGTGCGGTGGTGGGCGAGCTCCGTGGAAGACGCGATTGCGAACACATGAAACATGCCTCCAAGGCCGTCTC
>Ga0055449_10000026_pt1 | contig 32534 bp, 27 predicted proteins | sample China_Galinas_PW_2_FD_57739 | JGI IMG/M metagenome (GOLD analysis project Ga0055449, IMG submission 57739) | Wetland microbial communities from San Francisco Bay, California, USA, that impact long-term carbon sequestration - China_Galinas_PWB_D1 | ecosystem: Environmental > Aquatic > Marine >... | reverse complement strand
CGGGGCGCCGCGGCGGGGCGGGGGGTATCCGCCGCTCAGGGCCCGAACACCCGAGGAGCACCAGATGAGCCGGACCGTGACCGAGATGCCGTCGTCGTTCGAGACCCTCGAGCCGCGGGTGCTGCTGTCGAGCGACCCGAACAACACGTTGGTGATGTTCGAGACGACGTACGGGAACATCGTGATGGAGATGTACGACACGGTCGCGCCGACGACCGTGACGAACTTTCTGAACTACGTGACCGACGGGGACTACGACGACAGCGTGCTGCACCGAGCCGTGCCGGGCTTCGTGTTGCAGGGCGGCGGGTACTACTGGGATGGGATGACCGACCCGGTTGACAACGCCGTGCCCACCGACCCGCCCATCGACGATGAACCGAGCCTGCCCAACATCGCGCGGAGCATGGCGATGGCGAGGAGCGGTCCGGACTCGGCGACCAGCCAGTTCTACTGGAACCTCGACGACAACTCGGCGACCCTCGACCCGCAGAACTTCACGGTGTTCGGGCACGTGGTCGGCGGGTGGGAGGTGGTCGAGCAGATCATGACGCTCGACATCGTCGACTTCGGGTCGGTGTTCACCGACACGCCTGTGACAGACGCATACGACCCGCTGAGCACGGACCCGCCGCCGGTCGACGCGCTCGTGTACGTCAACCAGGCGACGGTGATCGGGACGGTGGGGAACCTGCTCGACGCCGTGCCGGGCACGCTGATCAGCGCCGACGCGATCAACACCGGCGCCGCCTCCGCCGCACTGCCCAACTCCGACGGGTCGCAGACCGTCTTCCAGTTCGACCCGGACAGCGGCGAGTGGGTCGTCTCGGCCCTCGCGCTCGAGGCCCAGAAACCCGACGGCCCGACCATCGAGACCTTCATCGACCAGAAGAACGGGCTCACCTACGGCGCCGTCCCCACGAGCAACGGCGTCCTGCTCTACCGCAATTCCGACCGCACCGACGGCGACTGGGACGTGCGCAACATCTCGGCCGAGTCCGGCAGCTCCGAGCACATCAACGGCGCGATGACCTCGTTCCGCGACCCGCTGAGCGGGAAGATGTACCTCGGCGGGCTCAACGACTCGGGCGAGTTCGTGCTGTTCTACCAGACCGGGCAGATCGACAACCGCGGGTACTACCGCTGGGGCTCGCGCAACATCGCGCAGGTGGACCTGGCCGCCAACAGTTTGACGATGCCAGCGCTGACCGGCGTATTGACCAGCTACACGACGCCGTGGGGCGGGCTGAACGTTGCCGGGCTCGACGCGAGCGGCGACCTGCACTCGCTGTGGTACGCGCCGGGGCTCTCCGACGGGCATTGGCGCACCGCCAACCTCACGAACATCACCGGGGCGCCGCAGATGGCCGGGCGCGTCACCGCCTGGGTCACCGGCTGGAACGCGATCAACCTCGTCGGGACGACGCTCGACGGGTCGGTGGTGGCGACGTGGTGGCTGCCGCAGTTCGGCGGCGCGTGGCGCCAGGACGACCTGACCACGGAGATCGGCGGGCCGAAGGTCGTGATCAACTCGATCGACGGGTACTTCAAGAGCTGGGGTGGGCAGAATATCGCCGGCGTTGACCAGGACACCGGCGACCTCGTCGTCTACTGGTGGGCGCCGGGCATCATCAACGGCGAGTGGCAGGTCGCCAACCTCTCCAACATCATCTCGGGCAGCGACCTGCCGTACGCCAACGTCTCGGTCGGGTCGGTGCCCGCGGGCGACACCCACATCTTCGCGACCAACCCCGACGGCGACATCGTCCGCTACTCCTGGGACTTCGGCTCCAACCTCTGGGACTTCCAGAACCTGACCGTGGACGCGGACCTGGTCTGAGTCAGGCGTCGGCGGCGGGCTGCTCCGCCGGCTCGCCCTCGGTCGGCGCTTCGGTCTCGCTCGGCGCCGCTTCACCCGGATCCTCGGCCGGCAGCTCCAGCTCGGGGTGCAGCTCGCGCTTGAGGAACTCGATCCGGCGCTCCGTGTACGCGTCGCCCCAGATCCCGTGCCGGTTCCCGGGGTAGACCACCAGGTCAAACGGGATCTCCGCGTCGTCCAGCGCCTGGATCAGACGCACCGAGTTCTGCGCGTGAACGTTGTCGTCGATCAGACCGTGCACCAGCAGCAGGCGACCCGACAGGTCTTCCGCGTGCCCGACGACCGAGGTCTCGTCGTACCCTTCCGGGTTGTCCTGCGGGGTGAGCATGTACCGCTCGGTGTAGATCGAGTCGTAGTCGCGCCAGTCGGTCACCGGGGCGCCGGCGATCCCGGCCGCGATCAGGTCGGTGTGCACCATCATCGCCAGGGTCATGGTCCCGCCGAAGCTGTGCCCGTGCATCCCGACGCGCTCACCGTCGGCCCAGGGCTTCGACGTTAGCCACCCGAGTGCGTGCGCCACGTCCTCGACCTCGGCTCTCCCGAAGCGCTTGTAGGCGGTCCACGCCGAGACCGCGCCCTTGCGGCTGGCGCTGCGCGGATCGGTGCGGAAGACGACGAACCCCTCGCCGGCGAGCACCTGCTCGAACGCGCGCCCGTCGTGCCACGAGTCCCACACCGTCGGTGCCTGCGGCCCGCCGTAGGTGAGCAGCACGACCGGGTACCGGCGTCCCGGGTCGAAGCCGGGCGGCTTGATCGTGTACGCCTCAAGCCCGAACCCGTCGTCGGTCGGGATCGTGAAACTGTCGGTCTGCCCGAAGACGAACTCGTCGAGCGCGCGCACCGGGTTGGTGTCGATCGTGCGCACGAGCCTGCCCGTCGAGTCGTACAGCTCGACCCGGCTCGGCGTCGTGTGGTCGGAATGCGTGTCCACGAACCGGCGCCCACGCGGGCTCACGCTGACGCTGTGGTTCCCCGGCGCCCGTGTGAGGCGCACCGGCTCGCCGCCGTCGAGCTTCACGCGGTACAGGTTCTCCGCGATCGGGCTGTCGAGGTTGGCGGTGAAGGAGACCCAGCCGCGTTGCTCGTCCACCGCCTTGATTCCGCGCACCTCCCACTCGCCCCGGGTCACCGCGCCGAGCAGTTCGCCGTCGTGTGAATAGTGGTAGATGTGGTTGAAGCCGCTGCGCTCGGACTGGAACAGGAACGATCCGTCTTCGAGGAACACCGGCTCGGGCGCCGACTCGACCCACGCCTTGGTCGAATCGCGGAACAGTCTGGTCGCGCTCCCGTCGGGCTTGACCCGCAGCACGTCGAGCCAGGTCTGCTCGCGGTCCTGGACGAAGACCAGGGCGCTGCTCCCGTCCGGCTCCCATGTCACGCGCGTAACGATGAACCGCCCCGGGTCGTAGTCGGTGAGGTCGCCCCATCGCACCGCGCCGCCGTCGGCGTCGCAGAAGCCGAGCCGCACGCTCGGGTTGGGCTCGCCGGGGCGGGGGTACCGTGTGTTTTCGATCTTCTGCGCGCGCCCGCGGTTGTCGATGATCGCGTACTCGGGCACCGCCGAGCTGTCGGTCTCGAAGAAGGCGATGTGGCGCGAGTCGGGGCTCCACCACCACGCCCGCCAGTCGCGCCCGAAGACCTCCTCGTAGTAGACCCAGCTCGCCTTGCCGTGGCGCAGCGTGTCGGACCCGCCGCCAGTGAGCGCACGCTCGATGCCGGTCGCCGTGTCCACCACCCACAGGTCGTTGTCGCGGACGAACCCGACGAACGCGCCGTCGGGGCTGGGGCGGGCGAGTTCCTCGTGCTGGGGCGTCGCGGTCAGGCGCTTGGCCCACGATCCGTCGAGGCGGGCCGCGTACAGGTCGTCGCCGTGATCGAAGAGGGCGAGCGTGCGATCGGGCGTCCAGTTGAAGCGGGTGTGCTTGGCGAGCTTGCGAGCGGTGTCATCGCCGATCGTGGGTAGCGACGCGAGCGCCACGGCGAGGGTGTCGGTGTCCACGAACGGGCGCGCGCGCCCGGTCACCGAGTCCACCCGGCAGAGCACGCCGTCGCGGACCTGGAGGTATCGCCTCTCGTCGATCCACTCGGCGACGCGGGCGGGGTGCCCGCTGAAGTCGGGGTGCGGGTCGGGCTCGTAGTACGTCTCGAAGGTGATCGCCTTGGGATCGGCGCTGTCCTCGGGCAGCGGGGCGGGCTCGGCGGTGAGCAGCGGCGCGTCGCGCATGAGCCGCGCCACGGGCCATGTCGCGCCCGGCGCCGGGTCATCGCCGAAGAAGTCCCACGTCGCCAGCCCGTCGTCGGACATCGGCTCGAGCAGGACGCAGGCGAGTGAGCCGAGCGGCTGGGCCGTGCGCACGATGAAAGACCCGGCCGGGACCACCCGCGTGAGTTCGCGCGATTGCGCGTCGAGGCGGAGCAGGTGGTGCCCCTGGAACTCGTTCTCGGCACGCTTGACGTCGGTGAGGATGTACGTCTCGAGGTCGAGCTCGACGTCCTCGCGCAGCTCGCGGACGTCGATGCCGTGGCGCTGGAGCGTGCGCACCGCCTCGCCGTGCCCCGGCTCGATGATGTACGCGATCGGGCGCACGACCTCGAGCGTCGGTACCTGCCGGTCGCGCAGCGAGACCGTGTAGTCGCGCGGCTCGTCGGTGACGACCGTGTGCCCCTCGTCGTCGGTCCTCTCGACGTACCCGAGCACCCGGGTGGTCCGCGGGGGTTCGACCGGACGCGCCCGGATCGGCACGAGGTCGTCCCTGCGCGCACGCTTCCCGCGCTCGATCGCCCGCTCGTCGGCCGCATCCTCGAGCCCGCGGATCTCGTCGGCGTGGTCGGCGGCGTAGGTCACGATGTCGTGCGCAAAGTCGTGCGTGCTCTTCACCCGGTCCTCGAACGACGCGTAGGCATACGCCTCGGCAAGGATCGCCAGGCGGTTGCGCAACCCGCGGTACGGCGTGCCGTAGCGCGCCCACGCCGGGTAGGTGTCCCACTCGCTGTGGTCGCGCCCGAAGTTGCCGTACCAGAAGGTGTCCCACCCGTGATCGCCCTTCATCGTCGCGCTGATCGCGGGCATCATCGTCCCGCGGGCGTACTCGAGCAGGGCGCGATCGGAGGCGGGATGGCGCACGGTCTCGTAGGTCATCGTGTAGCGGTGGTGCGAGCCGTCGGTGGTGTGCGAGTCGAGGATGACGGCGGGATCGACCTCGTTGAGGAATCTGAGGAACGCACGGGTCTCCTCGCTCTCGAGCTTGATCCAGTCGCGGTTGAGGTCGAACCCGTGCGAGTTGACGCGCTCGCCCATGCCGCCGTCGGGCCCGTGCTGCCCGGGTCGGTTGTCGGGCCCGAAGCGGTCGTTGCCGTCGGGGTTGTAGTTGGGGACGATCGCGAGCGCGACGCGGTCGAGCACGCCGGGCTCGTCGGCGAGCGCGAGGTCGCGAGCGAGCATCATCAGCCCGGCCTTGCCGCACACCTCGCCGGCGTGGATGTTCGCGAACAGGAAGCACACCAGCTTGTCGCTCTTCGCGAGGTCCTCGACACTCGCGATCGGCGGGTCGGCGACGATGAGCAGGGGGATCGAGCGGTCCTCGGCCGTGCGCCCGAGCTCGGTCAGCACGACACGGTCGCTCGTCTCGTCGAGGCGGCGGCAGAGGTCGAGCACCTCGTCGGAGGTTGCCGTCTTGGTGAACCCGGACGACTCGGCGACGGTGAGGAACTGGTCCTGGGCGAGGGCGGGGGCGCACAGAACGCACACGACGAGCGTCAGCGGACAACGCAGCGGGTTGGTCATGAGGTGAGGATACCGGCAATCGCCGGCAGTCACGGACCCGCGTCAGGCTCCAACTCGGCGTCTGTTCTCGCTTTCTCAGCCAAATGGGGCAGCAGCTCGCCGGTGTACCAGTCGTGCCACTTCTGCCGGTCCCACCCGAGGTCGGCGGTGGACTTTCCCCAGGCGTTGCTGGAGAGCGAGATGAGCGACTGGTGCACCTCGGAGCGGTAGATGACCACCGAGGCGTCCATGACGCGCATGACCACGCCGGAGCTGACCACGTCGAGTGTCGGGTCGAACCCGACGGCGCTGTCGGAGACGACCGGCTGGAGGTCGCTGACGAACGCCTGCTGCTGGGCGACCCAGATCTGCCCGAGGGCGCCGGCCCGCTCGGTCCCGCCGCTCGGGCCGCCCCCGATCTGGGCGTTGATGAGCATGGGGATCGCCTGGTAGAGCTTGAGCATGTCGGCGAGGTTGGCCGCGGCGGTCAGCGGCCCGTCCGACTGCTCGGCGAGCCCCGACGCAATGATCCGTTCCTGCCCGAGCGTGACCTCGCCGCTCTGGTCGAAGCGCGAGTGAACGCGGTAGGCGGCCGCGTTGCGCAGCTGCTCGTTGTCGGCGTAGACCGCGGCCCACGTCAGGGCGGCGTCGGACTCCGGCGTCGCCTGGGCGGCGATATGGTCGAGCATCGCCTCGCGTACCTCGGCGTCGGATTCGCCGAACACCTCCAGCAGCGGCTCGAACGCGATCGGGTCGGTGTACTCGCGCATCTTGGCCAGTCCGACCTGCCGGATCTCCGTGTTGTTGGTCGCGCGGAAGTACTGGTAGCGGATGCGGCGCAGCTCGCGCTCGATCAGACGCTGCTCGCGGCGCACCTCCGCTTTCGCCTTGGCCTCGGGTGAGTCGAGGTCCGGCATCACGACCATCCCGGCGCGCCCGTAGACGATCTGACGCTCGGACGTCCGGGTTTGGGTGTTGGGCGGCTTGGCACGCGGCGGCTCGCCCTGCGTCGTGCTCGCGGCGAGCACGACCCCCGTGATGATCAGTCGTGTCATGGCTGCTCTCCGGCCCGGGCCCGCGACCGCCCGCCCACAGATTACACTCGCCTCCCCCGGTTTCTTCGGCTCGAACGGGGGACGGATCCGTCTTTCACGATTCGACGCCCGATCGACCGAGGGGTTCCACCCGTGAGCGTCCACGCCCCCATCCTGCGGAACCTGCTCATCCACCCACGCCGGGTGGCGATGATCGACGACCGCGGCGAGCACACCGGGGCGCGGATCCTGTGGGCCGCGATGCACATGGCCTCCGAAATCGAGCGCCGGTGCTCGTCCGAGACGGTCGGGCTGCTGCTGCCGACGGGCGCCGGGACGCCGATGGCGGCGCTGGGCGGGTGGATGCTCGGCAAGACCGTCGTCCCGCTGAACTACCTGCTCAAGCCCGATGAACTGCAGTACGTCATCGACGACTGCGGGGCCGACACCATCCTCACCGCGGGGGCGATGCTGGATCACCTCGGATACGAGCCGCGGGTGAAATCGCTGGTGCGGCTCGAGGACCTCGACTACAGGCGTGTGCCGGAGCTGCGCTGGCCGGCATCGGCGGCGGACGACGACCTCGCCGTTCTGCTCTACACCAGCGGGACCAGCGGGCGCCCGAAGGGCGTCATGCTCACCCACGCGAACCTGAGCACTAACGTCCGGCAGTGCGTCGAGCACGTCGGGTTCAACCGGCGCGACGTGCTGCTCGGCGTGCTCCCGCAGTTCCACAGCTTCGGGCTCACCGTCCTGACGATCCTGCCCCTGATGGTGGGGTGCCGCGTGGTCTACTCGGCCCGGTTCGTACCGCAGAAGATCCTCGGGCTCGTCCGCAAGCACCGCCCGACCGCGTTCGTCGCCATCCCGTCGATGTACAACGCGCTGCTGAGCGTCAAGGACCACCGCCCCGACGACTTCGCGAGCCTGCGCCTCGCGGTCTCCGGCGGTGAGCCGCTGCCCGACGACGTGTTCGAACGCTTCCGCGAGCGGTTCGGGGTCACGATCAGCGAAGGGTACGGGCTCACCGAGACCGCGCCGGTGACCAACGTCTGTCTGCCGGACGAGTGGCGCCGGGGGTCGGTGGGGCGGGCGCTGCCCGGGCTCGAGCAGCGCATCGCCGATATGGACACCGGGCGGCTGCTCCCCGCCGGCGCCGAGGGCGAGGTGCTGATGCGCGGACCGAACGTCATGGCCGGGTACTTCCGCCTGCCCGACGAGACGGGCGGTGCATTCGACGAGCGCGGGTACTTCCGCACCGGCGACATCGGACGCATCGACCGCGAGGGGCACCTGTCGATCACCGGGCGGCTCAAGGAGATGCTCATCGTCGGCGGCGAGAACGTGTTCCCCCGCGAGATCGAGGAGGCGCTGACCACCCACCCCTCCGTCCACGCGTGCGGCGTGGTCGGGCTCATGGACCCGGTCAGGGGCGAGGTCCCGGTCGCGTTCGTCGAGCTCGAGGAGGGGGCATCGTTCGACGAGGCGGCGCTGCGGGCCCACTGCCGCGAGCGGCTTGCGGGGTACAAGGTGCCGCGTGAGATCCGCCTGCTCGACGAGCTGCCGAGGAACCCGACGGGGAAGGTGATGCGGCGAGAGCTGAAGGCGATGATCGAGCGAGAGAAGCCTGAGGAGTAGCCGGCCGTAGAATCGCCCCAAGGAAGGAGCCCCGCGTGGACCTGTACATCGACACGGCGAATATCGACGAGATCCGTGAGGCCGCCGCGATGGGCGTGCTCGACGGCGTCACCACCAACCCCTCGCTGATCGCCAAGGAAAAGGTGGACTACGTCACACGCCTCGGGGAGATCTGCGAGGTGGTGCCCGGTCCGGTCTCGGCCGAGGTGATCGCCACCGGTTTTGACGGGATGGTCGCCGAGGGTCGCGAGCGGGCGAAGATCGCGGACAACATCGTGGTCAAGCTGCCGAGCACGGTCGAGGGGCTGCGGGCGTGCAAGACGCTGACCGACGGGGGCATCCGCACCAACATGACGCTGTGCTTCCAGCCGCTCCAGGCGTTGATGGTCGCCAAGGCCGGGGCGTTCCTGGTCAGCCCGTTCATCGGGCGCATCGACGACATCGGCGAGGAGGGCACGCAGCTGATCGCCCAGATCCGGCAGATCTACGACAACTACGGGTACGAGACCAAGGTGTTGGCCGCGTCGATCCGGCACGTCAACCACCTGCTCCAGTGCGCGATGATCGGGGCCGACGTGTGCACGGTGCCGTTCAAGGTGATCAACCAGATGATGAATCACCCGCTGACCGACGCGGGAATCGAGAAGTTCCTTGCGGACTACAAGAAGGCGTTCGGGTGAGGCACTCGGCACAAGGCACAAGGCACAAGGCACAAGGCACAAGGCACAAGGCACAAGAAAAGAACGCCCGCGGATGCTCGTCCACGGGCGTTTCGTCGTGTTTTCTTGAGTCTTCCTAGTGCCTTGTGCCTGATGCCTTGTGCCTACTCCACCTCGAACAGGAACTCGATCTCGACGGGGGCGTCGAGGGGAAGGGCGACGCTGCCGACGGCGGCCCGGGCATGCCTGCCCCGTTCGCCGAAGACCTCGAGCATCAGGTTGCTGGCGCCGTTGATCACGGCGGGCTGGGCGGTGAAGCCGGGTGCCGAGGCGACGAACCCGCCGAGCCGGACGACCCCGCGGACGCGCGAGAGGTCGCCGATCTCCGCCCTGAGCACCGCGAGGGCGTTGAGTGCACACAGGCGGGCGCATTCGTTGGCCTCCTCCGGCGAGACCCGGTCGGGGACGGTGCCGGACGCGGCCAGCTTGCCGTCACGCATCGGGAGCTGCCCGGAGATGAAGACCAGCGAGCCGCTCCGGCGGGCCGGGACGTACGAGGCGACGGGTTTGGGGGCGTCGGGCAGGGTGAGCCCGAGCTCGGCGAGACGGGTCTCTGGGTTTGGATTCTGATCGGTCATGGTGGCTCCTGCGGGTGTCTACCCAGATTGCCGCAACCGGAGCGGGTTGACAGGCGGATCGGGGGTTGTACCGTAGAGGTGCTGGCGTGGCCACGCCTTGGCAAGCAGCGGGCCGGATAGACCACATCGGCCTCATCTGGCGGGACTCGACCCGCCGTCCTCATTCCGCGGTCTGCTCCGCTTGCCGACATCCCGGACGCTCGGAACGCCGAGGCTCGCCCGAAGAATCGCGGGGCGTGCGAAGGCGCAGGGGCGTCGATCCCGGGAAAAACCCGGTGAACACGGTGTCGGTTGACGCGATTCGTCACCCGGCGGGCACGGCCCGCCCCGCAAGTGGAGAACGTCCATGAAAAGGAAAGGTTTTACGCTCATCGAGCTGCTGGTGGTCATCGCGATCATCGCGCTGCTGATCGGGATCCTGCTGCCGGCGTTGCAGAAGGCCCGGTCCAGCGCGCGTCAGCTCAAGGACTCGACGCAGGTCAAGGGGATCCTCACGGCTCTGGTGGTGTTCAGCCAGAGCAACCAGGAGGACTACCCGCTGCCGTCGAAGCTCGACCGCAACAACACGACCATCAACGACGTCACCGATCCGAAGGAGAAGGACATCTCCCGGAACATCTTCTCGATCCTGATCAACGCCGGTCAGGTGACCACCGCGATGCTGGTCAGCCCCTCCGAGGTCAACGGCTCGATCGAGGAGTACAAGGACTACGAGGTCGATGAGCCGGAGGCCGCGACCGACTTCGGCGGTGATCCGAAGAAGGCGCTGTGGGACCCGGGGTTCCGGGCGGTGCCCGGCGACGTGGCCGCGACGAGTGTCGGGCAGGTGGACGAGAAGGACCCGGGCGGGTTGAGCTACGGGCACACCCCGCCGTTCGGGAAGCGCCGCGTGACGTGGTCCAACACGTTCAGCGCTACCGACGCGGTGGTGGGCAACCGTGGGCCGGCCTATCAGGCACGCACGCCGCCGGCCACGTGGCTGCTCATCGATGAGACTGTCTCGCCCTCGGATGACTTCTCCACGCCGGTCGGCGAGAACTCGAACACGCTGCTGATCCACGGCGGACGCACGACGTGGGAGGGCAACATCGGCTTCAACGACAACCACGTCACGTTCGAGAACCGCGCCGATCCGGAGGACCTGCTGTTCACCTTCCCGGCCTGGCCCAGCAGTGGCTCCGGGCAGGACCGCAGCCAGCCCGACAACCTGTTCGCCAACGAGTGGGATCAGGCGGGCAGCACGCGGACCGACTCCGCTTGGAAGCTCGGCGTCTCGTACGGTGACAACCGCAACGCCTACCTGCGTTCCTACCACGGGGCGAAGTTCAGCAGCAACCAGAGCGCGCCGACCCTCGAGGCGTTCTTCGATTGATCTTCTTGTGATCGTCTGAACCGAGGGGTCGGCCGCGGGGCCGGCCCCTTTCTTGTGCGCCCGTCCCGCTATCCTGCGCGGATGCACGCCGAGCCCGAGCGCGTCGCCATCGCCCGCGACCTCGCCCGCGAGGTCGAAGGGGAGGTGCGTTTCGGGCTGCACGACCGGATGCTGTACGCGACCGACGCCTCGATCTACCAGATCGAGCCGCTCGGCGTGGTCGTGCCCGCGTCGCCGGACGACGCGGTACGGGTGGTGCGGTTCTGCTCGCGCCACGGGCTGGCGATCCTCCCGCGCGGCGGCGGGACGTCGCTTGCCGGGCAGTGCACCTCGCGCGCGGTCGTCATCGATCTGTCGGTGCGGTGCCGGGGCGTGCTGGAGGTGGACGCCGGCGCCCGGCGGTGCCGCGTCGAGGCGGGCGTGACGCTGGACGACCTGAACGAGCGGCTGGCGCACCTCGGGCTGATGTTCGCGCCCGACCCGGCGACGTCGCGTCACGCCACGGTCGGCGGGTGCGTGGGCAACAACGCGGCCGGGGCGCGGTCGGTCCGCTACGGACGAACCAGCGAGAGCCTGGTGGGGCTCGACGTGTGCCTGCCCGACGGGCGGCGGGTGACGCTCGCCCGCGGGGCCGCCGGGCGCGACGCGACGGTGCGCGAGCTGACCGAGGGCGTCGTGGACATCGTCCGCCGGCACGAGCGTCTCATCCGCGAGCGCTACCCCGAGACGGTCCGGCGCAACGCGGGGTACGGGCTCGACATGATCCTGGCGCAGCTCGACGCCGGCGGTGGTGACATCGGCGCGGTCAACCTCGCGCACCTGCTGGCCGGGAGCGAGGGGACGCTGGCGGTCACGCTGGCCGCCGATCTGGCGCTGGTCGAGGCGCCGCGTGCGCGGGGGCTTGCGGTGGTGCCGTTCGCGACGCTCGACGGGGCGATCGAGGCGGTGGGGGCGATCCTGGGGACCTCGCCGTCGGCGGTCGAGCTGCTCGACGACACGGTGATCGGGCTGGCGCTGGGCAACGCCGAGCATCGGGCGGCCGCCGAGTCGCTGCCGAGGATCGGCGGCGAGACGCCGGCCGCGGTGCTGTACGTCGAGTACGGATCGGCGCGCGACTCGTTCGAGGTGTCCGAGTCGTTCGAGGCGCTGCGCAAGGCGCTCCCCGGGCGTGCGGTGCGGACGCACACCGACGGCGACGAGATGACCCGGGCGTGGGCGCTGCGCAAGGCGGGCGAGCCGCTGCTGCACGGCGTGGAGGGGGCGCGCAAGCCGATCTCGTTCGTCGAGGACAACGCCGTCCCGCCCGAGCGGCTCGGCGAGTTCGTCCGCGAGTTCCGGGCACTGGTCGAGGCGCAGGGGACGAAGGCGGCGTTCTACGCGCACGCGTCGGTCGGAGTCCTGCACGTCCGACCGATGCTCGACCTGCACGACGGTGACGACGAGCAGCGCATGCACACGATCGCGGTCGAGACGGCACGCCTGGCGAAGCGCCTCGGCGGCGTAATGAGCGGCGAGCACGGCGACGGGCGCGTGCGTTCGCCCATGCTTACCGAGTTCTACGGGCCCGAGCTGATGGACGCGTTCCGCGAGATCAAGGCGCTGTTCGACCCTCGCAACCTGCTCAACCCGGGCAACATCGTCGAGCCCGAGCCCGTTCCGTCGATCTCGCGGCGCACGCGCGTCCGCCCCGCGGATGCCGTGCTGCCCGAGCCGGTCGCCGAGACGTTCTTCGACTACACCGGGGGGCTGGGGCACGAGGTCGAGCGGTGCAACGGTGCGGGCGTGTGCCGCAAGCCCGCCGGCGGCACCATGTGCCCGAGCTACATGGCGACCCTCGACGAGCGCCACTCGACCCGCGGGCGCGGCAACGCCCTGCGCCTGGCGATCACCGGGCAGCTCCGCCTCGCCGGCAGGGGCGACGGACCCGACTGGCTCGACCCCGAGACCCTGCGCACGCTCGACCTGTGCCTGGGGTGCAAGGCGTGCAAGAGCGAGTGCCCGAGCAACGTGGACATCGCACGGCTCAAGAGCGAGTACCTCGCCCAGCGGCACCGCGAGCTCGGCGGCGCGCCGCTCGCGACCAGACTGCTCACCAGCGTCCGCGGGGTGGGGCGTGCGGCGGCGGTCGCGCCGTGGGCCGCCAACGCCGTCGCGCGGTTCACGCCGACGCGGTGGGTGCTCAACCGGGCGCTCGGGCTCGCACCTGCGCGCTCCCTGCCGCGGTACGAGCGGTCGCTGGCGCGCCGGTGGGTGCCCGAGAGCGGCGGGGGTCCGCGTGTCGCGCTCTTCGCCGACTGCTTCTGCTCGTTCAACAAGCCGAGCGTGGCGTTGGCGGCGCGGCGTGTGCTCGGGGCGTTCGGGTACCGTGTCGAGCTGGTTGTCGGCGGCAAGCACGGGTGCTGTGGGCGACCGAAGATCTCGAACGGGCTGCTGCCCGAGGCGATCCGTGAGGCGGACCGCACGATCGCGCAGCTCCGCCCGCTGATCGAGGACGAGGATGCGCTCGCGCTGATCGTGCTCGAACCGTCGTGCCTCAGCGCGATCACCGACGACTGGCAGCGTCTGACGATGACGGCGTCAGGCGAGCTGCGCGCCGCCGCGGCGGCGAAGGCGTGCTCGCTCGAGACCTTCCTCGAGCGCCGATGGGACGAGCATCCGCGCCGACCGGAGGTCTCCGAGCCCCCCGGGCGGGTTCTGCTGCACGGGCACTGCCACGAGAAGGCGGTGGGTGAGCCCGGCGACAGCGCCGCGCTGCTGCGCCGCCTGTGCGGGGAGAAGGTCGAGGTGCTCGACGCGGGGTGCTGCGGGATGGCCGGCGCGTGGGGCATGTCGCCCGGGCGTTTCGAGCTGTCGATGCGGATCGGCGAGCGGGTGCTGTTGCCCGCGGTGCGGTCGGCGTTGCGCGACGGCGCGACCGTTGTCGCCGCGGGAACCTCGTGCCGGCAACAGATCCTCGACGGCGCCCGCGTCCGCGCGCTGCACCCGGTCGAGTTGATGCAGAAACTCGTGTGCGGACCAGAGTGACTGAAGGCTCGGCGCCGATCCGTCTTCAGATCGGTGCCTTCCGGCAGGACTGGAAGACCGGGTAGCACTGATCCGAAGACGGGATCGGTGGCACGGAAGGATTCGGTATGTCGGCGCTATTCGGTGTCGGGTCGCTGCTCGACGACGCGTTTCTCGTCGTCGTAGACGTACAGGGTGCCGGGCTGCTCGTCGCGGCACGTCTTGTGTGAGCCGTCGCAGAAGGGGAAGTCGCCGGTCAGCCCGCACCCGCAGATGAACACGGGCTTGTCGGTGGGCTCGACCTTGACCGGGGCGGTACGTTCGTTGCGGATCAGCCGTGCCATGGCGGGCTCCTTACGCGGGGCTGGCGACGGTCTCGACGATCTCGTCGAGCAGGCGTTCGATCTCGTCGGGCGAGCTGCGCCCGAAGTGGGTGCGCGTCACCACGCGGTGCGGGACGACCGAGGGGATGTTGGCCGTGATGTCCTCGGGGATGACGTAGTCGCGTCCGTCGCAGACGGCGGTGGCGCGGGCGGCCTGGGCGAGCGAGAGCGAGCCGCGGGGGCTGAGCCCGACCTGGAGCGCGTCGTGCGTGCGCGTCGCGGCGGCGAACGACACGATGTAGTCGAGCAGCGAGCGGTCCACACGGGCGTCGTCCACGCGGCGCTGGAGCGCGATGAGTTCGTCCCGCCCGATCACGGGTCGCAGGTCGTCGAGCACGTGCGTCGCCGGTCGGAGCTCGAGCACGCGGGCCTCGTCCTCGGGCGAGGGGTACCCGAGCGGGGTGCGCATCAGGAAGCGGTCGAGCTGGTTCTCGGGCAGGGGGTAGGTGCCCTCGAACTCGAACGGGTTCTGGGTGGCGACGAGCATGAACGGCTCGGGCAGGGCGTGCCGGCGCCCGTCCATCGAGACCGACGACTCGCTCATCGCCTCGAGCAGGGCGCTCTGGGTGCGCGGGGTGGTGCGGTTGATCTCGTCGGCGAGGACGACATTGGCGAAAATGGGACCGCGCTTGAAGACGAACTCGCTCGACTCGCGGTCGAGGACGCTCACGCCGAGCACGTCGGCCGGGAGCATGTCGGGCGTGAGCTGGATGCGGCTGAACGAGCAGTCAACGCTGCGGGCGATGGCCGTCGCCAGGACCGTCTTGCCCACGCCCGGGACGTCCTCGATGAGCAGGTGCCCGCGGGCGAGCAGGCAGCAGACGACGCGGTCGATCAGCTCGGTCCGCCCGAGGAAGACCCGGGCGATGTTCTCCCGCAGCTTGACGATCGCGTTGGTCATGGGCCGATTCCGTATGCTGTACGGTCGTTGGAGCGGGCCGGATGCTGTTCGGGGAGCGGGAGTATACGTCGCCCCGGAGCGGAGACGTGAGGGACAGCCCGAGCCCGGCGGAGCGTGATGACAGATCCTGACGGACCCTCTGGTGGAGCGTTGCCGAGCACCGGGCTGGCGCGGGAGCTGACCGGCGACCTGCCGTGCGTGAGCTGCCGGTACAACCTGCGCGGGCTGTCGATCCGCTCGAACTGCCCCGAGTGCGGGGCGCCGGTGCGGGCGACGATCCTCGCGGTGGTCGATCCGCGGGCCCGCGAGCTGGCGCCGGTCTCGCACCCGTGGCTGACGTCGTGGGGGCTGATCGCGTGGAGCGCCGGGGCGCTAACCTGCGCCGGGCTGCTGTGGCTCGTGCGGGCGATCGAGCTGTTCGGGGGCGCGGGCACAGCCTTCGTGCACGCGGGCAGGACCGCGCTCGGCGCGGCGTGCCTGTCCGCGGTCGGTGCGACCACACTGATCCGTCCGCAATCGGGCACGCCGACACGACAGGTCGTCGCGGCGATCATCGGCGTGGTGGCGTATGTCCCGCTGATCTGGCTCGTGTGGCGAGTGCTGTTCATCACCGACGCTTCGGGTTCGCCGTACGGGCACGCCGGCGACGCCTCGACGGAGCGGACGCTGCTGCGGCTCGGGGTTGGCGCGGCGATGATCGTCATCATCCTCGGGCTACGGATGAACGTGCGGGCGCTCGCGGGGCGGTGGGTGCTGATGCGCACCGGGCGCGTGGACCGCCAGCCGATGCTGGGCGTGCTGATCGCGGTCTTGGTCGCGGCCTTGGGCGACCTGATCCACCTGCTCCCGTCCGAGCCGGGCGACGCGTCGAGCCTGATCGGCACGCTGTTCATCGCCGCCGGCTCGATGTTCGTGCTCGTGGGGCTCGGGGGCATGGCGGTCGATGCGGTGCGTCTGCGCCGGGTCCTCAGGCAGCGTGTGCTCTCGCTCGACGACCTCACGCGGGGAGAGCCGTGAACCGGGGTGAACGCGACCGCTTCGATGCGCTGCTGGAGCGGGTGCTCGACGGGGCGCCTCCGGGCGTGCGGTCGGCGATCGAACGGGTTCCGGTGATCGTGCTCGACCGCCCGACGCCGGAGCTGCTCGACGAGCTGGGTCTGGGCGACGACCCGGACGCGGGCGAGGAGCTGTGCGGGCTGCACACCGGCGTGTCGGAGACCGAGGTGTCGGTGGAGGATTCGGGGCTGCTGCCGTCGGACATCCACCTGTTCCGCGAGCCGATCGTGGCGACGGCCGGGGGGTGGGAAGCGGGCGATGACCGGGTGGGTGAGGAGATCCGCATCACCCTGCTGCACGAGCTTGGGCACCAGTTCGGGCTGGACGAGGACGACCTGGCCGATCTGGGGTACGACTGAAAGGCGGGCGGCCCGGTGCCCAAGAAGGGCTAGACTCGGCGGCGCGGCGCGTGCGCGCCGCGGGAAAGGAGATCCGATCATGGAGTTTCGAGGGATGGCGGCGGTGCTGGCGGCGGGGGCTCTCGCCGTCTCGGCCCGGGGCGCGGACGTGGCGATGATCGAGCTGTCGGGCCCGCTGCTCGAGCAGCCCTCGCCGTTCGCCTGGCTGTTCGGGAACACCGACCCGACCCTGCTCGACATGGTCGATCTGCTCGACGAGGTGGCCGCGGACAAGGACGTGGACGGCGTCGTCCTCCGCGTCAAGGACGCCGAGATGGGGCTGACCCAGATCGAGGAGCTCGGCGAGGCGATCGGGCGCGTCCGCGAGAGCGGCAAGAAGGTGCACCTGTTCGCGGAGAACTACTCGGGGCTCGAGCTGCTGCTCGGCACGCAGGTGGACGAGACGATCATCCAGCGCGGGGGCGGGGTGTTCTACCAGGGGCTGCGCGTCGAGGAGATGTTCCTGGCCGACACGCTCGAGTGGGCCGGCATCAAGGCCGACCTCATCCAGATCGGGGACTACAAGGGCGCCAACGAGCAGATGACACGCAGCAGCCCGAGCCCCGCGTGGCAGGAGTCGCTGGACACGCTGCTCGACGGGCTGTGGGCGAACATCACCGGGCACTTCTCGCAGGGGTACGGGCTGGACGCCGACCAGCTGGACCACGCGCTGCGCACGATCTGGTTCGCCGACGCCGACGAGGCGCACGACGCGGGCGTGATCGATGCCGTCGTGGACCTGGCCGCTCTCGACGAGCACCTCGGGGAGGAGTACGGCGAGCCGGTCGAGTGGGACATGGACTTCAAGCCCGACACGGGCTCCGAGATCGACATGTCCAACCCGTTCGCGATCTTCCAGGTGCTGATGTCCGAGCCCGAGCACGAGGCCAAGCACGAGACGATCGCGATCCTGCACATCGAGGGCGTGATTGTGGACGGCGACTCGAAGCCGGAGACGGCGTTCAGCGGCGGGCAGACCGGCTCCCGCACCATCCGCAACGCGATCGAGGACATCATCGACCAGGACCTGATCAAGGGCGTCGTGGTGCGGATCGACTCGCCGGGCGGATCGGCGATCGCCAGCGAGGTGATCTGGCAGGGGCTGCGGCGCCTGTCCGAGCACAAGCCGGTGTGGGTCAGCGTCGGGTCGATGGCCGCCTCGGGCGGGTACTACTGCGCCGTCGGCGGGGACACGATCTACGTGAACCCGTCGAGCATCGTGGGATCGATCGGGGTGGTCGGGGGCAAGATGTCGATGGGCGGGCTGTACGACAAGCTCAAGGTCAACGTGTTCACGCGGACACGCGGGCCGATGGCCGGCATGTTCAGCTCCGCGACGCCCTGGGACGACGCCCAGCGCCAGATCATCCGCGGGAAGATGAAGAAGACCTACGACCTCTTCGCCGGGCGCGTCAGCGAGGGACGCCCGGGCATCGACCTGTCGAAGACCGCCGAGGGACGGATCTTCACCGGGTCGATGGCGATCGATCTGGCGATGGCCGACCACATCGGCGGGCTCGATGACGCCCTGAACGCCATGGGCGACGAGCTCGGGCTGGACACCTACGACGTCATGGACTTCCCGGGTCCGAAGAGCCTGGATCAGCTGTTCGAGGACATGTTCGGGAGCTTGGCGATGGCCCCCGGCACGCGCGGGATGGCGACACTCGCCGAGACGGCCAAGGCGATGCTGGGCGAGGACCGCTGGCCGGCGGTGCGTGACGGCATCGGCGGGCTGATGCTCCTCCGCGAGGAGCCGGTCACGCTGACCATGCCGCACGTGCTTATCGTCCGCTGACCGGGCGATCACGTTCATCGCAAAGAACCCAGCCCCCGGGGAACCGGGGGCTGTTCTCATAGACGGAGCCGGCTGTTCGCGTTCAGACTTCGAGCACTTCCTTGGTCTTGGTGTCGATGACGTCGTCGATCTTCTTCTCGTACTCCTTGAGCAGCTCCTGGATCTCGCCGTGCAGCGTCTTGATCTCGTCCTCCGAGTAGTGCTTGCCGTCCTGCTTGCCCAGGGCGTCGGCGACCTTGTTGGCGTCGCGGCGCGCGTTGCGGAGCACCACCTTCTGCTCCTCGCCCATCTTCCGGACCTGCCCGGCCAGATGCTGACGACGCTCGGCGCTCAGCGGCGGCACGTTCAGGCGGATCTGCTTGGCCTCGACCTGCGGGTTCAACCCCAGACCCGACGCCTCGATCGCCTTCTTGATCTCGTTGATCGACCCGGCGTCGAACGGCTTGATGAGCAGCTGTGTCGGCTCGGGCACGCTGATCGCCGCGAGCTGCTTGAGGTCCGTCGCCGACCCGTAGTAGTCCACCTTCACGTAGTCCACCAGCGCCGTCGTTGCGCGACCCGTCCGCATCCCCCGCATCTCGTGCGAGAGGTACTCCAGCGCCTTGCTCATCGCCTCCTCGGCCTCGAGCAGGATCGTGTCCGGATCGGTTGACATCGCTCAGCCCCTCTTCTGTTCGGTGTGCACGAGCGTTCCGATCGGCTCGCCCTGGACCACCCGCAGGATGTTGCCCGGCTTCTTGAACTCGAAGACGATCACCGGCACGCGGTGCTCCTGGCACATCGCCAGCGCCGTCATATCCATGATCCGCAGCCCCTTCCCGATCGCTTCACCGAAGGTCAGGGCGGTGAACCGGCTCGCCGAGGGGTTGGTCACCGGGTCGTCGTCGTAGACGCCGTCCACCTTGGTCGCCTTGAGCAGCACGTCGCACTCGAGCTCGCGTGCCCGCAGCGCGGCGCTGGTGTCGGTGGTGAAGAACGGGTTGCCCGTGCCCCCACCGAGGATCACCACCCGTCCCTTCTCGAGGTGGCGCACCGCGCGCCCGCGGATGAACGGCTCGGCGACCGACCGCACCTCGATCGCGGTCATCACCCGCGAATCGACGCCGATCCCGCGCAGCTTCTCCTTGAGCGCCAGCGCGTTGATGATGGTGCCGAGCATGCCCATGTGGTCGGCGGTCGCCTGCTCGATGTCACCCGCCCGCGCGAGCTGGGCGCCGCGGATGATGTTCCCTCCCCCGACGACGACGGCGACCTGAACGCCCTCGCCCGCGGCGAGCTTGACCTCCTCGGCGATCAGCGTCAACTCGTCCGGGTCGATCCCGAAGCCCCCGGGCTGGCAGAACGCCTCGCCGCTGAGCTTGACCAGGACACGGCGGAACGGGCCCCGTGAGGCGGCCGATCCTGACGGGGCGGGCGTGGCCTGCGTGCTCATCGCGGGGCTCCTGGGGCGCGTCAGGCATTCAAGCGGTGGGTCCGAGCCCCGTCAAGGGCGGGGCGAACCACCCGGCGTGACCGCACGAATAGCGTGTGGACGCCCACGGGCGAGCAACGCCGGCGTCCCGAGCCGGTAGACTCCGCGCGAGAGCCCGGCCGATTCCAGAAGTTGGATGCCGATGGACGACCAGACGGAGCGGGCGCCCGGCGTTGAGGCCCCGGACCGGGGGGCGGGGCCCACGGACGAGCCCCACGCCGAGCCCACGTGGACAGACAGGCTCGCTTACCTCGCCCGACGGGCGATCGTGATCGGTCTGATCGTCTCGCTGTTCGTCCACGTGGTGATCCTGATCGTCGCCGCGACCATCATCTTCTCGCGCCAGGAGAGTCGCCTCGGGGGCGGCGAGCCCGCGCCGGTGGTCGAGTTCGCCGTCGCGACCGTCGAGGAGCTGGCCGAGATCGAGCGCGTCCAGCTCCAGACCGAAGAGCCGACCAGCGCCGAGCTGCCCGAGCCCGATCTGCCCGAGGTCGAGCTGTTCGACCCGCCGGCCGACGTGATCGGGCAGATCGAGGACACCGCCGAGCTGACCAGCGCGCTCGGCGCCGGCGACATCGCCGACGGGCTCGACATCGAGGGCGGCGGCGGGTCCGGCTCGACCAGCTTCTTCGGCGTCGAGGCGGTCGGGCGGCGCTTCGCCTTCGTCGTCGATCGCTCCGGGTCGATGTCGAGCGGGGGCAAGTGGCAGGCCACCCAGCACGAGATGATCCGGGCCATCGACGGCATGCTCGAGAACGCCGAGTTCTGCGTCGCGCTGTTCAGCTCGGCGGGCAACGAGGTCGTGCTCGGCGGGCGCATGCAGTGGCGCGACGCCACCACACAGGGCAAGCGTTGGGCGCGCCAGCAGGTCATCGAGCTGCCGGGGCCGGGCGGCGGCACCGACCCCGTCCCCGCGTTCGAGCTCGTCGCCGGGCTGCACCCGCGTCCCGACGCGATCTACTTCATGACCGACGGCGAGTTCAGCGAGGCGCTGGCGCTCGAGATCATCGATATCGACAACAAGCTCGACGTGCCGATCCACTGCATCACCTTCGTCAACGACCGCGCGGCGCCGATGATGCGGATGATCGCCGACCGCAGCGGCGGGAGCTACACCCACGTGCCGGGGGTGGGGCAGTGATCCCCGCCGCGCTCGTCGCCGTCTGCCTCGGGCAGCTCACGCTCCGCGGGGGCGCGCCCGCGCCGCCGGGCGAGGTGGTCGGCGTGACCGACCAGGGCGTGCAGATCGGACAGAGCGGCGAGGACGGGCGGGCGGGTGTGCACGAGCTCGTCCCGTGGGACCGCGTGCGTGCGGTCGGGGGTGCGTTCGCCGACGAGGCCGTCGAGTATGAGTGGGCGTCGGACGCGGCGTGGCGTGCGCGGACGCGCCTCGCCCGCGGTGACGCCATCGCCGCCGAGCCCCTGTTCATGCGACTGTTCGAGCGCTACCGGCGCGAGCGCGGCCCGCTGTCGAGGATGGTGGCCGAGGGGCTGATGCGCTGCCGCCTGCTCCGCGGTGCCCACCCGGCCGCGGTCGAACCATGGCTGGTGCTGGTGCGGACCGGCGCGGGCGAGCAGCGCACGTCGGCCCGGGCGACGCTCGGGGGCTCCCCCACGGCGCTCGTCCCCGCGCTGCCGCCGATCTGGCTTGACACGGCGTCGGTGCGCGCGTTCGCGGGAGCAGGGGTGCCGGTCGATGTGCCGGGTCTGTCCGACGACGCCGACGCGAACCGGGCGCTGGAGCTCGCCGAGCTGTACCACCACGCGGCGTGCTGGACCTGCCGGATCGGCTCGACGCTGCCGCAGCAGGAGGTTGGCGACGCCGAGGTGTTGCTCGTGCGTGCGCTGGTCGTCGCCCAGACCTCGGACGACGCCGGTGAGCGGGACGCGGCGCGGCGCGAGCTGCGGAAGACGATCGAGCGTGTGCGCGAGCCGTGGGTCGAGGCGTGGTGCCGCGTCGCGCTCGGGCGTTCACTGCTCCGCGAGTCCGACACCGAGCAGCGTCTGCTCGGAGTGGTCGATCTGCTGCACCTTCCGGCGAGGCTCGGGCGGGTCTCGCCGTACCTGACGGGCATCGCGTTGGCCGAGGCCGCCGACGCGCTCGAACAGCTCGGCGACACCGCCGGCGCCGCCACGCTGCGCCGGGAGTTCGCCCAGCACTACTCCGACCACCCGGCCGCCCTGCTCGGCGCCGGGCCCGAAGACGACCGAACCGGCGCCGAGAGCGCCGAGACAGGGGACCGTCCATGACGACCTACGTGCTCGCACAGACCGACGCCGGGATGTCGCTGCTCGACTACATCGCGGCCGGGCGGGAGATCGGCGCGATCATCATCCTCCTCTCCTTCGTCGCACTGGGGCTGGTGATCGCCAACCTGCTGCGGATCCGCATGTCGAGCATGGCGCCTCCCGACTCGCGCGAGCACCTCGCCCGCCTGTTCGCGGCCAACGACATCGACGGCGCGATCGCACTCTGCCGCGCCGATGAGCACGACTCGTTCCTCACACGCACGCTCGGCAGGGCGATGGAGCGCTGCCAACGCTCACCGTTCGGGTTCCTCGAGCTCAAGAGCTCGCTCGAGGAGTCTGGGCAGCAGCAGGTCGCCCGCCTCTACCGCGCCACCGAGTGGATCGCCCTGATCGCGACGGTTGCGCCGATGCTCGGGCTGCTCGGCACCGTCGTCGGCATCCTCGTCGCGCTCGACACGCTGCGCGCCAGCGAGGGCGTGCCCCGCCCGGACGAGCTGGCCGGCGGCATCTCCCTCGCGCTGGTCACCACCGTCATGGGGCTGATCGTGGCGATCCCCTGCACGTTCGCGTTCGCGTTCCTGCGCTCCCGTATCGACCAGCTCGCCGACGAGGTCGCCGGCATCATCGAGGACCTGACGTCAGGCATCGAGGCCGGCGGCGGCAAGCAGCCGGGGGCACGCGCGGGATGAGGTTCACCACGCCCAAAGGCCGGCGTGTCGCGCCCTTCGCCATGACGCCCATGGTGGACGTCGTGCTGCAATTGCTGATCTTCTTCATGTTCACGTCGCAGTTCTCGCAGATCACGCGGACGCCGATGGACCTGCCCGAACAGCCCGGCGAGGCGCAGGACGCCGAGCACCCCGCGGCGATCGTCATCGACCTCCAGCCCGACGGTTTCATGCGCGTCTCCGGTGAGCCCGTGGACCTCGACCGCCTGTCACGGATGGTCGAGGTCGAGACTGCGCGACGCGGGGGCGACGTCGGGCTGGTGGACGTGATGATTCGCGCCGACCGCGCCACGCCGGCCACCTACCTCAACCGCATCGCCGGGCGCCTGCGCGCGCAGGGCGTGACCGCGTGGAAGCTCGCCTCGACCGACCCCGGGGGGCAGCGATGAGGTTCAGCCGCCGGCACACCCACCGCGAACCGCCCGACCTGCCGATGACCAGCCTGATCGACGTGGTCTTCCTGCTGCTGGTGTTCTTCATCATCACCGTGAGCTTCCTCCGCGAACAGCAGCTGCGCTCGGCGCTGCAGACCCAGCACCAGACTTCGGGTCGCGCGGCCGACCTGCGCCCGCAGGTCGTCTCGGTCGAGAACCGCAACGGCGAGCCGGTGTTCGTGATCGGGCAGCGTGTCTTCCGCGACCGGGCGGCGTTGACCGATCTGCTCCGCGCCCTGCCCAAGGAGGGCGGCGTGTTCATCAAGGTCGCGGGCGACGTGCCGGTGGCGGCGCCGGCGGCGGCATTGCAGGCCTCGCGTGACGCCGGGTTTATCAAGGTGACCTATGTCCCCGCGGGCTAACGCGACACTGCTGCTGGTCTTCCTGCTCGCGCCGCTCGCATCGGCGCAGGACATGAGCCGAGACGACGTCGATTCGGCCGTCGAGTCGTACATGACCGAACGAGGGCTGCGTTCGGCGGTTGCGGCACAGCTCCGCGAGCGTCTCGACGATGCGCAACCGGCCGATCGCCCCGCGCTGGCCGAACGGCTCGGGCGTATCTACGTCGAGCTGCTCGAGAACGCGCCCGACCCGGGCGAACGCCGGCGCATCGAGGCGCTCGCCCACGATCTGCTCGGACGCGTCCCCGAAGCACAGACGTACGAGCTGCGCATCAACCTGGCCAAGGCGAGCTACCTGACGGCCGAGCAGATCGCCGAGAAGCAGCGACTGCGCCTGGCCGATCCGGAAGAGCTGTCCGAGGCCGACCGGCTGCTGCGCCGGGTCACGCCGCAATTCCGCGAGATCGCGAGCAAGTCGCACCGGCAGGTCGAGCGACTTGAGAAGCGCGAGCAGCGCGGAACGGCCGACGAGCGCGAGCTGGAGAGCGAACTCGACGACGCGCGCCGCGTCCGCTCGCTGGCGATGTACTACGCCGGGTGGTCGAACTACTACCTCGCGTTCCTGAGCGGCGAGACGCAGCGGGCGCGCGAGGCGCTGCAGAGTTTCGGCTGGCTGCTCAACGCCAAGGACGGGCGCGAGGCCAGCGTCGATCAGGTGCCGACGCAAATGCTGCGCTACGAGCACGTCGCCAAGGCGGCGGTCGGGGCCGCGCTGTGCGAGTCGCTGCTCGGGCAGGACGTGCGGGCCAAGCGTTGGCTTGACGAGATCGAGAACGCGCCCGACGTCAGCGCCGCGGTTCGCGACAAGCTGTTCACGTGGCGGATCATCGTGTTCTGCAAGGCCAAACGCTGGGCCGACCTGAGTGTGCTGGTCGATCGACGCGAGCCCGACGCCGACGGGTTCCGCCTGAGCCTGCCCGAGGCGCGGCTGCTCGGGGTGCTGACGCTCGAGGCGCTCGACGCGCCGGACAGCTGGTCGGGACGCGAGGGGCTGGCGGGGGCGCTGGCGCAGGTGGCACTGGGCGAGCTGGTCAGGCGCGGCGAGATCGAGCACGTGCTCGACCTGGTCGACCGCTACGGGACCGCGCCGATCGGGACCGACGGGTTCGTGGTGAGGTACGTGCGTGCGCTGCTGGCCTACCAGCGCGCCCGCGACGCGCAGAGCGACGCCGGCGACGACCCCGACCGCCCCAGCACGAGCGGATCGGTGGTCGTGCAGTTCCGGGACGCGGCGCGGGCGTTCGAGTCGGCGATCGTGGGCGAGGACGCCGACCGCTTCCCTGAGCAGCGTGCGCGGGCCGGGATCCTGCTCGGGCTGAGCCTCTACTCGGCCGGCGACCTGGTCGAAGCGACCGACCGGCTGACCGCCGCCGCCAAACATGCGACCGGCGACCAGCGCGAGGAGGCGTTGTGGTACGCGGTGGTGGCGGCCGGCGAGGCCGTGGACGCCGGTCACGACGACATGCGTGACGAGCACGACCGGCTCGCGACGCTGTACCTGCAGAGCTACCCGGCGTCGGAGCGTGCGGCCAAGCTGCTGCTGCGTCGTGCGGCCAGCGGGCTGGTCACGCCGCGCCAGGCGGCCGAGGTTCTGCTCTCCGTCCCGCCCGACTCGCCGGTGTACGAGGCGGCACGGCGGCAGGCCGCCAACCTGCTCTACACGCTGTTCACCGGCTCGGCGGGGACGGAGCGTCAGTGGGCGGCGGGGCGGTTCCTGTCGGTGGCCGATGAGGTGATTGCGCGCGATCGCGAGCTGCTGCGTGCGGGCGAGCCCGAGGCCGCCGGGCGCCTGGTCGGGCGGGCGCGCCAGGTGCTCGACGCGGCGTTGAGCACCGAGACGCCCGATGTTGTGCGCGCGCGAGAAGCCCTGACCACGATCGACGAGGTCGCCGGCTTCACCGGTAAGGAACCCGATGGGCTCGAAGGCGAGCTGGCGTACCGGCGCCTCCAGATCGCGCTGGCCGCGGGCGACCGCACCGAGCGCACGCGCGCGATCGACGATCTGCACCGCATCGGCGGGCGGTACGCCGACGCGGCCGACCGCCTGCTCTTCCGGCGTGCGCTCGGACGCTGGGAGTCTGACGAATCGAACACGACGGCCGCGCGCGAGCTGGTCGCGCACGGCTCGCGCGTGCTCGACCGGCTCGGCGGGCTCGACGATCCGACCGCGCGCAGCCTGGCCGACACCATCGCCCGTGCCGCGGCCTCGGTCTGGGACCACGAGCAGGACGCGGCGCTGCGTGACCGGGCGATCGGGCTGGACCGGGCGTTGATCGAGGCCGGTCACGCCACCGCGCCGTCGCTGCGCCGTCTGGCGCGATTGCTCGACGAACGGGGCGAGCCCGAGGCGTCTCTGGACGCCTGGCGACGACTGATGAACGGCGAGAAGGAGGGTTCGGGCGACTGGTACGAGGCTCGGGTCGAGTCGCTGCGCCTGCTCGCGCAGATCGACCCGGCGCGTGCACGCACCGCGCTCGACCAGCACAAGCTGCTGGTGGGGGGGTACGGGCCGGAGCCCTGGGGCTCGCGCCTGCGCGAGATCGACGAGAAGCTGGGGGGTGGGCCGTGAGCGGGCGGGCGCGTCCGGACCCTGTCGCGCGGTTTCTCGGCGCCGATCGTGCCGGGCGTGGCCCGTTCGTGCTGCTCGGTGTCGGCGCGGAGTCGCTGACCGACGCGCGGGTGATCGAGGCGATGAACGAGCAACTCGCGCGGGCGAACGCGCACCCGGAGGCCGACACGCCCGAGGCCGACGAGGTCCGTCTCGCGATCCACGCCGCCGCGGCGCAACTGCTCGACCCGGCGGTGCGCCGTCACTTGCTCGAGCGGTATCGAGGAGCACCGACCGGCGGCCCCCCGCGCCGCCCCGTACCGACGCTTGGGTCAGAGGCGTTGGCGATCGAGCACGACGCGCTGCTGACGCTGGCCCGCTACGGCGGGTGGAACCGCGAGTCGCTCCGACGCCTCACACTGCTCGCCCACGCACGGGGCATCCCAAACGACCGGGTCCGCGACGTGCTCGTCTCCCTAGCGCACCACCGGCACGCCGGCGGGGCGCACCCCGTCCACCGCGCCGCCCCCGCTCCGGGGCGGGTCCCGCTGCCCCCGCCGCCGACACCGGACGAGTTCATGCGACAGCCGCGGACGATGCTGGTGAGCGATCTTGTCGTCTTCGGCGCGGCGGCGGCCTCGGTGATCACCCTCGCCGCCGTGATGCTCGTGCTGTTCACGGGCAACAACACACCGAAGAAACAGGCGACGCCCGCCTCCCCCTCGCCCGTTCCCTCGGAGACCGCGCCGGCGGAGAAGACCGAGACGCCGGCAACGCCCGCCCCGGAGCAGACCAGCACGCCGTCCGAACCAGACGGGCGCCTGCGCAGCGACCCGACCTCGCTGGTGCGCGACCTGCGGGCCGCGATCGACGGACTTTCGATCGACCCGGTCGAGTCGCGCGAGGCGTTCGCGCGCTCGATCGCGCGGTTCCAGGGCGAGTGGCCGCAGATGCCGACCGACCGGCTGCGTGCGGCGTCGGTGGCGGTGGTGGAGTACGTGTACCGCGCGTCGGGCTCGCTGGAGTTGCTCGACGCCGTGGTGTCGCTGATCGCGTCGCCGGCCGAACTGCTCGACGGGCCCGCGCCGCTCGACGCCGACTCGATCGACCGTGCGGCGTGGTCGGTGGGGATGCTCACCCGCCTGACGCGCGAGCGCGACCTGCCGGCCGTGGTCCGCGGGCGGGCCGAACGCACGCTCAGCCGTGCCCTCGACGGGCACCTACCCGGCGGGCAGCAGACGATGGAGGACGGTCTGGTGGCGGCGTTGGCGTCGATGCCCGCCCGCCTGCTGCCCGGCGACGGGGTGGACCCGGGGCTCGTCGGGGCGTGGGAGCGCTGGATCGCGGCGGTGGATGCGGCGTGCGGGTCCGACGCCGAGCTGCGCACCGCCGTCCTGCTCCGCGGGCTCGACACGCTGGTCCGCGAGGCGCCGGAGCCGTCCGACGACGAACGGGTCTTCGAGGCGATCGGGCTCGTCGTCGGGGCGCTGACCTGGCGCGAGGGCGAAGCCTCGCGCGCGTGGGTCGTCCGCGCGTTCGACGCCCGCGCCGTCACCAACGCCGACCTCGAAGCCGTTACCACCGCGCTGGCGTCGCGTTCGTCGGCGCGCGGCGTGGACATCACGATGATCCTCCGGCGGCGCGACAACGACCGGCAGCGCGTCTCGATGCGTGACCGCTACGCCCGGGTGTGGGGCATCGGTGACGCGCCGGCGCAGGACCGGCTCGCCCGCCGGTGGCTCGACGCCGCGGACAGGGCGATCGCCGCCCCCGAGCCCGAGGGATCGGGCGACGCCCTGGCGCGGACGATCGAGCTGTCGAGACTGAGCGAGGCGGCGGCGCTGCGGTGGGCCGGTTCGTTCGACGCCGCGGAGAAGGTGCTGGACCTCGCGGATCAACCGCCCACGGCGCTGTCCCGGCTGCGCGGGCGATCGATCGACCCGGACGCGCGGCTCGATTGGGCGGTCCGCTACCGCGGCGCGCGCCAGCACATCGATCAGCGCCTCAAGCTCCTGTCCGAGGTCTCGGGGGGCGGGGCCCTCGGGTCGATGGCGGCCGAGGTGCTCGCCTACGACGCGGTGCGCGGGTCGCCGGCGCGGGTGCGCGAGGCGGCGTACGCGGCCGCTGTGCGCCACTCCTCCGACCCCGCGATGGTCAACGCGCTGCTCGAGCTGCTGCCGCGGATGCCGCGGACGATGGGCAACGCCAGGCTGGTCGCCGAGGCGTCGCTCTCGCCGTTCCGCCGCCCCAACGCCTCGGACTGGGAATACGAGTCGCGTCGGGCGCTGGTGTCGCGGCTGCTCGAGCTGATCGCGTCGCGCGGCGAGTTCGGAGCGATCGACGACCAGGCGCACGAGCTGGCTGAGTCGTACCAGCGCCGTGCCGCCCCGAGCCACGAGGACCCCGGCGACCCGCCCGACGTACCGGACGCCGGGGGTTTGGCCCGCCGGTGGTTGCGTCTGGCGGGATCGTCGATGCCGTCGGGGGGCGCCGTGGGACGCGCCGACGAGATCCAGGCCCGCCTCGACGCACGCCTGAGCATCGCCAACGGGCCGATCCAGACTTTCCACGCCCGGCAGCTCGCCGCGTGCGAGTTCATGGCGTTCGTCGTGTCGGGCGAGCAGCCCGACCTTGCCGACGAGGTGCGGGTGGTGCTCGATGACCTCGGCGCGCGACGACGCAGCGCGGGGCACATCTTCGAGCAGGTCGAGGCCGCCGAGGCCGCCATGCTCCGCCTCTGGATCATCCGCTACGGGGAGGTTTCGCCGTGATCCGTGCCGTCGTGCTCATCATCGCGGTCCTGCTTGCTCAGACGACCGGCGAGCCGCGCGGCATCGACCGCGTGCCCGACCTCGACGCGCGGCTCGGGTCGCTGACGCCGGACAAACCAGAGGCGTACTTCCTGCTCGGCGAGGAGGTCGCCGCCGAGGCCGACGATCCCGAGGCGGTCGGGCTGGCCCGCACGCTCTACGTGCTGGCGTTCGAGCTCGACCGACGCTCGGGGCTTCGGACGGGTGTCGCGCCGAGCGCGTGCCTGGCGCTGGCCGACCTGGCCCGTCTCGAGGAGGACCGGCGTTGGCTGGCGTCGCTGGCGCACGCGATCGACCACCGGTATGCGCGTCCGTCGTGGGGCATGGTCGGCGAGGTCGCGACACCCGACCAGGCGCTCGCCGCCGCCACCGTTCTGGGGTACCTGCGTGCCGGCGAGACCAACGCGGCGCTGCGCCGGCTCGACGAGCCGGGCGTGCGCGAGCTGCTCGAACGCTACGAGCTGCTGCTCAGCCCGACCAACGAGCCCGGGGCGTTCGAGCGGCTGCTGCGCCGGGCCGCCGAGTGGCCGTGCCGCGAGTGCGCCAACGAACGCATCGTCATGCGCCACGGGCCCGACGGGGTCGAGGCGGAGCTGTGCCCGACCTGCCTGGGCAACCCCGGCCCGGCGCTGAGCGACGAGGAGTTGATCGGGCACCTGCGCCTCGAGAGCCTGCTGCTCGACGGCATCCACCGCTCGTGGGCGGCGCAGGCGGCCTCCGACCTCGGCGCGCCCCTCCGCGACCCCGACCCCGAACAGCTCGCGCCGACGTTCGGCGTTGACCCCGACCGCCCGTACCGGCGCGCCGGCGCGTGGGTGGACGCGGAAGCGGCGGGCGTGACGCAGCACTGACCGCACGCGCTAGACTGCCCCTCACCCGAGAGGAGTCGTCATGAGCGAACAGTCCGACGCCAAACCCCAGATCGCGTTCGAGGACTTCGCCAAGCTCGACCTGCGCGTGGCGACGGTGACGAGCGCGGAGAACCACCCCAACGCCGACAAGCTGCTCAAGATCCAGCTCGACGACGGGTCGGGCGAGCCGCGGCAGATCTGCGCGGGGATCAAGGCGTACTACACGCCCGAGGACCTGGTCGGGCGTCAGGTCGTCGTCGTGGCGAACCTCGCGCCGCGCGAGCTGCGCGGCGAGACCAGCCGCGGGATGCTGCTGGCCGCGAGCAGCGGTGACAAGGACGGTGAGCGCGCCGTCGTGTTCGTTTCGCCCGAGAAACAGATCGCGCCGGGGTCGGTGGTCTCTTAGGGCGCGTCGTCGGGCGCGTGCCGTCGTGAGCGACCGGGGCGGTCGCCGTCGGGCCCGCGACCGGGGGGCCCGCCGGGGTGCGGGTCGTTCTTGACCTTCTCGAGCTGCTCTTCGATGATCTGGTCGCGCTGCGCGAGGCGTTGTTCGTGCTCGGCGCGCATGCGGTCCAACTCCTCGCTGAGGCGCCGGATCTCAGACTCGCGTGCACGCCCGTCGAGGTCGAACTGCTCGCCGATGAGCCCGCGCAGCGTGTTCTCCGCTTCGGTTTCGCCAGCCTCGTCGCCGTCGTGCCGTGACGAATGGAGTCGCATCACCGCCTGGCGCATCTGCAAGCCGACGTGCAGCGCACTCTCGCGGACCTCGCCCATCTCGGGGTCTTCGGCCCGCAGCCGGTCGATCTCGTGGAGCTGCGCCAGCACGCGCCCGATGATGAAGTCGGCGCCGCGGGGGTGGTCTTTCGCGGCCGCCGCCAGGCGCTCGCCCATCTGGGGCGCGTGCTCGCGCAGGTAGGCGATGACGCGGGCGCGGTCGTCGTCGGTGATCTCGCGGATGACCGGGTGCTCGTCGCGCTGCTCACGCATCTGGCGCCAGACCTCGGGCGGGGCGTCTCCCTCGTCGAGTCTGCGGAGCGCCCGCTCGTACCGCTCGGTGTCGCGGCGGGAACGCTCGAGTTCGTCCTGGATCCGCTGGCGCATGAACCGCCCGTCGAACCCGGGCGGCGCGTCGCGATCCGGCGCAAACCCGTCGCGCGGGTTGCGGGGTTCACCGCGTGGACGGTCGGGTTCTCCGCGCTGCCGCCCCTGCTCACCGCGCTGCGCCGGGGAGCCGCCGCGCTCGGGCTGCGCCCACGCGGGCGCCGCGAGCGCACAGGCAAGGGCCGTCAGCACCGTCACTCGTGCACGACGCATCAGATCGCCTCCTCATCGTTCAGGTCGGTCAGCCAGTCGATCTGGTCGGATGAACTCTCATCGACCAGCGTGCTCGCACGCTCGCTGAACCCATCGTCGAACATCTCGGCCATGTCGAGCCACTCATCGACCTCGTTCTGGAGTGAGACCAGCTCGGTGTCGGACGGGGTTGCGCCGGGCTCGACGCGCGACGCCACGAGCACGATCGCCACCGATGCAGCCAGCGACAGCACCGCGGCGAGCGCCATCGGCGAGCGCCACCGGCGCCCGGGACCGATCCTCGCGACGACCACCGGGCCCGGGCGTGCCGCGTCGAGCACACGCCGCTCGAACCCCGCGTCGGGCTCGGACCGCATCGCCTCGCCGAGCCGGTCGAGCTCGCCGGCCACGTCACGCACGTCCTGGGGGATGGGCTCGTTCATGCCGTACCTCGCTTCCGCCCCGCCGCCGGGGCCTCGATCAGTTCCTTCAGCTTGCGCAGGGCCCGGTGGTGCCGGGCGAGCAGCGTGCCGACCGGCTCGCCGAGCAGCTCGGCCATCTGCCTGAAGCTGAGCTGCCCGTGGTGGCGCAGCTCGACAACCTCGCGGTCGGCTGGGCCGAGCTCGTCCATCGCACGGCGCAGCGCCTCGACCGCGTCGGCGTCGGGCTCTTCGGCGCGCTCGCCGTGCGCCTCGAAGTGCAGCGGGTCGGTCGGGGCCGCGTGGCGTGACAGACGGCGCATCTCGTCCCGCACACGGTTCATCGCGACGCGGAACAGCCACGGCTCGAACTTGCCCTGCTCCGTGTAGCGGTCGTTCAGCTTGATGGCGATGGTCGCGAACACGCTCTGGGTGATCTCCTCGGCCAGTTCCGGGTCGCGGCACCGGCTCCGCGCCAGGGCGTAGACCCGCCTGCTGTAGCGCTCGACGAGGGCGGCCCACGCCCCCTCGTCGCCCCGGGACGCCTCCCGCAGAAGCTCGGCCGAGTCGGGCTCCGGGTTGTGGCCGGGGTCGGTCAAGACCAGTCTCATCCAATCGCTCAACGTACCGCACGGCGGGGCATTGCACCCGCCACCGCCCGCCCGGGCCGGTCCGGGTCCGGTATCCTCCGCCGGTGCCCGTGCCCTATTCGGTCATCGCGACGCTCCCGGACGAGCCCACCCGCGACGAATACGTCGCCTGGTTGCTCGACGGGCACCTCGCGGGGGTGCTCCGGGGCGGGGCGGG
>Ga0055449_10000020_pt1 | contig 35089 bp, 25 predicted proteins | sample China_Galinas_PW_2_FD_57739 | JGI IMG/M metagenome (GOLD analysis project Ga0055449, IMG submission 57739) | Wetland microbial communities from San Francisco Bay, California, USA, that impact long-term carbon sequestration - China_Galinas_PWB_D1 | ecosystem: Environmental > Aquatic > Marine >... | reverse complement strand
TGCATGACCCGTGACGAGATCTTCGACAAGGTCCGCGAGGTGCTGGTGGACGCGCTGGCGGTGGACGACGACGAGGTAGTGCCCGAGGCGTCGCTGACGCGCGACCTGGGGGCCGAGTCGATCGATTTCCTCGACATCGTCTTCAAGCTCGAGCAGACGTTCGGGTTCAAGATCGAGCAGGGCGAGCTGTTCCCCGACAACGTCGCGCAGGATCCGGAGTTCGTGCAGGACGGTCAGGTGACGCCCAAGGGCATCGCGACGCTGAAGGAGCGCATGCCGCACGCCGACTTCACCGCGCTCGAGCAGGACCCGCAGGTGGGCAAGGTCGGTGAGATCTTCACGGTCGATGCGGTCGTGCGGTTCTGCGAGGGCAAGCTCGGCTGACATGCGCTGGATGTGGATCGATCGCGTCGTCGAGCTCGTCCCGCGCGAGCGGCTCGTCGCGATCAAGAACGTCTCGCTGGCCGAGGAGCATCTGCACGACCACTTCGCGGCCGACGAGTCCGGGCCCGCGCAGCCGGTCATGCCCGCGTCGCTGATCATCGAGGGGATGGCGCAGACGGCGGGGATCCTGGTGGGTCACGCCGAGGGGTTCCGCGAGAAGGTGATCCTGGCGAAGGTCGGGCGGGCGGAGCTGGAGCGGGACGCGACGCCGGGCACGACGCTGCGCTACACCGCGACGATCACGCAGATCGGCCCGCAGGGCGCCTCGACCCAGGGCGTCGTCGAGCTGATGGACCACGCGAAGGCGGGCGGGTTCGAGCCGATCGGACGGATCGACCTGATGTTCAGCCACCTCGACCAGAACATGGCGGGGGCCGAGTTCCCCGAGCACAACTTCGTCTTCGGCGAGGGGTTCAAGACGCTGCTGCGGAGCAGCGGGATCGGGGATTGGCCCGAGGGCAATGGGCAATAGGCAATGGGTCGGAGGGCTGGGGTGCCGTGGTCTGAACGCGTCTCCGCGTGAAGGCCACGAACGGGGACCCGTGTTCGGGTCAGTGCTCCCCCACTCGCACTCCGCAAGACACTGACCGGAAGACCGGTCAGTGGCACGCCTGACTTGTGCCTAGTGCCGTGTGCCCAGTGCCTCACGCACGAGCCGGTCGAAGAGTTCCACCGGCGCCGGCTTGCCGGTCCACAGCTCGAACTGTGCGGCGGCCTGACGGACGAACATCTGCACGCCATCGATCGTGCGGCAGCCGCGCTCGCGGGCGGCCCTGAGCATCGGCGTCTCGATCGGGTTGTAGACAGTGTCGAAGAAGACGGTGTCGGGCCCGATGTTCGTCATGTCGGGGATCGGGATCGAGAGCCCGTCGGGGTCGGGCCCGCCGCTCATGCCGACGGGGGTGCAGTTGATGAGAACTTCGCACCGCGACTCAGGCAGTTGCGAGAGTGCGGCCGCATGAGCCTCACCACGAAAGGAGCCTCCAGGCCGATCGCCGGAGACCCGCGGTCTGTTCGTGTGTTCAACGAGCTTCTGCGCACGACTCAGTGTTCGGTTGAAGATCATCACATTTCCGCCCCGCGTGGTGGCGGCATAGGCAGCTGCGAGCGCCACCCCACCTGCGCCGATGATCCCGATTGTCGCTCCTGCAATACGTTCTAGTTCATCAGCAAGAAGCCCTGAGATGGCCACAGAATCGGTATTGGATAGCGACGCCGACACGTACGCGTGGCCCTCTGCCGTTGCCCACTCGGCATTGATCGTGTTGGCAGCGCCGATCTCCGCCACATCCTCGTTGAAGTCGGTGCCGCATACGCCGGGGAGTCTCGCGCTGCGGGCGATCTCTTTGAACGGGATTGTGATGCTGGCGCCGAGCATGCCAATCGATTCGTCCGCGAGCATCGCGCCAACAGTCGCATCAAAGCTCACGCGACTCGCCTCGGCATCGTTCTCGTCCGCCGCCACCGGCATCGGCAGGTAGACCCCGTCGTGCCCGACGGCCTCGAAGCCGGCGTTGTGGACCAGCGGGCTCATCGAGTGGGCGACGGGCCAACCGATCACGCCGTAGACCTTCGTGTCGCGCCCGATCGAGCGGAAGCGGTAGAGGTTGAGCAGCTCGTCGATCGTCGGCTGCCCCGGCGCGGTGACCCCTTCGGCGCGCAGGCTCGCGAACGTCAGGAACCCGCCGAACTTGGGCGCGAGCACGCGGCTCATCAGCCCGAACTCGCCCATGCCGAGCGCGATCGTGGGTTTCTGGGCGTCGCGGAGGATCTCGAACAGCTCGAGGTTGTCGCGGATCGAGCGGGCGCGGTAGGCGACCTTGACGACGCTGGCCGCCGGCTCGGCGTACGCGGCCGCCAGCCGGCGCGTCAGGTCGGGCGGGCGCCCCCCGAAGTCGTGCATCGACAGGATCAGCCGCGTGTGCACGTCGCGGAGCTGCTTGGGGTGCTCGACGGCGAGGTCGATCTTGCGCCGGATGTTTGCCGAGCGGGTGTAGGTGGCGAGTTCGACGTCGATGTACGCGGGCGGGTGCTCAGCCGTCCCCAGCCGCTCGTAGAGCGAGACGCGTGCGTCGTCGTCGCCGTCGTAGGCCCCGCCCTCCTCGCTCGAGCGGCAGGTGACGATGCACGGCAGCGGCGAGTCGGCGACCAGCCCGACGATCTGCTCGCCCTCGGCGTCGTCGCCCCCAAAGAACTCGTCCACGCGGTACTCGACCAGGTCGGCACCGCGCATCTCCGCCTCGCGCGCGTCCCCCAACGCCGACTCGATGCTCCGAACCGTGATGGGGACGCAGACCAGCGTGGGCATGAAACAAGCCTACCGCGGGCAGAGCAGCCCCGGCGTGCCGAGCCCGTGCTACGCTCGACCCATGCCCGAGCTCACGCTGGCCCACTCGCCCGATGCCGACGACATGGTGATGTGGTACCCGCTGCTCGGCGAGAGCCCCGCGATCGACACCGGCGGGTTCTCGTTCCGCTCGAAGCCCGAGGACGTCGAGCGGCTCAACCGCCTCGCGATCACCGACGCCGCCCCCTACGACATCACCGCGATCAGCGCCCACGCCTACCCCCATTGCAGCTCGCGGTACGCGATCACAGCGTGCGGCGGCTCGTTCGGCGAGGGGTACGGGCCGAAGCTGGTGGTGCGTGCCGACTCGGCGCTCGCCGGCGCCTCGGTCGAGGACCTGGGCAAGCGGGCGATGGGGACCACGATCGCGGTACCCGGCGTGCACACCACCGCCTTCCTCACGCTCTCGCTGGCGATCGGGCGGTTCGGGCACCGCGAGCTGCCGTTCCAGCAGATCATCGGCGCGGTGTCGCGCGGCGAGGTGGACGCGGGGCTGGTGATCCACGAGGCGCAGCTCACGTTCGGCGAGGCGGGGCTGGTCGCGGCGCTCGACCTCGGGGCGTGGTGGCAGCAGACGCGCGGGCTGCCGCTGCCGCTGGGGCTCAACGTCGTCCGCCGTGACCTCGACCAGCGCTTCGGGGCGGGGACGATGGCGCGGGTGTCGGGCGTGCTCAGCGCGTCGGTTCGACACGCGGTCGAGCACGCGGCGGAATCGCGCGCGTTCCTGCGCGCACGGGCGGGCAACCGCCCCGAGTGGAACGACGACGCCCTGCTCGAGCGCTACCTGTCGATGTACGTCTCCGACCTGACGCTCGACATGGGCGAGCCCGGGCGCGAGGCGCTGCGGGCGCTGCTCGGCGAGGCCCACGAAAAGGGGCTCTGCCCGGACCCCGGGCCGATCGACATCATCTGAACGTGCCACCAGCTTCAGCTCTGTGAAGCTGGTGTCTTCGTTGTGCCCGCGTTGCGGAGTACCGACTTCTCAAAGCCGATATCGGTGGCACGGCTAACCGCGGAGGGTCCGGCGCAGCAGGACGATGAACACCGGCCCGCCGACGAGAGCGGTGACGACGCCGATCGGCGCACGCCCGCTTTCGAGTCGCACACCCTTGACCAGCGCGTCGGAAGCAACGACCAGCGCCGCGCCGGCGAGGGCCGAGCCGATGAGCAGCGGGCGGTGCGATGGACCGGCGGCGAGTCGCACCACGTGCGGGCAGACCAGCCCGACGAACCCGATCGGCCCGGCGAGGACGACGCTCGATGCGGTCAGCATCCCCGCGACGAGGAACAGCGTCAGGCGGAGGCGCGCGATCCCCACGCCCACCGACCGCGCCTCGTCGTCGCTGAACGCGGCCGCGTCCATCGCGCGCGAGAGCACGAGCCCGCCCGCGATCCCGAGCACGAGCACGCCCCCAGTCGCCGCCAGCTCGGTCCACGTCGTCTCGTCGGAGAGCGAGCCGAAGAGCCAGCGCATGACCGTGTGGGCCGGGTCGGGCGGGAGCATGGCGTGCAGCAGGGTCGTGCCCGCGGCACACAGGATCGAGACGATCACCCCGACGAGGATGAGCGAGATCGGCTCGACCAGCCCGCGCCGCTGCGCCAGCGCGTAGACCGCGCCGAGCGTCGCGAGCGAGCCGACCAATGCCGCCAAGGGGTTGGCGAACGGGGAGACCTGGACACCGGCGCGATAGCTCACGAACGCCGTCAGCGCGACCAGAAGCGAGGCCCCCGACGCGAGCCCGAGCAGGTCGGGCGAGGCAAGGGGGTTGCGCAGGACGCTCTGGAGCATGACCCCCGCGACGGCGAGCGAGCCCCCCACCACAACGCCGGCGACGAGGCGGAGCAGACGCAGCTCCCACACCGCGGACTCGCCGGGTCCGGGCAGCCCGAGCGTGGTGTCGCCGACGGCGAGACGGGCCAGCGCCGCCACCACCAGCAGCACCCCGAAGACGATCAGGACCGGCCCTGGGCGTCGAGTCACGCGGCAAGCCTATCGCCTACCATCGCCTCCACGCCCCGGAGAACCGCTCGTGCCCGAAAAGAGCTTCGTCTGCACCGTCGTCACGCCCGAGGCCGAGCTGCTCAACGAGCCGTGCGCCTACGCCTCGATCCCGGCGTGGGATGGGCTTTTCGGGGTGCTGCCGAGGCGTGCACCGATCCTCGCCCGCCTCGGCACCGGCGAGCTCGCCCTCCGCCTGGTCGAGCCCGGTGAGCAGGGCGGCGAACGCTCCTACTTCGTGGATGGGGGCTTCGTCAAGATGGCCGGCGACCACCTCACCGTGCTGGCCGAGCGCGCGGTGGCGGGCGAACACCTGTCGGAGTCGGACGCCAGAGCGGAGCTGGCCGAGGCCGAGGCGCGGACCGTCCCCGACGACGCCGACGATGTCGCCACTGAACGGGACGCCATCCGGCACGCGGTGCGCGCGGCGAAGGTCAAGCTGAGGATGGCGCAGAACTCAAAAAAGCGCGGGATCTGAAGCCCGGCTGAGGCTCATTCACCCGGCGTGATGTCCTTCATGTCGGGCACCTTGAACCCGTCCGGGCTGAGACGCCCGTACACCTCCACACCGCCCGGCAGCGGCGCGAACAGCTCGATCGACGCCTGCGAGACCGCGAACGGGAAGCCGGGGATCTTGTTCTCGTCGGACGGCGTGACGGTCGCGACGACCATGATCGGGCCCGCGTCGTCGGCGACGTGCGCGAGCGGGTCGGGCTTGAGATCGGGGTTCTTCTCCAGCACCGGGTTCATCATCATCGTGTGCAACGGACCGTTGTACCAGCTGATGACCGCTGCCTTGTCCTTGAACCAGGCGAAGATGCACGCCTTGCCCGACTCGGTCTTGGCCAGCTCGGCGCCGAAGCACCCGTCGGCGTCTTTGAGGTTGGCGAGAAACATCCCGCCCAACCGCTCGGGCGAGCCTCCGGGCTGGGCGGCGTTGAGCCCCAGCAACAGAGCGAGCGAGACGAGGCAGGCGGAGCCTGCAGCGACGATCGAGTGACGGGTCATGAGTCCATCCTCCAGACAGGCGTGCAGGTCCCCGCCGCACGCGGTTCGGGGGAAGCCTACGTGCCCGACCGGGCGGGACGCGGCGTCCGGAACCCGATGCCCCGGGCGACGCTCATCGCAGCAGGGCCCGAGAATCTGCCTCCCTGCTGATCGATGGAGCGATTCGGGCGGAAATCCGGGGGTTCGGGCTGGCAGGTCTGCGGTGCTTGGGGCACCTTTGTCTCGTTCGGCGTGTCCGGGCGGGTTCCGGGGGGGATCGGCGCGGACCGGGAGGCAGTCCGTGCTCGCGATCAAGGGGTTCGTGGTGGTGGCCTTGGCGGGGCCGATGGTGGCCGGGGTGACGGGTCTGATGGCCGATCCGACCCCGGAGCCGCTGCCCACGCCGCCCACGGCACGGGGCGCTGTGCCCGAGCCAAGCCGGCTCACCGAGCCCATGCCCGAGGTCGAGGTACCCCCACCCCCCGCATCGCTCGTGGTGATCGAGGAGCCGACGGCACTCGAAGTGCTCCTGCTGCCCGAGCCGGAGGCGGAACTCGAACCGGAGGAGGTGGTCGAGCCCCTGCACCACACGCGGCGGGCGTTCCCGCACCGTGGGATCCCGGAGAACCTGAAGCCGCAGCGGGCTCGGGGCAAGCCGGGCGGCGGAGACCCGCTGCCGGTACCCTCGCCGGGGCCGACGGTTCTGCTCGGGTGCGGGGCGTTCGCGCTGGCATACCGACGCCGCTGATCAGACCGTCAGGAGTTGTGCGCTCACGCCGAGCTGTTTGAGTTCGGCGGCGATCTCGTCGCGGTAGAGCGGGTTCATGACGATGACCGTGTCGGGGGTCCGTTCGCGCAGCGACTCGGGTGCGACAATCCCGACGCCGACGCCGGCGACGTGCATGCCCTGCTTGCGCGGGTTGCGGTCCACCACGGCGGAAACGACGGGCGTTGACCCGTCGCGTGCGCACACGATGTTGAGGAAGGTGACGCCCTTGGAGCCCGCGCCCCACAGCGCGGCCGAGCGCCCCTCTCGCTCCATCTCCGCCAGAAGCCCGCGCCACTCTGCGAGCTTCCGATCGTACCGGGCGGTAAAGTCACGCGCGAGTGACGCGATGCGCGCGATTTCGCCGGAAGGAAGTGCGCGGTCGCTGGGTTCGGTCGCGCGCGCGTGGACGCCGAGGAACTGCCCGCCGTACGACGACTCGACGCTCGCGACCTCGAACCCGCACGAGCTGAACAGGCTTTCGAGGGACGGTGCGGTGTAGTACGAGCAATGCTCGTAGATCAGGTCCCAGATGCCGAGGCGTTCGATGGTCCAGAGCCCGTCGGGGACCTCAACGTAGACGCCGGCGCCCGGGCGCAAAGTCCGCCGAACCGACCCGAGGAACGGTCGTGGGTCGGCGATGTGCTCGAGCACGTGTCGTGAGAGCACGAGGTCGGCCGGGAACTCGGCGGCGAGGCGCTCGTCGTAGTGCTCGGCGACGATACGGACACGGTCGTCCGCACCGTCGTGGCGTTCGGCCGCGTACGCCGGGTCGATGCCCAGCCCGCGGGCGCCCGCCAATTCGCAGACGCGTCGGAGGAACGAGCCGTCGCCGCACCCGATCTCGACGATGTTGCCGCCGGCGACCTCGTGCCGCTCGGCCAGGTCGCGGGCGAGCGCCTCGGCGTAATCGCGGAACAGAGGGCTGAAGTGCAGCGCGTTCTCGTACCGCCCGGTGTACTCGAGACGTGACTCGTCGAACGCGCCGTTGAAGAACATCGCGCACGATGGGCAGCACCGCAGGTCGATCCGCCCGCGTGGGACACCCAGCGCCCGCTCGCGCGTCTCGCACAGTACGTTGCAGAAGACAGGAACGGACGGGATCTCGACGACGGGGAACGCGCCGGATGCCCCACAGGCCGGGCAGACCGGGTTGGTGCCCGTTTCGCTCACGGCTCGGTCACCGAGACGACCTCGGTGTTGAGCCCGAGCTCGCGCAGGGTCCCCCCGATCTCGTCGCAGTAGATCGGGTTCATCACGACCGCGTGCGTCGGCTTGTAGTCGCGCAGGAACTTCGGGCCGACCACCTCGTGCCCCGTGCCCGGCATGAACCGCCCCTGCTTGTGCGGGTTGATGTCCACGGCGTACTCGACGCCGATGTCGGCTGGCAGCGAGGTTAGGAACGCAACCCCCTTCGACCCTCCGCCCCAGACGACCGCACGCCCGCCACCCTCCTTGATCGCGCGCAGACGGCGCGCCCACCCGTCGATCATCGTCCCGCAACGGGTGGCGAAGGCGTCCACAAGGCACGTGGTCTCCACAAGGTCGTCCTCGCCCGGCACCGGCTCGCGATCGCCCGTGTGCTCGTCGAGCGTGCCGCCGATGACGAGGTACTGGTCGTCGTACTCGGTGCCGAGCTCGCTCACGCCGAACCCGACGCGCCGGTAGAGGCGTGCGAGCGAACCGAGCGTGAAGTACGAGCAGTGCTCGTAGTAGATGTCCCAGAACGCGCCCTCGCCGAGCACGCGTTCGACGCCGGGCACCTCGACCCAGAAGGGCACGTCGTCGCGCCCGTCGAGCGAGCGTCGGATGATCTCGACGTGGTCGAACACGTCGGCGATGTGCTCGAGGGTGTGCCGATGACAGACGAAGTCGGCCTTGTGGTGCGTGTCCTCGGGCGCATACAGCTTCTGGATGAAGTCGATGCGTTGGTCGGCGTCGGGGGGCAGGCGCCCGGGGACGTAGGCAGGGTCGATCCCGATGCCGCGGTTGGGACCGAGCGTGGCGAGCAGGTAGAGAAACTCGCCCTTGCCGCACCCGATCTCGAGGACGCGTTTGTCGTGCAGGTCGTAGTCGTCGATGAGGCGCTGGGCGAGCCGCTTGGCGAAACCGCCGAACGTCGGGCTGAACCCCTGGGTCTCCTCGTACCGCGTCGAGTACTCGTGGACCGAGGGGTCGAAGATGTGGTTGAAGACGAACCCGCACGAGGGGCAGAACGCGAGGTCGAGGTCGCGGCGCGGGTAGTCGAGGGCCACCTCGCGCGTCGGCATGAGCAGGACCGAGTGGACGGGGATGCCGCGGACCTGGTAGAAGGTCCGGACGGCGTGCAACCCGCACGCCGGGCAGGCGGTGTCGGGCAGCTCGCGCCGCTCGAACGACACGCGTGCGGAGGCGGGCTCGTGCATCAGAGGACCGTGGGCGTGGGGATGGGAACGATGAAGCGTCCGCCGGCGTCGGTGTAGGCGGTCTGCTGCGTGACGATCTCGTCCCTGAAATTCCAGGGAAGGATGATCGCGTAGTCTGGGCGCCGGGCGGCGAGCTCGTCGGGCGCGAGGATCGGCACGTCCACGCCGGGCATGTACCTGCCCTGCTTGTGCACGTTGCGGTCCACGACGAAGTCGATCAGGCCGGCCCCGAGCCCGGCGGCGTTGAGCATGATCGCGCCCTTGGCCGCGGCGCCGTAGGCCGCCACCGTCCTGCCGTCGTTGCGCAGCGACTCGACCAGCTCGCGCAGCCCGGTGACCACAGCGCGGACGCGCTCGGCGAAGCTCTGGTAGTACGCGATCTCGTCCATGCCGAGCCGGCGCTCCTCGTCGAGCATCGTCTTGACCGCGTCGCCGACGTTCTCGACCGGCTCGACGTAGAGGCGGAGCGACCCTCCGTGGATCGGCAGGCGCCGCACGTCGTTGAGAAACAGCCCGTTGCGTCGGAACAGGTAGTCGAGCGCGTGCACCGAGAAGTAGCACAGGTGCTCGTGGTAGATGGTGTCGAACTCGTTGTGATCGATCAGGTCGCGCAGGTACGGGCACTCGATGACCGCGACGCCGGTGTCCTTGAGCAGCGTGCGGATGCCGCGGACGAACCCGTTGGTGTCGGCCACGTGCGCGAGGACGTTGTTGCCGATGATCACGTCAGCCCGGGTTCCGTTGGCGGCGAGCCGCTCGGCCAGGTCGGCGGTGAAGAACGCGTGCATCGTCTCGACACCGATCTTGCGTGCCGCCTCGACCGGCCCCTTGGCCGGGTCGATGCCGAGCACCGGCACGCCGTGGGCGACGAAGTTCTTGAGCAGGTACCCGTCGTTGCTCGCCAGCTCGACCGCGAGCGAGTCGGATCCGAGCCCGCGCATCGTGATCAACTCTTCCGCGTTGGCCTTCGAGTGCTTGAGCAGGTAGTCGCTGAAACTCGAGTAGTACGGGTAGTCGTCGTCGAACAGCACGTCCGGCGGCACCGTCTCGAGGATCTGCACCAGCTTCGAGACCGGGCTGAACGCCACCTCGAGCGGGTAACGCGGCTCGTCCTCCGCCAGCATCGCCGGGGTGCGAAGCCGGTCGCTCAGCGGCATCATGCCGAGGTCAAGCACCGGCTCGAGCGGCCCTTCGCCGCACACCCGGCACCGTGCCTCGGCGCAACGCTTCGCGAACGCGTCCTGGTCGGTCCCTGCGAGCCCGAGCATCTCATGCCACCTTTGCGCTGTGACGGAGCGACTCGTCGAGGACCCCGTCGCCCAGGAGCTTGCGGATGTGCCCGATGCGCTGGTAGCGCGGGCCCTCGAACTCGTCGAGGGTCAGCCCGACCGCTTGGTACGCCTCGTAGAGCTGCTGCGCGCCCTTGCGGGCTGTCCACTGCGGCTGGAACGCCGGGATCGTCGTCGGCAGCTTGTCGCAGTTGACGCGGTAGCAGCGGGTGTCGGGCCCGGCACCCTCGGCGTAGGTCACCTCGGTGTTGGGCACCGTCTCGGCGACGATGTCGGCCAGTTCGCGCATCTGGAAGTTCTCTTCGGTGCGTCCGACATTGAACGCCTGCCCGAAGACCCTGTCGCGCGGCGCTTCCATCACCGAGACGAACGCACGGGAGATGTCCTCGATGTGCACGATCGGGCGCCACGGCGTGCCGTCGCTCTTGAGCAGCACCTTGCCGGTCGTGAACGCCCACGCCACCAGGTTATTGAGCACCAGGTCGAAGCGCAGACGCGGGGACACGCCGTACGCCGTCGAGCTGCGCAGCAGCACCGGGCAGAAGTGCTCGTCGCCCATCGGGGCGAGGTCCTGCTCGGTGAGCACCTTGGACTTGCCGTAGGGGGTGACGGGGTTGAACGCGGCCGATTCATCGAGGATCGTCTCCCCCGCCGCCCCGTAGTTGCTGCACGAGGAGCTGAAGACGAACCGTGCAACGCCGGCCTTCTTGGCAAGCGTCGCCAGGTGGATCGACGCGCGGTGGTTGATGTCGAACGTCAAGTCGGGGTTGAGGTTGCCCAGCGGGTCGTTGGAAAGCCCCGCGAGGTGCAGCACCGCGTCGAAGCCCTCGAAGTCGCCCGGCTCGGCGTCGCGGATGTCACTGTTGATGACCGGCACGTCGGCGATGCGTGATTGGTCACCAAACGTGCAACGCCGGTACAGGTCGCTGTCGAACCCGGTGACGTCGTGCCCGCGTTCGAGCAGCATCGGCGTGAGCACCGTCCCGATGTATCCAAGATTCCCTGTGACGAGGACCTTCATCCGTGACTCCTCATTCCCAGATTCTCCACGGTGCTTTGCCGGACTCCCACAGGTCCTGGAGCAGCTTCTTGTCGCGGAGCGTGTCCATGCACTGCCAGAAGCCCTCGTGCTTGTAGGCCATCAGCTGTCCGTCGCGCGCGAGCCCCTCCATAGGCTCGTGCTCCCACTGGGTCGCGTCACCCTCGATGTAGTCGAACACCCCGGGCTCGAGGACGAAGAACGCCCCGTTGATCCAGCCCTCGGCGGTCTGCGGCTTCTCCTCGAACGCGACGACGCGGTCGCCCTCGAAGCGCATGTGCCCGAAGCGTGCGGTCGGACGGACGGCCGTCACCGTCGCCAGCTTGCCGTGCGCGCGGTGGAAGGCGAGTAGCCTGTCGAGGTCCACGTTGGAGACGCCGTCACCCCAGGTGAGCATGAACGTCTCGTCGTTGAGCGCCGGGGCGAGGCGTTTGATGCGCCCGCCGGTGAGTGTGTCCTTCCCGGTTTCGACGAGGTCAATCGACCAGTCGGGGCGGTCGTCACGGTCGCGCTCGATCGCGGCCGTGCGGAGGTTGACCCTCAGCGAGCCGACCAGCGAGGCGTAGTCCACGAAGTACTTCTTGATGTACTCGCCTTTGTACCCCAGCGCCACCGCGAACTCGGTGTGCCCGTAATGGGCGTAGTGCCGCATGATGTGCCAGAGGATCGGGCGACCCCCGATCTCGACCATGGGCTTGGGCTTGATCTCGGTTTCCTCGGCCAGGCGGGTGCCGACACCACCGGCCAGGATCGCGACCTTCATGAAACATCCCCTCGTCCGCGTCAGCGCGGCCGATTTCTCTATCGACGGCACAGCATAGCGCGTCGATCCGTCCTCCCGGCATCGCCCCTCCATCGGGTGGACTGGCGCGACCGTGGGGCTATCGGACCGGCGTCAGTGGTTCCGCCCGCTCGCCCCGGCCGGCACCGTCCCCTCGGGACGCGCCCGTTCCGAGCCCTGCCCGGAGCCCTCCGCGGCGTTGCGTTCGGCCTGCTCGCGGGTGCCGCCCTCGGCCCGCATCCGACGCCTCGTGGCGCTGCGCACGAACGTCGCGTAGCACCTCGCCCGCTCGCCCACCGACAGCGGCGCCCGCCAGATCGACCGCAGGCACTCCAGCCCGTACCGCATCCTGGGGTGCAGCGGCAGCCGGAACCTGCTGTTCGGGTCGAACCACTCGCGCAGATCGCGCGGAGAGGTGTTCTTCAGACGCGACGACTCGGGGTGTACACGGCGCAGCTGGAGGAAGTCCTGCGCCATGACGAACTTGCCGCGCAGCGCCAGCTCGACGAGCAGGACCACGTCGGCCGAGACGAAGCTGTCGATCATCCGTGTCCCGCGCAGCGCCTCGGTCCGGATCAGCCCGAACACGTAGGTGCACAGGCGGAGCTCCTCGACGAGCTGGCGGAGCCGGTCGTGCGGGCGGTCGGCCGCGATGTCGCGCGTCTCCTGCCCGTAGTGCGCGTAGTGCTCGCCGTGGTCGTTGATGAGCACCGATCGGCACTGGCAGAGGACCGTGGTCTCCGGCGCCTCGTCGAGCACGCCGACGCACCGCTCGAGGTACTCGGGCAGGCAGGCGTCGTCGTGGGCGTGCCACTTGAAATAGCGCCCGCGGGCCTGGTGGACGACGTAGTTGAAGTTGTACGACGCGCCGCGGTTCGACTCGTGCCGGAAATAGCGGATCCTCGGGTCGTCGCCCGCGTACCCGCGGCAGATCTCCTCGGTCGAGTCGGTCGAGGCGTTGTCGGCGATGATCAACTCGAAGTCGGTGTAGGTCTGTCCCAGCAGCGACTCGAGCCCCTGCCGCAGGTAGTTCTCGCCGTTGTAGACCGGCAGCCCGATCGAGACGCGCGGGCGACCTTTCTCAACGACAGACCTGCTCACACTCCAACCCTCCGTGATCATCCTCGCCGCCCCAGAACGGGCCGGCGTGTTCTCCATGAACGTAGGTACACGCGATTCCCAACCCGGTCAAGCGCAACGATCGAACCCTTCCTGATTCGGCCCGGTCGTTCCATTCGCACCGGCATTCCCGTCACCGCATCCACAAACCCCCCAGTTTCACCCGGCCGCGTCGTCCTCCAGACATTCGGATCGGACCTCCAGGTACACGTCTCGCAGCCGGTCGGTGCTGGCCTCGATGATCCGGTCCAGCCGTGAGACGGCACGCCGGGCGCCGATCACGCGGTCGTGCCCGAACCCCGTGCGCCCACCCGTGAAATACTGGAGGAGCTTGTAACGCCCGTAGCGCTTGATCCGGCGCCGCGCCACCGACCCGGGCTCGGCGTGCTTGCACACGATGTACGCGCGGTTCAGCACCTGCACCGCCCCCATCGCCCGCCCGGCGCCGCGGTGCCCGGGCATGCGGTAATGGTAGATCCTCGCGTTGCGCGCCCCCACAACCAGGTGATCCCGCATCACCGAGAACGACGCGTCGGTGTCCTCGAACAGCGAGTAGCGCCCCAGCGCCTCGTCGAACCCGTACCCGCGGATCGCGTCGAGACGGAAGGTCATCCGCGCCCCGGTCATCCACTCCACGCGGACGCAGTTCTCCTCTTCCAGCCATTCCGGCGCGGGCAGCTTGTTCCACCGCTCGCGCCCGTGGAGGATGAACGGGTCGGGGAACAGTGTGCTCTCGATCGCCGCCCGACGGGTCGCGACCCGCTCGCGGAGGCGGTCGAGCACGCTCATCCGGTAGGCATCCTCGGCGTTGTCGAGCACGCCGGGCGGTGGTTCCGAGGCCGCCGCACCGCACACCGCGCCGATCAGGCCGGCTGTGTCGCGTTCGTAGACGCGCATGATCGCCTCGCCCACGCCGTCGAACCACAGCGCGTCGTCGTCGGAGTGAAAGACGATCGGCGCCCGAGCGAGCGACATGCCGTGGTTGCGCTGGGCGGAGATGCCCGGGTCGTGAGCGACGAACTCGACGGGGACACCCGAGCCGTCGGCGCCCCGCTCCACGCTCTCTCGGCTCGGGGCGGGGTCGTCCGAGGAATCCACGACGATCAGGCGGCTGGGAGGGCGGCTCTGCCGCACCATCAGCGGGACCGACAGAGCAAGGGCGGCCGCCCTGTTGCGCGTCGCGATGACGATGTCGTAGTCCAACCGCGTCGCCCCCGGGCGTATCCGGACCGCACCCCGAGCCGTACGATCGATCGTTGATATTACTCGCCCCGCGACGCCGCGAGCGGGTTATCCCCCACCGAGCCACGCCAGCGCCTCTCGCGCGACCTCCTTCCAGGCGGACGCCGGCGGGTGTTCGGCCCGCACGCCGGCCATTCCGGCCAGACGTTCGATCTCGCCCCAGTGTCGCGCATGGTCGGCCTGCTCGTTCGGGGGCAGCGGCGCACCGACCGACTCACGCACCGCCGTCGAGACGCCCGCGAACCGCACCACCGTCAGCACCGACGCCGGGTCGGGTCGGGCGCCGCCCGCCGCCAGGTCGAGCCACAGCGTGACACATGCCTCGAGCGCCTCGACGCACCCCAACTGGTCGTCGTTATTCAGCCGCAGCGTCAGGCATTCGTACCAGTGCTTCTTCGCCCCGGGGGTGTCGCCCCGCGCCCGTGCCAGTTCGCCCAGGATCAGCAGGGCGCTCGGGCGGACGAGGAAGTCGCCGATCTCCTTGCTCACCTCCAGCGCCCGGCGGGCGAAGTCGGCCGAGGCGTCGCGGTCCCCGAGACGCATCTCGATCTCCGAGAGGTTGTTCAGGTTCGACGCCTCCACCGCCCGGTTGCCGATCTCGCGGTTGATCCGGATCGCCTGCTCGTACAGGTCCTTCGCCCGCTCGAACTCTCCCTGACGGGCGGCGAACTGCCCGAGGTTGCCCAGGTTGATCCCCTGGAGACGCTTGTCGTTGATCTCACGGCTGATCTCGAGCGCTCGGGTCGCGAGCTTGGTCGCCTCGTCGTAGTCGCCCTGCTCGACGACGACGAGCGAGAGGTTCGTGGTCGCCGTCGCCACTCCCCGCTTGTCCCCCATCTCCTCGCGGATCGCGAGCGATGATTCGAGGTAGCGTCGCGAGGCATCGAAGTCGCCCGCCCGGCGCGCCATGCTCCCCGCGGCGTTGAGAGCGGCCGCCCGCGCCGCCCGGTCCTCGCCCTCGGGGGCGTCGAGGATCTTCCCGATCACCGTCAGCCCGAACGCCGAACGCCCGCGCAGCATCCAGTACCGCCCGAGCGGCGCGGCCATGCCGATCGTTCGGGTCGCGCGTTCGCCCGCCTGCTCCGGATCGGCGCAGTCGTGGGCCCACGCCAACGCCGCCAGCACCGTCTCCTGGTCCTGCTCGATCCGGTCGAGCCATTCGCCCTGGTCCGGCCCGAGCAGCCCGGGCTGGGCATGCCTGAGCAGCTCCGACAGGAACACCAGACGCCGCGCAAGGACGCGCTCGGAGGCGGTGTCGCGCGCCAGCTCGTCGCCCGCGAACCGTCGCACCGTGTTCAGCAGCCCGTACCGCCCGTCGCCCCCGGCCTCGGCGTAGGTCACAAGCGACTTGTCGATCAGCGAGGTCAGAAGGTCAAGGATCTGCCACCCCTCCAGCACCGCCTCGGGCGCGGCAGCGACGGAGACCAGCGCGTCGGCCTCGGCGTCGAGCGCGCTGTCGTCCGGGCAGACCTGCTCGGCCGCCTCCAGCGAGCACCCGCCCGGGAAGACGCTCAGCCGCTGGAGGAGCCTGCGCTCGGGCTCTTCGAGCAGCTCGTAGCTCCACTCGATGGTGGCGCGCAGTGTCCGCTGGCGCGGCAGGGCGGCGCGGCTCCCGCCGGTGAGGATCCCGAACAGATCGCTCAGCCGTTCGGCGATCTTGGCGGGCGCGATCGCCTTGACCCGGGCCGCGGCGAGCTCGATCGCCAGCGGGATCCCGTCGAGCTGGGCGCAGATGAACGCAACCGCCGGGGCGTTCCAGTCGTCGAGGTGGAACGCCGGGTTCACCGCCCGCGCCCGCGCCATGAACAGCGCGACCGACTCGGAATCCTCGATATCGACCGCGGTGACGTGCTCGCCCATCGGCGGCGCCGACAGCGACGGCACGCGGTAGGTCGTCTCGCCGATCAGCCCCAGCGCCTCGCGGCTCGTCGCCACCACCAGCACGTTCGGGCAGCTCGTCAGCACGGTGTTGATGACCGAGGCGGCCTCGTCGATCACGTGCTCGCAGTTGTCCATGATCAGCAGGACCGACTGTTCGCCGAGGTGCGCGACGATCGCCTCGACCTCGCTCTTGCCCCGCGTCTCGGCCGCCCCGATCGCGCTCATGATCGAGTGGGCGACGCGCGACGGGTCGGTCAGCGACGCCAAGTCCACGAACCACACCCCGTCGCCGAAGCTCTCGAGCACCTCGGCGGCCAGCCTCACGGCAAGGCGGGTCTTCCCGCACCCGCCCGAGCCGGTGAGCGTCAGCAGGCGGGTCTCGGAGACCATCCGCGACAGCTCTTTGAGCGCCGCGCCGCGACCGACGAACGTGCTCATCTGCGTCGGCAGGTTGTTGCGGACCTTCGAGTGCTCGATCTTCCGCGTGATCGTCGTCGAGCCGCTGGTGATGACCTCGTCGAGCCGCTCACCCGCGTCCTTCAGGCTCGAAAGCCGATGGTTCAGACGCTTCTCCAGGCAGTGCCCGAGCAGCGTGACCACGTCGTGCGGGGTGTCGGCGGGCAGCGCCGCCCAGTCCGGTTCGGCGTGCTGCACCGCGTCGAGCAGGTCGCCCACGCGGTCGCCCGCGAACGCCTTCTTGCCCGTCAGGCACTCGTAGAGCACGCACCCGAAGGCGAACACGTCGGTGCGCTCATCCTGCTCCTCGCCCCGGGCCTGCTCCGGGCTCATGTACCCCGGCGTGCCCTGGATGACGCCGAGCCGCGAGTGCTGGATGTCGGCGGTGACGTCGAGGTCGGGGTCGGTGGCGCCCCCACCGGCGGGCTCGGACGCGCCGCCGCCCACCGACGCGAGCCCGAAGTCGAGCACCTTGACCCACCCGCGCCGTGTGAGCATGACGTTCGAAGGCTTGACGTCGCGGTGGACGATGCCGCTCTCGTGGGCCGCGTGCAGCGCCTCGGCGATCTGTCTGCACATGCGCAGCGCGTCGTCGAGGGCGGGCTTGCCGCCGGCGATCCGCTCGGTCAGCGTGTCGCCCTCGATGAACTCGAGCACGACGAACATCGTGCCGTCGTCGGTCTTCTCGAGGCTGTGGATCACCCCGATGTTCGGGTGGTTCATCGACGCGAGCACCTTGGCCTCGCGTTCGAAGCGGGCGAGCTGGTCGGGGTCCTGCGCGATGTGCCCCGGGAGCACCTTCAGCGCCACCTTGCGGTCGAGGGTCGGATCGATCGCCAGGTAGACGACCCCCATTCCCCCGCGACCGAGTTCGCGTTCGATCGTGTAGCGCCCGATCGAGTCGGCGTGACTCATGCCGGCAAGTCTAGTGCCGCCCACATGGACAAACGCCACGCCCCCGGGGGCGTGGCGTCACACGAGCGGATTCTGACGCGTCTCAGCGGCGCCGGCGGGCGGCGACCACGCCGAGACCCGCGAGCCCCATCGCCGCACCCGTGGGCAGCGGGATCGGAGGCGGGTCGGCCCGGAAACCGGGCTCGCTGAAGTCGCTGCCGAACTGCCACGCCACGTCCGTAAACACCGGCATCCCGCACTGGTAGAAGAAGTCGGGCGTCAGGAAGATCTGGAACCGGATGAACGAGCGCCAGACAGGGAACTGGTTGGTGCCGCTGGGCTCATCGCCGGTGGGGCTGAGCACCCCGCCGTCCACGCCGTTCGGGTTCGGCGGGTCCACGCTCGGATCGCCGATGACGTCGCCGGGCCCGAAGACACCGAGCCCTGTGGCCGACAGCGCGTACGCCGAACCGGTGAAGGTCTCGGGGATGATGTCGTCTCCCTCGCGCTGCCCGATGTCTCCCCGCCACGTCCAGTAGTCGAGCGGGTTGGCTTCGGCCGGGTCGCCGATCTGATCGCCGGCGTACACCTCGAACCCATTCAGCCCCCGGCTGGTGTCGATGTACTGCCCGAGGTCGGGGCACCCCTCGATGTTGAAGAACACGCCCGTCAGAATGCGCGCGCCCACCGAGTCGAACTCCGGCGCCATCGTGTTCTCGACGCGCACAAAGATGCCGGCCGGAACAACGTCGCGGTTGCGCGCATCGTCCAGCGTGCCGAACGTCGCGGACGCCGCGTGACCGCTCTCGATCGAACCCATGAACACCGTGTCCGCCGACGCCGCCGCTCCGAGCGCGACGACCACCGCGGCACCGATTGCCTGTGCGTAACTCACCGTTCTGCCCTCTTTCTCCACGTTGCCCGTCAAGAGACAACGAGCACGGTCTGCATCCCTGCACGGATCAACGAAGATCCTTCGCCGGGGATCATACCAGTTTGTCCGCCCTGCCCCAAGCCCGAAACCGGGATAATCACCCCAGGGCGCTCACGACACCGACCTCAGAATCCGGATGTGTCCATGGCGATTCTGTCTCAAACGCTCGTCGCCATGTCTGACTCCACCCAACGGACCCGCGGCGGGTCCGGGAACCGCACCGCCGCCGTGTCACTGCTTCACACGGAACGCGACGACACGGTCGCCGAGGAACGTCGGCACGATCAGGAGGTGCTTGTCCGCGATGAACTCGAAATCGGCGCAGTTCAGCCCCGCGGGCATCGTTCCGATCTGCTCGACCTCACCCCGCGCCGGAATCCTGTACAGGTTGCCGCGCCACTGCGAGACGAGCAGCCCACCCTCGCCGTCCGGGCGGATGCCGTCGTTCACGCCCGCGCCGAGGCAGGCGATCGTCTCGACGGCATGCCCAGCGAGATCCACGCGACGCCACGTCCCGTCGCCGGAGTTGCCGACCACCAGCGTGCCGCCGTCGGCGAGCAGCCCGTTGGTCCAGTGCAGCTTCGGGCCGCGCATCCACACGCGGACCTCGCCGCCCTCGAGCTTCATGATGTCGGCGGCCTCGGGGTCGCGCGCGGTGTTGGTCATGTACACCTCTCCGGCGTCCGTGACGACCACGTCGTTGATGAACTCGGCCTCGGGGATCGGGTACCGCCGCACGACCTCGCCGGAGCCGACGTCGATCTCCGCCAGCGTGCCGCTGCACTCGGCGACGAACAGGCGGTCGCCGCGCAGCCCCATCCCGCACGGCCCGTCGAGCCCCTCGACCCACCGCAACTCCCTGATCGTGCCGTCGAGCCCGAGTTTGGAGATGAACCCCTGCCCCGGCTCGACCGCCCCGACGCGGTTGAAGCTGGTGACGTACAGCACGTCGCGCTCGCGGTCGTACAGGACCGACTCCGGCACGCCGAACTCCGCCTCGGTCTGCCACAGCGGCTCGAGCACGCCGTCACGTACGATCGGCGCGCCCAGCGCCGTGTCCGAGCGGCACATGAACCCCCAGCCCCCGAACGAGTCGCTGACCTTCAGGAACACCTCGTTGAGCCCCCGTTCGAGTGTCAGGTGCAGCGTCTCGAACGGGCCCACGTCGCCGACGTACGAGGGGTCGCGGCTGCGGTACCCGCTGACCCCCGAGTAGACAGGGCGCCCGTTGAGGAACACGGTGACGTCGTCGCTGTACCCGATCGAGAGCTTGACCCGCCGACGCTCGTCGCTCCGAACGGTCGTGCGGGCGAAGGCGGTGGATCGCCCGCTCTCGTCAGGCCCCATGGAGCGCGCGATATCGACCAGCCCCGACGGCTCGGCGGTCACACGCTGCCACGGCGCCCCGAAGATCGTGAAGAAGTGCGGGTAGGTGTCGGGGTCCACACGCTCTGCGGGGAAGGGTCCGGCCAGCTCCCAGTCGGTGATCACGCCCGGCTCGGGCTCCGGCGCCTCCGGGGCGGGGAGTTCGACCCCGGCGTCGCGCGCGACGCGGAAGTTCGAGAAGTAGCCCGAGCCGTCACCCGGCCCGAGCAGCGCGATCACACCGGTCTCCGCCCCGTGGCGCAGCCGGTCGATATCGAGCACCGGCTCGCCGTCCCAGACCACCCGCGCCCGCTCGCCGCTGATCTCGATCCGCAGCGTCGCCCACCGCCCGGGCTCGATCACGGCGCCGCCCGTGGCCCCCGCCCCGTGGTAGAGCTGCCACCCGGTGATGCCGTGGAACACCGGCGCGTACTGCACGGCGTCCGGGTAGAGCCCGGCGCGGTGGGGACGCAGGTAGACCCGCTCGCCGTCGCCGTTCTCGCCCACGTGGAACATCACACCCGGGTACGACCGGCGCCCGTCGCACGCGATGTCAACCTCGATCACGCCGTCGCCGAGTTCGACGTCACCGAGAACCGCCTGCCCACGCAGCGCCTCCCGCCCGAGGTGATCCTCCACGATCGCCCGGGAGACGTCCCAGCGGTCGTCGCCGAACGGGATCGCCTCCACAGCCGCCGTGTGCTGAGAGAGGTCCCGATCCCCCGGGGGTGCTGCAGGCTGGGCTGGGTCACCCCAAGCCACCACAGACGCCAAGAGAACCACCACAGCCGCGAGCACCGGTCGCCGTCCGCCCATGGCGTACTCCCTCGGGATCGGCCCGCGACCGCCGCCCGCGGTGTTGTACCACCCCCGGGGCACCGGCGTTGACCGGAATCCGCCGGAGATTGTGAAAGGAGGGGGTTGACACGCCGATAAAGTTAGTATACGCTAAGTTCTACGGGCCCGGGCCCGGGAAAGGAGCAGGTCATGGCGAGCAGAACTCTCAAGGCGTGTGCGCTGACGGTCGGGGCGGGGGCGGTGCTGTTCGGCGTGCTCGCGGCTGCGGGGCCGGACGCCCAGCCGCGCGTGCGGATCGGCGTCTACGACAACCGGGCGATCGCCCTCGCGTACGCGGGGTCCGGGTTCAATCCGGTCGCCGAGCGGATGGGCGAGTACAAGAAGGCCAAGGCCGACGGCGACGAGGCGAAGGCGAAAGAGCTCGAGGCCTGGGGCGTGAGCCTCCAGCGCAAGCTCCACTTCCAGGGGTTCGGGCGCTACCCGGTGGACGACCTGCTGGAACCGGTCGCCGACCAACTCGCCGACGTCGCCGAGGCAGAGCACCTCGACGCCATCGTCTGGTTCACCGACTTCGAGCGCGACGACGTCGAGGTCGTGGATATCACCCCGGAGCTCGTGGCACTGTACAACCCGAACGAGAAGACGCTGAAGTGGATCGAGCAGATGCACCAGACCGAGCCGATCGGGCTCGACGAACTGGTGAAGATGCGCCCCGAGGATTGAGCCGCACCGCTACAGGTTGTGCCGCACCTTCGGGCGGATCAGCTCGATCTGGACGTTGACAAACTCGAAGTCGTCGTGGTCGGTCCCACGGTTGATCACCGAGCGGACCTCCAGCGAGTTCGTGCCCTCGCGCAGCCACGAGGCGGGGACCCGCGCCCTGAACTCGCCGAAGCTGCCGTCGGAGGGCGCGCCCGTCAGACGCCGATCGACCAGCCGCCCGTTGACGCGGATCTGGTTCTCGATCTGGGCGCCCTTGACCATCATGGTGACCTCGCCCGTGCGTACACGCCGCAACTGGTCGGCATCGAGCTCGAACCGACGCTGGTAGCTCAGCCCCTCGCTCGACTTCTGGAACTGGCTGTTGATCCTCCCGTCGAAGCGGTTGTCGCCGAGGTGGTGCACGCGCGGCTCGTCCTCGAGGACCACCACGCTCGTGTCAAGAGGTTCGAGCAGGAAGACGACGCTGGCGTGCTCGCGGAGTTGCTCGGCCGAGATGTTCAGGGCACGCGGGCGGTACTCTCGGGCCGACGCCGTCACCGCTGCATGGTCCGGCACATGCTTCGGGTCGATCCGGAACCGCCCCTGCGCGTCGGTCGCGACCTCGATGCTGTCGGCCCGGTCGGCGTCGAGGCGGACCGACGCCCCCGCAAGCGGCTCACGCGACATCGAATCGAGCACCACACCCTCAAGCCGCAGCCGCGGCGACGCCTCCTCGCGCGGCAGACGCGTCTCGACCCCCGGCAGCACCAACGCCAGTTCCGCCTCGGGCGGCGGCAACGTCAGTTCGACCGCGGCCTCGCGCGACGCGGGCGTCTCGTCCGTACGCGTCTCGACCAGTCTGAGCGCCTCGGGTTCGGTGCGCTGACGCTTCATGTCGGCGCCCGCAGCCTCGACGGGGGCTTCAGGCGTCACGGGCACCTCCATCGAGCGCGGCTCATCGGGCGGGGCCGATGCTTGCTCCTGTCGCTCGCCTTCCGGTACCGACGCTTCCATCGCCGGCATTGGCAGATCGAACGGCGGCGGCGCGACCTTTGGCGTGGCGATCGCGACCGACCCCGTCGCCGACGGACGCGACTCGATGGTCTCGTTGCTCAATACGGGCGCAGGCGCAGCATCCGCGAATTCCGCGCGCTCCGGCTCGACCTCGACGCGCCCGAGCGACGCCGACCCGCCCGCGGTGTACTCCGCGGCGCGTTGCTCGGCGACGCTGCGCGAGGAAGCGGGGACGGGTGCGTGCTCGCGCTCTGTCGGCTCGGCTTCGCGCTCGCGTGACGGCAGCGCAAGCGGCGCATCCCAGTCGCTCGACTTGGGCTCCGCGACCAGGGATGGTGCGGGAGCCGCGGGCGAGCCGCCGGCGTCGCGCGGCTCGCTCGGCATCGCGCCGGCAATCCCGGCTCGCTCGACCAGCGCCAGCGACTCCGGCTCAAACGAATCGGCGGGCGTTTCGCTCGACCCGACGCCGAACGTCGGCTCGGCACGCAACGGCGAACCCGAGGCCGGTACGGGGACCTCGCCACCCGCCGCCTCGCCCGCCGTATCCCTCGGATCGCCCCCGTGCTCGGACGGCACATCGACGTCGAACGCGACAGACGCGGACGGCGACGCGTCGGCGTCGAACTCGACCGATACAAGCGTCGCGTCGGACACGCTCGCCTCGACCGAATCCCCCTCGATCGTCACGACCGAATCGGCAACACGCAACGCATCGGGCGCCGACGCGACCTGAGACGCCGAGCCCCGCCGAACCTCGACCTGCGCTCGCGGCGATTCGCTCGACACACCCGCAACAGACGCCCCGGGCGACTCATCGCCCATGACTCGCTCGGCGTTCTCGCTCGGCGTCGCGGGCGCAACCTCCGCAACCTCGCTCGGCACGTCACGGCGCAACTCCGGCGCGACCACATGCGCGGATGTGGATTCGTCCGCCTCGATCTCCGCGGCGATCGGCCCGGACTCGACCACCTCGGAGCGACCCGGCGCGACATTCACCGCCCCGCTCTCGACCGCTCGGACGCGCACCGCCGCCCGCGCGTCAGGTGCCTCGACGCCGGACGAATGCGGCGACGCCTCGGCGCGTCGCCGTGGCTCGGCCCGATCGTCCGGACCGCGCACATCCGCGCGAGTGTCGGTCGCCACATCCGCTTCGACCGTCGGGTCCACCGACCCGTTCGGTGCCGACTCAGGCGCCTCCCCGCCGGCGCTTGTGCTGTCGTCGTGCATCGTGAGTGCGCCGACCTCAGCCTGCGCGATCGGCGTGCCGCTCCCCTCGTCCACCGGCGGCTCGGCACGGCGCGTCACCGCCCGTGACACCGCCTGCGCGGGCTCGTTTACCTGTTCGGTCGAATCGGTTACCCGAGACTCGTCCGGGCGCGACACGTCAACCTGGGCTTCGACCGCCTCGGCTTCCGCGCGGGCTGCCTCGCTCGCGTGCTCGTTCGACGACTCGCCCGCGCTCGGGGCCGCGGTCGCCAACTCCGCAACATCCATCTCCCCCGGCGCCGACGCCTCGGGCTCGATGTCGGGCTGATCGACCTCGACCGGCTCGGCCCGCGGCGCCTCCTCGGCAGCGACCGGCTCGACCACGACCTCGCCCACACTCCCGCGCACCTGCGCGGTCAACCGACCCGCGCCGGCGTGGGTCACCAGACGCACCTTCGTCTCGCCCGGCTCGTCGAGCAGGTTCCCGATCGTCGTGGTGACGTGCACCGCCGTCAGCACCGCCAGCAGCAGCGCGTGCGCAAGCAACGAAACGAACACGCACTTGGCCATCAGGCTCATCGTCCGCCAGCGCCGTTTCCATCGCACGCTGGTCGAGAGCCGACCGAGGATCGCCAGGATGAGCAGCACGACGACCAGCCCGGTGAGCCACGGCCAGATCGCACGCCAGATCGACGCCCAGTCCACGTTCGACCACGCCACCGAACGGTCGCGGTAGACCTCGCGCGACATCGCCGCGTAGAGGCTGTTCGCCCCGGCGCGGTCCGACCCGAACCAGAGGCGGAACCCGCCGGTGTCGAGCCACGGCGCACGCTCGTCTCCCTCCGTGTTGATCCCAACCATCGGCTCGATCTCACCGAAGCCGTCGTCGAGCAGGCGCACGCGGTACAGGTCCGACCCGCCGAGCCCGCCGGCGCGCTCGCTGGCGAAGTAGAGGAAGTCGCCCGCGGGCGAAACAGCGGGCGCCCCGTCGTCGGCGGCACTCGAGATCGCCGCAAGGCGTTCCGCCTGCGCGTCCTCGCCATTCAGATCGGCGCGGAACAGATCGAACACACGGGTGTCGTCACCACTCGCGCCCTCGCGCGGGCGGTTCGAAGCGAAGTAGACGACCCCGTCGCCCGCAGGCGCCGCTCCGAACTCGTCGTCGAACGAGTTGACGGCAGGGCCTAGATTCTCGGGCGCCCCCCACCCCGACCCGTCGTGCCGAACTCGCCAGAGGTCGTACCCGCCGAGACCCCCGCCCCGGTCGCTGGTGAACAGCAACGACCCGTCGCTCATCGGCGCGGGCGACAGCTCGTCGCCCCGCGTATCGAACGTCGCGCGCTGCGGCTCGCCCCACCCGTCGCCGGTACGCTCGGCGGCGTAGATGTCCGCGTCGCCGCCCGGGCCCTCGCGCACGAAATACAGCGTCGAACCGTCCGGTGTTGTCCGCGGCTCGCGCGCCGATTCGAGCTCAACGATCGGCGGCTCCCACAGCACGCCGCGTGGGCTGGCCGCCTCCGCCGGCTCGGCGATCGACCCCGCGTCGGTGTAGACGTCGGTGGTCGTGGTGAGCGACCGGTAGACCGACCACGCCGCCCCCGCTCCGGCAGCCCCGAGCAACGCGATCGCCAGCGTCGTCCGTGCCGCTCTGCCCATGTCTACCTGACCGGGACGGTGTCGAGGTACGGCTCTTGCACGCCGGCGGCCTTGCAGATGTCGAGCACGCGGGCCATCGTCCCATAGCTCGCGTTCTTATCGCCGCGCACCGTCACCTTCTGCTGGGGGTTGTTCTTCACCGCCTCGGCGACCATCGCGCGCAGGCTCTCAGGCTCGACCGTCTGCCCTGCAACGACGATCGACCCGTCACCCGCGACGTTGACGATCAGCTCCTTGAGCGACATCGAGATCGGGCCGCCCGACTCGGTCTCCGGCAGCGCGATCTGCATCTCTCGCTCCGACTGCTTGAACGTCGTCGCCACGAGGAAGAAGATCAGCAGCAGGAAGACCATGTCGATGATCGGCGTCAGCTCGATCGACGGCGCGGCCGACTCGCCCTGGGCACTCCTGATCAGCATCTCACGCCCCCGACCCGATCGCCCCGGCCCGCTCGATCGATTCGCTCGCCTCCGGGCGGATCTCGATGCTGTACCCTTCCGACGCCGGCGCGTGCACGTACTCGTCGAGGAACTCGACCGCAAGGGAGTTGATCTCGCGCGCCAGCCGCTCGACCTTCGCGTGCAGCCAGTGGTAGAGCACCAGCGTCGGGATCGCGACGAGCAGCCCCGCCGCCGTCGTGATCATCGCCTCGTAGATGCCCTCGGCGAGCAGCTCGGTCTTGCCCAGCGCCTCGCCCGAGACCGAGACCGTCTGGAACGCGCGGATCATCCCGAAGATCGTGCCGACCAGCCCGAGCAGCGGTGCGATCGCCGTGATCACGCTCAGCACGCGGAGCCGGCGCCGCAGCAGGAATACCTGTTGCTCGCCCTCGGCGGCCATGTGCTTCTCGATCCGCTCCGGCGACTGTTCCATCCGGGACAGCGCCGCCTCGAAGACGCGCGCAACGGGTGAGCCGTCCTCGCGGCAGTACACCAGCGCCTGCTTCCGGTGCCCCTTGCCCAGATGTTTGGCCAGCGCGTCGGCGAAGCCCTTCGGCACCACGCCGCGCCGGCGCAGCACGATCATCCGCTCGGCGACCACCGCCAGCACCACCAGCGAGCACACCCCGATCGGGATCATCATCACCCCGCCCTTGATGACGAAGTCCCACACCGTGTTCACCACCGTCGTGTCCGCCTGTGCCAGCACCATCACGGCCCCTCCCTCCTCCCCCCGCCCCCGGTGGGGGGAGGTGCCGAGTCTTCGAGGCGGAGGGGGGTCACGCGCGACGTGCGCCGCCCGGGCAGCGTGCCCTCGTCCAGCGCCTCGAGGCGCGAGCCCGCGAGCTCGGCCCACTCCGTGTCGCCGTACCGCTCGACCACGCGCTCGTACTGCTCACGCGCGGGCTGACGCTGGTTCATCGCCTCGAAGCAGCGCCCCGCCTCGTACAACGCCGCCGCGCTCCACTCGGGGTACCCGTACAGGATGTCTACCTTGACCAGCTCGCGGGCCGCCTCCTCGTGCTTGCCCTCGGCGAAGAGGCACTCGCCGATCTGGAACTGGGCGCGGGCGGCGGTCGGGCCTTTGTGCCGCGCGGTCACCTCGCGGTACTCGGCGATCGCCTCGTCGCGGCGCTCCTGGTGCTCCAACGCCCACGCGATACCGAACGCCGACTGGAACCACAGCTCGCCGTCGCCGAATCGCTCGGCGTGCTTGCGGTACGCCGCCTCGCTCTCCGCCCAGCGCTGCAGCGTCGCCAGCGACTGCCCGAGCCCGAGCAGCGCCGGCTCGGCCAGCGTGTCGTCGGCGCTCTCGCCGACGCGCGCGAACCGCTCGACCGCCTCCTCCTGACGCCCCAGCTTGCTCATCGCGTCCGCGCAGAGCAGGTCGCCCGAATCGGCCAGCTCACTCTTCGGCCAACGCTGCCGGAAGTCGGCGAGCACGTCGGCCGCGGTCTTGTAGTCCTCCAGTCGCTGGGCGCACACGCCGCGCCTGTACGTCCGTTGCTCGGCGACCTTGTCCCCGGCATCGACGCGCTGGGCGACGCTCTCGAGTTCATCGAGCAGATCCGTTGCCGCGTCGTACCGCTCGGCGTCCATCTCCAGACCCGCGACCTCGAGCATCGCGTGGGCGAGGATCGGTGTCTCGTGCCCCTCGTCGATCAACGCCCGGTACGCCTTCAGCGCATCGTCGCTGCGTCCCAGCGACCGCAGCGACCACGCCCGCTCGTACGCCAACGCCTGCATCATGTCGGCGTCGAGCGCGGAACGGTCAATGGCGTCGATCGCCGCAACCGCCTCCTCGGCACGCCCCGCTCGCGAGAGCGCCACCGCCCGTGACGCCGATGCCTCGCGCAGCAGGTCGGCGTCCTTCGTCGAGTTGATCAACTCGCCGAGCACGCCGGCCGCCTCATCGTACTTGCCCGCGCCCAGCAGCGCACGCCCCTGGTCGAGCGTCGCGTCGCCGACGATGTCGGCAGCACCCGCCCGCCGCGCCTTGGCGAACCACTCTGCCGCCCCCGCGTCGTCGCCCGCCGCTCGCGCCAGCGCGCCGAGGTGACGCAACGCGTACCCCTCGAAGCGGCTGCCGGGCGACTCGGCGAGCAGCTTCTCGAACTCTCCACGCGCCGCGTCGGTCTCGCCGATCTCAACCAGCGCCTGACCGCGCTCGAACCGCGCCTGCGCCACGTGCTCGCCGCGCTTGATCAGCGTGTCGAACGCCTCGACCGCGCCCTTCGGCTCGCCCATCCGCGCCCGCGCCAGCCCGAGGCGCAGCAGCGCATCGCCCATGTTCGGTGAGTCATCACCCAATGCCACGAACCGCGCGAACGCCTCGGCTGCGGCCGCATAATCGCCCGCATCGAACTCACCCTCGCCCAGCGCCAGCAACGCCGGGCGGAAGAACGCGTCGTCGCCCGCACGCTCGGCGGCGGCACGCAGCAGCGGCCCGGCGCCGGCGAAATCGCCGAGACGGAACCGCGCCATCCCCAGGCGGCACGACGCTCGCGCCGTCAGCTCGTCGTCGGGGTGCTCGTTCAGGAAGCGTTCGAAGCGCTGCGCCGCGTTCTTGTAATCGCCCAGCAGGTACACGCCCTCGCCCGCGAGGAACGCCGTCCGACCCGCCAGCGGGTGGTCCGCGTACTTCGCGGCGAATTCGTCGGCGAGCCTCACCGCCCCGGCGTGGTCGCCCGCGTCGTGCGCGATCGCCACCCGCGCCGCCAGCGCATCACCCGCCAGCTCGTTCCCGGGGAAACACTCGGTGAACGCGCCGAACGCCTGCGCGGCTTCGGCACCATGCCCCGCGCGCGACAGCGCCACCGCCCGGTCGTACATCGCGTCGGGCACCAGCTCGCCGTCCGGGTCGCGCGCGACCGCTTCCCCGAACGCGGTCGCGGCTTTCTCGTTCTCGCCCACGCGCAGCAGGCACTTGCCGATCCAGTACGCCGCGTCGTCCTGAAGGTCGCGACGCTCCGAGGCGATCACCTGCTTGAGGTCTTCGCGCGCCTCGGCGTACGACCCGAGATCGAAACGCGCCAGCCCCAGCTCCAGCCGCGCCAAGGGCGCGAGGTCCGCCCGCACGTCACCGCCGAAGAACTGATCGAGCTTTTCGATTGCCTGATCGGGATGGCCTTCTGCCCTGAGCACCTGCGCAAGCCCGAGCAGCGCCTCGGGCGCGAACCGTTCGATGCCGCGGTCGAGCACCTGCTGGTACCCCTCGCCCGCGCGCTTCATCTGCCCCGCGCGGTGCCGGCTCTGCGCGAACAGAAGCAGCGCCTGCTCGCCGAACTCACCGTCCGCACGATCGGCGACGCCGGCGAACAGCTCGGCGGCCCCCTTGTCGTCGCCCTTGCCCGACAGCGCCAGCCCCCAGAACAGGTCGCGTCGGTCGCGGTCGGCGCCGTCGGGCCACGCCTCGGCGGCCTGTTTCGCCGTGCTGATTGCTTCGTCCAGCTTTCCCGCGCGGTACAGAGACTCGACCCGCAGCGCCGCCGCCGACGACGACGACGGATGATCCGGGAAGCGTTCGACGAACTCGCCGAGCACGTCGGCGGCCGCGCCGTGCTCGCCCTTCCGCGCGTGGCAGTGCCCGCGTAGCAGCAGCACCTCGCCGGCGAACTCGAACCCATCGAGCCCACGCAGCTGGTCGAGCTGATCGGCGGCCTCGTCAATCCGCCCCAGTCGGAACAGGCTCACCGCCAGCCCGTAGCGGGCCTCGGGCGCCTTCTCGTTCTCGGCGTGCTCGCCGAGGAACCGCTGGTACTCCGGGACCGCCAGCTCGTAGAGCCCGCGGTTGAGCAGCCCGTTGGCGGCGTAGTACGCCTCCAGATCCTCCTGGGCCCACGCTCCCGGCGCAAGGCACAGCACCACCGCCAGACACGCCGTCGTTGCTCTACGCACCTTCAGCCCTCCGAGCACCAGCCCCAATCCCGGGATGCGCGCGGGCCTCCCAGCCGCCACATCTTCAGGCATGGTACCGATCGGCGGCAGTGTAGGGGACGCCCCGGCGGTCCTGCGCACAATCTGCGCGACAGCTTGACGTTTCTAACCCGTTGTCAACACTGATCCCACGCGCGTCCACCCGTCTCAGATCGATCTGACCAGACTCAACGCCGCGTTCACCACCCCGAGGTGCGAATACGCCTGCGGGTGGTTCCCCAGCGAGCGGTCCAGCTTGGGGCAGTACTCCTCGCTGAGCAGCCCCGTGGGCCCGGCCAGGGCGCACATCTGCTCGAACAGGTCGCGGGCCTCCCCGACCCGCCCGATCGCCGCCAGCGACTCCACCAGCCACGCCGTGCACAGGTGGAACCCGCCCTCCTCGCCGGGCAACCCGTCGTCGAAGTGGTACCGGTAGACCACCGGGCCCTCGCGCAGCTCGCGCTGCACCGCCTCGACCGTCGCCACGAACCGCTCGTCCAGCGGATCGACCAGACCGCACAGCCCGACGAGGAGCGTCGCGGCGTCGATGTCGCGCTCGCCGTACGCCGTCGTAAACGCACCGACCTCCGCGTTGAACCCGTGCTCGAGCACGTCGGCCCGGATCTCGTCGGCCAGTTCACGCCAGTCGCGGCGCTCGCGCCCGAGCAGCCGCTCGGCGATCCGCGCGCCGCGGTCGGCCGTCACCCAGCACATCGCCTTCGAGTGCACGTGGTGCCGGCGTTCCATCCGCATCTCCCAGATGCCGTGGTCCGGCTCGATCCACCGGTGCGCCACCGCGGTGACCATGGACTCGACCAGGCGCCAGTGCTCGCTCGACAGCGGCGCCCCGTGCTCGAGCAGGTCGTGCACGAGGTCGACCACAGGCCCGAACACGTCGAGCTGCACCTGGCGCGACGCCGCGTTGCCCACCCGCACCGGGCGCGAACCGCCGTACCCGTTCAGTTCGGTCAGGTCGGCCTCGGGCGTGACCTCGTGCCCGGTGATGGTGTAGAGCGGCTGGAGGCGGTCGGCCGACTCCACCTTGTTGTCCACGATGTTCAGGCACCAGTCGAGCAGGCGCATCGCCTCGCTCTGCGAACCGAGGCGCAGCAGCGCGTGCGCCGCCAGCGACGCGTCGCGAGGCCAACAGTACCGGTAGTCCCAGTTGCGCACGCCGCCGATGTGTTCGGGCAGGCTCGTCGTCGCCGCCGCCGCGATCGACCCGGTCGGCCCGTAGCACAACGCCTTGAGCGCCAGCGCGCTTCGGCGCACCAGCTCCGGGCTCACGTCCGGCACGTCCAACGCCAGCGACCAGTCACGCCAGAACCGCTCGGTCTGACGTCGACGCTCCGCCTCCGGCACCACCGACGGCCCGAGGTGCCCGGTCCCGAACCGCAGCTCGAGCACCAGCGGACGCCCGTGCAGCTCGACCTCCGCCGTCGCGCACTCGTGCGGCCCCTCCTCGGTGATCGTCCACTCGACGCCCGGGGCGTACAGCACGACCGGGTCGGCCGTGTCCTCAACCTCGATGCCGCCCTCGCGCACGCCGAGCTTGGTCGGCACGCGCCCGAAGTCGAGGCGCGGCGCGAACGTGATGCGCACCCGACCCGACCCGGTCACGACGCGGACCAGGTCGCTGCGCCCGGCACGCTGCGTCGGCCTGCCAGCCGAGCAGTCGAGGTAGTCGAGCACCTCGATCCGGTCCCACCGCGTGCGCAGCAGCATCGTGTGGTCTTCGTAGCGCTGCACCGGCGGTGCACTCGAGGCCACCGGGCGGACACCGAACCATCCCGCCGTCGGGCCGCCCACGATCTCGCCGAACAGCGCCGGCGAGTCCACCCGCGGCGCGCACCACCACGACACGCTCGCCTCCGGGGTCACCAGCGCCACCGTCCGCTGGTCGCTCAGCGCCGAGTGCGCCCGGATCGGCACCGACCGGGCGCCCTCAAGCCACGCACGCCGCGACTCGCTCAGGCGCGCCAGCACCTGCGCCACCTCCATCGGGTCGGAGACGCGGAACTCGGCGCACGACTCCCCGTCGCCCACCTTGATCCCCACGTCCGGCCCGCGCAGCGTCGCGAACGCGTCCTCGTCGGTCTTGTCGTCGCCGAAGAACACCGTCGCCGACGCCCCCACGCGACGGCGCAGCGTGTCGAGGGCCGAGCCCTTGTTGGTCTCGACGACCGCGAGCTCAACCACTTTCTTTCCGTGACGCGTGTGCACCCCGTCGAGCGAGCCAGGCCCGTGAAAGACCGCCTCGAGCGCCGAGTCGGCGTCGGTCTCGGCCGCGTTGCGGTAGTGGAACGCGATGCTGGCCGGCTTCTCCTCGACCAGCAGCCCCGGGCTGCGCGCCGCGATCTCCGCCAGCTGCGACGCCACCCGGTCGCGCAGCTCGGACTGCCCCGCCGACAGCGTCTTGGCGAAGTCCGGGTCGAACTCGCTCCCGTGGCTCCCGACGAGGTGGACCTCCGGCGGCGCGCCGGTCAGTTCGGCGAGGTCACGCAGCGAACGCCCCGAGATCACCGCCACGTGCGTCTGCCCCAACGCCGCCAGCGACTGGACCGCCACCAGCGCCTCGCGGTGCGGTCTCGCCTCGCTCGGGTCCTCCACGATCGGCGCAAGCGTCCCGTCGTAGTCGGTCGCGACCAGCAGCACCGGCGCGCACGCGGCACGCTCCAGACGCTCGTCCATCATCCCGACAGCGTTCTCAGGAATTCGTCCGCCCATGTAAAAACGTCTCTCCGTCGCACGACGCGACGCATCGCCGCCATGCGTTTCTCGGCCTCGTCATCGGTCATCTCCAGCGCCGCCTCGACACCCGACGCCAGACCGTCCACATCGTGCGGGTTGACCTGGATCGCCCCGCGCAGCTCGTGCGCCGCGCCCGCGAACTCGCTCAGCACCAGAACCCCCGTGTCATCCAGCCTCGACGCAACGTACTCCTTCGCCACCAGGTTCATCCCGTCCCGCAACGGCGAGACCAGCATCACGTCGGCGGCCACGTAGTACGCCGCGAGCTCTTCGATCGGCAGATTCCGGTACAAGTAATCAACCGCGACGCTCCCGGGGGCGGCGAAGTCGCCGTTCACGTGCCCGACCATCTGCTCGATCGCCTCGCGCTCCGTCGCGTACTCCCCCACCGCCTCGCGGCTCGGCACCGCCACCTGCACGAACACGCACTCCTGCGCCGTCCACCGACCGCGTGAGAACATCTCGGCCAGCGCCTTGAGCCGGATGTCGATCCCCTTCGTGTAGTCCAGCCGGTCCACGCCCAGGATGATCCGACGCCCGCCGAGCAGCGAGCGTAGCTCCTCGGCACGCGCCTTTACACCCGGATCCCCCGCCAGCGCCTGGTACTTCGCCACGTCGATCGAGATCGGGAACGCGCCCACCCGCACCGCCCGCCCGCCCTCGAGCAGCTCGGCGTTCGTCCCCGACACCCCGGTGAACCGCTTCGCGACCCGCGCGAAGTTCTGCGCCCCGAGCACCGTCTGGAACCCCACCACGTCGGCCCCGAGCAGCCCGCGCGCGATCTGAGTCCGCCACGGCAGCTGTGCGAACAGCTCCTCCGGAGGGAACGGGATGTGAAGGAAGAACCCGACCCGCACGCCGGGGCGCATCGCCCGCACCATCCCGGGAACGAGCTGGAGCTGGTAGTCGTGCACCCAGATCACGTCGCCCGGCTCGGCCGACGACGACACCGCCTCGGCAAAACGCTCGTTGATCGCCACGTACGAACGCCACCAGTGCCGGTGGAACTCCGGTGGACGCACCGCGTCGTGGTACAGCGGCCACAGCGTCCCGTTGCTGAACCCGTAGTAGAAGTTCTCCAGGTCCGACTCGCTCAGCCCCACGGGCACGTTGCGGATCTCGTCGTGCGTGAACGCCTCCCCCGGCGTCTCCGAGGTCCCGTCCCAACCGATCCACGCCCCGTCGCGCTCCCGCAGGATCGGTGCCAGCGCCGTGACCAGCCCCCCCGGGCTGGTCTTCCACTGACGACGCCCGTCCACCTCGACCGCGCGCACCGGCAGCCGGTTCGCCACCACGATGACCCGCCCGGTTCGCTCCGACACGACGAGACCTCCGCTCAGACCCACCTTATCCGCGCCGGGACCGGGCCGCTCCGGGCTCACCGCCCGACCCGGCGGGGAACGACCACCGATGCCCGTCCCTCGCCGCGCCCGGACTCGACGTGTCGCCCCGGTGCCCCGTCACGGGCACCAGCGCTCGCCGAAGCGCCGGCGTGCCCGCTCGCGCGCAGGATCCCCAGCCGCGACTCGATCCACGCCGCCAGACATTCCGTGTCGTTGACCTCGCCGAGCCGGTCCTGAAGCGTGCCCAGCCGCGCAAGCAACCGCTCCACCCGCGCCTTCGACCCGCAGCGCCCGAACAGTTCCAGCGTGTACCGCGCCCTCTTGATCTCGATCCGCAGGCGGTGGAGGCTCTCGGCGTCGCTCACCTCGATTGCCCGCAGCGCCTCCGCCCGGGCGCCCAGCGCCTCGCACCCCGCCCGCTTGAACGACCCCTTCGCGCCACGACGACGCACCAGCCCGCGCCACCCCGATCCCAGCGACTCCAGCTCCGCCGCACGGATCGCCGGCGCGACCCCCGCAAGCCCGCACCGGCGCTCCTCCTCGGCGATCCCGATCAGCGCCTCCAGCACACGCCGACGCTGCCCGTCGGCACCAACGGCCATCTCGCGCAGCAGCTCTATCCGCACGGCCGCGTCGCGGGCCGCCCCCGTGCTCCGGCGCAGCCCCCGCAACCTCTTGCGCAACCGCTCGCGGCGCTTGCGACGCAGCCACGGCTCGAAGGCGTCGAGCGCGGCGACCGCCCGACGTGTCGCCACCCGCAGCTGGTGCACATCCTCGTCGTCGCCGCCGCCAAGCACCGTCCGCCCCCGGGCCACCACTCGGGCGAGGCGTTCGTCGGCTACCGCCCGGACCTCGCGCCGGATCGAGCCCTTCCTGTCCTTCGCACCGCCAGACATGCATCCACCGCAGGCAGACCCCCTTTCGAGTCTAATCGCCCCCGCCCCGGCTGGACCACGCCCGGCACCGATCTATCCTCTTCTCCACGGCGGATCCTACGCCGAACACCCGAAACCGACCCTTACAAGAGGAGGCCGATTCATGGCCGAGAACCAGCCCCAGCAGCAGGTCCAACTCCGCATCGACGAGTCGAAGATGGTGAGCACCTACGCCAACACCATCCGCACCTCGACCACCTCCGACGAGGTCGTCATGGACTTCGGCATGAACCTCCCGGTCCAGGGGCAGGAGGGGCAGCCGGTCATCCTCTTCAACGTCGGGTCGCGCGTCATCATGAACTGGCCGGGCGCCAAGCGCCTGGCGATCAGCCTCGGGCAGGTCATCCGCCAGTACGAGGAGCGGAACGGCGAAATCGCTTT
>Ga0055449_10000019_pt1 | contig 35165 bp, 27 predicted proteins | sample China_Galinas_PW_2_FD_57739 | JGI IMG/M metagenome (GOLD analysis project Ga0055449, IMG submission 57739) | Wetland microbial communities from San Francisco Bay, California, USA, that impact long-term carbon sequestration - China_Galinas_PWB_D1 | ecosystem: Environmental > Aquatic > Marine >... | reverse complement strand
AGCGCGTGGCGCACGCGGGCGACCGCCCCGAACGTGTTGGTTCGCACCCGCAGGTGGGCCACCTCGCGCAGGTACTCGAACGTGTGACGCTTGGCGCTGACCGGGTAGGTGTCAGGGTCGTCTACCCACCCGACGACCCGGACGCCCGAAGCTCTGATCTCGACCGACTGCCCCTTGCCCTTGCTCTCGACCAGCTCGCCGTCCACCTCGACCGCGCACCCCGCGGTGAGGCGGAGGATCTCGTCCTCGTAGTTGGGCAGATCGGCGGGCGCAACGACCTGGATCGGGTCGAAGCACGTCCCGTCGTGGACGTTGACGAAGCTGAGCCCGGCCTTGGAGTCGCGGCGCGTGCGCACCCACCCCTTGATCGTGACCGATTCCCCGGGCGCGGCGGCGAGGGCGTGTCTGACGCTGACCCAGCTCATGCGGCCTCCTCGTGGAGGGCGATCGTATGAGCCGGATGCGTCCGCGTCAGCGCTCCGGCTTGTTGAGCCACCCGAACGTGCCGTACGTTCCGCCCCACGCACTCAGCCAGGTGTTCCCCTTGAGCACGTAGATGTCCGCCATCTTGAAGTCCCGGTCCTGAGGGCGCTGCGGGGGGTAACGCTCCGGCTGGAAGTCGAACGGCTTGAACAGTTCGACGTCACCGGACAAATTGACAACGAACCCGCCGCCTTTGTGCCTCTGCGTGATTCCGTCCTCATTCCCCCAGCGCCCGTCAAGGTAGCTCCATTGGTAGGCGTATACGCTCTCCTCAACGAAGACGGGCATGGCGGGCAGGTAGGTCATGTACCCGCGTACGGAATCCTTGTTCTCGAGCCGGGTTCCTCCCCAGGTCGGCGCGGACGCCGACTTCGTTCGATCGATGAAGGCGACCCGGTACGGGATGTCGATGTATGCGCCTGATGCGGCCTCGTTCATCGTGTAGTCGAAATCGAAATCGTGCCCGTCGTCCGGCCAGAGCCGCGGGTCGTTGTACGGGTTCGTCCGGAGCCCCGTGTTGTTCATCCGCTTGTTGACAGGGCACTCGGTGATCTCTTTCAGGTTGTCCACGTACTCGTATATGTCGCCGACGGTCGGGGGATTGGTTGATTGGTGTATCAAGCACGTCGCCGCGTCCCAGATGTGCCCCTGGTGCTCGAAGGCGTAGGCGTGCGTCGCTTCGCCGAGCTGCTTGAAGCTGATCTTACACTTGAGGACGCGGGCCGAATCGCGGGCCGCCCCGAGCGCCGGGAGCAGGATCCCGATCAGCAGGGCGATGATCGCGATGACGACGAGAAGTTCGATGAGTGTGAACGCACGTCGCATAACGACATCATCGTATACATTACGGAGCCTGCGCCAAGGTCCGGTCATGTTCCGAACGAACACCTTCTGGATTCCTCGTCCGTAGACTCCCTGCCGTGATCCGCGAGCGTGAATATTCAGACCCTCTCGGGCTGACGGCGGACGAGTTCGTCGAGGGGTGCGCCCGCCGGGGCGTTTCGCCCGGGAGGGCTCTGCCCGCCTACCGGAACATGTTCCGGTACGCCGAGCCGACCCCCGGGCTCACAGAAGCCCGCGTCGCGACGGTCGTCCACTCGGCCGTCGAGGACACGCCCGAGGGCGTCACCACCAAGTTCGTCCAGCGCGTGCCGGGGCTCGCGAGCGGGCCGGGTCGTGTCGCCCCTGTTGCGCCCGCCGTTCCCGCGAACGCTCGATCTCTGCCCCGCCTCGCCCGCGAGCTGCCCGAGCTCGACATCGAGAGCGTGCTGATCCCGATGGTCGGCGTGCGCGGGCGTCGGACCCACACGCTGTGCGTCTCGAGCCAGGTGGGGTGCGCGCTCGGGTGCGAGTTCTGCGAGACGGCGCAGATGGGTTTGGTGCGTTCGCTGACGCCCGCCGAGATCGTGGGGCAGTGGTACGCCGCGCGGTTCGGCGAGGTGGACGGCGCAGGCGCCGCACCGCGCGCGGTCAAGAACATCGTGTTCATGGGCATGGGTGAGCCGATGGACAACCTCGACGCGGTCACCCGGGCGATCCGTGTCCTGAGCGACCACAACGGCGCGGCGATCCCCATGAGCAACATCACGATTTCGACGGTTGGCGTGCTCGACGGCATCCGGCGACTGGGAGAGCTGATGCTCGAGCCGGGGTGGCGCCGGGTCGGGCTCGCGATCAGCATCAACGCGCCCAACGACGAGATCCGCTCGCGGATCATGCCGATCAACCGCTCGGCGCCGATGGGCGAGCTGCGCGAGGCGCTGCTCGCGCTGCCGCTGGTGGGCAAGAAGAAGCTGTGCTTCGGGTACGTGCTGATCCCGGGCGTCAACGACGCGCGCGAGCACGCGCGCGAGTTGGCCGAGTGGGTCCGCCCGTTCGGGCTCATCGGGCAGGGGCGCTCACCCGGCGCGGTGGTCAACCTGATCCCGTACAACCCGCGGCGCGATTCGCCCTGGCCCGCGCCCGAGGAGGCACAGGTCGAGCGGTTCATCGTCTGGCTGCACGAGGAGAAGGTGTTCGTCAAGCGCCGCCGGACGAAGGGGCGCTCGCAGATGGCCGCCTGCGGTCAGCTCGGGATGGCGTCGATCCGGGCGCGGAGAGTGGTCGAGACACAAGGCACGAGACACTAGGAGAAGGTTGGTGGCATTCGTGAAGAGTCGGGTTCGGGGGCGTTGCACGGGCGGGTGATGGCGGAGCAGGACGCTCGGACAGATCGGAGACGGGGCGTGCGCGTGCCGGGGAAGCCCGTCGTGCTGACGCTGCTCGGCGCGATCTACGCCGTCCTGCTCGGGGCGTCGTGGTACACGACCGGGTTGACGATTCCGGACTCGATCCCGGTTGGGAAGCTCGTTGACCCGGACATGCCGCTCGCCCTCCGGCGCACGTTCGCGCTGCCTGTGTTCGACGCGGACGGGACCGTTGATCCTGATCGGCGCGCGGTCGTCGCGCTCGAACGGTGGGATCCGAACGCGGTGCGCGGGCTCCCGGTCGTGCTGCTGCACGGCGCGCCGGGCAGCGGGTCGAACTTCGACGCCTTGGGCCCGAGGCTCGCCGACGGGCGCGTCGTCATCGCGCCCGACCTGCCCGGGTTCGGGCGCTCGAGCAAGCGGCTGCCCGACCTCGGCTCGGGGGCCGACGCGCGGTACATGCTCGCGCTGATGGATCAGCTCGGGTTCGGGCGCGCACACATCGTCGGGTGGTCCGAAGGCGGGGCCGTCGCGCTGCACATGGCGGATATCGCCCCCGACCGCGTCGCGTCGATCACGATGCTCGCCTCGGTCGGGCTCCAATCGACCGAGGGCTCGGGCAGCTACTACTTCGAGCACGCCAAGTACGCGCTCGGGCTCGTCGCGTTCGGCGCCGTCGATCTGATCCCGCACTTCGGGCTGCTCGGGGAGCGTGCCGAGCGTCTCGGGTGGCTCTGGAACTTCTGGGACACCGACCAGCGCACGCTGCGCCCCATCATGGAACGGCTGCGGGTCCCGACTCTGATCCTGCACGGGCGCCACGACTTCCTTGTCCACGACTGGGCGGCCGAGCGCCACCACGAGCTGATCCGGACCTCACGCCTGGTCATGCTCGACAGCGACCACTTCATGCCGTTCGCCGAACCGTCCCTCGTCGCGTCGTACCTCGAACCGTTCTTCGATCGCCACGACACGCCCGGCGTCGAGCCGCTGACCGACGAGCTCGACCTCGCCCCGCGCCCCGTGCGCACCGGGTGGCGCGGGCCGCTCGAGCACTCACTCGACGCCTACCGATCCTGGTACTGGGTGCTCCAGCTCGTGCCGGTCGCCGTCCTCGCGTTCTGGCGACGCGACCTCGCGACCGCCGCCGTCGGCTGGGTCGTCGCCGCCGGGTGGCTCGACTTCGGCGTCGCCACGATCGGACTCTACCTCGGCACGGGCGTGCGCGCACGCCGATCGCTGACGCTCGCGCGCGTGCTCGCCCTGTTCGTCACCACGTTCCTCTCGCTCGCGCTGACACGGCTGTTCGGGTCGCGACTCGTCTCGTTCGCGGCCGAGCACACGGGGCTGGTCGGGTTTATCGCGGCGATCGTCGTGGTCGCGATCGCGTTGTTCGTGCTGCGCCACCTGTTTACGCGCCGGCGCCGGCAGATGATGCTCGCCCGCCTCGGGCGCACGCACCACGAGTACTGGGCGACATGGCTGCTCTACGCCCCGCTCGTCCCGTGGTGGGTGTACCTGAGCCTGCGCTCCCGCGGCACGATGACGTTCAGCTGCTGCAACCCGGGCATCCCGAACGGCGGGGGCATCGTCGGCGAGCCGAAGACCGAGATCATGCGCGCGCTCGGCGACGACCCGCGCATCCTGCTCCAGCGTCCCCTGCCCGACGCCGAGCCCGCCGAGCGACTCGAACGCCTGCGTACGCTCCGCGGCGAGCACCCGGAGCTGGCGTACCCCGTCGTGCTCAAGCCGGAGGCGGCGCAGCGCGGCTTCGGGATGGCGCTGGCCCGTGACGACGCGTCGGCGCGCGCCGCGTTCGGGCGCAGCCCGTTCGATCTGGTCGCCCAGCAGTACCACCCGGGGCCGGTCGAGGTGGGGGTGTTGTGGGTCCGGCACCCCGGCGGGCCGCGCGACGGGCGCACGGGGCGCGTCTTCTCGGTCACGCGCAAAGTATTCCCGGTGATCACGGGCGACGGCGTGCGCACGATCGAGGCGTTGATATGGGCGCACCCGCGCTTCCGCCGGCAAGCGACGGTCTTCCTCGACCGCTTCGCCGAGCGCCTCGGGGAGGTGCCCGGCGACGGCGAGCGGCTCGTGCTCTCGAACGCCGGCAATCACGCGCAGGGGTGCGAGTTCCGCGACGGCGCCGACCTCATCACGCCCGAGCTGGAAACGGCGGTGGACGAGCTGGCCTCGGGGTACCGCTCGGCCGAGGGCGGCGAACTCGATTTCGGGCGTTTTGACCTCCGCGCGCGCTCGGAAGCGGACGTGCGCGCCGGGCACATCGCGGTGGTCGAGCTCAACGGGACGACGGCCGAATCGACCAACCTGTACGACCCGTCGCGGTCGGTGCTGTGGGCGTGGGGGGTGCTGTACCGGCAGTGGGGCGAGCTGTACAGGCTGGGTGTTCTGCGCCGGGCGCAGGGGGTTGAGCCGATCCGCTGGCGGACGCTCGTGGGCGCACTGGTCCGGAACAAGCTCGACGCGTCGTCTCGCTCGGTGGCGCGGTGAGGCTCAGGCGGCGAGGCGGGCGAGCCCGCCGGCGAAGAGGCCGAGTTCGCTCTGGTCGACGCCCTGGAGCCCGAGAGCGGCGAGCACACCGGCGGGCGTCTCTTCGCCGGGCGTGAAGCGGTACGACACCAGGCGTTCGCCGTCCGAGCTGAGCAGGTAGCTGACAGTCTGCCCGCCGTCCATGTGCAGCTCGACCTGGAAACCCTGGATGGTGAGGTGGACGGGCTCGGCGTCGGCGGGGCTGTCGCAGAGCATCTGCTCGATCGTGCTGACGAGCTGGTTGTGCGCCGAGACCGCCAGCGTCTCCAGGCTCTCGACGGCGTTGATGCTCTCGGCAAAGAGGTCGGCGGTCAGCCTGTACTCCTCCTTGGTGCGGGCGATTGCGTCGGCGAGGTCCTGCCCTGTCATGCCGATCGACCGTTCGGCCGTCGCCTCCATCGGCCTCGGGCTGCCGGGCACGATGTGCTCGGGGTCGAGCGGAACCGACCCAACGTAGTGCGCGATACGGTGCAGCTCGTGGATCGCGTCGTGGGCGTCGCCCGGCGACGGCGCGGTGTACCGCCAGGCGATCGGCCTGGCGAGCAGCTCCGGCAGCTTCCACCGGCGACAGAGCGTCACGACGACGTCGAGGTGGGTGTAAGGGAACGAGTCGCCCTCGGTGTGGTGGAGCTTGGTGGGTGTCGGTGAGGATTCGAGCGCCGGGACGTACTGCTCGCCCAGCATGCGGTACATCAGCGGGATGCCGGCGTCGAGCATCAGCCCGGTGACGAACGCCTCGGTCGCGTGGGGCGCGATCGTGATCTGGGCGATCTCGGTCGCCAGGCAGGCGCGGAACAGCGACTGACCCCAGACGGTGCGTGAGAGCTCGGTGCCGGGGTCACCGGCCGCTCGCGCGAGGTAGAACCCGAGCGAGACGGCGCGGAGGCGCTGGAGCCCGAGCACGACGCACGCGCGCTCGACGGCGGTCACCGGGGTGCGCTGGGCGAAGAACGCCGAGTTGGCCATCCGGATCAGACGCCCGGACATCGCCGCGTCGTTGCGCAGCACCTTGGCGTAGTCGGCGGCACCCGCATCGGGGTCGCGGCACAGCTGGAGGATCCGCATCGCCACCTCGGGCTGGGTCTCGATCCCGACCGATCCCAGCTTCTGGTCGAGCCACTCGTAGAGCTCCTCGACCTCGGCGGCGGCGAGTTGTGAGCGTGGCTTCATCGCGGTTCCCGATACCGGGGCGGTCCGGTATCGCAGATCGGCGGATTCCCCGCCCTACTTCACCCCGAGAAACGGGGGCGGACGTTCACGGCTGGAGCCGGGAGACCCTCCACGGGGCGGTCTCGACGCCCTCCGGCGTGACCCGCAGCTCGCGGGTCCACAGCCCTCGGTCGTGGACGCGCCCCGGCCCGGAAGCCCACAGCTCGACCTGGCGGGCGTGTAGGCGATATCCTCCCCAGTATGGGGGGCGTGAAAGTGGTGGCTTTGGCTCGGCCAACGGGTCCACACCATGCTCGACCATCGTCTCCAGCACCTTGGCCATCAGGGCGTCGCGGCTCTCGATCGGCTCGGACTGCTCGCTCGCCCACGCCCCGACCTGTGATTCCCACGGGCGGGTGGCGAAGTAGGCGTCGGACTCGTCGCCCGGCGAGCGGGTCACTTCGCCCTCGATGCGGACCTGCCGTTCGGCGTGGTCCCAGTGGAAACAGGCGGCCGCCGGGGCGGACTCGAGCGCACGGGCCTTGCGGGAGCGGTAATTCGTGTAGAAGACCACGTACCCGGATGGGTCGAGCCGCTTGGCGAGCACGGCCCGGACCGAGGGGGTGCCGTCGGGGTCCACCGTCGCGAGGTACATCGTGTGGGGGTTGGGCTGATCGCGCCGGGCGAAGGCGCGGTCGAGCCAACCCGTCAGGATCGGCCACGGGTCGGGCGGCAGCGGGTCGGTTCGCAGCGGGGCTGATTCGTTGTCGTCGAGAGGCACGGCGGGAGGATAGGGTGCGGCTAAGCTGGCGGTTGGCGTCGATGCCGCCCGCAACCCACGCACGGAAGCGAGACTGGATCCGTGGCAGAGAAGAACACGCGAAACGGACGCGCGGGCCCGGACCTGGGCAGGCTCTTCGACCGGCTCCCGCCGCACTCCGAGCCGGCCGAGATGGCCGTGCTCGGCTCGATGATCCTCGACCCGCGGGTGGTCGGCGACGTGGTCACCATGATCGAGTCGCCCGAGGCGTTCTACCACGAGCGTCACGCGGCGGTGTTCGCGGCCGTCCGTGACGTCTACGACCGCACGCAGGCCGGCGACCTGGTCCAGATCGTCGAGTCGCTCGAGGGGCGCGGGCAGCTCGATCTGGTCGGTGGCGAGGACTACCTGGTCTCGCTGGCCGAGGCGGTGCCGACCGCGGCCAACGCGGTGCACTGGGCACGCATCGTCCGCGACAAGTCGCGTCTGCGCTCGCTGATCGACCGGGCCGGGCAGATCCTCTACGAGGCGTACACCGCCTCGGGCGAAGGCGACGAGAGCACCCAGCAGGTGCTCGAGCGCGCGGAGATGGCGGTGTTCGAGGTGGCGCGGGCCGACGCGGCAACGGACCCGCAGAAGCTGGCCGAGCTGCTGCACGAGGAGCTGGAGCGTCTCGAGGCGACCGAGGGCAAGGGCATTAGTGGGCTGCGCAGCGGGTTCCACGACCTCGACGAGATCCTCTCGGGGCTGCACGCGGGCGAGATGGTGGTGGTGGCCGCGCGCCCGTCGATGGGCAAGACCGCGCTGGCGCTGAACCTGGCCGAGCAGATCGCGCTGGGGGGGCGCCCGCTCGACGAGAAGCCGGACCCGTCGAAGCGTTCCGGCGTGGGTTTCTTCAGCCTCGAGATGAGCAAGAGCGCGGTGGTGCAGCGCCTGCTCAGCGCCGCGTCGGGCGTCGACAGCCACAAGCTGCGCACCGGGCGCTACACGCGGACCGACTACGACCGGCACATCCTGCCGGCGTGCGGGCGGCTGGCCGAGGCGCCGATCTACGTCGACGACACGCCCGGGCTCACGGTGCTGGGGCTGCGTGCCCGCGCACGCCGGATGGTCGCGCAGCACGAGGTCAAGGCGATCATGATCGACTACCTCCAGCTGCTCACGAGCCCGGCGCAGGCGCGGGAGAGCCGGCAGGTTGAGGTCAGCGCGATCAGCCGCGGGATCAAGGCGCTGGCGCGCGAGCTGCAGGTGCCGGTGGTGTGCCTGGCGCAGCTCAACCGCGGCTCCGAGCAGCGCGAGGGCAACCGCCCGCGGATGAGCGATCTGCGCGAGTCGGGCTCGATCGAGCAGGACGCCGACGTGGTGGCGCTGCTGCACCGCGAGGCGTACTACCACCTCAACGACGACGAATGGAAGGACGCGAACCCGGACAAGCTGAACCTGGCCGAGCTGATCATCGCCAAGCAGCGCAACGGGCCGACCGGCGTGGTCAAGCTGACCTGGGATTCGTCCACGACGCGGTTCAAGAACCGTGCCGACGAGTACGGGGATTACGGGGGGACCGAGTACAAGCCCGCCGAGCGGGCGGCTGTGGAGAGTTCATTCGCGTCACGCCAGAAGACCGGGCCCGCCCGGGACTTCCGCGACGGCGGCGGGCCCGACGACATCGACGACCTGCCGATCTAGATACAAGACACTGGGCACACGGCAGAAGGTGCGGAGTGTCACCTGTTGCCTGCGGCAACGCCCTGTGGTCTCCGGCTTGTGCCCAGTGCCTTATGCCTCGTGCCTCCTATACTCCGCCCATGCCGATCGAGCCGGGTCAGCGGGTGCGCATCACGCAGCAGGTGAAGCTGGGCGTCAAGTCCACGACGACGGCGGTCGAGGGCATCGTCCGGCGTGTCGGGCAGCAGAAGACCGGCTCGTGGTTCGCGCACTCGAAGGACCACAAGTTCTGGCTCGACCGGGTCGAGCTGGTGCGCGACGACGGCGAGGTCGCGGTGGTCAACCTCGATCGCTTCTCGAAGGTCGAGACGCTCGACGGGGCGGCGTCGCCCTGACCGCTCACGCCGGCACGGGGTCCGGGCTCTCCGGCGGGTCCGGCGGGATGCGCCGCCCGGTCCACGCGAACGTGAGCGCCCGTCGCGCGTCGTCGTAGATCGCCAGGAAGCACGGCAGCACGATCAGGATGATCGCGGTCGCGGAGGCGAGCCCGCAGGTGATCGTGATCGCCATCGGCTTGAGGAACTGCGCCTGGAACGACGGCTCGAGCAGCAGCGGCAGCAGCCCGAGGATGGTGGTGATGGTGGTGAGGAGGATGGCGCGGATGCGCGCCCGCCCGGCCTCGACGCACGCGCGGTGCACCCCGTGCCCCCGCTCGCGCATCTGGTTGTAGAAGTCCACGAAGATGAGCGAGTCGTTGACGACGATGCCGGAGAGGGCGATGAACCCGATCATCGAGAGGATCATCAGGTCGTAGCCGAGGATCAGGTGCCCCCAGATGACGCCGATCGCCGCGAACGGGATCGCGGTGATGACCAGCAGGGGCTGGATGTAGCTCTGGAACAGCCAGGCGAGGAGGACGAGAATCATGCCGATGGCTGCGGCGAGCCCGATGGGCATGGTGGCGAAGCTCTCGGCGACGTCCTTCTGTCGTCCGCGTTCGATGATGCGCACGCCGGGGTACGAGGACTGGATCCTGTGCAGCTCCGGCTGGAGCGAACGGACGACCTCTTCGGTGCTGGCCTGCGCGGCGTCCACATCGGCGGTGACGGTGACGACGCGCTTGCGGTCGAGGCGCCGGACGGTGGCGTACCCCTCGGCTTCGTCGAGCCGCGCGACCTCCGCCAGCGGGACCGGCGTGCCGCCCGGCGCGAAGACGTACATCTCCTCGACCGCGGCGAGGTTGCGTCGGATCGACTCTGGGGCCATGACGCGCACGTCCACGTCCTCGCGCTCGCCGGCGAAGGTGAACGCCTCGAGCCCGAGCACGGCGCCGCGGACCTGCTGCCCGAGGTTCTCGTTGGTGAAGCCGAGCTCGCTGGCGCCATCGCGCAGCGTGATGCGCAGCTCGCGTTGCCCGGCGTCGGCGTCGTCGGAGACGTCGTAGACCGACGGGTAGGCGACCAACGCCTCCTCGAGGTCGGCGGCGGCGCGCTCGATCATCCGCGGGTCATCCCCGGTCACGCCGAGGTTGATGTCGGCGCCGCCGGGCCCGCCCGAGACCTGGGCGATGCGGAGGCTCTTGATGCCGGGCAGGACGCCGATCGCGTGGCGCCAGGCGAGTTCGACGTCGGTGGCCGAGCGGTCGCGCAGCTCGACCGGCTTGAGCTCGAGGATCACCTGCCCGAGGTTGCTGGCGACGGCGCCGGGCTCGGAGCCGTCGGCCGCCTGGACCGCACCCCCGACGACCCAGCAGCTGTCTACTTCGGGCAGCGCGAGCGCGGCCGACTCGAGCCGGCGCAACGCCTCGTCCGTCACGCTCGCGGGCGTGCCGACGGGCATGCGCAGGTCCGCGTTGATCGTCTCGCTGTCGGCCGTGCCGATGAAACTGAAGGGGATCCGCCCGCCGACTACGAGCCCGAGCGAAACTATGACCAGGGCGATGGCGCAGGCGATTGTGAGGTAGCGTGCCCTGAGGCACACGCTCACGGCGCGCGAGTAGGCGGGGATGACGACGCGGTTGAACAGCGCGTCGCGTGCCCTGTCGAAGCGGGCTTCGAGGCGCGCGAAGCGCCCCGCACGCCCGCGCTGATCGTTGCGCCTCAGGGAGTGCGCCATGTGCGCCGGCAGGATGAACAACGCCTCGATCATCGAGACGCTGAGCGAGCAGGCGACGACGATGGGCAGCGCCGCGAGCATGTCGCCGACCATGCCCTCGATCAGCCCCAGCGGGAGGAACGCGCAGATCGTGGTCGTGACCGTGACGAAGACCGGCCAGAGGACCTGCTCGGCCCCGTGGATCGCCGCCTGCTCGGCGGGCTCGCCCTCTTCGTGGCGCGAGGTGATGTTCTCGGCGACGACGATCGCGTCGTCCACGAGGATGCCGATCACGATGATCAGCCCGAACATGGTGAGCAGGTTGAGCGTGATGCCGGCGAGGTTCATGACCGCGAGCGTGCCGGCCATCGACACGACCAGACCGAGCGCGACCCAGAGCGAGACACGCCAGTTGAGCAGCAGCAGGAGGGTAAGGAAGACGAGCACGCCCCCCATGAGCGCGTTGCGGGTGAGCAGATCGAGCCGCCCGCGGATGAAGCGGGCAAGGTCGGTGGTCAGGGCGAGTTCGCCGGGCAGGGCGTCGTCGGCGCGGCTGAGCCCGAGGTCGTACGCCGCGACTCGGCGCGAGAGCGTGCGGTCGTCGCCCGGCCTGCGGAACAGACGCGTGAGCTTCTCCTTCGCGGTGAGTTTGAGCGGCTCGCCACGGCGCCCGGTGACGTAGGCCTTCACGAGGTCGGCCATCTCGACCGCGTCCTCGTCCCCGATCTTGAGGATCGTCAGGCTCATCGCGGGCTGCCCGTTGAGGCGCGCGAACACGTCGATGTCGGCGAACGAGTCGGAAACCGCGGCGATGTCTCCCACGCGGAGCACCTGTCCCTCGCCGCCTGCCTTGACGACGATCTCGCGGACATCGGCGGCGCGTTCGTCGGCGCCCGGGGCGCGGACGCTGACGTTCTGCGTCGGGCTGCGGACCGATCCGCCGGGCAGCTCGAGCATCGCCTCGTGGATGCGCCCGGCGATCGCGGGGAAGCTCAGGCGGTGCTCGAGCATGGCGCCGGGGCTTACCTCGACGGAGATCTCGTCGGTGCGGGTCCCGCCGACGACCACGTCGCCCATCCCGTCGAGCGAGACCAGGTCGTCGCGGATCGACCGGATCGCGCGCTTCATCTCACGCTCCGGCGCGTCGCCGTACAGCGAGAGGATGATCACCGGCAGGTTGGGCTCGAACTTGTCAACGAGGATGCGGTCGGCGTCGGGCGGCAGGTCCTGGAGGGCGTCCATCTCGCGCTTGACGTCGGCGACCGCCTCGTCGATGGGGTACCCGTCCTCGAACTCGATGCGCAGGTTTGCGGCGCCCGGGGCGACGGTGGTGTTGATCTCCTTGACGCCGCGCAGGTCGGCCACGCGGTCCTCGATCTTGGTGGCCAGGGCGTCCTCGACATCCTCGGGCGCGGCGCCGGGCCAGGGCGCTGTCACCAGCACCTGGTTCGGGCGGATCTCGGGGAAGAACTCTCGCCGGAGGCGCATGCCGAAGATGAGTCCCGCGCCCAGGATCGCGAACATCACGAGATTGGCGACGACGGGCTTTCGGACGCCGAACGCGGGGAGGCTCACGGCGAACCCCCCGCCGCCGAGACCGTCTCCACACGCATCCCCGGCACGATCTGATCGATGTTGCTGACGATGACGTTGTCGCCGGGTTCAACGCCGTCGGCGAGGACCGCCCACTGGGTCTCGGTGGCGTGCAGCTGTGGGAACCGCCCGTCGATGTGGAAGAGCACGTGCACGGGGCGTTCGGCCGCACGCAGTACGTCGCTGTTGTGCGCCGCGACGAGCACGTGGTCGCCGTCAACCGCGCGCCGCGGCAGGATAATCCGCTCGGCCACGGCGCCGGTCGTGACCTCGGCGACGACGAACTGCCCCGGGAGGATCATGCCCGGGCGCCGCACCCCGCCGGGCTGGTGGACCTCGACGAAGGCGGTGATCGTGCGGGCGCCCGCGTCGGCCTCCGGCGCGACCCGAGCGACCTTCCCGTCCCAGCGCAGCTCGTTCGGCCCGTCGGTGCGCAGGCTGACCGCGTCGCCCCGCGCGACCTGCTCGCCCGCCGAGATCGGCAGCGCCACCGGCACCTCGACCACGCTCAGATCGACCACCCGCGCCACCGGTGACCCGGGGCTCAGCAGCTCGCCCGGCTCGACGTACACCTCCTGGAGCACCCCGGCGATCGGGCTCACGATCGTCGTCCGCGCCAGTTGCTCGCGGGACAGCGCAAGATCGGCCCGCTGACCCAGCAGTTTCGCGTTCAGCGACGCGTGCCGGCTCGGCAGCATTTCGAGTTGCTCACGCAGCCCCGCCAGCGTCCGCTCGGCGCGCCGGTAGGCCGCCTCACGCTGGTCCACGTCGGTCTGGTTCCCGGCCCCGCGCTCATACGCCGATTTCGCACGCTCCAGATCCCGTGTCGCGACGGCGAGTTCCTCCTCGGCCGCTTCGACCTGGTCGGACAGACGCACCCGCGAGACATCGAGCCCCTCCAGTTCGGCCTGGGTGGCGGCGGCCGCCTGCTCGGCCGCCGATACACGCTGCTCGTAGTCCGTCGGATCGAGCTTGATGAGCACCTGCCCGGGCTCGACCGGCTCGCCCGGCTCGACCTCCGGCGGACGCTCGACCACGCGGGCCGACACCTGCGCCGACACGTCCGACGAGTCCATCGCCCGGGCCGTCCCGTACCCGGTCCAGACGTGCGCGATCGGGACCCGGGCCGCCGTCACCACCGAGACCGCGAGCGTGCGCTCGTGCACCGGCTCGGTGTCGGGGCTCAGGCGCGTGTCCTGCATGTACCTGAAGAACGCGACCGCCGCGCCCAGCACGACCACCGCGGCGATCCCGCGCGACACGCGCGGCAAGAGTCGGGACAGACGGGTCGGTGAGCTCATGGCCTTCCCCCGGGGCCGAACTCTAGACCGGTCGTGCCGGCGCCCGTCCGGTTCATCGTTCTCTGGGTGACGTCTGCGCGCCCCACGCACACCGCACGCGTGGTGCCCGCGCGGGCCCCGGTTTCTGGGCGGAAAGCCCCACGTGTTGCGGGAACCGCGGCGGCGCTCAGTCCTCCGGCACCATGTCCGAGGTCACGATCTCGCGGAAGCGCTTGCGGAGCTTCTCGGTGATCGGACCCTCCCCGTCGCTGATCCGGTGGCTGCTCGTGACCTCCCCGTCGATGTGCTGATCGATCTGGGTGACGGCGATGATCTCCGCGGCAGACCCGGTCAGGAACACCTCGTCGGCCCCGAGCACGTCGTCGAGGACCAGACGCTTCTCCTCGGCGGGGATGCCCAGCCCGGGCGCGACCGTGTCGAGCACAAAGCGGCGGGTGATGCCCTCGAGGATGCCCTCGTCGGTCGGCGGCGTAACGATCGCGCCGTCCTTGACGATGAAGATGTTGTCGCCCGAGCATTCGGCGACGCGCCCAACGTTGTTGAGCATGATGACCTCGAGGCAGTCCAAGTCGATCGCCTCGATCTTGGCGAGGACGTTGTTGAGGTAGTTGAGGCTCTTGACGCGCGGGTCGAGGTTGGCGATCGGGATGCGCGGGCGATTCGCGACGACCACGCGCATGCCCGTCTTGTACAGCTCCGGCGGGTACAGCGAGATCTGGTCGGCGATGCAGATGATCCCCGGCGTCGGGCACTTGAACGGGTGCAGCCCCAGGGTGCCCACACCACGGGTCACGACCAGGCGGATGTACCCGTCGGTCAGCTCGTTGGCCTCGACGCACCGGCGCTGGATCGCGATCATCTTGTCGCGCGGGACGTGCTTCTCGAGGTCGAGGCGGATCGCCGCGGCCGAGCGGTACAGCCGGTCCATGTGCTGCTGGAGCTTGAAGATGCGCCCGCGGTACACGCGGATGCCCTCGAACACGCCGTCGCCGTAGAGCAGCCCGTGGTCGAACACGTTGATGGCGGCTTGGCTGCGCGGCACCAGTTGGCCGTTGACGTACACGAGGGGACGATCGTCAACCGGGTTGACGGTTGAGGGTGACGGGGCCGTCTCGGGCGATGCCTGCGTCATGCTCGACCTCCTTGGATACGTGTTCCCCCTGCGTCCACATTCTAGCAACGAGGGGGTGAACAGACCAACGTCGATCGGCGCTCGCGGGTTCGTGTGCGCGCCGGAAAGTCGGTAAACAGACGGGGAATGTAAGCCTATGCCCGCAGCGTCGCGTTTAGCGCGTCGCCCGCCTCCGTGACGAATCGCTGGATCTGGGGATCGACTTCTTCGTGCCGGAGCGTCCGAGAAGCGTGCCGGAAGCGCAGGCGCAATGTAAGCGATTTCTTTCCCGCACCGACCGACTTGCCGCGGTACACCCCGACGAACGCGCACCCCTCGCACGAGTCGAGCCCGAGGCGCCCGACCAGCGCCTCGACCTCGCTCCAGCGCAGCCCCTCGGGGACGACCAGCGAGACGTCACGCTCCACGCCCGGGAACTCGGGCAGTGTTGTCACGCGCGCCGACGGCGGGTACGACGCGAGCAGCGCGTCGAGGTTGACTTCCGCGACGATCGCCGGCGCGTCGAGATCGAAACGCTTGCGCGTCTTCTCGTTGATCGGCGCGAGGTACCCGACCGGTTCGCCACCGAGCGTGATGCACGCCGAGGCCGCGTCGAGCGCCGGCATCGGGGGCTCGGACGGATCGAAGCGCAGGTCGGCGTCTGGCCCGGCGGCCGCACGGACGAGCGTCTCGATCACGCCGCGCATCAATCGCACGGCGCGCCCCAGCTCCTCGGTCGAGCGCCCCGGCGCGTCGATCAGCAGGGCGAGGTTGCGGTGCTCGACGCTCCGCCCCGTGTCGGTCTCGGCGAAGACGGCCGACGCCTCGAACAGGCGCACCCCGCCGGGGAGATCGACCCCCGCGTCCTGGTTAGATTTGCGGCAGGCGAGCAGGCTCGGCACGACGCTGGGCCTCAGCACCGGCTCGGCGGCTCGACGCTCGTCGTCCACCGCGACGGCTCGCAGCCCCGTCGGCATGAACGCCGACGCCGCCTCCGGCGTCACGAAGCTGAACGTCACCGTCTCGTAGAAGCCCATCCCCGCCAGCAGCGTGCCGAGCTCGCGCGCCCCGCGCTCCGACGGCTGCGGCGGGTGGATCTTGACGGGCAGCCGCTCGAGCACCGGGATCGAGTCGAACCCGTGCGTGCGGCAGACCTCCTCGATCAGATCGATCTCGCGCGTCAGGTCGTTGCGGAACGCGGGGATGGTGCAGCGCAGCCGCGCGCCGGCGCGCACGACACCGATCTCGTGCGCTTCGAGCAGGCGGACGATCTCGTCATCGGGGATATCGACCCCGACGATGTCGCGGGCGCGTTGCGGGCGGAGCGTCGCGGTGACCGGGTTGGGCATCGGGGCGCCCTTTTCGAGCGCGCCGGCGCAGAGCGTTCCGCCGGTGAGTTCGACGATCAGTGCAGCCGCGCGCCGGGAGGCGGAGCCGATCTCGCGGGCAGAGACCCAGCGTTCGAAGCGGAAGCTCGCGTCGGTGCGCGTCTTGATGCGGCGCGAGGCGGTGCGGACGGTGACCGGGTCCCACGTCGCCATCTCGAGCACCACGTCGGTCGTGTCGTCCGAGACCTCCGACTCGCCGCCGCCGATGACCCCGGCCAGCGATGTGGCGCGCTCGGCGTCGGCGACGACGAGGATGTCGCTCGCGAGTTTGTGCTCGCGCCCGTCGAGGGTCTTGAGCCGCTCGCCGTCCCTCGCCCAACGGATGACCAGCGCGTTGCCCGCGAGCTTGTTGAGGTCGAACACGTGGCAGGGGTGCCCGAGCTCGAAGGTGATGAAGTTCGTGATATCGACGACGTTGTTGATCGAGCGTTGCCCGACGGCTTCGAGCCGTTCGACCAGCCACGCCGGGCTCGGGCCCACCTTGCACCCGCGGATGACACGGGCGGTGAACAGGGGGCAGACGCCCGGCTCGCGGTTGTCGAGGGTGAGGTGCTCGGCGACATCGCCGCTGGTCGGCGGGTCGGTCCACTCGGGGAGCCTGAGCTGGCGACGGGTGGACGCGGCGATCTCGCGCGCCAGCCCGACGTGGCTCAGGCAGTCGCCGCGGTTCGACGTGATCTCGACGTCGAGGTAGGTGTCGGCGTTGGGGCGCGGCTCGCTCGACTCGATCGGGAATCCGGCGTGCGTGAGGACAGCGTCGGCCTCGTCGGGCGAGACCTCGCCGAGCCCCGACGCCCCCGGCGCCAGGTAGTCGTTGAGCCAGCGGACGCTGATATCCATCGGTCGGGGAGGATAGCCGGGCGGTACACTCCGCGGCGATGCTCAGAGCGTTCATGATCATGGTCTTTGCCGCGGGAGTGGCGGCGTGCCGGGCGTCGCCGGAGGTCTCGGTCGAGGGGCTGGACGAGCCGCCGCGAGACTTCGTGCTGGGCGTGACCGTCGTGTCCCCGAACGTCAGCGACCCGGACCGGGCCCGGAGACCGGCGCGGTACATCGTCGAGGCGGACGGCGTGCTGCGGGCGTCGGTCGGGCCGGGTTCGAGCGCCGAGACCTTCCCGCCGCGTACGCGCCGGCTCACCCCACGTCAGCAGGACCAGCTCTGGCGCGCCGTTCGCGAGACCGGGTTGCTCGCCCCCGACCACCCGGCGAGGGTCGGTAACCCGTCGGTCGTCCCGCCCAACCCGCGCCGCCCGGGCGCGATCGTCTACGTCGCCGCGGGAGGCGACCGACGCTACTGGCTCGTCGCCCTCGACGAGGACACCCCGGACGCGGCCGGCGTGCGGCTGCTCATCGACCGGCTCGCCTCGCTCGCCTGGGTCCCCGAGTAGCCCGCGCTATCGTCGCACGATGGGCACGATCGTCGGCATCGACCTCGGAACCACCAACAGCCTCGTCGCGATCTGCGACGAACGGGGCCCGCGCGTGCTCGGCGCGATCGTCCCGAGCGTGGTGCGATACGCCGATTCAGGCGTCGTCGTCGGGCAGCAGGCCCGCGAGGCGGCGATCGACTTCCCGCTCGAGACGGTGTCGAGCGCCAAGCGGCTGATGGGACGCTCGCTCGACGAGGTCGGCGCAGACGCGAAGTACCTGACCGCCCGCGTCGTCGAGGGCGACCACGGGCAGGCGCGGGTCGAGCTGCCGGGCGGGCGCCGCGTCACGCCGCAGGAGGTCTCCGCCGAGATCCTCAAGACGCTGCGCGACGTTGCCAGTGACGAACTGGACGAGCCGATCGAGCGTGCGGTGGTCACGGTTCCGGCCTACTTCGACGACGCGCAGCGCCAGGCAACGCGCGACGCCGGACGCCTCGCCGGGCTCGACGTGGTCCGGATCGTCAACGAGCCGACGGCCGCGGCGCTGGCGTACGGGCTCGGGCTCGAACGCGACGCCGAGCGCAATCTCAAGAGCACGGTCGCGGTCTACGACCTCGGCGGGGGCACGTTCGACGTCTCGATCCTCCGCCTCACCCCCGGCGACAAGACCTCGTTCTTCCAGGTCGTCTCGACGGCCGGCGACACGCGCCTCGGTGGCGACGACGTCGACCACATGCTCGTCGATCTGTTCTTCGGTGAGATGCGCGAGCGATTCGGGCTCGACCTGGCGTCGTACGGGGACCTGCCCGCGGCCACGCGCCGGGCGCTCACGCAGTTCGCCGAGGCGGTCAAGCACCGCCTGAGCGACGAGCCCGAGGCCCGCGTGCAGATCGCGCTTGGCGAAGATCGCGTCTACGACCGCACCGTCACGCGTGACGAGTTCGAGGCGATGATCGCCCCGTGGGTCGCGAGAACCATCGATTCGTGCGACCGGGCGCTGCGCGACGCCGAACGCACGCTCGCCGGCGACGAGATCGACGCCGTGGTGATGGTGGGGGGCTCGACGCGGATCCCGCTGGTGCGCCGGCGGGTCGGCGAGAAGTTCGGGCTCGAGCCCTACACCGCCCTCGACCCCGACCGTGTGGTCGCGCTCGGGGCGGCCGTGCAGGGCGCGATCCTCTCGGGCACACGCAAGGGCGCCCTGCTGCTCGACGTCATCCCGCTGAGCCTCGGGATCGAGACGGTCGGCGGGGCGATGGCCAAGCTCATCATGCGCAACAGCGCCGTGCCGGCCCGCGCCGTCGAGCGCTTCAGCACCAGCGTGGACGGGCAGACGTCAATCAAGCTGCACGTCGTGCAGGGCGAGCGCGAGATGGTCGAAGACTGCCGCTCGCTCGGCGAGTTCCACCTCTCCGGGCTCCCGCCCATGCCCGCCGGCATCCCGCAGCTCGAGGTCGAGTTCCTCGTGGACGCGAACGGCGTGCTGGAGGTGCATGCCCACGAAAAGCGCAGCGGCAAGCGGGCCGCTCTCCAGATCGTCCCCAACCACGGGCTGACGCACGACGAGGTCGATCGCATCGAGGCCGAGAGCTACGAGCACGCCCGCGACGACATGACCCGGCACCGCGTCGTCGATCTGGTCACCAACGCGAAGCTCGACCTCAAGTGGATCGGAGAGCGGCTGGAGCGTCACCGCGACAAGCTCGAAGCAAGTTATGCGCAAGACCTCGACGCGAAGATCGGCGCGCTGCGAGGCATGGTCGAGCGTGCCGAGGCCGATTGGCAGGCGGTCGACGCCGAGGCTTTCGCCAAGGCCAAGCAGGACCTCGACGAGTCGAGCGTGCGGCTCCAGGAGGTCTCGATCGCCGAGTCGTTGAAGGACGACGACCGGTCCTAGGGACCGCGGCAACCGTCCCGGGGTATTGACGTATCCTCCCGCGATGACCCGATCGACGTGGGCACTGGTCTTGGTGGCGGTGACGGCCGGGGCGGCCGCCGCGACCTGGACCGTCTGGAGCTACGAGCCGCAACGCCGACAGTCCGCCCCGTCGTTCAGCGAGAACGATCTCCGGCGCATGTGGGTGAGGGGCGAGCTGCACCAGCTGATGATCGAGGCGGGCAACTGGACCAAGTCCGAACCGGAGGCGATGGCGCCGGACTACTGGCGTGCACACACGCTCGAGCGGCTCGGGCGCTCCGACGCCGCTCGGGCCGCGTGGGGCGAGTTGCTCGAGCTGACCGGGCGGTACCTGCCCGATCGCGCGTTCCCGCAGCTGTGGTACTACCGCGGGTGCGCGTTGGGCGGGCTCGGGCGCTTCGACGAGGCGGGCGAGGCGATGGACCGGCACATCAGGTTCATCCTCGGCGGGGAGGACGCGGGCGGCAACCGCGGCGCGCTCACCGAGTACAACCTCGCCTGCGACCACGCCGTCGCGGGCCGCACCGACGCGGCGATCGAGGCGCTCCAGAGGGCGGTCGAGGCGGGTTGGCCGAATTTCCCGGCGAACCTCGCGTGGACCGACCTCGACCCCGACCTCGACCCGATCCGCGACGACCCGCGCTACGCCAAGATCCGCGCCGCGATGGGCGGGCCCGAATCCCCGCCGCTACCATCCGCCGAACCCTCTGCGAGCGGGATGGACCATGCCGACGATCACGATCAACGCCCGTGAGTGCGAGTTCGAGCCGGGGCAGACGATCCTCCAGGTCGCCAACGCCCACGGCGTCAAGATCCCGTACTACTGCTACCACGACGCGCTGAGCGTCCCCGCCCAGTGCCGCATCTGCCTGGCCGAGATCTGGGCGCCCAACCCCCGCAACGAGGGCAGGCTCGAGCCGTTCATGGGCGGCAAGCTCATGCCGACCTGCTCGACCGTCGCGACCGACGGGATGGTCGTGCGCTCCGATAGCCCCAAGAGCGTCGCCAACCAGAAGGCGGTGATGGAGTACCTGCTCATCAACCACCCGCTCGATTGCCCGGTCTGCGACCAGGCCGGCGAGTGCGAACTGCAGGACTACTCCTACCGCTACGGGCGCGGCGCCAGCCGCTTCGAGGAGGTCAAGGTCAAGCAGCCGAAGAAGAACCTCGGCCCGCACGTCTGGCTCTACGCCGACCGCTGCATCATGTGCACGCGCTGTGTGCGATTCACGCAGGAGGTGCCGGGGACGGGCGAGATCGGCATCATCTCCCGCGGCAACAAGGCCGAGATCGACGTGTTCGACGGCGCGCCGCTCGTCAACGAGTTGAGCGCCAACGTGATCGACCTGTGCCCGGTGGGGGCGCTGCTGGACAAGGACTTCCTGTTCACCCAGCGCGTCTGGTTCCTGAAGCGCACGCCGTCAATCGACCCGATCACCGCGAGCGGCGACAACATCTGGATCGAGCACAACGAGGGGCGGATCTACCGGCTGAAGCCGCGCGAGAACAAGGTGATCAACCGGTGGTGGATGACCGACGAGGTGCGCTACGGGTGGAAGTTCGTCCACTCCGACCGGCGCCTCACGACACCGATGCGTCGCGTGCACGGGGCGCTGAGCGAGTCGGACCGCCCGCGCGCGTACGAGGCCGCGATCGCCGGCATCCGCGGCGCGGGCGACGCCGGCAAGCGCCTGGCGCTCGTGCTCAGCCCGATGCTCGCCTGCGAGGAGGCGTACGCCCTGGCCACCCTCGCCCGCGAGCTCGACCAGCACGCGATCATCGGGCTCGGGCCCGTGCCCACCAGCGGCGAAGATCGCGCCTACCCGCCCGACAAGAAGCCCGGCGACGAGGGCGCCTACGTCGTCCGCGCCGAGAAGGCGCCGAACGCGCGGGGTATCCGCCGCGTCATCGAGGGCGTCACCGGCTCGCCCGCCACCGCATACAACGACCTGCTCCCCAGGCTCCGCGACGCCGGCGCCGTCATCCTCACCGGCAACTACCCGAGCGAGTGGGCGACCGACGAGTTACTCGGCGCGATCAGCGATGCGTTCGTTGTGGTGATCGACACGCTGCGCGGATCGCACACCGACGCGGGCGACGTCGTCCTCCCCTCGGTCACTTGGGCCGAGAAGGGCGGCACGTTCGAGAACGCGGACGGCGTGCTCCAGTCGTTCGAGCGGGCCATCCCGCCGCTCGGGGGCGCCAAGAGCGAGGGTCAGCTCGCGCTTGAGCTCGCGGCCGCCGCAAGGGGCGAGCCGACGCGCGACGAAGCCGCCATCGAGGTTGTGGACGAGCAGCCCGGGCGCGTGCCCGAGGCGACGACGCTCGGCGTGAGCACGGCCGGCGTCTTCAAGCCCGCCGAATGGCGCGCCCGCATGGGCGAGACCCACGAGTCGCTCCGCCCGCTCGCCGAGACCAGCCCGCCCGAGACCCGCGTCCGCCTCCACCCGGACATGGAGGTCGTCGAGCTCTAGTTCTTCCCCGGCCGAGACTTGAACTCAATCAATGGGTTCTTGCTCATTCCGAATCTGCCTGCGTACCCACTCGCGGCGATGTTGCGGTCACGGCGCCATTCGCGTACGAGACTGTGGTAGTGAGTTCTGCGGAACGGGGATTGATCAACGATCCGGTATGTGTCATGCAGGCGTTCCGTCTTTCCCTCAAACTCATCCCATACGGCCCGAGAGAGCGCGCGAAGGTCCACCAAATCAGGAAACAGGTAGTCTTCATCTCCTCGCTGATTCGCTTCAAACGGCGTATTCGGGCTCACCTTCCAAATACAGTCCTTCATGAGGAGGGAGCCGTCCTGATGATTGGACACAAAGACAAGCGCATACTTGATGACTTTGGTCGCGCTTTTCATCTTCATGTGCCAGTCAAAGTCGGCAGACAGGAAGTCTACGAGCCGTCGAACTGCTTCGTCACACCTTGCAGAGTTGGGCTTGATGTCTTCAAGCTCTGCCCACTTGCCTGGGCCGAATAGCGCATCCAGATTCGGGTGTTGCGACTTGAGCTTGAGCGCCTGGTTGACATTGCGCCACATGAAGTTGATAAGGGCTTCTGTCTTGGGTTCTTTCAGGAGTCTTGCGACCTTGCTCATATCAAGTTTGAAACCAAATGGATCAATGAAAAAGAAACAAGGGGCTAGGGTGCGTTCGCCCAAATCTAGAATTTGGATCACTTCGTCAAGACAGTCGTTGTAGTCACGCTCGACCAAGTGGACCTTCACTTGCGCCGGGATGGTGATTGAGTCGAGCTCGGCTTGGAGCAGTTTGACGTTGTCCGAATCATCTTCCACGAAATAGAACACAACCTCTGTGTTCTTCAGAATCTGATCGCGGGCTGTGTGATCAAGCAATGTCCGAAGCGCTACAAGCGGCGAACCTTCGTCGCCGGTCGAGTGCCGGCCTCGTCCCGCATGCGTCTCAAGATAAACTATCTTTGAGTTATACTTGGAGAGCTTGGGAAACCACCCACCAAGATAGCATCGCAGGACTTTGTGTTTGATCCTCTGCAGATGGTTGTAGTCATCCCAATACTCGTCATGACCCGACGACATCGGCAGTTGTCTCCGGCATTCCGTCCCAAGTGCGTCCCTGAAGCTCACGCCCTTCAGCCTTCTTGTTCACCCCGCCCCATTGCTTGAAGAAGAACGGTATATCTCTCTTCTCGCACTGTCGCTTGATCTCGACGACCCACATCCCGTCCATCGGTCTCGCTCCCGGCCCCGATTCTCCACCCACGATCACCCAGTGAATGCCCTTCAACGGCATCCGAGGCAGCCGTCCGAGCAGCGGTTCGCACGAAAGGAAACGGATCTTCGCCGGCACGCGCTGAAGCGAACGGATCCGTCCGTAGTACTCGCGGCTCTCCACGCTCGTGCCCATCCACACATTTGTTGGCCAATGCAACGCAGACGCGAGTTTGAGGGTTCGCTCCGGGCGCTTGGTCAGCACCTGGAAGCGGTGCTGAGGGCACTCCTCCATCACCCTGAACACACGCTGGATGAACCCGAGTGGCACGCCCTCGTGGAACAGATCGCTCATCGAGTTGACGAAGATCGTCCGCGGGAGCTTCCACCGCCTCGGCTGGTCGATCACATCGTCGTCGCCGAAATTGATCCGCCCGGAGAACACCGGGCGTCCGTCACGCGCACGTTTGGACGTGCCCCGGTATTTCTTGCCGGTCCCGTTCGGCATGCTCGCCAGGCGCAGCGCCATCCGGGCGGCGTAGCAGTTGAGGCACCCCGGCGAGACCGGCGTGCACCCGGCCACCGGATTCCAGGTCGCTTCGGTCCACTCGATTCGTGATCCCATGCCCATGACCCGCCCTACGCAACGACCGTACCACGAACAAGTTCCGAACGCAAGTGCTGGGCGTGAGAAACCAAGTTGTTCTTCGCGATCGTCGGTGACGATGGACAAGGCCGGGGAGCCGCGTGCGCCGTGGGCGGCGCCGAACGCGCCCGACAGGACTCGAACCTGCGACCTGCGGTTTAGGAAACCGCTGCTCTATCCATCTGAGCTACGAGCGCACGACGCCGGAGTATAGAAACACCCCCGGGGTTGCTCCCGGGGGCGAGTCGTGCCTACTTCATGAACCCGTCCACGTGCGCGTGGCAGCGCGTGCAGGTCTCGCCGGTGTGGTGCCCGCTCGAGATGTCGTACCGATGGTGCTTGGTCTGTGTGTGGCAGACCTCGCAGACCCCGTCGCGGACGCCGTTGCCGTCCTCGTCGTCATCGGCGAACGAGTGCAGCGTCGGCTCGCCGGCATCGTCCCCGCGGCTCTCGAACACGACGTCCTGGAGCCCACGGCTCGGCGTCGGGATCTTCGCCAGCCACGTCGCGTCGTCCTTCGGGCCGACGTTCTCGATGTTCACGCCGCCGAGCCAGTTCGACTGCCCGTCGTGCGGGTCGTGGCAGTCGGTGCAGGTGATGCGGAAGGGGTCGTAGTTGGAGTTGTTGTCGTTGGTGTGCACCGCCGCCTTGAGCGGGCTCGTGCCCGCCGGCCCGTGGCACGTCAGGCAGAGCACCTCGACATCGGTCGCGATCGTCAGGCTCGGGCCCGGCGCCGTGTGCGTCGTGTGGCAGAACGTGCAGTCGTGGGCGAAGTTGAACCGCGGCGTCGGGGACGCAGCCGACTCGGCCTCGCCGACGAACAGCGAACTTGCGCCCACGAGCGCCGCGACCGTCACGATCGGGAGTGTGGCGCGCCGGTTCACGATCCACCTCCCGCGAACAGCTCGATGCGTCCTGACCCGTTGTTGGTCACGTACAGGTCCTGCGCCGGTCCGAGGATCACCGCGTCGAGCGGCAGGCGCAGCTCGCCCGCGCCCGTCCCGAACGTGCCGATCTCGTTCAGCTTCGTCCCCGTCGCCCGGTCGTACACGATGACGCGTCCGAGGAACGCGTCGACGACGAACAGGCGCCCCGCGTCGTTGAGCATCAGCCCCTGCGGTTTCGAGAACGCGAACCCGAGCGCGCCCTCGTCGCCGCTGAGCACGCCGATCGGCGTGCCGTCGTACGCGTACGTCACCACGCGCGGGTCGGTCTCGGCCGCCGGATCGCCGTAGTCGGCCACCAGCACCTGCATCGCCGCGGTGTCGAGCACCACGCCCGTCGGGTTCTGGAGATCGAGCGCGGTGAGACCGGGCCCGCCGATGGTGCCCACGAGCGGGCCTCCCGGCGTGCCGAGGTCGAACACCTTGACCTCGTCGGCCCCGCCGTCGACGACGAAGAGCAGCGCCGCCGCCGCGTCGACCGCCATGTCCGTCGGCGCGTCGACCTTGACCCCGCCTCCGAGTGCGCCGATCCGCTCTCCCCACGCCGTGTACATCTCGACCTGACGCGCCGTCTCGTTGCCGACGAAGACGATCCCGCCGAGCTCGGCGACGCCCGTCGGGCGACCGTCGACCCGGAACGACCGCAGCGTCGCCAGGCTCGCCGGATCGATGACATACACGGCGCGGCTCTGGTAGTCGCTGACCACCAGTGCGCCCGAGCCGTCGACCGCGACCCGCGTCGGCGAACTCATCCGCGGCACCGGATCGAGCGGCCTCGCCGTCACGTTCTGCCCGCCGATCGACGTCGGCGGCGGCCTCGTCAGACCGCTCGTCACCGCTAGGACCAGCGCCGCGCCCACGCACGTCAGCCCGGTTCTCATGGCCGTCCTCCCCGGCGCCGGGGCAACCCACATCCCGCGGGCGGGGCCACCGACACGCCGAATACCGGATATCACGGATCAGTATACAGCCCGGTCTCCGGGATCAGCCCCCGGTCTCCGAATCCGCGGCGATCGCCGCTAGGGGCAGCCGAGGACCCAGACGTTGACGAAGAACTGGACGTCGTCGGCCGTCTCCGCCCCCGCCACGACCACCACCCCGTGTCATCGCCGATCCTCCCGGGCTCCCCCGGCGCCGGCCCGCCCGTGTCCGCGGCCGATCCACCGGGGAACAGCCTGACCGCACCCGCCGCGATCACCAAGCCCCTAACATCACCCACGGGGGATAATCGCCATGGAAGCCGGGATCGTCGGGCTGCCCAACGTGGGCAAGTCAACCCTGTTCAACGCACTCACCAACGCGGGCGCGGTCGCCGCGAACTACCCGTTCGCCACCATCGACCCGAACATCGGCGTGGTGCCGATCCCGGACCCTCGTCTAGCGCTGATCAACCGCTACATCGAGACCCAGAAGGTCGTCCCCGCGGTCCTCAGGCTCGTCGACGTCGCCGGGCTGGTCCGCGGCGCCAGCAAGGGCGAGGGCAAGGGCAACGCGTTCCTCAGCGCCATCCGCGACGTGGACGCGGTCATCCAGATCGTCCGCTGCTTCGACCACGCGCCCGGCGGCGAGGAGATCGTGCACGTGGACGGCTCGGTCAACCCCGTCCGCGACATCCAGACCATCGAGTCCGAGCTGGTCCTCGCCGACCTCCAGACCGCCGAGAACGCGCGCGCCAAGGCCGAGCGAGTCGCCCGCAGCAAGGACCGCGACGCGCTGGCGCGTCTGGCCGCGCTCGACGTCGTCCAGCCCGCGCTCGAGGAGGGGCGCCCTGCCCGGATCGTCGAGATCCACGACGCCGAGGCGCGGCGCGGGCTCGGGCTGATCAACTTCATCACCACCAAGCCCATCCTCTACGTCGCCAACGTCAACGACGACGACGTGAACGGCGAGGGCCCGTACGCCCAGGCCGTCCGCGAGCACGCCGAGAGCCACGACAGCGTGATGGTGCCGGTGTGCGCACGGATCGAGTCGGAGCTGGCCGAGCTCGACGAGGCCGACCGCGCCGAGATGCTCGCCGACATGGGCATGGACGAGCCGGCGCTCAACAAACTCGCGCGGGCGGCGTACAGCCTGCTCGGATACCAGAGCTTCTACACCGCCGGCCCGAAGCAGATCAAGGCCTGGACGGTCAAGACCGGCACCAAGGCGCCGCAGGCCGCCGGGGTCATCCACACCGACTTCGAGCGCGGCTTCATCCGCGTCGAGGTCTACTCGGTCCACGACCTCGAAGAACTGCACACCGAGAAAGCGATCCGCGAGGCCGGGCGCATGCGCATCGAGGGCAAGGACTACGCCGTCCACGACGCCGACGTCTGCCACTTCCTCTTCAACGTGTAGTGCCCGCACAGATGCGCGTGCGAAACGCATACATAGATGTCGTGAATCACCGAGGGACATCCCTGGTTTTGACGCGAAAAGCCAAGCCCGCTGAATAGCCGGGCGACGCCCGGTGTTCTCGGCGTTGTACCACGTGGGCGTGAGCGGCCGGCATCGGGCTTGGACGTTCACGACCTCGACCTCAATACCGGAGGATTCTCATGCGCAAGGCACTCAGTGTCATCGGTCTCATCGGTCTTCTCGGTGCGGGCACGGCCGTCGCCGTTGCCTCTCAGCCCACGAACAACAACGGGCGCCCCGACGCCGGCGGCACCGTCTATGTCACCAGCCAGGGGCTCTACTACCAGACTTTCGTCGCACGCAACCCGCTCCCCGGCGAGGGCCCGTTCCAGCTCCTCGAATCGGGCGGACCCAACGGCACCAACCAGACCGAGTTCGGGCCCGGCGATGCCGGCTACCTGGGCGGACGCTGGAAGGCCGACTTCGACGGCGACGGCGTCTACAGCTACTTCGTCTGCCCGCTGGTCACGCCGGGCCGCGAGACCTTCTGACCGCCCGAACCCCCACACACCGATGAATATGTGCCCCGTCGCGCGCCTCTCCCCGAGGATGGTGCGCGGCGGGTGCACTTCTCAGATTGCTGGCGTTGCACAGAGATCTTGGGACCCCGCTCGTGCGCGTGTTGCTGGAGCGGGAGACAAGCCCGAAGTGCTCAGTCAATCGCTCCGCAGCTTGGCCAGCAGACGCAGGATCTCGACGTAGAGCCACACCAGCGTCACCAGCAGACCAACGCCCGCGTACCACTCCATGTACTTGGGCAGCCGGTTCGCCGCCCCGGCCTCGACGAACTGGAAGTCGAGGATCAGCACGAACGAGGCCAGCACGATCATCAGCACGCTGAATCCGATGCCGAGAGGCGATGCGCTCCAGAACAGGTTCGGGATCCCCGCGCCGAGCAGCCCGTTGCCGACCATGAGCACGATCGAGTAGAGGAACGCGGCCCCGACGAGCGCACAGATCACCTTCGCGGCGGTCCCGCCCACGCGCACCAGCCCCGCCCCGTAGGCGACGAGCAGCCCCGCCAGCACCCCGAACGTCAGCAGGATCGCCTGGAAGATCAGCCCCGTCGCCTCGGGGCCGACGATCGACGCGCTCACCCTGCTCGGCCCGAGGAACTGCACCGCGACGACGATCGAGATGCCCGAGAGGAACGCGCCCTCAGCGATCGCGTACAGCGGGCCGACAAACGGCGCGGTGCGCTTGGCGAAGATGATCACCAGGTAGAGCAGCAGCCCGATCAGCCCCGCGCCAAGCGAGAGCCCCCACACCGACCCGAGTTTCCCGGCGTCGGCCATCCCGACGAACGGGTTCCAGGTCAGGAGGGCGGTGCCGAGGGTCAGCGAGAGCAGCACGCCGGTCCGCGCGGCCGTCCCGCTCACCGTCATCGACGTCGCGCGCGACAGCGCGTCGTCTTCCCACTGCCTGGCGTCCTCGAACCCCCTGAACGTCGGGTTTCCCGTGCGGATCATGCCGATTCTCCTTCGGTGTTGCCGATTCTATCGGGAATAACCGCCCCCGCGTTGCACATCGGCACAACGTGAGGCGATCCGCCGAATCCCGGGAGGGCGCTTCTTCAGATCAGCCGCGCCCGCATCGGCGCCCCGAGCCGCTGCCCGGTGAGCTGTTCGAGCCGCTCGAGGTACTCGACGACGACGATGCAGAATGTCGCGTGGCTCCACGTCAGCGGGCTGACGCTGATCGGTTCGCCCGTGTACGGGTCGAACTGCTCGCCCAGGACGCCGGACAGCTCGGCCCGCCCCGCCGCCCACTCGATCAGCGGCAGCGCCTCCCGCAGCTCCTCCACCGTCCGCGCCCGCGCGATCCGCCACTGCGCCTGCCACAGCGTGCAGATCACCCACGGGTTCCCCGGCACCTTCTCGATGTCGTCGGCCTCGACCTGGTGGTAGTAGTCGCGCTCGTAGCGGGCGCACCCCCCGATGTCGGTCTTGACCCACAACCGCTCGTGCAGCTGGGTCATCTCGCTCTCGATCTCCGGGTCGCGCGCATCGAACCCACCGAACGCGAACAGCGCGAAGTTCGCCGAATCCGGCGTCATGTCGAGCCGGTACGTCCCGTCGTCGAGCGGGACACCCAGTCTCGCGAACCGACCCCGGTCCTCGCGCCACATGTGGCGTTTGAGCGAACCTTTCATGCGATCGGCGCCCTCGCGGAACGCGGCCGCGCGGTCGAGCTCACCGAAGTCGTGCGCGAACGCCGACGCCGCGTTGAGCGCCCCGATCGTCGCCGCGACCGTGAACGTGTGGATCCCGCGCCGTTCCTCCCACAGGTCCCACGACTGTTGCGGAAGCCCGTTGTGGTCGCGGTAGCGCAGCATCCATTCGGCCGGGCGCACCACCAGCGGCCCGTACAGCGGCTTGACGAACTCGACATCCTTGTACAGCTCGAAGTGGCGCCGCAGCGCCCACACCACGAGCGCCGTCTCGTCCTGCTGGATCGGCAGCACGCGCTGCCCGTCGAGCATCCACGGGTGCCAGCTCGAAGCCAGGCGCCCGTCCGGCGCGTACTTGTGCAGGAAGTACCCGTCGTGCCCGACGCACTCCGAGGCGTACCGGAAGAAGTTGCGGCTCAGCTCGCTCTGCCCCAGCAGCACCAGCGCGTACGCCACCAGCGCCCCGTCGCGCATCCAGCAGTACGAGTAGTGGTCGCCCGCGAAGTGCGTGATGTCCGAGTCGTTGGCCGCGATGACCGCGCCCCCATTGTCGATCTGCGTGCGCACCACGAGCTGGGAGCGGTAGAACAGATCTCGCACGTGCTCGGGCAGCGGGCTCGTGTCCAGCGGCTCCTTCCGCGCCCACAGCCGCCAGTACGCCTCGGTCTTGCTCATCCACCGGTCCGGCGTCTTGTCCCAGATCGCCCGGTTCAGCGCCGAGACCTCCTCGTACGAGTGCCCGCACGCGATCCAGCTCGTCACGTACGCCTCCCCGTTCGGCGGGACCTGCAGGTTGAACCCCACGGTCGCGTCCACCGACCCCTGGCTGATCGCGTTGCGACCGAGCTGCCCGTCCTCGGCGTCGCGCCACGTCCCCTCGGCCCCACCGACGCGCTTGGACCCGATCGCCCAGTGGTCGATCCCGCACTTCTGCTGGTCGCACGCGTTGATGAGGAAGTACGTGTCACCCTTGTACAGCACGACGCTGGTCGTCTGCGGGTCGTAGTTCGCGGTGTCGCCCACCGCCGTGCCCCCGATCGACAGATCGACGTGGAAGAACAGCCGCACATCGCGCGTCTTGCCGAGAAGGTCGCGCACCACCGAGCGCCGGAAGCACACCGGCTCGTCGAACGCCACCAGGTCCGAACAAGTGATCTCCAGACCCAGCTTCTCGTTCACCAGGCGCACGTCGGTCGCCAGCGTGTCCGGCTTGTAGCGCAGCTCACGCGTCCACGACTCGTCCTCGATCCACGCGAACTTGCCGTCGGCCCACACCCCGAACCGCTGCGCGTGCCCGTCGGTGTGGTTTGGCTGCCCCACCCGCGGGAAGTACAGGTCCCGCATCCGGTACGTCTGATCGAACGTGATCAGCAGGTCGCCGTTCCCGACCGGGATGTCCCGTGCCATTATCGGTCCTTCCGCCGAGGCGAAGCCCGGCCGTTCTTCATCGGTCCATCGGCACGGGGCCGGTGAGCCCCGGGGGCCCGACATAGTAGAAGCGCACCGCACGCGCACAGAAAACCGGCCCGCCCCCGGAAGGACGGGCCGGACGCCACTGGCTCATTCTGACCGTTCAGGGCACGTAGCCGTCGCTCAGCGTCTTCATGAACGCGACCAGGGCGGCCTCTTCCTCGGGGCTCAGCCCGAGGTTGCCCAGCTCGTCGGCGTTCACGTTCATCGGAACCTCCGGCGCGGGCCACATCTCGGTGTCACGCGTGTTGTAGAAGTGCACAACCTCCTCGAGCGACTTGAAGACTCCGTTGTGCATGTACGCCTTCACGAACCCGGGGTACGGCCGCTTGTCCACGTTCCGCAGCGTGGGCACCTTCTGCTTGCCCAGCTCGGGCATCCACACGTCCTCATCCATCCCGGCGTTGTACAGGAACCCGCCCAGCCCGTAGTCGGTCCAGTCGTACCCGTCCGGGTTGAAGTTCGAGGTCGCGGAGTAGAACGGGTTGTCCGGGTTGCGGGGCGTGCCCAGATTGTCGTAGGTGAAGTCGGTGAACACCGGCGGCTCGCCGTTCGGACCCTCCTCGCTGAGATGGCAGGCCGAGCACATCGCCTTGCCCTCGAACAGCCTCAGCCCGAGCTTCTCCTGCTTGGTCAGCTTCACGTCACCGGCGAGGTAGTAGTCATACTTGCTTGTGAACGGGTTGACCTCGGGCGACTGCTCGAACGCCGAGATCGAGCGGGCGATCCGCACGTAGCTCCCGTACACGTCGTCGCGCGTGTCGAGCGAGCCGGGTCCCCACACCTGCTCGAACAGGTCGGCGTAGTCCGACTGCGCCGCCCGCTGCACCACCTGCTTCATCCCCGGGCTGTGCTGCTCGAGCGGGTTGAGGAACGGGCCCATCGCCTGCTCGGCGAGCGGGTCGCCCAGCGTGTGACCCGTCGCGCGACCGTCCCAGAACATCCCGCCGATCCAGACTTCTTCGTCGGTGTCGTAGTGCAGCGGCGGGCTCTCGCCCCCGTACGCCGCGGACGGCGGCTTGCGGTTGCCGAACTTCGTGTGCACGGCGCCGGGGTAGACTGCGGTGTCGAGGTTGATCTGCGAGTCCGGGCCGGTGAACCCCGCGTCCGGTCCGTGGCAGGCTGCGCACGCCTGCCCCGGGCTCGTCGAGAGATTCTCGTCGAAGTACAGGTGCTTACCGAGTTGTTCCAACGGCGTCAGCGGCTGCGCAAACGCCATCCCCGCGCACGCCGAAGCGGCGCACCATGTCAGTATCCCCAATCGCATCGCGGGTGCCTCCCCGAATCTGCGTCGGCCGGTATTGGCACCGACCGCGGTGGCGCCCCGCCGTTGCGACGCGCCCGCGCGGCGCGACCGACATGTTTTCTCCCAAGCCCACCGACGACTCCCGAGTGGCCGCGGCCCAGGCGAAGAATTCGCCAATACAGGATAATCGTATCAAAATATCGGTCGTTGTCAAGGTGGGGAACCCCCCCCCTCGAATGACCCCAGGGGGATTCGAACCCCCGTTTCCAGGATGAAAACCTGGCGTCCTGACCTGGCTAGACGATGGGGCCGGAGGGCCCCAGTGTAGCCCCCATCGGCTTTCTCGGACCGCCAGAGACTGACCCCGCGCCCGCCCCCTCCCGTTTTTTGGCTCGTCTTCGGGACCGGCAGAGCCGATCTCCACCCCATGCTCTTGCGCACACCGGTCCTCAGCGGTGCGGGCGTCCTGGCCCTGGCCGGCGGGGTGCTCATGCTCACGCTCGCGGTCCACGAACCCGCACGCTCACGCGCCTCCGGGCCCAGCGAATCGCTCACGCTGGACCAAGACGGCGGCCCGATCCTCGGCGAACTCATCGGGCGGCGGTACCGCGTCCGCATCACCGCCGGGCCCGACGGCCCGCTCTACGCCGTGCTCACCCTCGACGGACGCGTCATCAAGGGAGGGCTCCGGGCCGGGGACGTCGCCCGCGACTTCCCAGAGATCGACGTCGAGCGCATGCAGTTCGGGCCGGACGACGCGGGCGAGCCGCTCATGCTCGTCGACCCGGGCTGACGTGTAGCATCCGTTCGTGCAGGCGATCACCCCGATGCCCCTCGTGCGTGAGGGCGACGAGGCCGTGCTGTTCGGCGGCACGTTCGACCCGCCGACACGCGCGCACACTGCCGTGGGATCGATGTTCGCAGCACAGACGTGTGTCGTGCTCTTCGTGCCCGCGGCCCGCAGCCCCCACAAGGACGACGCCCCCGGCGCGCCAGACGCCGATCGCGTGCGGATGCTCGAGATCGCGCTGCACGACGCCCCGCGCCGCGCCGTCTGGACCGACGAGCTCGACCGCGGCGCCCCGAGCTACTGGGTGGACACCGTCCGGCGCGCACGCGAGTGGGGGGGCGCCCGCGGCGTGCGCACCGGGCGTTTCGTGATCGGCGCCGACCAGGCCGGCGCGTTCCACCGCTGGCGCGAGGGGCGATGGCTGTTCGATCACGCCGAGCCGGCGGTCGTCCTGCGCCCGCCGATCGACTCGATCGACCGGCTCGTGACCGCGCTAGAGCGCACGGGCGCGTGGTCGGGCGACGATCTTGAACGATGGCGGTCACTCGTCGTCGAGGCGCCGCTGATCGAGACGAGCGCCACCACCGTGCGTGCGCTGCTGCACGACGGGGACGACGACACACTGCGCGAACACCTCGACGATGGAGTTCTAGCGCACATCCGCGAACGCGGGCTCTACGCCTGAGCCCGGCAGGCGCGTTCGACGCTGGTCGCGCGCTCGCCGGCCTCGTTCACCGATCCGCGCACCGACTCGCCGACACGCTTGCGTTCGGCTTCGTCGGCGACGAGCGGGAGGTTGACCTCGATGTTCCACGCCGCGGCACGCACCGACGCCTCGGCGAGGACCGCCGCGACCGCCAAGTCGCTTCGCAGGTGGGGGTTGGTGCGTCCGGGGAGTGTTTCGAGCAGGCGGAGCAGGTCGATGCCAGCGGCGAGGACCGCCGAGGGCACCGCGATCGCCGCCGCCACCGCGCGGGGCAGATCTTCGTCGCGCCTCGGGTCGGTCTCGCGCAGCTTCATCGTCGCGTTGAGGCGTTCGTACGCCTCGGCGTCCTCGTCGCCCAGTTCCAGCAGCAGCGCGTGTGCGCGGTCGAGCGATTGGGCAGCGGCCTGAAGGGTGGGCTCGTGTTCGGCGAGCGACTTCCGCCCGATCGAGTAGGACAGGACCATGCGGGCCGTCGCCGCAGCCAGCGCCCCTGCAAGGGCCGCCGACGCCCCGCCCCCCGGCGAGGGAGTCCGCGCGCCCAGCGAGGTGAGCAGCGACGAGACGGGCAGGTCCGAGATCCGTTCCATCAGAGGCACAGACTACGCGGTAGGTCCGAGAAACGCGCGAGATTCGTTGTGTGCAACGCAACCGTCGGGTACCCTAAGGGCACGGCGTGGGCGGTGGGAACGTCCACGCTGTTGTCTGTCCGGGGAGGATGGGATGAAGAGACTCGCCATCGGTGTTGTCGTGCTGGCGGTCGCCGGCGCCGCGTGGGCACAGAAACTCGACACGCGGCTGCTGGAGCGGGCCGAGAAAGACTCGGTCGGCGGGGCGCGCGCACGGGTCGAGCTGGTGCGGACGCAGACGCGTGGGGATATGCCGCGGGCGGTCTTCGGGACCGACGACCGGGTCGAGGTCGAGGACGTGGCGGATGCCGGGCTGGCACGTCTTGCCGGGTCAGCCTGCCTGCTCGTCGATACCGGCGAGATCGTGGACAACGGCGACGGGACGTACACGCTGCTGAGCTCGCCGTGGACGGAGGTCGCGGGCGTGGCGTTGTGCCCGGGCGAACCGTTCGCGACCCAGCCGCAGCTCGGGTACTGCTCGGGGTTCCTCGCGGGGCCCGACCTGATCGTGACGAGCGGGACGTGCCTTTCGCCGACCGACCTGGGGACGACCGCCGTGGTGTTCGGGTACGAGTTGGACGGCGGTGTTGCGCCGACGGTGATCGATGCCGACGACGTCTACTTCCCCACAACGATCGTCGACACGCAGCTGGTCAACGGGTACGACCACACGGTGGCGCAGCTCGACCGCCCGGTGGTGGGGCGCAACCCGGCGCCGATCGTGCGCGGCTCGGCGCCGGCGGTCGGCTCGGCGCTGGCGATCGTCGGACACCCGAGCTTCCTGCCGACCAAGAGCTCGGACGGCGCCACGGTGCAGGCGATCGACGCGCCCGACACGTTTGCGCAGGCCAACCTCGACGCCTACGCCGGCGACACCGGCGGGATGGTCGTCGATCTGGCGTCCGCGCGGG
>Ga0055449_10000017_pt1 | contig 36031 bp, 26 predicted proteins | sample China_Galinas_PW_2_FD_57739 | JGI IMG/M metagenome (GOLD analysis project Ga0055449, IMG submission 57739) | Wetland microbial communities from San Francisco Bay, California, USA, that impact long-term carbon sequestration - China_Galinas_PWB_D1 | ecosystem: Environmental > Aquatic > Marine >... | reverse complement strand
TTCGGCATCGACAAGCTCAACGAACTGTTTCTGTTCTCTCAACCCGCCCACCTGCAAAAGCTGCACGGCCAGGCCGTTGACGGCGAGGAACGCGCCATCTTGCGCGCCGACTTCCTGCGTAAGCGCCTGGGCACCGCGTAGCGCGCGTCCCGGCGATCTCTGCGGCGCGTTCGGCATGATCAATTGTAGGTTCCGGTGTTGATTCCACGGGCGTTGTCGCATCTTGTCAGGACGCAGTACACCGCACGGGGCACTCGTTTACCTCGGTGTCCCGTCGCACGATTCTTGGGCCTGACGTCAAGAAGGAGCCTATCGATGAAGCACGCACACGTCGCCGTTTGTGGCCTTGCGCTGGCCATCAGCGCGGGGGCGAAAGCCGACCTCCCTTCGTCACAACCAGCGACGCACGAGGTACGATCCGCCGTCCGGCGGGCACTCCCCTACCTTGCACGGCAGACCAACGCCTAGATCGAAAACCACAAATGCACATCATGCCACCAGGTACCTCACGCACTGTGGGCGATGAACCGGGCTCGCGCGGCCGGCTTCAAGGTCGACGATCGCCTGGCGAATTGGAATCGCTGGTCGCTCGATTCCGTGCTGAGCAAGTCCCAGAAGGAACCGGTGCGTGACGAAATCTACCAGATGCTGTTGGCCGGCGCGGACCTGCCCGCCTCGACGCGCACGGTGCTCGTGGCACGTTTGATCGCCAGTCGAAACGAAGCCGGCTACTGGGAAGCGCAAGGCCAGCTTCCCTATCAGAGGCGGCCGAAAGATGAAACCGACGAGGCCACGAGCCTGTGGATTTTGCATGCCCTTCGACATGAGGCCAACAACCCGGACAGCGCCGACATCGCGCGGCGGGGAGTCGAACGCCGCCAGCCTCATGACGGCGTAAGCATCGAGCATCTGGCGCTTCGTCTACTCGCCGCCCAGGAGGGCGGAGCGTCGGCGCGTGCGGTAGGGTTAACCGACGAACTGCTCGGACTGCAACACGACGATGGCGGCTGGGGCTGGCTTCGTGAGGGACCGAGCGATGCGATCGCCACCGGCCAGGTATTGTATGTCCTTTCGTTTCTTGCTTCCGCGCGACCCCGAAGGGCGGCGCTTCGCGCGCGTGATTACCTCGTTCACACGCAAGCGTCAGACGGATCGTGGAAGACACCAAGCACACTGGCCAAGCATGACGGCGCCTCGTCCGTCGTATCCACCGATTGGGGAACGGCCTGGGCGGTAATCGGCCTGACACAACGGCCGGGCCATGCCGTCGCCAACCGCGAGGTTGCGGACCGCTGACGACGCCCGCCGCCTAGAGACCGGCAAGCAGTTCGGAAACCTGGAGCCCGAGCGCGTTGCTGATGCGGGCCAAGGCCCAGACCGAAGCGGCGTTCTTGCCGAGCTCCACCTGGGACAACTGGGAGGTCGTCAGGTCCGTCCGGTCGGATAGCTGACGCAGCGTGAGATTCTGGGCCAGACGGTGGCTGCGAATGCGCTGTCCGATGAGTCGATTGAGCTCGCTCTCATCCGTATAGATGATGCCCATGCGTTGGCACGCGCGATCGATGGCGGAGATCAACTCCTCCTGTCGAAACGGCTTCGGGATGTAGTCGCAGGAGCCGTGTCGCATCGTTTCGGTCGCGCTATCCAGATCCGGATAGGCGGTCATCACGATGCAGCTCGTCCGATCGTCGATTTTCTTGAGACGCTCAACGACTTCCACGCCGTCCATGGCCGGCATGCGGAGGTCGACCAGCGCGACCTGGTACGATTCCCGCTCGGCCGCAGAGACCGCGTCGTCGGGATTGGTGAATGCGCGCGGGTTGTACCCGTGGTCCTCGAGCAACAAGCCAACGGTCTTACAGATGGAAGGGTCGTCGTCGACGACGAGCACCTTGATGTGATGTCGCACCGCCATGTCGGGAATTCCTGAATGTCCGCACTAGTGCGTGAATCCGCGTGACCCAGCCGATCATCCGGCAGCGTCAAGTGGGCGCTGCCAACGATGTGTCAGTTTCGATAGGACGCGCATCATTCGACAGGAAGCGCTTCATGCGTCGGTACATGAGTCACGCCGGTTCGCCCCGCCGGACGCACACAGCAGGTACTGCCAACTCGAAACGCTACCGCCACAGCCGGATTCCGCCAAGGTACACACCGCGGGAACCGGCGCCACGACTTGGGACGCCCAGCGCATCCCTGCTCATGCCGTCATGCTCCGGTAGACGCGGAAGAACCAGCCCCGACGCTGGCCTCGCGTGGATTTAGAGGGAGCTCAATTCCGAGCGCCCGCACCCACGCGATGGGGCCAGCATAGCCTGTCACTTCATTATGTTCCAGAAAAAAACTATGCGGTTGGAAAAAATATTGTGCGCCCATCGGGTCCGGCCGATTTCGGTACGCACTATGGGGTTGTTCTTGGTTTCGTCCGGAGGAAGTTCTTAAGCGCACGAACCGGCACCTGGCGTTCTACTTTGAAGCCTCCAGGCTGCTCAAGTCCACCTTGCAGCGTTGCTCGACGTTCTTTTCGAGCGCGACGACGCCCGGGCGACCGAGCACCAAGCCGACGGGCCTGTTGGACAGCTCGGGCGCATGACCAATGACCAGCGTCATGCTCGGTTGCTTCGCCAGCTCCACCGTCACGGTCATCACCGGCTTGTCGAGCCCGCACGCATCGGGCGTGTTGCGCGCATAGTCGACGTAGCCCGCGATCTTCAGGTCGCGGAACCGCAGGAGCAAGTCTTCGACCTTCTTGGCGTCCAACGGCAGATCGGGCTCACCTCGATAGACCCACTTCTTTTCCTTTCGGTCAAACCCGTAAGTGACCTCGGGGGTCATCACGCTGAAGCCGGTCACGTCCTCCTGTTTGAACGTCCACACGTTGTCGGGAAGGTATTGCTGGCTTAGCTCGTCGAACACCGCCTTGTCCACTTCGAAGATCATCGGGTCCGACGCGCGCTTGGCGAAGTATTCCCCGTCGTGCGACGCTACGGCCAGGGCAATCGACTGCGGCGCTTTCTTGGCATCGTCGGCCGCGCCGGGCTTGACGTACTGCAGGGTGACCTGGATGTCCGGATTGTCCAGTCCGAAGGCGGTGCTCTGATCGGACTCGGCCACCACGCGCGTCGCCCGCAGGCTCGACAGCGTCGTGACGAGTTTCTTCATCGCGCCCTCGCGTAGCTTGCTGCGGATCGGTGACGCCATGGTCCAGGCATCGCCCTCGCGCTCAAAGCGCAAGGTCTGCGGCTTGGACGTCAGCGGGTTGGTCGATTCGATCGACACGGCGGATATGCCACTGCTGACCAAACCCAGCACGGTCCGATCGAGGTAGGTGACCGGTTGTCGAAGCAACGGTGCGATCTCGCTCGACCGGACCTTGGCGATCGAGCCGCCGGTGCCTCGTCGCACGTAGGCCAGCAGCCGCGTCGCGGCATCGGTGTACGGGCCGACGGTAATCTGCTCGCCGCCCTCGACGCCGGGCACCTCCATCCGCACGACCGCCTGCGGATCGTCGAAGTTGACCTTGGCATCGTTCGGCACGAACGCGGCGGCCGTCAGATCGTGCACAGCGGAGAGCAGCTCCTTGACGGCCGCACCGTCCAGTGCGACATCGTCGGCGGTGCGCCGCCACTGGGTACCGGTTTTCTGGGCTTCAAATTTGCCCCCGGGCACCTCGAGCGAAAACGAGGTCGCGGCCGTCGTGTCCACCGGCGTGACGTGCATGTCGCGCCACTCGCTGAGCTTCGGCCGAAGTTTGTCGACCGTCGTCTTCATGACGGTCGCGACGGCTGGTGCATCATCCGCGCTCACGTACACCTTGGTGTCCTCGCCGATGGGCGAGCGATCCGACAGGTGAATCTCAAAGGTGCGCGTGCGCGTTTCGGTCTTGGGGCGCGCCTCCTTGGCGTCCGACTTGTCTTTGGCCCCTTTGGCGGAGTCTGCGGCCTTGTCTTTCGAGTCGGCCGCGTCTTTGGCGTTCGTGGCATCCTCGTCGGCATCGGCCTTCTTGTCGGGTTTGACTTTGACCTCCTCCTGCACCGTGACACGCTCGGTCAGCGCAGGAGATTCGAGTCCATAGACGGCCAGCCGACTCGCGTCGTCGTCCTGCCATTGGATGACACGCAGGCGGCTCAGGGCCTTGACGGCATCGTCGACCTTGGACGTCGCCCTGGCCGTGAACGGCGACTCGATCATCCAACGCGAGCCTTCGCGCGCAAAGACATAGTTCTTTTCGCCGCCCGGCGCCGAGCGATCGGTCACTTCGAGCTTCACGGCATCCTTCGCGTCGAAGGTCCAGAGCTGCTTGTCGCGGTACTCAATCGGCTTGTTCTTGAAGAGCCCGGCCAGGCTCGACTTGCCGACGCAGATGCGCTCCCCGTCGACCGGGCGGACGTAGGTTTCGCTCTTGCCAGCGGGCCCGCCGATTTCGAGTCCGGTGTTCTTGCCGTCCGCGTCGTAGAGCGTCACTACCGCGTGGGGCGGCTTCAATCCGGCGCTGTCCAGCGTGACCCCGGCCTCGCCCGGTTTGTAGCTGATGTCATAGCGGAGGCCCTTGAGCTGTTGCGGGAATTTCTCCACCTCCCACGAGACCGCCTTGAACTGAAGCGGCGCCGTCATGTGCCACGTCGGGGTATCCTCACCCTCGTCGGCCTTCTTCTCGAAGACCCACTGGGGCTCGTCGCGCCGCTTGACGACGATCTTCGTGATGTCGCCGATCCCGCCTTCGAGCACGTCCTGGGTGGCGGCGGCGGTCGCCGGCTTGGGCGACTCCGGGCTCTTCGCGGCCGTCTGGCCGGGCTTCGAGCGAACGAAGTACAACCCCAGCCCGAGCACGGCCAGCGTGAGCAAAAGAAGCAATGTGTTCTTGAAATCCATGGCACACTATCTCCGTCTGATCCACAAGGCCACGCCGCCGAACAAAAGCGCGAGCACCGGCCAAACGAAAATCGTCAGCGCGCGAACCTCCTTGACTGTGGAGTCGCCCTTGATGGCCAGGACGGACGCGTTGATGGGTTCGCCGATGTTCATAAAGTCCATGTTGTCGTCGAGCCAGTAAAGGGAGTTGATGAGCAGTGTCACGTTGCCCGGATTCCGCGAGCGGATGGTCAACCCCTTGGACGTCATCGCGAGCGCCTGGGCAAAGGCCACGTCGTCGGTGGCGAAGTTGCGCGACGAAACCACCACGATCTTGGCGTCGCCCTTGGTGGCCGCCATGGCGAGGACGAACGGGCCCAGGGTGTCGCCCTTGGCCCGTGTCATATACCCCTGCTCCGTCAACTGCTGCTGGTAGGTCTGGAGGTTGGTCACGCCCCATACGGTGTCACGGTCCGGCACGGTCACGAGCGTATCCTGCTTGACGCCGTCCGGAAGCTTGTCGGACGGCACGAGCGGGGCGGCAAACGGCAAGGCGAGCAGTTGGGCCTGGGCGCCACTGACGATCGGATGGTCGCCAAGTGTCAGATCCGTCATCGTAAAGAGCTGCATGGTGTTGCGCGGCGGCGCGTACTTGCCCGGCTCGTAGTTGATCGTCTCGATGAGCAAGTGTTTGGTATCGACGTCGATCCCCCAGGTGCTCTTGAGGTAGTCGTCGTACTCGTAGTTGGCGGGGATCGCGCCGAACGGCCCGGGATACCAGCCGGCGATGAACACCGCGCGCCCGTTGTCCCCGAGCGCCTTGAGAAACGCCTGTCGGTTGGCGTCAGTGAACGGCGGATCCTGGCTCGGCTGCCCCATCGGGCCTTGCTGCGGCGGCGTCGGCTGCAAGACGACGTAAAGCGTCCGCGTCGGCTTCGGGTCGATCGTCGGCGGTTCGTTCTTCTCCTTCAGATCCCATTCCTTCACGACGAAGTTGGCGTCCTCGAGCTGTTTTTTCATTCTCGCATACGGCGCCTGGGGCTGACCGGGCATGAACCCGCCGACCAGAAGCGGCGCGCCGCCGTAGCGGACGAAAACGACGGCCGTCTGCTCCCGGTGCGTCACGCGCAATATCGCCGAGGTGATCTTCTCTTCACCCTTGAATGCACGATCCTTGAAGTGGGCCCGAGCGCCCCCCATGCGCGGATCGATCGGCGGCCAGATGTCGGAAAACTCGACAACACGCGCGTCGTCCGGCGTTTCGACGACGATGGCGTTGGCGTTGGGCGCCAGCTTCTTCAGCAGTTCGTCGTACTTGAGCGGCTCGAGCGCACCGAGCTTGGTGGATTCACCCTCCAGCTCGCCCACGAGATCGGCGTAGCGCTGCCCGGCGTTGCGAAGGAAGTCGGCCGCTTGTTTATCCTTGGCCAAGTCCGGGTTACGCGCGAGCTGCGCGGTCCCGAACGACGCGATGTTCTGGAGGCTCTTGATAAAGTCCCGATAGTGCGTTTCGAGCACGGACGTCGCGGCGGAGTACTGCACGTTCTCCAGGCCGGTGAGCGCGTCGATCTGGTCACGAACCTGCTGATCCTGCTGCAACCAGTCCTGAAACAGCGTCTGCACTTGTCCGAGAACCGATTTCGCCTCGGGACTCGCCACCGGGCCCGACGTCAGCCCTTTCAGCGCCTCGAGCTCGTTATTGACCAGCGCCCGCATTTTTTCGTCCATCGTCTTCGTGTACGCGTCGATTCGCTCGCGATAGGCATCGAGGGCCTTCTTGAAGCGCGGCTTGTCGCGCAGGCGGGCTTCGAACGTGTTCAGTTGCTCGTGGTCACTGAGCGGGTTGATGAAGTCGGCCGTCACCTTCGACCGCGCCGTCGATTCGTAGAGCGTCAACAGGTCGCGCACAGCGCGGCGATAGAGCGGCTGGTCCTTCTCTTCCAGGTCGGTTTTGAAATAGAGCGAGGTCAGCGTGACCGGTTGCTTGAGGCTGCCCAAGAGGTGCTTGGTGGCGTCGCCCAGGCTGTTGACCTGTGACGAGGTCATATCGTATTGCGCGCCGGGCACGGAGAAAGCGATCGCCTGAAGCACGCCGACAATGCCGATGACGAGCAGTATCGCCAGCAGAACGTTGCCGCCGATGATCGTGCGCCGGGGCGATTTCGCTTTTTCGTCGGAGTCTATTGCCATCGACGTACCTCCAGTCGCTTGACGGTCAGATAGAGAAACAGTGCCGTCGTCGTCAGGAAGAAGACCACGTGGTTGAGATCGATCAGGCCGCGAACGAAGTCCTGAAAGTGCGACGCGATCGAAATGTGCTGAAGGAAGACGCGAAGCCAGCCGGCCGGAACCACCTGCGCCAGCCCCTGCGCGGCGAAGGTCATCAGCGCGAGCAGGGCGAAGCTCAGCAGCACGGCGATGATCTGATGCTTGGAACACGCGCTGAAGAACAGCCCCACCGAGATGTAGAGCGCGCCCAGCAGAATCAACCCGATGTAGTTGCACAGGAGAAGCGCCCCGTCCACGTTACCGAAGAATGCCAAAATGATCGGGTAGATCAGCATGGCCAGCAGCAGCACGAAATACACGGCCAGCACACCGAGAAACTTGCCGATGACGATCTCGGTCTCGGTGATCGGCGCGGTCATCAGGGTCTCGATCGTGCCGGTGCGAAACTCTTCACTCAGCAGGCGCATGGTCAGCATCGGCAGCACGAACACGAGAATCAGCACGATCCACTGCCCGAGCATCGGCCGAAGCGACGCTTCGCCGCCCGGTACGAACGTGCCGAGCCCAAAGGCCAGCCCGCACGCCAGAAGAAAGATCGCCATTACGATGTACGCGATCGGCGAAAGGAAATAGGCGCCGACCTCGCGTTGAATCATGGTGGGTACGTTTCTCATCGCGACCTCCACGAGCTGGATACGCGGCGCGACGCCTGCCACGCCGCGATCAGCTCGGTCCTCAATTCTCCGTGGTTCTCGCGTGTTCCGTGGTGACCTTGACAAAGAAGTCCTCGAGCGTGGCGCCGGCGCGGTGCAACTCGCGCAGCGGCCAGCCCTTCATGGATGTCAGCTTGAAGATGTCCTCGCGCACGTCGGCGTCGGACACGGGCTGGATGCTGACGCGCACCCAGCCGTTGTCGGCGTGCGTCTGCACGTCCAGCACGCCGGCGATTGTGCGCACGCCCTGCGCGATCTCCGGCTCGGGCCCTTTCAGCTCGGCCACCACCCGCGCCTGTGACACAACCTGATCGAGCAATTCCTCCGGCGAGCCGCTGGCGACAATCTTTCCGCCGGCGATGATGATCGTCCGGTTACACGTCTGTTCCACCTCGTGCAGAATGTGCGAGCTGAGCATGACGGTGTGGTGCGCGCCGAGCTCCTTGATGAGGTTTCTCGTTTCGCGAATTTGCGTCGGATCGAGCCCGATGGTGGGCTCGTCGAGGATCAGCACCTCGGGATCGTGGATCAAGGCGTCGGCCAGTCCGACGCGCTGCTTCATGCCCTTGGAAAGCTGGGCGATCGGCCGGTTGATGAACTCGCCGAGCCAGCAGCGATCGGCCACACGTTGAATCGCCTCGAGGCATTCCGCTCGACTCAAGCCGCGCAGCTTGCCACGAAACATCAAGTATTCGCGGACGCGCATCTCCGGATACAACGGCGTCGACTCGGGCAGGTAGCCGATGCGACGGCGCACCTCGAGCGAATCCTTGAACACGTCGAATCCGGCGACACTCGCCGTGCCGCTGGAAGCCGGGTGGTAGCAGGTCAGGACGCGCATCGTGGTCGTCTTGCCGGCGCCATTGGGACCGAGCAGTCCGACAACACCGCCCTCTTCGACGTCGAAGGAGATGTCGTCCACCGCCACAAACGAACCGTACCGTTTGGTCAGATTCCGAACACGGATCATGGGTTCCGCTCCGCGAAGCTATGCATAGCCGATGTACGTTGGGGCCCCGATCGACGTTCGTCGCCGGCCGCCAATTCAGGGCCGCGATTCCGGCGGTTGAAGCCGGGCAAGTTAACAATCCGTGTCCGCTTGTCAAGAAAAGACGCCGCGACAAGCCATGCCCCGTCGATGTTGTGACGTTGCCGTGACGGGGCTCGCGACGAAAACCCGTAGCGACATATCCCGACACAACGAACCCCGGCGACATTTGCAGCGTAATGCTGGTAGCACGCGAATGCGGTTGGGGTGTGCGCTCACGAGGCGGCCGCCGCGACAACGACGGCGGCCGCGGCACGGTGTGCGGCCACCACCGCTTGCACATCGACGATGAGTTTCACCTGGCTGATCGCGAGCAGTTCCTGATCGGCCCGCATGAGGTCGAGCATCGCCAGGTTGGCGCCGATGTTGAAGGCAACGTGTTTGTCCGGGCGCGGCTTCAACCGCCGCGCTTCGTCCCGATAAGCCAACACGCGCGCGATGATCTCCTCCGGATCGTTCAACAGGAACGCCAGCAGCGCAACTTCGTCGTAGTCGTTTCGGCGAATCGTCACGCCGTGGTCCTTGAAGCGGCGAACGAGCACGCCCGCACGCCGGGCGGCCACCTCCGCGCGACCCTCCGACAGGTAGAGCAGGCACGCACTCGATTGCAGCTCGTTGCCCCGGGCAAACCCTTCCGCACGAAGCCCCTCGTAGAGCTGCTCGATGCGCTGGGCCATCAGCGCGGTCGGCTCCGGCCGAAGCGACAAGATGGCACACGCCGGAAAATCGCCGGAGTCGGTCAGCCAACGATGGTACATTTTCAACTCGGCGTACATCTCCTTGACGCGGCGCGCGTGGTCTACCTCGATCGGCCGGCCCTCAAGTCCGGATCGAAGCACGAGGACGGCCAGTATTTCGTAGGTCGCGTCACGCGGCAGGCCCGCGCCACGAAACAGCTTCCGCACGCGTTGCACCTCCGCGTGGAAGGCACCGGCCGAGTCGCCCTTGGCGTTCAGCAGTGCGGCTACGGCAAAGCGAATCTCACTGCGCAGATCGCCGAACCAGCCGGCGAGCCGCTTGAGTTGATCGGCGGTTTCGCGAATCGCCCGGGCCAGGTCGTATGGGTCCCCGTCGCATGGGACGGCCGCCATCGCCGCGTAGCGCAAGTACACGGCCGACTCGAACCAGCCGCGCTGGCGGTTCAAGGCCTGATCGAGCTCGCGAAAGTGCTCAAAGGGATGTACGGGAATTCCGTGCACCATGAGGTATCAGCATGAGGCAAGGCCACGGCCGGGTCAATCGCCGGCTTCGTTGCGATGAGGTCGTGCTGCCGTTGGTAGGGGTGCCGCCCTGAAATCCGGTCTTGACCCGCCACGAAACCGCTGCCTATCATCATCACCGGCTTCAAACAGATCGGAAACGTCATGTCCCTAAAGCGTCCGAAGCCTTTGTTGGTCCTTGGCGTGCTAATCGTAGGCTGGTATGCGCTTGTCGTTATCTGCCTTCCAAGTATCACGCACTGTGGGCCGACGTCAACGAGCCTCGTTGCCGACTCGATGCTGCGGGCTCACATGTGGGCGGTTCAGGTGGATGAGGCCGCGTTTGATGACTTGAGCGACCTTGACGCACCAACCGGCAAGCCCGTTAGTTACCACTACACGCTGATCGGTGATGAAAAGCTGGCAAGCTCGGTGCTGATCGCTTGCCCGGAACAAGCCACCGTGCGAACCGACAGCCTGCTGGAGTGTGCCCTCCTGCTGCGTTGCCACCGGGCGAGGCTTCCAACGTATGTCCTCCAGAGTGACGGCCGCATGTTTGGCAACTCAAGGGATGGGTTCACGTGTACCAGTCTTCCACCCAAGTCCGATCTCTTGGATTTGGAGCACGCGCTCGACTGGCACCCAAGAGGGACGTGCGATTTCAGCGGCACGTCCGGCGATTGAGCGCGCGATTTGGCATTCCGCCCGCCGCGGATACCATACGCGCCATGCGAACCATCGAGGATATTGTCGTTCTCGGCTCCGGAAACTGGGGCCTGGCCCTGGCGACCCTGTTTGCCAGACGAACCCCGGTGCGCGTGTGGACCATCGACCAGGCCATGGCCAACGAGATCAACGCCCAACGCGATAAGCCGGGCGTGTTCTTTTCGTATCCGCTGCCTGATAGGGTCACGGTCGATCCCAAATACGCCACCAAGCTCGACGAGAACCGCACGTTGATCATCCTGGCCGTCCCGTCGAGCCAAGTGGAGTCGGTGGCGCGCGAGCTGAGCGGGCACGTCACTGCGCCGCTCATCGTCACCGTGTCCAAGGGGTTCGACCTGAAGCGGCAGTGTACGATGAGCGCACTGATCGCGTCGGAACTGCCGGAGGCGTCGGTGGTGGTGCTGACCGGCCCGACGATCGCCAACGAAGTCGCCGAGGGCCAGCCGACACGGGCCGTGCTTGCGAGCCAGGATTTGACGGCCCTGGCACTGGTGAAGGAAGCGCTCAAGAACGACGTGATCTCCTTCGAGGTCAGCCGTGATCCGAAACACCACGAGGTGCTCGCGGCCCTGAAGGGTCTGGTGGCGATCGCGGTGGGCATGGCCGACGGCGCCGGCCTCGGGGCCAATACACAGGGCGTCATCATGACCGAGGGCTTGCGCGAGCTCGTCACCGTCGGCTCGTTTTTCGGCGTTCCCGAGCACGTGGCCTACGGCGTGTCGGGTTGCGGCGATCTGATCACGACGTGCACGAGCAAGGACTCGCGGAACCGCCGGCTCGGCTCGTACCTCGCCCAGGGCCTCACGCTCGAACAGGCCCTGGCCGAGGTCCGTATGACCGTGGAGGGTGTGGCCATGTCGCAGACGATCGAGACGCTCTGGTCGTTGGACGTGTCGATTCCGCTGATTCACATGGTCCACGCGATTCTCCGCGGGCGGCGCTGCGACGTGCGCCAAGAGCTGACCGAGTTGATCCATGCGCTGTAACCACGGCTCGTCAACTCGCATCGCCGCCACAGGTCGAGTTTGTGAAATCGGTATTCAGGCGGCAGACGTGAACGACCGACAGGAAGCCATTTGACGACGCCGAACGAAACACGCGCGGTGATTCTCGCGGCCGGTCGCGGGCGGCGGCTTGCTGCGATGGGCTGGACCAAGCCCAAGTGCCTGCTTGAAGTCGGCGGGGCGACGCTTCTTTCGCGCATGCTCGATGCGGTGCGCGCGGCCGGTGTTCGCGACGTCGCGATCGTGGTGGGCTACGAACGATCGAGCGTCGAGGCCGAAGCACGCCGTTTGGGGCTGAATTGCACGTTTGTCGCCAATGACGACTACGACTCGACCAATACGATCCATTCGCTCTGGCTCGCCCGCGACTTCGCGGGCGGCGACTTTCTCTACTTCAACGCGGACATCCTGTTCGCCCCGGAGATCGTAACGCTCTTGCTCGCACAGCGCGGCAGCCGGCTGGCGATCGACGTGAAGCCGTGCGGCGACGAGGAGGTCAAGGTCGTCGTGGACGACGACGATCGCATCCGGAGAATCGGCAAGAAACTTCCCCCCGAGGCGTGCGCCGGCGAGTTCATCGGCATCGCCCGATTCGTCGGCAACACCGTGCAGGGGCTGTTCGACGCACTTCGCCGATATAATGAAAACCTCGGCCGGCGAGACCTCTTCTTCGAGGCGGCGCTCGACGATATGACTGCCGAGCATGAGTTGCGCGCGGTGCGCATCGGCGATCGCCCGGCCATCGAGATCGACACGCCGGAGGATTTTCGCCAGGCCCGGGCACTGTGGGATCGCGGCGCGTTTGCCGCGAAGCCGTAATCGACCCCACGGCACGGCTCGATCAGCGACCTAATGAGACCGGAGACGCGACACAGTCTGGTGCTCATCGTCGGCACGGGAATCACGACCCTGCTGGCGATCACCTACAACGTCTACGCCGGGCGTGCGCTCGGGCGCGCGGCGTACGGCGACTTCGTGGCCGTTGTCTCGCTCGTGGCCCTTTGCCACATCGCGCTGGGGCCGGTCAACGGCACGGTCGCGCGGTTCACGGCGCAGTACGCTACCGAAAACGCACTCGGCAAGGTTCGCGGCCTGTGGCGGGAGGTGTCGCGTCGCGTCGCCGTCTACGGCCTGGTGTGTGGCCTGATCGCGATGGCTCTGGCGCCGCAGATCGCCTCGGTACTGCGCCTCGCCTCGGCGTGGTCGGTGGTCGCGGGGATCGCGATCATCTATACCACCCTGCTGCTGGCCGTGTCGCGTGGGGCGCTCCGCGGGCTTCAGTCGTTCGGCGGGCTCAATGTGAACACGATCACCGAGGCCGCGGTGCGTCTACTCGTCGGGGTCTTGCTGTTGAGCTTTTGGCTGCGACCGGCCGTGGGGCTCTCGTCGTACGTCCTCGCGCTGCTCGCGGCGTATTTCCTGAGTCGATGGCAACTCGGACGACGCTGGTCCGGCCATCCGCCGCGCAGCGTGGACGGGGCGGCCGTCCGCCGGTTTACGCTGCCGCTGCTTGTGCTGGCGATTACGTCTGCCGGGTTGCAGAACGTCGACATGCTTCTAGCGAAGCGCTTCGTCAGCGAGGCTGACGCCGGACTATACGGCGCGGCCTTTACGCTCTCGAGATCGATGAGCGCGCTGGTGACGCCGTTTACCACACTGCTTCTTCCGCTGATCACGCAGCTCCATACGCAAGGTCGGCGTGTCACCGGCACACTGCTACGTACCAGCAGCTACTTTCTGATCCTGGCGGCCGTGCCGCTGATTTTGTTCGCACTCTGGCCGGAGCGGATCGTCGTGCTGCTCTACGACAAAGAGTTCGCCGCGGCCGGTGCGATCCTCCTGCCGCTCACGGTGACGCGTTTGTTCGGCTACCTCGGTCACATGAGCGCCCTGGCGCTGGCGGCGATGGACCGATTCGAGTTTCTGTGGGTCTACGTCGGCGGCTTGCTGGTGCAGATCGTGCTGCTGGCGATCTGGCACGAGTCATCCGCGCAAATCGCGATCATCAGCGTATATTCGCAGGGCGGCATGCTGGCCGCGATGATTCTCTTCCAGATCGTGTCGTGGTCGACGGCTCGGCCGGCGGGCGACTCGAGGTAGCCGGAGCGAGTGACCCCAACGCCGCCGACCCGTATCGCCGTCGTGGCGCAACCCTTGACCCTGTGAAGTTCGACGACTACGCTTATCGCGCCCGAGGGTGAACGAGCGAGCGACCGACGAGCGACCGCGGGCAGCCAACTGGCCCCGGATGACCGTGGGCAACGTCGAAGAGTCCCAAATGAACCACTATCGAATTGCAGCCGCGACAGTCGGATTGGCCCTGGCGATCCTCGCCGGCTGTCGACCCCCGGAGGCCATGCCGTCCCAAGACCGTGATCTGGGCGACGCCGGCCGACCGCTTCTGCCAACCGGAATGACCTGGGCCAACCCCGATGTCGCCACGGGTACGGCACAATGGCAGGAACTGCGCGAGCCATCGTTCGGGGAGGCAGGCCAGGCGGCCAAGGCGGATGACAACGGCAATCAACCTGCCAGCGACCAACCCGCCGGAACAGAGCCCGAGGAGGCCAAGGCGCTTCGATCGCTCATTACCGACTACAACGCGACGCTCGATGACGCCGCCTACGACGACCTGCCGGGGTTCTTCGTCTCCTCTCAGGTCGACGCCGTGAAGAACCTGATCCGCGTGTTGCCGCAGGTCGTCACCAAGCTGACGGCGCTGAACGCCGCGCTGCCGAAGGCGGACGCCGAACTCGCCACCGCCATCGACGCGCTGAATCCGGCCAAGCTGCTTCACGTCGAACTCGGCCCGGTGAAATCCGAATCAGACACCGCCGCCAGCGCACCGCTGAAGAACGTCCCAGACGTCGCCCCGTTGAAATTCGCCATGGAGGACGGGGAGTGGTACATCGAGCATCCGATTGTCGCCGCCGTTTCACCCGCGCTGGGCCAGCTCGAGCAGGGACTGACCTCGCTCGACGAAACGATCACCGGGCTGAAGGACGGCACGCTGGACGAAGCCACCGTCAAAGACCGCGTGGCCGCGGCCCGGGCGATGATCGCGGCGTTCTGGCAGCCGGCCGTCCAAGAAAAGCCGCAGGACGAGGCCGGCGGTGCTGCGAAAGCCGACAAATCGGTCGGCACGTGATCCGCCTCAGCGGCAACTGAATCCGACTCGGATCCGCCCGAAGGCAACCCGCGTTCGGGACGGCGAACAGCGTGGTCCCTGACTCATGTCCGACGCACCCCGGCACGCGCACAGTCTCAGCGAAGCCTACCTGTTTCTGAGGGTTCACCGCTGTCCGCTCTGTGCCCAAGGCGCGTTGGCGGCCGGGGAAGGTCGCCGCCTCGACGATGCCGACGGCGCCGCACGCATCGAAATCCAGGCGACGTGCCAGGCGTGCGGCAAGGATCAGACCTTTGGGTTCACCTTGAGGGATGCGCGCAGCCTTGTCCGCGAGGGGCAACCGACCTCGTTCAACCCGTCGGACGACCCCTCTCGGCTGATCGATCTGGCGCAGTGGCTGACCTTGTTCCGCATGATGCTCGAGGAAGCCGCGAAGGAAGAGGAGAAGTCGGCATCACGCGCGAAAAGCATCGAGGCGGCCATGTGCCTCGAAGAGGCGCTGAAGTTCTACCACGACCCGGACAACGACCTGCCTCCGAACGAGGCGTTTTTCGACGAAGCGTCCCGAAAACGGAGGCGCGATCATCCGGAGCAATTCTCGCGCCGTCGGCTCGTGGAGATGCGTGCGAAGCTTCCCTCGCCCACGCCCCACGGCGCTCCGGTCACGAAACGCAGACGGTGGTGGCGACCCTGGTGACGCAAAGCGCGCGACACGGAGCGACAAGACGGAAACGTCGTGTAGAATGACGGTAGAATGCTCGCGCGCCGCCAAGCATTCTCGTTCAGGAGTCGCACGCGCCCTCGCTGGATGCCGATCAAACAAGGCCTCGGGAAACGGGCGCACGAATATCCGGACAGGGTCGTATCGCGGCCCATGGGTCGCCGCCTCGGGGAGCATGATTCATGCGTCTAGCCGCAAAGCTCGTTTCGGTAGCCATATTCGCGATCGTGCTGGTCTCGGCCGTCAATGGATACGTCCGGGTCCAGCGCGAGATTGACCTGTTCCACAACGGTATGCGGAGCGACGAGATACAGCTCGCCCGCACAACCACGCAGGTCGTCGAGGAGGCGTGGAGACACGGCGGCTTGCAGCGCGCGCACGACTACATTCACCGCGTGAATCGTACGGACCATGCGGTCAAGGTCCGCCTTGTCTCACTCAGCGCGACGTCGAAGCCGGCTTCGCACCCCGGTGTCGCGCTGAAGTCGCTCGCACACCTCAAGGTTGGCGATCTTTTCTCCCGGGAGGTCAGGGATCCTGCCGGCTACGGGCACCTGTACACCTACGCGCTTCTTAACACGGGGACCGAGATTCGCTATGCGCTGGAGTTCAGCGAGTCACTGGCAGCCCTGGACAACTACACGCACGCGACCGTGGTCCACGCAAGCATTCATACGCTGGCCATGGTCGTCCTGAGTGCCGTCGGTGTCATCCTGTTCGGCGTGGTCGTGGTCGGGCGTCCTTTGGACCGACTCGTCGACAAGGTTCACCGGGTCGGGCTGGGGGATCTGTCGGGGTCGTTGACGCTTAGGGGGCACGACGAGCTGTCCAAGCTCGCGAAGGCCATCAACGAGATGTGCGAAGACCTCGGGAGGGCCCAGGCGGACGTGCGACGGGAGACGGAGGCGCGGATCGCGGCGCTCGAGCAGCTGCGCCACGCGGATCGCCTGAAAACCGTCGGACGCCTTGCCTCCGGACTGGCCCACGAGATGGGCACGCCGCTCAATGTGATTTCCGGACGGGCGTCACTCCTGATCGGCGAGAATCTGTCGCCCGAAGAAGCCAACGCCAGCGCCGTCACGATCAAGACCCAGGCCGATCGCATCACGGCACTGGTGCGCCAGTTGCTCGACTTCGCCCGTCGGCGTCCCCCGAAGAAGGAGCCAGTCAACCTCTGCGAAGTCGTGGGCGACACGCTGGAGCTTCTCCACGCGCAGAGCATGAAGTACAAGGCAACCTTGTCAGTGGATACGGGTGACGACGCGGTGATGGCCTGTGTGGACGCGGGCCAGATCCAGCAGGTGATCGTGAACCTCGTGGTCAACGCCATGCAGGCGCTGCGCGACGGTGGCGAAGTGTCGGTGCGCGTCACGACGGGGGACGCCGTGCCGCCAGCCGGCTCATCCGCGAAGGAAGGCCGCTACGGGCAGATTTCGGTTTCCGACAATGGCGCCGGCATTGCAGAGGAAGATCTTCAGCACCTGTTCGAACCGTTCTTCACCACCAAGGACGTTGGCCAGGGAACCGGCTTGGGCCTGCCAATCGCCTACGGTATCCTGCAGGAGCACGCGGGCTGGATCGACGTCCAGAGCCGGGTCGGACACGGCAGTTGTTTCACCGTATTCCTTCCACTTCAGGAACCACCATGTCAGCAAGAGTCCTAGTCGTCGACGACGAACCGAGCATGTGCGAGCTTGTGGAAACGAGCTTGCGGCTGCGTGAATACGAGGTCGACACCTGCACCGTGGCCGAGGACGCCTTCGCCAAACTTCAGGCCGGTCGATTCGACGTCGTCGTCACGGACTTGCAGATGCCGGGCATGGACGGCATCGAGCTGTGCCAGCGGATTGTGACAAACCATCCGGACGTGCCCGTGGTGGTCATGACCGGCTTCGGCAGCCTGGACACGGCCGTAGCGGCGATTCGCGCCGGAGCCTACGACTTTGTGACGAAGCCGTTGGAGCTCGAAGTGCTCGCGGTGGCGGTGGATCGTGCCCGGCGCCATCGTTGCCTGCAGGAGAAGGTTCGCCAGTTGAGCGATCTCGTCGAGCGCAGCGGGCGCTACGCCCGGATGCTCGGCTCCAGCCCGGCCATGCAGCGCGTGTTCGACCATGTGGCCCGCCTCGAAGGCTCGGAGACCTCGGTCCTGATCACCGGGGAGAGCGGCACGGGAAAGGAACTCGTCGCCCGAGCACTGCACGAACATAGCGCACGGAAGGAACGAACGTTCGTCGCGCTGAACTGTGCGGCCGTGCCGGAGGCGCTGCTCGAAAGCGAACTGTTCGGCCACACGCGCGGCGCGTACACGGACGCCCGAAAGGAACGGAAAGGGCTCTTCCTCCAGGCCGACGGCGGGACGCTGCTGTTGGATGAAATCGGCGATCTTCCGTTGTCGCTTCAGCCCAAGCTGCTCCGCGTGCTGGAGGATCAACGGGTCCGGCCGGTGGGCGGCGACGCCGAGGTGGCGTGCGATGTTCGGGTGATCGCCTCGACCAACCGCGACCTCCAGTCGGCAATGGAAGAGGGACGTTTTCGCGAAGATCTCTACTATCGCATCAACGTGATCCAGATCGAGCTTCCGCCGCTCCGAGCCCGCGGCACCGACGTGCTGCTCCTGGCACAACAGTTTCTGCAGGAGGCCGCGGCGCGATCCGGTAAGGACGTCGTGGGACTTTCCGAGCCGGCGGCCGAACGGCTCATGGCCTACGGCTGGCCCGGCAACGTGCGCGAGTTGCGAAACGCCATGGAGCGCGCCGTGGCGCTGACGCGGTTTGACAAACTAGTGGCCGAAGATCTCCCGGAGCGCATTCGCGACTATCGAGCCACGCGCATAGTCCTTGAGAGCCACGATCCGCTAGAGCTGCAAACACTCGAAGAAGTGGAACGGCAGTACATCCTGCACGTGCTCGATGCCGTGGGCGACAATCGCTCGCTGGCCGCGCGTGTCCTCGGGCTGGATCGCAAGACGCTGTGGCGCAGACTCCAGCGCTACGAACAGGAATCGGACTCCGATGGACCGCCGTGACCCCGTCGCATGACACGATGTCAGCGCGCTGACACGCCGATTGCGGACCGAATCAACTTTTTCTTTACGCGACGGCGTCGCCCTTGCCTCTCGTTACCTGGCTGAGACACGCCTGATCGCGCCGAATGGGGCAAAACGCCACACCGTGGCGGACGGCCCCACCACGTACTTCGTAGCCCCTCGCCCGCTCGATAAGGTCTCTGCGTCCCGGCGCCACGACGACGATGGGGCGAATCGCCACACCCACCGACCAGGCATCGGCGTTTTCGAGGTCTTCAGGGCTGGCATACCGACTGCACCATGCCTCTCCAAGAGCGTCACACACGCGACGCTCGTTCAGGCGAAGGAGCTACGATGATGCCCGCAGAAACGACCGATGAAGACTGGTTTGGCGCACTTGAAGACTCCAAACTCGAACGCGAACTTGCTACCGAGTTGTATGACTGGATCTTCGACGACCCCGAGCCAACTCCGCCTCGAGATTCCGTGGAGCGCCACGAACACATTCTACTGGCCGAGGATGACACGGACATGCGCGGGCTTCTCGCCCGCGCGCTGACGATGGAAGGGTACCGTGTCACCGAATGTTCCAACGGCATTCAGCTGCTCGATCGCCTCTCGGGGTTCCTCGATCAGAGCCCGGTGGAACACGTGGACGCCGTCATCAGCGACGTGCGCATGCCCGGGCTCACCGGCTTGGAGATTCTGCAGGGCTTGCAGGGAAGTCAATGCCTTCCGCCCACCATCATGATCACCGCATTCGGCGATGAAGCCACGCACGCGGAAGCTGATCGCGCCGGCGCGGTCGTCACCCTTGATAAGCCGTTTGAGGTGGAGGAGCTCGTGACCAACGTGCGGCGGATTCTCGGGCATGAACGCGTAGCGTAACCGTCGAGGCGCTCGTCAAGGGCACCGCACACGCCGCAACCGGCGGATTTGGAGGCAGAGGCACCACCATGAGCAACGACGCACGGAACAATGTCAAGCGACTCAGCACGGATCGGCGGCCTGCCAAAAGACGGGCGTCCTGCGTACTCGTCGCAGAGGACGATGAAGAAATGCGCGCCCTGCTTGCTCGCTCGTTGCGACAAACCGGCTACAGCGTCATCGAGTGCGCCGACGGGCTGGACTTGATGGAACACCTGGCTTCGCTGCTCAAGGAAGACAAGCGCCAGCACATCGACCTGGTGGTCTCCGACATTCGCATGCCGTGGGTCACTGGCCTGGAGGTGCTGCGATGCACCGACGACTATCTCGGCTACCCGCCGTTCGTCCTGATCACCGCGTTCGCCGACGACGAAACACGCGCTCAGGCGAGGGCACTCGGGGCGGCCGTCATGCTCAGCAAGCCGTTTGAGATGGAATACTTCGTGGAGGTAATACGGACGATCGTTCAACCCGAAAGTCCGTGGATTTGATCAGCCAAGTAGATCTAACAGGCGATGACGCCACAGAACAAAACACGAGAAGGAGCGAGATCATGAAGACACACACCAAACTGAGTAGAGGACTTGCGGTCGCCGTGCTGGCGTGCTTCGGTGTCGCCGCCGCGTTCGCCAGCGTCGGACACACGCCGGGGCGCCATGAATCCAGGGCGGCCGCTGAGGATTCCATGCCGGTATCGAACCTCTCGGAGGCCTTCAGGAACATCGCCAAGGAGGTGACACCGGCCGTCGTCAGCGTGAACTCCACAAAGACCGTCAAGGTCACGAGCGCCGTGCCCGGATTTCAGTTTCACCAGGAGTCGCCGCTCGAGCGTTTCTTCGGCAAAAACCTCGTCCCGCAGTTCCAGCAACCCCAGACGCAGCACGGCTACGTGCGTGAGGGGTTGGGCACCGGGGTCATCGTCAGCCCGGACGGCTACATCCTGACGAACAATCACGTGGTCGAGGGTGCCGACAGCGTTTCCGTGAAACTCTCTGATAACCGCACGTTCGACGCCAAGGTCGTGGGGACGGATCCGAAAACGGACGTCGCCGTTCTCAAGATTGATGCCAAGGGCCTGACGACAGCCAAGCTGGGCGATTCCGATGCCCTGCAGGTCGGGGAGTGGGTAGCGGCCGTCGGCAATCCCTTCGGCCTGACATCAACCATCACGGCCGGCATCGTCAGCGCGAAGGGTCGGTCACAGGTGGCCATCACCGACTATGAGGACTTCATCCAAACCGACGCCGCCATCAACCCGGGCAACAGCGGTGGCCCGCTGGTCAACCTGGCCGGTGAAGTCGTCGGCATCAACACGGCAATCGCCAGCAGCACCGGCGGCTACCAGGGCGTCGGCTTCGCCATTCCGATCAACATGGCCAAAACCATCATGGAGAGTTTGATCCATGAGGGCCGCGTGGTGCGCGGCTTCCTCGGCGTCGGCATTCAGCCGCTCAACCAGGGCTTGGCCGATTCGTTCGGATACCACGGCACGAAGGGCGCGCTGGTCGGCGAAGTGTCACCGAACGGCCCCGCCGCAAAGGCCGGCTTCAAGCAGGGTGACATCATCGAGCGGTTCGACGGGCGGGACGTCACCACGGTCAACCAGCTTCGGAACCTCGTCGCCTCCACCAAACCCGGAACGAGGGTGTCGGCCGAGGTCTTCCGCAATGGCGACGAAAAAACGTTGAACGTCAAACTCGGTGAACTGAGCGACCAGCCAGGTCAAGCCACGGCTGAGAAAACCTCGACGGATCTGGGACTAACCGTGTCGGATCTGACCGGGGACGTCGCCAGCTCTTTGGGCTATGAGGAGCACGAGGGCGTGTTGGTGAGCGGCGTCGATCCGGTCGGCCCGGCCGCTCGCGCCGGCATCGCCCCGGAAGACCTGATCGTCAGCGTCCAAGGAAAACCGGTGCATACCGCCGAGCAGTTTTGGAACCTCATCCGCAAGAACGATCTCTCCAAGGGGGTTCGCCTGATCGTGCAGCATGATTCGATGCGACGATTCGTGTTCCTCCAAGTCAAAGGGTAGCAGCCAACGGCACGGGGTGGGTGGCGAGCGCACCGTGATCGCCGCCGCCCCGAGCCGCCCACAAAGAAATACAGGAGACACAACGATGTACGGCAAACCAAGCAACACGACAAAGTGGACCACGGCGGCACTTGTCGGGGCCCTCCTGTGCCCGGTGGCCCTGGCCCGGGAAAAAGCGAGCCAGCCGAATCCACCGAAGGCGCCGGATGGATGGGTATTCATGAACGAAGATTTGTGGGACGTCATCCCGGATACGACGGAACGTCATCTCCAGGCCGCGCAGCAGGCCTTCATGAAGGAGAACTACAAGGACGCCGCCTCGAACATCGAAAAGGCGGCGGCCGTGATCCTCTTCGAAGGCCGGCGAGAGACGAACGTCAAGACCAAGGAAGCCTTGATGGACGCGGTCTTGGATCTCGAGCGTCTGGCGAAGAATATCGAGCAGCATGCGGCGTATTCACCCACCTCGCTCAATCAGACCTTTGCCAGAGCCGAATGGGCGCTCGCGAAGCACGACGTACTCGGGATGCGCCGCGCCTGGGAGGGCGTGACGCGCGACATGCTCGCCATCGGCCGAAGGCTCGACGACGCCGCGACCCACGTGGACGGTGCCTACCTCTGGGCGGGCACCGCGGCCAAGCGGGATGACGTGGACACCGTCGCGCGTGCGATGAGCGTCGCGGTGGCACTGGAAGACGGCGACTATCGCGACGGGAAACAGATTCAGTCGGCCATGACGGGCCTCGAACGCGACGTCAAGCAGCTCGACAAAGTCGTGGGCAAGTTTCCTCGCGTCGAGGACGAAACCAAGAAGCTCGTGACCGCCCCGCTGCCGTCGCCCGACGGCTTCGTGCTCGTCGAAGACGATGTCTGGTTCGCCAACTCGGATGAACCCGGACAGCTCCTGCACGAGGCTCGCGCGGATTACACCAACGGGAACTACGACGGGGCGAGTGCGGACCTTCGCGAGACGGCCGTGTACCTGCGCATCGAGGGATGCCGTGCCGACCAGGTCGAAACGCGGGACGCGCTCTTCGCCTCCGCGAACGAGCTGAAGTCGCTTGCGCAGGATATCGACAATGGCACGTCCGTCCCGTCGAATCGATTCGCGCGAATCTTCGCACGCGTTCACTACAACCTGGCGCGGGCGGACCAGCAAATGGCATCGGAGGCCTGGGCCAAGAAGGATACGCAGCGTGCCCGCAAGGCACTCGCGGCAGCCATGATGAATCTCAAGCAGGGATTCGTGTGGTCCGGGCACGACATGGAAGCCTCGGCAGTGGACTTCTCGAAAAAGGTCGAATCACTCTGCGACCGGCTCGCGAAGAAGGCGAACGTCGAGGACAAGGAAGTCAAGGACGCTGTCGGATTTGTCGGCGCGGAGGTCGTCCGACTTGGCGAGCAACTGAAGTCTGCGTGAAGGCGTGGCGAGACGCCGTACGCGGGATGCAGAATACGAACAATGCTCAGAAAGGAGCTGAGAAGATGTCATCGAAAAATGCCGTTGTGGCAACGTATCACACGCACGTGCAGGCCGAAGCGGCCGTCAAGGAGCTTCAGCGATCCGGCTTCGATATGAAAAAGCTGTCGATTGTCGGAAAGGAATACCATTCCGACGAGCACGTCGTCGGCTACTACAACGCGGGCGACCGAATGAAGTACTGGGGCAAGCTCGGTGCCTTCTGGGGCGGCCTGTGGGGACTGCTCTTCGGATCCGCGTTCTTCTGGGTGCCGGGGATCGGCCCGCTGCTGGTCGCGGGACCGTTGACGGCCGCCATCCTCGGCGGCCTCGAAGGCGCCATTGTGGTCGGCGGTCTTAGTGCGCTCGGCGCCGGGCTCTACAGCATCGGCATTCCCAAGGACAGTGTCCTGGCCTACGAGACGGCGATCAAGAGCGACAAGTATCTGCTCGTGGCGCACGGACCCGCGGAGGAGGTTCGCCAGGCCGCGGACATCCTCCGCGCCACCGAGGCCCAGGACATCAACGTACACGGCGAGGAAATGGCGACCGTAGGATCCGGCGCGGCGCACTCGTGAAACGACCGGGCGATGAAAGCCCAAGGGAGGCTCACAGCCCGAGCCCGCGAAGGAAGTGAGGATAGACCCATGAACGACAAACACACTCCATTCGACCAAGTGCAACCGCGTGACACGACTCCGAGCGTCGATTCGCTGGTATCCGCACTCTCCAGCCCCGATGCCACGACGCGACAGCGGGCGATTCGGGCACTGGTGGCGGTGGGTGATCGGGCGGTGAGTTCTCTTGTCGAGGCCCTGCGGCACGGGCGAGACCAAGTGCGGTGGGAGGCAGCGAGGGCGCTGAAGGGCATCGCCAGCCCGCAAGCGGCGCCAGCCCTCGTAGCGGCGCTACGGGATGAGGAGAGCCGTACGCGCTGGCTGGCGGCTGAGGCACTCGTCGCCTTGGGGTCCGACGGCCTCGAACCGTTGCTGCAGGGCCTGATGGAGAGCGATGGATCCACGTACATCTGCGAAGGGGCGCACCACGTGCTCCACGAACAGGTGCCGGGCCCGTATGCGGACCTGGTGCGGCCGGTGCTCGGCGCACTGGAAGGCAGCGCACCGGAATCCTGTGCACCGGTGGCCGCGTTCGTGGCACTCAAGGCGCTCAAGAAGCGGGCGTCGTCCAAGTCGGATGCGGCACCCAAATCTGCCGCACATGAAGCCCGAAAGCCACGGAGGCAAGTGGGATGACCCCTGACACGATCGACACCAACGCCGGCGACGCCGACCGCACGACCTGCGAGAAGCGCTCGCAGCAGGATGCGCACCTGCACGGTCTCTCAACGGACCAGGCCCGCGACCTGCTGAAGCGCTACGGCCCCAACGAGCTCGAAGAGAACAAGGAGAATCAACTCCTCAAGTTCCTGGGCTACTTCTGGGGCCCCATTCCAGGGATGATCGAGGCGGCCGCAGTGCTCTCGGGCATCGTGCGGCATTGGGTTGATCTGACCATCATTCTGATCATGCTGGTGTTCAACGCCGTGGTCGGCTTCTGGCAAGAACATCAAGCGGCCAGCGCCCTGGAGGCGTTGAAAGCCGGGCTGGCGCTGTTCGCGCGTGTGCTTCGGGACGGCGAGTGGCAGCAGCTTCCGGCGCGCGAACTGGTGCCCGGGGACACGATCCGTATCCGCGCCGGCGACATTATCCCCGCCGACGTTCGACTCATCGACGGCGACTATCTGAGTGTCGATCAGTCTGCCTTGACCGGAGAGTCGCTGCCGGTCGAAAAACAAGTCGGCGACACGATCTACTCCGGTTCGGTGGCGAAGCAGGGCGAGGTGGTTGCCCATGTCACCGAAACCGGCGCCCACACGAAGTTCGCCCGCACCGCGCAGCTCGTCGAGCAGGCGGGAGCGGTCTCTCACTTCCAGAAGGCCGTACTGACTATTGGTGATTATCTAATCTATGTGAGTCTGGGGCTCGCCGCGATACTCGTGGCCACCCAGCTTCTTCGAGGTGATTCATTCCTTACGGTCTTTCAGTTCGTGCTGATTCTGGTGGTGGCGGCCATCCCCGTCGCGATGCCCGCGGTACTCTCCGTGACCATGGCCCTCGGCGCCTTGGCCTTGTCCCGCATGAAGGCGATTATCACCCGACTGCAGTCGATCGAGGAAATCGCCGGAATCGACATCCTCTGCTCTGACAAGACCGGAACGCTGACGCAGAACAAACTAACGATGGGATCGCCTGTTCAGTTTGACGCTGCCGACGAGCGGGAACTGATGCTCGCGGCCGCCCTCGCGTCCAAGGCCGAAAACGAGGACGCGATCGACGAGGCGGTCATCGGCGGGCTCGAGGATGCGCACGCGCTCGACGCGTATCAACTCGTGCAGTTCGTACCCTTCGACCCGAAGTCCAAGCGCACCGAGGCCACGGTGACGAACGAACAGGGGCGCACCCTCAAGGCGAGCAAGGGCGCGCCGCAGGTCATTTTCAAGCTCTGCCACTTGACGGAGCCGGGTCTATCGCGGGCCGGCCGTCAGGTGGACGAGTTTGCCGCCAAGGGCTACCGCACGCTCGGCGTCGCCCGCGCGGACGACGACGGCGCGTGGAAGTTCCTCGGCATCATTCCGCTGTTTGATCCGCCGCGCGAAGACTCGGCCGACATGATCAAACGCGCCGCCGAGCACGGCATTGCGGTGAAGATGGTGACGGGCGACAACCTGGCCATCGCCAAGGAAACCGCCCGCGCGCTGGAGATGAAGTCCGACATCCTTCGGGCCGACGAGGTGTTCTCGAACGATCAAGACAGCGAAGCCGTCCCGCCCGACGTCGTGGACAAGATCGAACGGGCCGACGGCTTCGCACAGGTTTACCCGGAGCACAAGTTTCACATCGTCCAGGCGCTGCAGAATCGCGGCCACCTTGTGGCGATGACCGGCGACGGCGTGAACGATGCCCCCGCGCTCAAGCAAGCGGAGGTGGGCATCGCCGTGTCGGGCGCGACGAACGCGGCGCAGGCGGCCGCTTCGCTCGTGCTGACCGCGCCCGGCTTGTCGGTGATCATCAAGGCCGTCGAGGAAGCCCGACGCATCTTCGAGCGAATGAACAGCTACGCCGTGTATCGCATCACCGAGACGATCCGCGTCATGCTCTTCGTCGTCTTGGCGATGATCGTCTTCAACCTCTACCCCATCACCACGGTGATGATCATTCTCCTGGCACTGCTCAACGACCTGCCCATCCTGACCATCGCCTACGACAATACGCGGCTCGACGCCAAACCCGTGCGGTGGCGCATGCACCGCGTGTTGACGGTCTCCACCATCCTGGGATTGGTGGGCGTGGTCGAGAGCTTCGGGGCGTTGCTTCTGGGCAAGCTGTGGCTCAAACTGGACGCGGTCCACCTGCAATCGTTGATCTACCTCAAGCTCGCCGTCGCGGGCCATCTGACGCTGTTCGTCGTCCGCACCGACGGGCCCTTCTTCAAACGACCGCACCCCAGCGCGTGGCTGGCCTCGGCCATCATCGGCACGCAGATCGTCGCGGCGATGATCGTCGGCTTCGGTTTCATCGTGGCCGCCATCCCCTGGTCCTACGTCGGACTCGTCTGGGCGTACTGCCTTACGTGGATGTTCCTCGAAGATTGGATCAAGATGCTTGTGTACCGCCATCTCGATCGGCGGCGCGCGCAGGATGACCAAGTCGAGGCTCAGTCGCCGAAAACGCTGGGCACCTACTCGATGCAGCCCGTCCGGGGCACCTGAGATCGCGCGAAACGTCCACTTCCAATTCCCAACGGCGGGGAATCCTTCCCGGTGCCCGGCGGCGAGCGTGTCCGTGCGGCGCGTCCCGGCGACAGAACAGCGCTGGAATATGCCAGGCAATCCCCGAGGCCGGATGCGACCCGTCTACGATCGCCTGCGGCCGGTTGCGTTCATGTCCATTTTGCCGAAACTACGGAAATCAACCGTGGCGCCGGCTTGCTCATATGCACGAGCACGCAGGCCGGCAATCAGCGTGGTGTGAAAGGTGGCAGGATAGGGTGTCATCATCATGACCGGTTCGATCGGCTGGTTCGATGCGCACAAGCCTGCCGCCTCTCGTGGCGCGCACCTACTGTGCGCGGCCATGATGTGGAGCATCGTGGGCACGGCGCTCTTGGGGTTCGGCGTCTATTGGACCCTTGGCTCGGCGGGCGTTTATTCGCCTTGGCTGCTGCTCGCGGCCGCCATCGTCGGGCTTGTCAAGGCTCGACTCGTCCTCCGGCGGTCGGCCGACCGAATCGCCAGGCGTATTCTCCATCGAGGGGATGGCCACTGTTTGGGGGGATTCCTATCATGGCGCCTTTGGCTGCTGGTGGCGGTCATGGCCACGGCCGGCAGGATGCTACGGATGACGTCGATTCCCCGTTGGGTGATCGGTGTCGTGTACGCCTCGGTAGGCGTGGCGCTGTTGGCGGGGTCTCGCAGCATCTGGCGTTACCGCATGGAAGCGGAGTAGACCGAGCGTCGTCAGCCATCGGAGGGGGCTCACGCGGTGGGCCGACCGCGCGAGACGACATGGACCGATCGTCGGGTGCGGCCAGCCTCGGCGTCATCGTGTGAGAAGGAGTGATGAATGACCTCGAAGGCCGCGGTCAGGCCTGAAGCAAAGTCCTCGGCGTCGCCGGCCGCTCGCGCCAAGACGAAGCGACCGTGGACGCGCGTGGTCCGAGTTCTGGTTCAGGTCGTATTTCTCGCGGTCGCCCTGTGGCTCTTTGATCGCGCGCTTCGGAATTATCAGCTGAGCGACGTGCTGAACGAGCTCATGAAGCTCTCCGCCGGACGGATCGGCGGGGGCTGCGCGTTGGCGATCCTGGCCTACCTGGTCCTGGCCGGTTACGACTGGCTCGGCTTCCAGTACATCCGCCACCCCCTGCCGCTTCGACGAATCACCACCGCGGCGTTCTCGAGCTACGCCATCGGCTACAACCTGGGCTCTTCCATCGTCATGGGAACCTCCGTGCGCTACCGCCTCTACAGCGCCTGGGGGCTGAGCGTGCAGGAAATTGCGAAAGTCGTGATCTTCTGCATGTTGACCTTTTGGGTCGGCCTTGCCGCGATTGCGGGCGCCATCTTCCTATCGGAGCCCGTAGCCATCGGCGAAGTGCTCCACCTCCCGCCAATTGCCGTTCAATGTCTGGGGGCGTTGCTGGTTCTTCTCGTGGCCGCGTACGTTGCGTGGAGCGTGGTGCAGAAACCACCCCTGAGGATTCGCGGATGGGAGTTGGCGCCTCCGTCCGTCTGGATCGCCGTCGGGCAGATCGCCGTCACCGCCATCGATCTGGTGATGGCCGGCACCGTGCTGTACATCCTGCTTCCGAAGGGCCTGGGCGTATCGTATTTCGGTGTCATCGGCGCCTATCTGATCGCCGTCATCTTCGGACTGGCCAGCCAGGTTCCCGGCGGCCTGGGCGTGTTCGAGGTGGCCTTTTTTCATCTTCTGCCCGGCGACGTTTCGCCGGTTGCCCTCACCGGCGCGCTGCTCGCGTATCGCGGCGTGTACTACCTTCTCCCGCTCTTCATCGCGCTGCTGTTGCTCGGCGGGCATGAACTGAGGATCCGCATGCGCGCACGCGAACCGCAGCGGGAGTAAGAATCTCCGGATAGGCCGGCAGTGCTATCAGGACGTCCCGCTTGGTGAAGCCAACCCCGCCGGCAGTGACGACGATCCTCGCCCGCGTCCCTTCGTAGGCTGCATGAATCCGGCCTCGGCAAGTTGCGCAGAAGCAACAGCTTTTCCTTGACGCTCACCTTGGCGCCCCATAGTGTTCTTCGGATTCAAGGAGCCGACGCATGAAGGACACCATCAACTGGGACGATCGCTACACGAAGCATAACACACCCTGGGACTCAGGCAGACACTCGCTCGAGGTGGAACGCATCCTCAACGAGTGGTCCATCGAACCCTGCCGTATGTTGGAAATCGGTTGCGGCACCGGGACGAACGCCGTCTTCCTGGCGCAACGCGGGTTCGAGGTCACGGCCGTCGACGTGTCTGCGCTGGCCGTCGAGCAAGCGCGTACCAAGGCCAAGCAGGCCGGCGTCGACATCGATCTGCGGGTGGCCAACGTCGTGGATGATGTCGATCTCGGGCCGCCGTTCGATCTGGTCTTCGATCGCGGCGTCTACCACCACATGCGAACCGTCGATCTATGGGGGTTCCTGAACGCGCTCGCCCGGCACACCAAGCCCGGCCGCCACTACCTCACGCTCGCCGGAAACGCCAACGATCGTCACACGCCCCCCAACGGCGGACCGCCCATCGTCCGGACGGCCGAGATCTGCACCGAGTTGACCCCGCTGTTCGATCTCCTGCAGCTACGCGAGTTCACCTTCGACGGCGTCGTGGTGGAGGGTGAACCGATTCACCCGCTGGGTTGGTCGGCGCTCTTCAGGCGACGGGAAGCCTAGCAGTCAAGTGTAGCGCCGGGGTTTATCCCTGGCGCAGATTCGTACCGCTCCAATCTTCGTCACCCATAAAGAGCGACGCTACGCTTGATCGCAACGCGCTCGGGCAGACGATACAGGCTCGCGGCCGGGCGTTCCGACGGGATCGGCCGGTTCGACTGTCAGAGGCCGCGCCGGGGCATTTGCGCTACGAACCCTGCCTTTGAAACTCGTAGGCTACGATGTCGACCAGCGGATTGCCATCTCCGTTGCCGTCTTTGATTCTGGGATTGCCCAGGATGTCCGTCGACGGAAGCAGATCCGGCCCGGGTACTGATGGTGCATAGCAGTCGGCAATTGTGGCTAGTCGCCCTGCGACTTGGCTTCGTATGCACCGAGGTCAACCGTTGCGGTCCCATCGCCGTCACCGTCCTGAATACGGATCTCGCCGGCGAAGTCCAGCGGCGTCAGCGCCTGGAAGCCGGGAACGAGTGGTAGAATGTCAACAAAGTTGTTTCCGCGATCGATGGCTGGCGATGCGCCCGGTTTCAATTTGTAGTTGGCAAGTTCTACATCGGCGAATTTGGGGTCAGCGCCGATGTTGTTTCCGCGGCGATAGTAGTTGACCTCCTGGATGATGCTGTTGCGAACGGTCGCACCAGCCAGTTCGGGCGCTGTACTGAATCCATCACCGTTTGGCGACGGAAGGTTGACCCAAACCTGCTGGAATTCTGCGGTTCCTTCCGCATTACTGTCACATCGGCGCGGAATCCAGTCTTCACCTTCGGGCGGGCTGTCGGGACCCCAACCGTCGCAGTAGTTTTCCCACACGATGCTGTTTTCGACGAGGAGCCGCGCGAGTGGGCCTTCTCTGGCAAGAACATGCTGAATACCTGCGCCGTGGCTGTCGTCGCGACTGGCACCGGTGTGGTTCCTTGCGATTGTCGAGTTTGCTACGAGTAAGTATCCGCGTCGCGAGTGAATACCACCGCCCGAGTAGCTGAAATTGCCAGAGACAACACTGTTCAAAATCGACACGACCCCTGCGGAATAAATACCGCCGCCCGCTTGCACGTTCAGCTTCGTGTCGTCGCTTCGGTACTCGTAATCTCTCGTCGGAGATTCGACCGTCGAATTCTCACTGACCTCGCTGCGATCGATCACCACCTGCCCCGTTTCAGCCGGGTCAAATATGGCGAGCCCGCCGCCGCGCCTCAAGGCGCGATTCGCCACGAACGACGAATCAGCAATGTCGACTCGCGCTCCGGCGGCGACCAGAATGGCCATGCCCCCCCCGACGCCATAGGGGGCATCAATCAGAAGGCCTCGGCCCGGTCCGTCATTCGGGTCATTCGGATCGTCCGGGTCTTGCGCCGGATCCCACCGAGCCTCGTTTCCTTCAAATCGACATCCCTCGAATATCGCATACGACTCGGGACCGCCGGCGACGACGGAGCAACCCCCGGCAATCCCGCGTGCGATGTTGCGAGCGAATACGCAATCACGGAACACCGCGCCGCCGCGTACCGTTGCGCCGCCCCCAATTCGAGATTCAGGACCGAAAAGTGCAGCCTGAATGTTGTCAACGATGAGAAGATTGGCATATGTCGCCGACGGACTCTGGCTGTAGATCCCTGAATTTCCCCACGCCTGAGTGACAACGAACCCATCCAATACGACTTGCACGGCATCGGCCGCAGCTTGAACGATGATGTAGCTATTGTCGCCTCGATTCGCCACCACCATGGATGGGTCGATAACGATTGGGTTGAGAATCGTCGTGTCGGTGAATTCGGATGGAACCGGCAGGTCGTTGTCCAAGAGGTCGCCCGAAAGCACTGTGCCATTGGTCAGCGGATTGGTGTTGCGCTGGCCGCGCTTCGTCTCGCCGGAAAACGTATCCGTTCTTCCTGTGAATCCGCCAAACACGCCGACGGAGGAGACCATGTTGAACGGAACGAAGCGATCACTCTCGTCCGGTCGGTACGTTCCAGCGGCCACCCAGATTTGCGACACGTGCTGCGTGCAATCATTGCCCGCATTGGCAGTCCGGGCTTCGGAAAATGCGTCCTGCAGTGAGTTCATTGCGTTCAACCACGAGCCGCCGTCACCGCCCGCTGGTGCGGCTGAGTTGACATACAAGGTGCGCGCCCGGCAAGCCGGGTACGGATCGACTCCGTCAAGAAGGCCGTCCCTGTCCGTGTCCGGGTCCTTCGGGTCGGTGCGATTCAGGTATTCGTCCTCATCGCTCAAACCATCGCCGTCCGAGTCCGCAAGCCCGGGATTGGACGAAACGCGCCGATAGGCGAATCCCTGAGCGTTCGTGGCGCCGTCCTCTGGAAGGTTCTCCGGATCAAACGGTGCGTCGGGATCCTCAAACGCGATCCAGCCGATGAACTCGTCGCGGTCTTGAAGACCGTCGCCATCTACGTCGTTTGTGGGCGTTGACAGCCCTTGGAATGCCGAGCCGTCGGGCTCAAGCACATCTGGCAGGCCGTCGCCGTCAGAGTCACGGAGAAAGGTAAGCTGAATGCTATCGCCGGCGTGGAGCACGATGTCGTTGAAGTCGTGGCCTTCAATTCCGTCGCCGTTGCCGTCCACACGCCATCCCTCAAGACCTGCTCCGGTGCCTAATCCCGCGAGCGTACTCAGCACCTGAATCGTACCGCCGCCAGGCAGTTCAATGGGGGTGGTCGTGTAACCACCGGGCTCATCGTACGGATAGCCAAGGACCTCCTCGAGCACCTCGCGCATCGTCACGCCGCGGAAGCTCGAGTCTGGGTTGCGGTCGACGTTGGTCGCGACGAATTCGACGTCTACACGACCATCGCCGAAGTCAATCCACACAGCCGCCGACTGTTTTTGCGTCAGCTCGCGGATAAAGTCGAAACTTAGCCCGTCGGCGGTCTGAAGATCGTAGCTGGCAGCGTCGAACGCCAGTTTGTTGGGTGTTCGCAACAGCTCTTCAATCAGCTTGCCGTCTACCTCGGTTGCGGAGAACTCGATCGGCTCGGTGGTTTCGCCTGGGGCGAGCACGATTTCCTGGCTGACGGGGCGCAGGGTCGCGACCGGCAGAAAAGTGTCACCGATGACGGTTCCTTCCAGATCGCGCTTTTCAGTTGGCACTTCCGCCAGCAAGTTAATGTCGGAGATACGGTAGCTGACGGCTGTCGGATTATGCAGCTGCACAGCCAAACGAATCGAACCTGTCGAGAAAGTCTCCGTCTTTTCGTACGATTTGGACTGTAAGTCTGAAGACGCCCTCGAGGTCTGTACGGCGGTCGAATCCGTGTGCGTATACGTGAATTCCAGGCTCAACGACGCCGAGAAAGTCGTTGTAGTCGAATTCTTCGGCTGTAGGCCTAAGTCGGTCGTATTCGATGTTGAGTAGGTGGCACTGGCACCCACCGCAATTGCGTATGAGTTTTCCTTCGTGTCCGTCCTCGACCGCGTCAGCGTGACGGAGGTCTCCTCCGTTTCGCCCTCCGACTCCGCATACTGCTTGTTTAACCTTATATCGATCTCCCCCACAGGATCGATCTCGAGTCGCGGAAGTTCCGCAAGAATCGGGCTGAAGCCGGGCGTGTCAGATTCTTCAGCGTCGGTCCGGCCGTCGCCGTCGGTGTCGGCGAGCGATGGCGAGGTCGCCCGCGGTCGGACGGTCCGGTTCGGATCGCCCGGTGGAAGGAGCAGCTTGTCCGGCGCGAAGAGCTCCGCGCCGTCAAAAAGCGCAACGTTGGGCGGCAGGCCCCCATCAGGTCCGTCCGCGTCGCCGTCGGTATCCACGCTGACCGGGCTGGTCAGCCAGCGTTTCACCTCTTCGTAGTCGCCGAGCTTGTCACCGTCCGTATCCGCTTTGTTCGGGTTGCTGCGTGCGAGGAATTCCTCGTAGTCGCTCAGGCCGTCGTCGTCCGTGTCGGGGTCGGTGGGGTCGCTGGTCACGAGTTCCCGGGTCATCAGTCGTGGGTCGGTCCCAAACCCGAGGTAGTCGACGACGATCTCCCAGCCCGTCGTTTCCTGATAGTCGGTCAGACCGTCGCCATCGGCGTCGGAACCGTCGTCAACCGGATCGGTGACGTACTTGAAACCGTCGGCGAGAACCTGTTGCGTGCCGTTCGTCAGAATCGTGACGTCGACCTTGCCCGCCTTGTGGGGTGGCGCCGTGGCGGTGATCAGCCTGGCGTCGAAGACCTCGATGTCGCTTGCGGCGAACGCGCCGAAGAGCACGCCCGTGTCCGTCCCAAACCCGTCCCCTCGAATGGTAACGCGCGTGCCGCCGTCGATGGAGCCGGTGGAGGGTGCGACGGTCAGCACCTGGAGGCCCGCCGGTTGAGTGAACTCGAATCCGGATGCGCTCACCGCACGGTCACCACCAGACTCGACGGCCACATCCACGAAGCCGACGCTGGCGACCGGTGCCATGGCGGTTACCACTTGCTCGTTGACAAGCACGACGTCTTCGGCCGCCTTGTCACCGAAGAGGACCGACGTGTCCCCCTTGAACGGGCCGCCTCGGATCGTCACGCGCGTGCTGAAGTTCGCGGCCGTTCGATCCGGACTGATGCTGTCGATGACGAGACTTCGGTTTGCCGTCGATCCAGGAGCGTCGCCGTCCGCGGGATTGTTGCCGTCCGCGGGATTGTTGCCGATGCCCGTGTTGCATGACGCCACGAAAATCAGCAAGACCGCGACGACCATACCCGACGCGATTCGGACGAGTTGTTTGGCACCGCAGGGGCGGCCAGTGGTTGCGTTCACTCTACCTCCGAACATGTCATTCTCCAGAAGCTATGCTGGCCCAAGAATCCCGTTGTGACGGAATGTGGCGATCATCCTGAGGCTTCAGTACGACGTCCGTCGCCACAGCCCGGGTTGCAGGTGGTGCATCACGGCAGCCTCTCAGTCCTGAGGCTCCACATACCCTTTGCACATTCCCCCACAGCCGGTCGTGGCCAGCCCGGACGGACGCGCAAACAGATCGTACGGTCCCCGGCTGGCTTTCAACGCGTCTTGGTTGGCCCCTCCTGCACGGCCCACTGCAAGGCGACCGAAGCCACCATGATAGAAAATCGACCCTTCGTATTCAAGGGCTGTTGGTGAGGGATCTTTGTCGGCCTTCTGACCCGTTGCAAAACGGGTTCCGGATTGCTACCGTATTCACCTGGGAGCGGTGGCGCAGCCACGGGGCCGAGCGCTCCCGGGCGTTCGTTTCGTAAGGGGAAAGAGTGGGTCAGGCCTTGTTGTCATCCCAGCTATGGGTGTACCGATGGACTGCGCTCAGCGTCGCCTGGGCGATTCTACTAGGCGGTGCTCTGCCACGAGCCCTGGCCGGCAGCCTAAGCAACGACGCCTGTGCCCATGCGCAGGCGATCGGCGAAGGCAGCACCCTTGGGTCCACCGTCGGCGCGACCGCCGACGGACCCGGGCCTTGCGGCGATTCGGGCAACAGCCCGGATGTCTGGTATGCGTTTACCAACCCGCGCGACTGCGACGTTGAAGTGACGGCCAGCACGTGTGACGCAGCCACGACGTTCGACACGGTGCTGGCGGCCTTCGACTCGTGCGGCGGCACCCAGGTAGCCTGCAACGACGACGAACTGCAGTGCGACGTCGGCGATGGACGACCGTCGACAATCACGTGGACCATTCCGCGGGGCGCCACACACTACATTCGCGTGGCCGGTTACCAGGGCGAAGCGGGCGACTTTGCCCTAACGATCAGCACACCGGCGGCCAACAGTCGCTGCAACAACGCGATCCCGATCGCAGACGGAGGCGTGCTCGGTTCCACACTGTGCAACGGGGCGAACGGTCGGTCGTTTTGTGATACGCCGATGGTTCCAGGTCCGCTTCCGCCGCCCATCAGCGCGTCCGCGTCGACCGAGTTTAACGACACGTTCGCGGTGGATCATCTCTTCGACGCTTCCGTCGACGCGGCCGATCTGAACGCTACCTCGTATGGGACGAACGACGGACAGTTCGCCGCACTGGGTGACGTCGACGGGCCGGACGTGGAAGTCTTTCTTGATTTCGGTGAGGCCATCTCGGCCGCGGGCATCGCGTATAGCCAGCGGGTCGGAGATACTCCAACGCTGGACAAGGTCGGTGAAATCAAGCTCTGGTTCAGCGACGTCGACTTCGCGTCCACCCTACCGGCCGATGCGCCCGACGCCGACGTCATCGTGAGCGATACGACGGATGCCGTTTTGACGTCGTATATGTTCGGTATAATCCGAACCGGTCGCTACGTGGCGTTGCAATTGGTCAGTGCGACGCCGGACAACCCCGGCAACATCGGGGGTAGCGAGATGCGATTGATCTCCGTTCCGACGCGCAGCCCGACGGCCTGGTACGCGTACACCAATCCGTACTCGGTGCCCGTGTACATGTCGGCCACGACCTGTAGCCCGTACACGAACTACGACACGACGCTCTCCATTTTCGATTTCTGTGGCGGCTTCGAGCTTGGCTGCAACGATAACGCCTTTTGCCAATCCAGTGTCCACGCCTCCGCCCTCAACGGAGTCTACATTCCGG
>Ga0055449_10000016_pt1 | contig 36313 bp, 29 predicted proteins | sample China_Galinas_PW_2_FD_57739 | JGI IMG/M metagenome (GOLD analysis project Ga0055449, IMG submission 57739) | Wetland microbial communities from San Francisco Bay, California, USA, that impact long-term carbon sequestration - China_Galinas_PWB_D1 | ecosystem: Environmental > Aquatic > Marine >... | reverse complement strand
CCTCATCGTCTGCGACGAGCCGACCAGCGCCCTCGATGTCTCGATCCAGGCCCAGATCATCAACCTGCTCAAGGACCTCCAGCGTGACCTCGGGCTGAGCTACCTGTTCATCTCGCACGACATGGGGGTCGTGGCCCACGTGTGCGACCGCATCGCGGTGATGCGCGAGGGGAAGATCGTCGAGGCCGGGGAGCGCGACCGCGTGCTCAACGCCCCCGAGCACGAGTACACGAAGGCGCTGCTCGAGGCGGTGCCCGAGCCGGCGTGACGTGCCACCGAATTCGGCTCAGTGAGGTCGGTGCTCAGGTTTGCCACGCACAAGACACCAACTTCCCAGAGCGGAAGTTGGTGGCACGGTTAGGCCTTGAGCGTGCGCCCCCGTCGCTCGGCGGCCTCGACCACGTTGTGCAGGAGCATGGCGACGGTCATCGGGCCGACGCCGCCCGGCACGGGGCTGATCCACCCGGCGACCTCGCGCACCTCGTCGAAGGCGATGTCGCCGGTGGTGACGGTCTTGCCGTCGGGTCCGGGCACACGGTTGACGCCGACGTCGATGACGACCGCGCCGGGCTTGACCATATCGGCGTTGACGAGCCCGGGGACGCCGGCCGCGGCGACGAGCACGTCGCCCGTGCGGCACAGTTCGTCGATTCCCCCGGTCCACTTGTTGCAGCTGACGACGGTCGCCTCGCGCCGCATGAGCAGCACGGCGATCGGCTTGCCGACCACGTCGCCCGCCCCGACCACCACCGCCCGCCTGCCGCGCAGCTCGATCCCCGTCGATTCGACCATCGCGATCGTCGCGAGGGCGGTGCACGGGGCGAGGCTGGAGCGCCCGTAGACCACGTTGCCGATGTTGGTCGGGTTGACGCCCTCGACGTCTTTCTCGGGCGCGATCAGGCGCTGAAGGGCGTACGCGTCCACGCCCGGGGGCAGCGGCAGGTGGACCATGATCGCGTGGACCGCGTCGTCGGCGTCGAGCAGCAGCACCCGCCCGGCCACGTCGTCGAACCCGGCGCCCGCCTTCAGCTCGTGCAGGCGGTACTCGATGCCGAGCTCGGCGCAGGTGCTCGCCTGATTGTCGGCGTAGACGCGGGCGGCGCTGTCGCCGGAATCGACCAGCACCGCGTCGAGGCGGATCGTCCCCCCGGCATCGCGGATCTTCGCGACGCGGGCGCCCAGCTCGGCGCGGTGCCGGGCCGCGAGCGCCCGTCCGTCGATGACCTGCGCTGGCATGGGTCGATCATACGGCAGGGTGGCCCGCGGTCGGGTTGCCCACCGCTCCGCGGCGGGAAGCGCGTTCCGGACGAGCCAAGTACGATGTTCTCGTGAACAAGTCCGACGCACGGAAGCGGGTGATCGAGCTGCGCCGGGTCCTCGAGCGGGCCAACCGGGCGTACTACGTCGAGGCCAGCCCGATCATGCCCGACGCCGAGTTCGACCGGCTGCTGCGCGAGCTGGCGGACCTCGAGGGCGAACACCCCGACCTCGACGACCCCAACTCGCCGACGAAGCGGGTCGGGGGCGAGCCGATCGAAGGGTTCGAGACGTTCGAGCACCCGGTCCCGATGCTCTCGATCGACAACACCTACAACGAGGACGAGCTGCGCGAGTGGTACACGCGGACCTGCAAGGCACTGGGCTTTGATCACGAGCAGGAGCCGGGAGCGTCAGCGACCGGGCTCTTCGACGCCGAGGACAAGCCCCGAGCGCGAGCGAGGGGATCCTCCGACTCCGACGCGCCCTTCATCTGCGACCCCAAGATCGACGGCGTCGCGATCTCGCTCCGTTACGAGTCCGGGCATCTCGCCCGCGCCCTCACCCGCGGCGACGGCACGCGGGGGGACGATGTGACCCACGCCGTGCGCACGATCCGGTCGCTCCCGCTTGTCGTTGAGCGCAAGGGCTGGCCCGATGTGTGCGAGGTGCGCGGCGAGGTCTTCATCCCCAACGCCGAGTTCGCGCGGATCAACGCCGAACGCGCCGAAGCCGGCGACGAGCTGTACATGAACCCGCGGAACACCTGCGCGGGGACGATCAAGCAGAAGGACCCGAAGGCGGCCGCGTCGCGCAACCTCGGGTTCCTCGCCCACGGTCGCGGCGAGGTGTCGGACGATCGTTTCGCGACCTCGCACGCCGAGTGGCTTGCGAAGCTCGCCGACGCGGGCTTTCCGACCAGCCCGTTCACGACCGGCGCGTGCACGTTCGACGAGATCCACGCGGCGATCCGGGGCTTCGACGCCAAGCGGCACGACCTCGGGTACGCGACCGATGGGATGGTGGTGCGGGTCAACTCGTACGGTGAGCAAGAGCGGCTCGGGGCGACGTCGAAGAGCCCGCGTTGGATCATCGCGTACAAGTTCCCGGCCGAGCGCAAGCCGACGACGCTGGTGGGCGTCGAGTTTCAGGTGGGCAAGACGGGGAAGATCACGCCGCGGGCGACGATGGAGCCGGTGCTCCTCGCCGGAACGACGGTGACGCACGCGACGCTGCACAACTTCGGGCAGATCGCGCAGAAGGACATCCGCCTCGGCGACACGATCGAGGTGGAAAAGGCCGGCGAGATCATCCCGTACGTGGTCGGCGTGGTGCTCGCCGACCGCAGGAAGGGCGCGCGGAAGATCCGCCCGCCCGGGCACTGCCCGGTCTGCGCCGGGCCTGTCGAGGTCGAGCCGCCGGAGGCCGCCGACGCCCCGAAGCTCGAGACGACGCGCTGCTGCGTCAACCCGGAGTGCCCGGCCCAGATCCGCGAGAAGCTGATCTGGTTCGCGGGGCGGCGGCAGATGGACATCGAGGGGCTCGGCGTATCGACGGTGGACCAGATCCGCGAGTCGACCATCCCGCTCGACTCGTTCGCCGACATCTACCGGCTGCATGATCACCGCGACGCGTTGCTCGAACTCGAACGGATGGGCGAGAAGAAGCTCGAGAACCTGTTGGAGGGGATCGAGGCGTCGAAGTCGCAGGGGATGGCACGTCTCCTTGCCGGCATGGGCATCCGGCACGTCGGCAACGCGACAGCCAAGGCGCTCGCCAAACGGTTCCGCGGCATCGAGGAACTGCTCGGGGCCGAGGTGTGGGAGCTGATGCCGATGGCCGTCAACCGCATGAGCGGGACGAAGCGCGAGGGGCTGACCGGTTCGAAGGACAAGCTCGACGACGAGTACGAGACCGGGCTCGGCGAGGACACCGCGCCGGTCGTGTACGAGTACCTGCACTCCGACGCGGCGAAGCACACGTTCCGCGATCTGGCGAAGCTCGGCGTCGATCTGTCGAGCGCCGACTACGTCGAGCCCGGCACGGGCGGCGCCGACTCACCGTTCGCGGGCAAGACGGTTGTCCTCACCGGCACGCTCGGGCACTACCAGCGCGAGGACCTCAAGGAGATCCTCGAACGCCTCGGGGCGAAGGTCGCCGGGTCGGTCTCGAAGAACACCGACCTGGTCATCGCCGGCGAGAAGGCCGGATCGAAGCTCGCCAAGGCACGCGACCTCGGCGTCGAGGTGTGGGATGAGCGGGCGTTGCTCAAGGCGCTCGGCGAGTAGTCCGATAGGGAGAGGCGGGCTGAGGGAGGCGGATGCAGAACGTCGAGTTCAAGGCCGAGCTTCGTGACCTCGATCTGGCGCGGTCGATCTGCCGCTCCCTCGGCGCGACCCACATCGGCGACCTCGACCAGACCGACACGTACTACCGCGTGACGGCCGGTCGGCTCAAGAAGCGAGAGTGCACCGGCGAGCCGACCGAGGTCATCTTCTACGAGCGGCGCAACCGCACCAGCCCGAAGCTGAGCCACTTCACGATCTACACCGAGGCGCACGCGCGCGAGCGGTTCGGGGCCGGCCCGCTGCCGGTGTGGCTGCGTGTGGTCAAGCGTCGCGAGCTGTGGATGCTGGGCAACGTGCGGATCCACCTCGACTCGGTCGAGGACCTGGGGACGTTCCTCGAGTTCGAGGCGCTGGTGTCGCGCTCGCAGACGGTGGGCAAGTGCCACGAGACGCTGCGGGAAATGCAGGGGCACTTCCGCCCGGTGCTCGGCGAGCCGATCGCGTGCGGGTACGCCGACCTGCTGGCCGTCGAGTTGGAGCGCCGCGCGTTCGACGACGAGCGGGCCGGGCAGAAGCGGGACGGGTAGAAGAAAGAGCACTGACCCGAAGACGGGGTCAGTGGCACGAAGCTGTCACTCGGTCTCGTCTGGCGTCAGCGCGTCGATCAGTTCGGTGACGACGGGGTCGTCGCCGCAGCAGAGCGCGTGCATCTCGGCGCGCCCGCCGAGGCGGAAGTCGGCCCAGTCGAACCCGGGCGAGACGGTGCACCCCAGCAGCGCGAAGCCGGACACCGCGCGATCGGCGCACAGCCGGCACCCCTGCCACACTCCGCGCGGCACAACCACCTGCGGGCGCTCGCCGGCGTGCAGGTCGGCCCCGATCCGGACGATCTCGGCACGCCCGTCCGGCGCGATCCGGAGTTGCTCGACCGGGTCGCCGAGGTAGTGGTGAAACACCTCGTCGCTCTCGACGGCGTGCATCAGCGACGGCGCCTCCGCGGTGAGCAGGAAGTAGATCTGGGTGCTGTGGCTGCGCTCGCCGTCGTAACGCCGCGGCAGCGCGCCGGCCGAGACACTCTCGTCCGCCCGGTAGGTCTCGCGGAAGTACCCGCCTTCACCGGGGAGCGGTTCGAGCCCGAGCAGTTCGATCACGTGCTGCGCATCGGGGTTCATGGGGGCAGAATACCCGTGTGCGCGCACGGAAACGCCCCGGGGGGCCGGGGCGAATGGGCAGGGGCGGACTTGAACCGCCGACACCCGCATTTTCAATGCGGTGCTCTACCAACTGAGCTACCTGCCCGCGGCAGAACCCAAGGATAGCCCGGGGGGTGGGGGGGTCAAACGGACGCTGCACGCGCGGACGCCGGGAACTTCACCGAGCCGGGGACTTCGGGCGCGGATCGTCCCCGCTTCGCGCGGCGCCTCTTGCCCCCGGTCATCTCGCTCGCGACAATCGACACGCGATCACGGGCAGCCGGCCACCCAGAGGTTGACGTAGTACTGGAGGTCGGCGCCTGTGACCGAGCCGTCGGGCGCGCCGTAACCCGGGTCACCCGCGCCGGCGCCCTGCGTGGTGACGTCGGCGATGCCGAGATCGCCGGTGACGTACGCGTTGACGAAGTAGTTCAGGTCGGCCGCGGTAACCGAGCCGTCGGGCACGCCGTAGCCCGGATCGCCGGCGCCCGCGCCCTGCGTCGTCAGGTCCGGTGCGCACGGCGAGCCGATGTCGAGTGTCCACAGCCCCCGTCCGTGCGTCGCGGCGAGCAGAGTGGTCGAGTTGTGCATGAAGACGATTTCGTCAACGCTGACGTTGCCGGGTCCGGTTTCCGCGGCATACCACGAGGCGCCACCGTCGCCCGAAGCGAAGATGCCGACCTCGGTTCCCGCGTAGAGCCAGTCCGGGTTGTCGGGATGACGCGCGATGCCTCGGACGGGCGCGTCGGGGAGTCCGAACGGGGCCGCGCCGGTAACGTCGGTCCACGTCGCGCCGGCGTCGGTGGTGCGCCAGAGGTTGTCGGGGCTGAACCCGCCGAACGAGACGTACACCGTGTCCGGGTCGTCCGGGTCGATGAGGATGCGTTCGACGTAGCGATCGGGGAGAGGGTTCGCGCCGGCGTTGTCGTCCACGTCGGTCCACGAGGGGCCGAAGCCGGTCGCGTTTGCGGACTTCGAGACCACGCCGTCGTTCTGCCCGACCCAGACGATGTCAGAATCGGAGGGTGCGATCGCGACGGCGCTAATGTGGTCCGTGCCCGCGCCGCGGATCGCCTGCCAACCCGGCGTCGCGGCCTTGACGTTGTTCGAACGCCACAGGCTGCGCCCACCGGCGAGCATGCGGCTCGGGTTGCCGGGGTCAAGAACGAAGGGGGCGATGAAGTTGGCGTCGTTGCCCGCGTCGTTGAGCCCGCTGTAGATCCAGTTGGAGCTGAAGCCGCCGTCGGTGGAGCGGTGGATGGTGAGGTTGATGTACTCGCCGTAGCAGTAGTCTGGGTCGGTGGGGTCGATCGCGCAGAAGCCGCCGTCGCCGCCGAACATGAGGTGGGCCTGTGTGTCGCCGAGGACGACGCGGTGAGTGCCGTTGTCCTGGGTTCCGCCGATCATGATGCCGCTGGGCCCGTCACCGGCCGCGCCGTAGTACTGGACGGTGGCGTAGGTCTGATCGCGCGAGCTCCACCCGGACGAGGTGCTGACGGTGTAGACGTCATCGGTGACGTAGGTGCTGCCGTCGGTGACGGTGTAGACGCGCCGGTTGGAAGTGCCGTTGAAGCCGGGGTCGCCGGTGAAGTTGTGGATGTCGGGGTGGGCCTGCTGCGTCATGATGTACCCATCGGAGACCTGGGTGAGCGACTGCCCGGCGTCGGTGCTGCGGAAGATGTGCCCGCCGCCGACGAGCAGAACGTCGGGATTGGTCGGATCGACCCAGAGTGGGCAGGCGTACCAATTGGCGCCGGACGAGCCGGAAACTGTGCGAAGCGTGTAGTCCTGCCCGCCGTTGGTGGAGCGCCAGACCACGCCGCCGTTGGCGCACGAGGCGTAGACGATGCTCGTGTCGCTGGGTGCGTAGGCGAGCTCGATGCGCGAGCCGAAACCGGGCTGGTAGTCGAGCCCCGTGGCGGTGAACCACGACTGCCCGGCGTTGGTGCTGAACAGCGCGCGGTGGAACCACTGGTTGGCGCCGAAGTCGTAGTCGATGACGGCGGCGATCGCCCGCGAGCCGTTGGTCGGGTCGAACGCGACGAAGAAGCCGCCCTGCGCCCAATACGGGTTCGTCCAGTTCGCGCCGCCGTCGATCGAGCGCTGGATCCCGCCGTAGCGCTTGGCGGCGAGGATGATGCTGCTGTTCGACGGCGAGACCGCGATGCGGCAGACGTTGTCCCACGACGCGGTCGAGGGCATGAGGGTCCACGTCTGCCCGCGGTCGGTGGACTTGTAGATGCCCGTGCCGCCGACCGCGTCGCCGTTGAAGAAGCCCTCGCCCGTGCCCGCGTACAGCACGTCGTGGTTGTTCGGGTCCATCGTCATGCAGCAGATCGCGAGATTGGGCAGGTCGGCGCCGCGCTGGGTCCACGTCAGCCCGGCGTCGGTGGACTCCCAGATCCCGCCGCTGACCGCACCGGCCCACATGCGCGACGGGTTGTCCGGGTCGATGACGAGACAGCGCGTCCGCCCGCCGATGTTCGAAGGCCCGCGCTCGGTCCAGTCGTTGGGACCGAACGCCGGCGAGCCGGTGTCACGCAGACGCGCCGACGCGGCGAGGTTGTCGCGCAGCTGAGCCTCGGCCCGGCGCAGCACGCCCGGCGCGATCTGCCCGTTCTCGTCCAGCCAGCTCAGCCGGCGCCACTTGAACGCCTCGTACGGGTGGGTCGCCCGCGGCGGGGAGGTGTCGAGATTGGAAAGCCCCCGGTGCGAGCCGAACTCTGCCCGCTCACCGGTCGTGGACGCGCATCCACACAGCGCGGCCGATAACGCCGCCGCGACAATCACGAATCGAGTTCTCATACGGCCTCTCCCTTTCGACACGCCGGATACTAGGGGCAACCCACGACCCAGAGATTCACATAGTACTGGAGATCGGCCGCAGTAACAGCCCCGTCGGGCACGCCGTAGTTCGGATCGCCCACGCCCGCGCCCTGTGTGGTGATGTCGGCGATCGCGGTGTCGCCCGCAACGTACGCGTTGACGAAGTAGTTGAGGTCGGCCGCGGTGACGAGCCCGTCCGGCACGCCGTACCCCGGGTCTCCGACGCCCGCGCCCTGCGTGGTGATGTCGGCGGCGCATGCCGACTCGAACACCACGGTGAGCGTGATGACGCCCGAGTTGTCGGCGTACCAGCCGGGCGGGTCCCCGCAGGCGTTGCTGTCGATGAACCCGAAATAGAGCCGCGTCGCGCCGGCCGGGACTTCAAAGACCTGCGTGTCGCCGGTGCCGGTGCCGGTGAGCCCGTCGCCGACAAAGAACATCTGCCGCAACGCCGGCGCGATAGAGGTGAAGTCGAACATCGCGTTGTGGTCGAGCCCCGCCGGGGGCGGATCCCCCGGCTCGGTGTCATCCAGAAAGACAGCCGTGACGTGCCGCCCGCGCGGCAGGTTCCTAGGCCCGGCCAACCCGTCATAGTCCGGGCGGTCGACGCACGTCGAGGTGACACCGTCGGCGTCGTTCAGCGGGAGCCCCGATCGGTACCGCACTGTCCCCGACACATTCGTGACGGAGAGGGACACCGCCCCCGCCGGAACCGGAATCAGGACCGGGAGTGTGCCGCCGCCACCACCGCCGGGGGCCGGGGCCGACACGTGCCCAGCGCCGTACACGTTCGATGTCGCGGGAACATCCGTGCCGAGCGCGGGTGCAGCGTTCACGAGGAGTGCGCCGACAACCACGGCGTGCGCGGCGGACCGACGACAACGGTGTGGCACAGTCTGCACGATGCTCCTCCTTTTGCTTCGCGTACGGTCCCGAGGTCGCGCCCAGCATACCGCCCCATGATCTCCGTCTCCAGAGCCGTTTTCACACTCCGTGCAGAGCCGCCGGAGCGCGCAGTGCTCCATCTCACGAGCCCGCGACGAGCGAGAGCCCGAGCGTTCCCCCCCGGGGGCTACGTGCAACTCGCGACCCAGTGGTTGAGGGAGTACTGCAGATCAGCGAAGGAGATGATGTCGTCGGGCACGCCGTTGCCGGGATCGCCGTCACCGGCACGGCCGATCCTCCCGAGCCCCTCCACGAATGCAGGCACGAGGATGTTACCTCCGGGCTCAGCGCTGTATTGTCGGACGTAATCTGACCGCGTCCGGCGCCGGCCCGCGCCGCGGGGCTCACGATCCCTCGAACACCACCATGATCTGCGCCCCGTGCAGGGGGTACCGCACGCGGACACGGTGCGCCTCGAAGTCCTCGGCGTCGTGCCCGAGCGACCCCAGCGCGTGCGCGAGGAGCGCCCCGTACCCCGTCACCTCGCTCGCCCGACGCGCCAGCGAACGCCCCGGCACCGAGTCGAGCGTGATCCCCAGGTCGATCAGGTCGTCCTCGCGTTCGCCGATGTTCTCCTCGTACACCGGCCCGTGTGGGACGGTTCGGTAGGTCGCCAGGCACGCCCGCGCCCCGCGCCAGACCGAGCGGTGCACGAACACGTCGAACTGCAGCAGGCGCGACGGGGTTGCGTTGATCACCGAGTCCGTCGCCAGCTGCGCACCGTCCGCCCCGATCTCCGGGTAGGCATCGGGTACGCGCTCGCCGAAGTAGAACGTCTGCGCCGAACGCTTCCCGATCTCGTCCTGCACCAGCCGGTACCCCTTGTACCGGGTGTGGGCGCGGGGCTCGAATCGCGGCGTCGGGCACGAGCAGAACTCGGTCAGGAGCGTCGACGACGGTCCCGCCCCGATCGCCCCGCCGTCCAGTCGCGTCGCCGCGTGTACCGCCCCCTCGGCGCGCCCGTACCCTGACAGCGGGAACATCGCGTCCTCGCGCCACCGCTGCAGGCTGTCGAACCCGCGGACCATCGCCATCGTGACGCGTCCGGGCGTTTGGCCCGGCAGGAAGAACGCCGTGACCACCTGCGCCTCAGCCGAGAACCCCAGCAACGCCGACATCGCACGGAACACGCTCTGTCCGGTCGTCCGCACCAGCGTGCGGTGCGCCTCGGGCGACAGGTCGGTCGCCATCGCCTGGAGCATCTCGCGCGTGATGCCCTCGTCCCGCAGGAAGCGCTCGTACGCGTCCACACGCTCGAGACAGCGTCGGACGAGCTCCGCCGGCGCCCCGGAGCGGCGCCCGGCGCCCGCCGCCTTGCGCAGCCCCTCCGGGCCCGGCAGGTGCAGCAGGCACGTCGCGACGTGGTCGCTCGCCAGTCCACGCAGCAGCCGGGAGCGCAGCGTCGCGTGGATCTCCAATGCCCCGCCCGAGTCGCCCGAATCGACCAGCTCCGAGAAGGCGTCCCGGAGCCCCGAGACCACCTCGTCGGCGTCGCGAAAGAAGGTTGGCGCTGACCCGTTGCCCACCGAGATCCCTCCGCCGCCCACCCCGACCCCCGGGCGGGCATCCTCATCGTACCGTGGATGCCCATCGAATCTCAGGAATTTTCCGGGAAAAGTCCCGGATGACTCTTGACCACCCGCGACCGACCCCCATACTGGACGTCAACAGGCTCTGGACGCCACCCGCGCCCGGGCACACAGAAGTCCCGCGATGGAAGGAGAGACCCATGACTCGCACGACCAACGCCGCTGCCCTTGCACTCGCGGCTTGTGCCGCCCCCGCCTTTGCCCAGATCACGTTCACCCCCCTCGGGTTCGCCGACGGGACCGGTGAGTACAGCCAGGCGACCTCCGTCTCCGACGACGGGCGCTTCGTCGGTGGGCACACCGGAGGCGTGGACGGATTCATCCCCCTGATCTGGGACGGGACGACGCCCAACCACCTCACCGTCCCGCTGGGGTACGGCGGCGCGTACGTCAACGACATCTCCGCCGACGGCACCCAAGCCGTCGCGATCTCCCCGGGCCCCAACGGGTTCCGCGGGATCTACTGGAACACGCCGACCACCCCCGTCGCGGGCCCTGAGCCCACCCTCCCCGGCGCCAACTCCAGCATCAACTGCATCAACGGCAACGGCTCGGTCCTGGGCGGGTTCACCAACCAGACCTTCTTCCCGGCCGTGGAGTCCGACGCCTGGTCGAGCCTGGGCGGCATCGGGGCCAACCACGGCGACCTCGCCGGCGGAATCCGTGAAGCCAACTTCACCGGCGTCACCAACGATGGATTCACGTTCGTCGGGTACGCCAACGATGGCGCACGCCGTCCCATCAGGTACGCCGGCGCCGGGTTCGAGATTCTTGGCACCGTCCCCGGCGCCACCGGCGAGGGGCAGGCGATCAACATTGCGCCCTTCGGGGGCACCATCGTCGGCGACCTCCTCGTCGGGGGCGTCGACACGCCTGCCTACTGGGACGCGGGCGGGCTCGCCCACCTCATCGGCGTCGCCAGCGGGTTCAGTGGCGGCCTCGCCGCCGCTTCCTCCGCCGACGGCTCGATGATCGTCGGCTCCTGGTACGACGGCGTCCCCGACGAGGGCACCTCCACCGCCTTCCTCTGGACCCAGGCCGACGGCGTCCGCCCCCTCATCGACGTTCTCACCACCGACTACGGGGCCGACCTCACCGGGTGGACGCTCAACACCGCGGCTGACATTACCCCCGACGGCAACACCATCGTCGGCATCGGGCTCAACCCCAACGGTCTGCTCGAGGCCTACAAGGTCACCGTCCCCGCCCCGTGCACCCCGGCGCTCCTCGGTGTGGGCGCCCTCGTCGCGACGCGCCGGCGCCGCTGACACGACCGTACCCACGCGTGGTGCTGCCGCCCCGCTACCCCCTGGGGCGGCGGCTAACCACGCGTTTGCCTCTCCCGTCCGCGTGAGCCGGCTCGACATCCGGCTCCGCGCAGTGCGTGCACTACGCCCCCGTCTCCGGTTCGATCGTGTGGAATCGCACACGCGCCGGACCGCAGGAAATGACCCGCCGCCGAGTGCACTACGGACACCCCGCGACCCAGAGGTTGACGTAGTACTGGAGATCGACAGCGGTGACCGAGCCGTCCGGCACGCCGTAGTTCGGGTCGCCGACCGGCGCGTTCGGCGTGGTCAGATCGGCGATCGCGAGGTCACCGGCGACCCAGGCGTTGACGTAGAACTGGAGGTCGACGGCGGTGACGGCGCCGTCGGGCACGCCGTAGTTGGGGTCACCGACGGGCGCGTTCTGCGTCGTGAGGTCGGCGGCGCATCCGCCGCCGCACGGGGTCCGGTCGAGCAGGATGAGCCCGGCGGAGGAGTCGCCCACCGTGAGCAGATCACCAGCGGAAGAGACGGCGTACGAGAGCCCCGGTCCGTTGTACGCGATCGCGAGAATGGGCGACGAGGGGTCGCTCACGTCGATCACCTGGACCCCGAAGAACCCCTCGGCGAGGTAGGCGTAGCCCCCGTCAACGTGAACGTCATACACGCGCGACGTCCCCTCGAACTCTCCGAGCAGGGTCGGCGAGGCGGGCGAAGAGATGTCGACCAACAGCAACGAGCCGGCCTCGGTGCCGAGGTAGGCGACCGAGCCGACGATCTTGACGCTCTGCGGGCGTGCGACGGGGTTGTACGTGCCCAGGGTGACGGGCGTGATCGGGTCGCTGATGTCGACGCAGTGGAAGCCGGCCGTGTCGTCGGCGATGTACGCGATGGTGCCGATGACCTCGACGCCGTACGCGGCGCCCGGTGACGCATATGCGCCGGTGATCCCCGGCGACGTGGGGTCGGAGACGCTGAAGATCGTCAGCCCGCCCCCGTCCGCCACGTACGCGACGTCGTTGACCACGTCGATGTCGAACGCGGGGTTGAAGAGGTCGAACGTCCCGAGCAGCGACGGAGACGCCGGGTCGCTCACGTCGAGGATCTGCATGCCGGCGTGGTCGTCGGCGATATACAGCGTCGTGCCATCGAGTTCGAGCCCTACGGCCTCGCCCGGTGTGTCGTACGCCCCGATGACCGTCGGCGCCATCGGATTCGAGATGTCGACAACCCGAAGCCCGGTCGTTCCCGCCGCTACGTAGCAGGTGCTCGCGTCATTGACGATGTCCTCCGGTGTGCCCGGCAGCGGGGCAGACGCGATAAACTCGTCGACCGGGTTGGAGGCGTCGATGACCTGGAGCCCCAGCACGTCGTTGCCGATGAACAGGGTCGATCCGGTGCCCGCGATGGCGCGTGTGAACCAGGGTAGCCCGAACGTGCTCGCCAACTCTGGCGAGGTCGGATCGGACACGTCGACGATCTCGAGCCCGTAGTCGTTGTCCGCGATGTACGCGGTCGCGTCGTCGAGGGCGATCCCGATCGCCAGCCCGGGCGCGTCGTAGAAGCCAATCTCGACGGGCGCGTTCGGGTTCGTGATGTCGAGGATGTGCAGCCCCGAATCGCGGTCGGTGAGGTAGGCGGTGGCACCGTCAAGAATGATGTCGTCGGCGAAGTCGGGCGTCGGGACCGTCGTGATCAGCGTTGGCGACGCCGGGTTCGCGACGTTGATGACCGCGAGCCCGTCCGATCCGTCGGTGACGTACGCAACGCCGTTCGCGACGGCGACGCCCCAGCCGGAGCCGGGTGTGTCGTACGTGCCCACGATCGAGGGGGAGGTGGGGTCGGAGACATCGATGATCTGGAGCCCCGAGTTCCCGTCGGCGACGTACGCGTACGTTCCATCGACCGCGACGCCGCGGGCGGTTCCGGCGGTATCCACCGAGCCGACGACCGTTGGCGCGGCAGTGTTCGAGATGTCAACGATGTACAGCCCGTTGAAGTCGCTCGCGACGTATACGAGGTCCCCGACGGTCGTCATGCACCACGGGATCCCCGGCGTATCGGCCGATCCGAGCACGACCAGCGACTCCGGGTCGCTCGCATCGACGAGTGTGATGCCGGGCTCCGCGTTGCCGACGATCGCGACCGAGCCCGCCGCGCCCATACTCCACACGGTCCCCGGCGCGTCCCACGAGCCGAGGAACTGCTCCGCCTTGCACAGGATGCCGTCGGCGCGCGCGCTCCGTGCCGCCGCGAGGCAGACCAAACCAAGGAGCCAGAGAAGCAGATTCCGCGTATTCATCGTCTACCCTCCGTTCAGCTGTTCAGCGCGGTGCCGGGGCAAACAACCGTGCCGTCCGAGCACCGCCGGGTCCCTTCGTGTGTCGGCCGTTGAGCCGCACGCACCGGCCGACCGAGATCACGTGCGGCAAATAATATAGCGAAATGTCCGGAATTGATCAACCGGGACCCACCGCGAGGGATACCAGGCGATTCAAGAACCCGGCGTGACCAATCCCCGTCCCCGCCGATGTCGGATCGGCCCGGCACCGCGACCTGCCGAACCGGATCCGCTCTGCCCTACGGGCAGCCGGCCACCCAGAGATTCACGTAGTACTGAAGATCGGCGGCGGTGACCGAGCCGTCCGGCACGCCGTAGTTGGGATCGCCGGCGCCCGCGCCCTGCGTCGTGACGTCGGCGGTGCCGGCGTCGCCCGCGACGTACGCGTTGACGAAGTAGTTGATGTCGGCGGCGGTGACCGACCCGTCCGGCACGCCGTACCCGGGGTCGCCGACGCCCGCGCCCGTCGTCGTAACGTCGGCCGGGCAGCAGTCGAGCCCGAGTGCGCAGAGGTTGATGAGCTGGTACTCGGCGGCATCGACGTTGCCGTCGGAGTTGATCGTCGGTGCGATCTGGAACGCGCTGAGCAGCCCGCCGCCGTCGTTCGTCTCGTAGATCGCGACCGCGGCGTAGACCTCGGTCGGGACCGAGCCGAACTCGCCGGCGAGGTCGATGGTACCCTCGAGCACGCCGCCGTTGGCGCCGGTGGCGGCCTGCGTCGCGCCGATCGCGTCGAACCAGCCCTCGTAATCGTTGTCGTTCTCGTCCGCCAGGAACGCGTCCCACTGCGCGACGAGCCCCGCCTTGGCCCACGGCGCGTTGGTCATCGCGCCCGGTGTCTGCGCGAGCAGGATGAAGTGGTCCGAACCCTCGCCCGCGTCGTCGGTCGCGACGTAGAGCACAGAGCCCTGGATCCCGGCCCAGAGTGTTACTCCGTTCTGCGCGATCTGCGTTGCGCCGGCGTCGAGCACGCCGTCCATGACCCAGTCGTTGCCGCCGCCGCCCCCGCCGGTGACGGTGAAGTGCCAGTCCTGCCCGTTGTTGTTGTCCCAGGTGCCGGCGCCGTCGTTGAAGACGCAGTCGAACTGTGTGGCGCTCTGCGGTACCGAGAGTGTGATCTCCCAAGTGCTCTCGCCGGCGTTGTACGTCATCGGCGGGTCGGTCGGGTTGACCGTGCCCCAGTTGTTGAAGCCGTAGTGGATGTAGACGGTGCCGGCCGAGGCGAGCACGCCGCCCGACGCGTCGTACTGCACGAGGACGCTCTGCCCAGCGACGGCCGGGTCCGGCGTGATCGTGACGCCCGAGCCGCCCCCGCCCGAGCCCTGCCCGTCGCCGATCCAGACGTGCTGGATCGCGCTCTTGGTCACGTTGCCCTTGGTGTCCACCGCCCCGACGTAGTAATCGACCAGGACCTCGCTCAGACCCGTGATCTGGGCGTAGTACTCGTCCGCGATCTCGCTCGGCATCTCGAAGAAGTCGATGCTCGGGTCGTTGAAGAAGTTGCCCGCCGGGAACGCGCGACCGGTCATCGCCATCGTCTGCCACGCGCCGACCTCGCTCCCCCCGGCGTACGTCTCGTTCTGGTGGCTCGCGAGGGGGTTGGTCCCGTCGTTATCGACGCGGTAGTACAGCGTCACGCTCTGCACGTCCGACACGTCGTGCACGAACGTCCACACCCACATGTCGGTCGGCATGACCGTTTGCTGATACCCGTACGCCGCCCCGAAGTTGGTCTCGCCCGGGTTCCACGGCCAGCGCTGCGGGATCCAGACGCTCGGTCCGGTCTGGTCGAGCGTGCCCGCGCCGATCACGCTCGCGGTGTGCTGGAGCGCCTCGTTGCACGCGATGGTCGGCTTGACCTCGAAGTCCTCGGCCGTCCCGTAGTACATGTACCCCGAGTTGAGCGACCCGAGGAAATAGTGCCACGCGCGCTCGACCTCGTTGGTCGTCCCGTCGGGGTACAGGATCTTGTTGATGTTGACGCTGCCGCCGGTATCGAGCAGGATCTGCTCGGCCGTATCCACGTGGTTCTGCGCCGCGACGATCACCGCCCAGTTGCGGATGTCCTCGGCCCACCCGCCGGGGATGTCGACCTGCCCGGAGCTGTTGACCGGCGGCCAGTTCCAGTTCCAGAACTGCGGCGAGCCGAAGTCGCCGTCGGCGTTCACCCACGCCCCGTCCTCGACGTGCACGACGTCGCCCGCGGGCACGGGGTGGTTGGCGAGGTATTGCTCGACGGTGTTCGGGACGTACCCGGCGCCCGACGCCGAACCCGCCAGGTTCGGCACCGCCTCCATGTAGTAGCTGTACCCGCCTCCCCAGTTGTTGTCGCCGTCGTGCGCCATGACCGCCAGCATCGGGCGCGACGGGTCGTTGCCGGGCTCGATGTTGTCGAAGTGACCGGTGCCGATCGCGGCGTACCCGTCCTCCCACCCGATCGCCTGTGCGCACGGGACGACCATGATCTCGTACACCTGCCCCGACTCGGGGTCTATGTACTGCGCGCGGTGGGGGGTGTACGCGAAGGGGTACGCCTCGGCCGGCGCGCACCCGCGCGAGATCGACACACGGTAGTAGCTCCCCTGTGCGGGGTTGACCTGGTCGGCCGGGTTCGGCGGATCGCAGTTGATCCCGCCCGAGCCGTACACCACCGGGAAGTCGGAGCACGCCCGGCTCATCTTCTCGCCCGAGACGAACGACCAGTCGATGCCCTCCTCGTCGAGCACCTTGATCATCCGCGTGCTGAACGCCATCTCCGACGGGAAGAACCCGCGCGAGACGCCCGGGCTCGAGCCCCACGCGTCGTCGTATACCGCCTTGTAGAGCTGGATCTCCTTGCGTAGCGTCGAGTCGGAGATCAGCGGGCACATCGGGTGGTGGAACGCGAAGTTGACGATGTCGCAGCGCGGCTTGCCGCCGGAGGTCGTCCAGCTGCGCGCCGTCCGGAAGTCGTTGTACCAGCCCGGTGAGTACCCGAGCTGGTTCGCCGCACCGAGCGACTGGATGTTCTCGACCAATCCGCCGGAATAGCTGACCTGCGCCCCGGCGTTCGAGTACCCCAGGATCGACCCGATCGAGTCCTTCGGGCGGTACTGGTACGCCGCGACGCGGTCGGCCAATCCGAAGATGCTGGAGAGGTTGTTTGAGGGGTGCGCGCCGCCGCGCACGATCGACTCCCACGCACGCTCGTAGCGGTCGGCCCCGCTCGTCTGCTGGTCGGGCCAGTAGATGGGCTGCTCAAGGTGCCACATATACGTGTAATTCAGCTTCTCGGCACCGGCGGGGACGGCGGCGGCGAGGAGCACAAGAACGGCGGCAGTGCGCATGGGGATCCTCCGCCGTAAGTGTACCGGAAACAGATCCCCCCGTCCTCAGGATTGGGCTAATCCGATAAACCCCAGCGGGTTAGCGATGCGAACCGACCTCCGAACGGGCTTCAGTAGTCCAGCGTGATGATCCGACCATCCGTGAACCCGAAGAACGCCGCCTTGTTGGCAACCTGGATGCCCGGGAGCAGGTCCGCCGGTGTCTTGCCCAACGCCTTGAGGCACCCAGGGCAGGCGTAGACCCCGACCCCGCGATCGAGCAGGTCCGCGAGCATCGCCCGCGACGATCCGAACGGCTCCATCGACATGTCCGGTGCATCCTTGACCACCGCGTTGATCCCGTGCACGTCGATGTAGACCAGCGCGTCGTGATCCTCCGACATCAGCTGCGCCATCCGCAGCCCCATCAGCACGGAGTGCGCGTCGTCGGGCCCCGAACGGATGTGGACGAACACGCCGTCGTCGGCGTGCGCCGCGGGCCGATCCGCCGTCGTGCAGGTGCCGGATGTCGTGCAGCACTCCGTGGAAGCGCACCCCCCAAGCAGCCCGAGCGCGAGCCCCAACGCGATGAACGTCCGTTCATGCGCACGACGACGCACGCACCCGACCGAGACCGGTGCCGAAGTCATGAGTAACCCCCCTTTCGGTGAGCGCCATCCTAGCCCGCGTCCGGGATCGTGTCGGTTAGGGTGTCCCGGCACGACGGAGCAACTCGTCGATCTGGGACCGCTCATCGGGGCCCGCAAGCTCGCGCGTCCGCCCGAGCGCCTCAACCGACCGGGCGATGTCAGGGTGCCCAGGCGGCACTGACGCCAGGCGGGCCGCCAGCGCAAGTCGGTCGAAGCGGGCGGCCTCGGCGTTGGACCGTTCCTCCTCCACGCGAGCGAGCAGGTACCAGCACATCGCGGTGTCGGCGCTGTCGTGTCCGTACTCGCTCCAGCGGATCGCCAGCGCACGGTCGAACAGCGACCGCGCCTCGTCGAGGCGCCCCCGGCGCTGTTCGACCATCCCGAGGTTGAGCAGGGGGTTGGTGACGCGCACGCTGTCGCGCCCCCAGCGTCGCTCGGCGATCGCCAGCCCGCGCCCGACCAGATCGCCCGCCTCGTCGAGGCGCCCCTGGTCGCGCCGCAGCAGCCCGAGCGAGGTCAGCGACGCGGCGATCTCCGGGTGGTCCGGGGCGAACAGCTCCCGGCGCAGCTCGAGCGCGCGCCGGAGCTGGACCTCGGCGGCCTCGAACTCGCCGAGGACACGGTAGCTGTTCCCGATCGTGTTGCGCAGCGACGCCTCGACTTCCGGCTGGTCGTGCAGGGCGAGCTCGACCCAGTGGACCGCCTCGTCGAGGGTGTCGCGCACGGTGACGGGCTCGCCCGGTGTTTCCGGTGAGACCGACGCCAGGGTGTCCTCGAGGAAGTAGCGGATCTGGTTCGCCTTGGCCGCCTCGGTCGCCGCGCGCGAGTAGGCCACGCTCATCGCCACCGCGAACCCCGTAAGCACCAGCAGGGCGACGCCGGCAGCGATCGCCGGTGCCTTGTGCCGCTGGACGGTCTTGCGGAGCACGTACCAGGCGCTGGCACGCCGTGCCTCGATCGGCGCGCCGGCAAGGAACCGCCCGAGGTCGCCGGCCAGCGCCCCCGCCGACTCGTACCGCCGATCCGGGTCGAGCGAGAGTGCCTTCAGGGCGATCGTTTCGAGGTCCGCCGGCACGACGCGGTCGCCGCGCGCCGCCGAGACGGGCGGCGGCGTTTCCTCGGCGATCCGCCGGATCACATCGCGCAGCGGACCGTCTGTGTCGTGCGGGCGACGTCCCGCCAGCCGCTCGTACAGCATCGCGCCCAGCGCGTACACGTCCGTGCGCACGTCCACCGACTCTCCGCGCGAGACCTGCTCCGGTGCGGCGTACGCCAGCGTGCCCGCGAACTCGCCGGGGCGGGTCACCGTCCGGTCGTCGCGCTCGCGAGCCAGCCCGAAGTCCACGATCCGCGGCTCGCCGTCGCTATCGATCAGCACGTTGCCGGGCTTGAGGTCGCGGTGGATCACCCCGTGCCGGTGCGCGTGCGCCACGCCCGCGCAGATCTTCTCGAACAGGCGGGCGGTGTTCTCGGCGTCGGCGCGAGTGCGCACCGGGTCGTCCCCGAACTTGTCGAGCGTCACGCCGTCCACGTACTCCATGGCGAGGAACCACCCGCCGTCGGGCGTGCGACCGCCGTCGTGCACCGCGACGACGTTCGGGTGGCGCATGCGCGCGATCAGGTCGAGCTCGCGCTCGAAGCGCCACCGCTGCGCCGTCGTCGCGAACCGCCCCGCGTGGAGCAGCTTCAGCGCGACCGTGCGCTTCGTTGAGAGCTGCTCGGCACGGTAGACCACGCCCTGCGCCCCGCGGTGGACCTCGTCGATCAGCCGGTACCCGGGCGGCGCGTCGCCCTCGCCGTGCGCGCGCGGGCCCCCCCCGGCGAGCGTCGTGCCCATCCGGTCGAACAGCTCGTTGTTGCGCCGGATGTCCTCGAGTCGCGCCCGGCACGACGCGCACACCCCGATGTGGGCGCGCGCCGCCTCATCGCCGACGCCGCTCGCCAGCGCGTCGAGGGCTCCGAGGTCTGGGCAGGGCTCGCTCATCCGAGGTACGCCTCCCTGTCCTGGTCCATCAGCTCGCGCAGGCGCGACAGGCAGCGGTGCTTGGCGAGGTACACGTCGTTGCGGGTCATCCCGAGGCGCTCGGCGACATTCTCCGGTGCGAGCCCCTCGAGGCTCAGCATCTCGAACGCCTCGATCGTGCGCCCGTCCGTGCGCGTCATCGTCCGGAGCTTGAGCATCGCGCGCCTGAGCAGTTCAGCGTGCAGCTCCTCGTTCCAGAGGCGCTCGGTCTCATCGTCGCCGGGCAGCGCCAGGATCGCCGACTCGCCGCGACGCTCGCGCCGCGAGCCCCGCCCCACACGTACCTCGGCAATCGCGTTCCGCGCGATCCCGACCATCCACGCCTGGAGCCGCCCCCGCGATCGATCGTACTTGCCGTCGCGGAACGCGCGGACGAATCGGGTCAGCGCCTCCTGCGTGGCGTCCGCCGCGTCGGGCTCGGGGAGCCCAAGCCGGCGCGCCAGCCCGAACACGATCGGGCGGAACCGCGCGTCCAGCTCGGTCCACGCCGCGTCGTTGAGCGGATCGCCCAGATCTTCGAGCAGAGCCGTCGTCGTGCGCACGTGCACCGCCGCTCTCCGCCCCCGGAGGTCGATCCATGGTAACGGATCGCGCGGCGCGCGCGAAAGGGGCGCACGATGCCGAGCACCATGCGCCCCCGGGTCGCGACCCGCCCCGGGGTCGCCCCACACGAGACCGGTCACGGGCACCCGAGGATCCACAGGTTGACGTAGTAGTTGAGGTCCGAGGCGGTGACCATGCCGTCCGGCACCCCGTAGCCCGGGTCGCCCTCGCCGGCGCCCTGGGTGGTAACGTCGGCGACGGAGGTCTCGCCGGCGACCCAGGCGTTGACGAAGAAGTTGAGGTCGGCCGCGGTCACCTGTCCATCGGGGATGCCGTACCCGAAGAAACCCTGGGCCGCGCCCTGCGTGGTCACGTCCGCCTCAGAGCAGGGGAGGATCGGGACGAGCAGGAAGTCGTCGTAGTAGACGGGGCTCGAGCCGTTCGCGTAGAGATCGACGGCCGCGATGTCCGAAGCGCCGCCGCCGCCGCCGCCGAGCACGCCGCCGGTCCACTCGTACTCGGTGACCAGCTCGTCGTCGTAGTAGACCTGGGTCCAGTCATCGTCGAGGTCCACGACGCTCTGGATCTTCACCCAGCGGTCGGGGTCGTACGGGCGGTTCACGGTATTGAGCCCGTCGCCGTAGTAGACCTTGAGCATCCCGTCGTTGGAGTCGAACTGCATCTGGATCGACCACTTCTCGCTCTCGGCGGGCTGGGCGGGGGAGGAGTTGAGCAGCACGAAGTACGTTCCGGTGAACTGCCCGCTCCCGCCGCTCTGGAAGTCGCCCGGGATGTACTGCCAGGTGCTGAACGCCCACTTGCCGGAGTTAGCGCCCTCGAATGTGCGGACGATGTCGGCGGCACCGGAGACATCGACGGCGTTGGGCGCGCTGCGGGACTGCGCGTCCGAGACCGGCGCGTCGAACGCCGGATCATCACCGAACCCTTCCCAGCCGCCGAACCCGTGCAGCAGGTCGCCGGGCACCCACAGGTCGAAGTGCTCGCCCCACGGCAGCCGGTTCAGATCGACGCGGTAGACGTGGTACTCGCCGGAATCGGCGTCAAGGGCGTACATCGAGTACAGCGTGTCCGCGTAGCCGAGCATGCGGAACGAGAAGGAGAACGGGTCGAACTCGGTCAGCCCGGCGCCGTCGGAGCTGTAGCGCAGCCCACCGCTCGGACGCGGGCGCCCCTCGGGATCGATGAACACCGGGTCGATGCCCCAGTTGCCTGTGCCGGGGTCGGCCATGAACGGCGCCGCCGAGGCGAGGTCCATCTCGACGAACTCGGGGAAGATCTCGATCTCGGTGATGTGCATCGGTGAGGCCATCTCACCGGGGGTGCCGAACACACCGTCGGTGAGATCGATCGTGTCGTCCGGTCCGAACCCGGTGGAGGCAGAGACGAGGGGCTCCGAGCAGTATTTGGGCTCGATGGTCGGCTCGATCGACACGTTCTGGGTCACGCCCGACGTGTTGCGGATCTCGACGTACTCCCACTCCGGGCACGGGGGCCCGTACCCGACCCAGATGCTCTTGCGGTTCGAGCCGCTGCTCACGTATCCCGGCGTGGCGGCGCCGCCGAACACGCCCATCGGGGTGGTGTGGACGACCATGAAGCTGCTGGGCGAGGCCAGCCCCGTGCCGGTGTTCCACTTGAGCTTGAAGTTCACGCCCTTGCGCTTGTCCGGGGCGCTGTCGTTCATGGCGCCGAAGAAGATAGACCCGCCGGGTGCGACCTGGATCGGGTTGCCCATCGGGTCGGTCGTCGCGGTCCCGGTGACATTGCGCCACCCGTTTGGGTTGCCCGGGCTCCACGTATCGGTTGTCGGGCTCTGCATCGGTGTCGGCGCTGTCGGGCGCCAGTACGCGTTCTGCTCACCGGAGTACGCCGGCGAGCAGAGCAGGACGGCGGCGGCCAGAGCGGCGAGCGGTCGGGTTCTGAGCGAGAGCGGCATGTGTGCCTCCTTCCGGGCCGGCCTCGGATGGGGCGGGCCGGCGGTCCACAAGGGGCTTCACCGCGAACGGCGCAGATCTTTCAGCTTGGGTTGTGATTCCGGGCATTGCCGGGTCGACCAGCCTGATGCCGCAGGTTTGGGCTTGACTTTGCTCCATCGGTGTGCACAATCTGCCCCGATGCAGAACCGCCTCGCCCAGCACCACCATCACGCCCACTCCCGCACGAGAAGCCGGCTGTGATCGTGGTCTGAGGCAAGGACCGAGAACGATCGACGCCGGCTTCGGGCCGGCGTTTTTCGTATCCGGATGCCCCGGATCGAACACCCCGCTCGGAGCCGGCCCCAGGAGACCGCGCGATGTCGCCCAACACCGACCCAGACACCATCCGCTTCGCGATCCCGAAAGGGCGCATGTACGACGGCGTCGCCCGCCTGCTCGCCGACGCGGGCATCGGGCTGCGCGTCACGGCCCGCGACTACCGCCCGGCGCTGCCGCTGCCCGGGTTCGAGGTCAAGATCCTCAAGCCGCGTGCGATCGTCGAGATGCTCGACCTCGGGGCGCGCGACGCGGGGTTCGCGGGTGCCGACTGGGTCGCCGAGGACGGGGCCGAGCTCGTCGAGGTGCTCGACACCGGGCTCGACCGCGTGCGTCTGGTCGCTGCGGCGCCGGAGGCGCTGCTCGAGGACGGTCGGCTCCCGCGACGCCGGCTCGTTGTGGCCTCGGAGTACGAGAACCTGTCCCGGGCCTGGATCGGTCGCCTCGGGCTTGACGCCGAGTTCCTCCGCTCGTACGGGGCGACCGAGGTGCTCCCTCCCGACGACGCCGACTGCATCATCGACAACACCGCCACAGGGGCGACGCTGGGCGCGAACGGGCTGCGGATCATCGACGAGCTGATGGGCTCGTCCACGATCCTCTACGCCTCGCGCCGGGCGATGGACGACCCGGGCAAGCATGAGCGGATCGAGGGGATGGCGCTGCTCGTGCGCTCGGTGCTTGAGGCGCGCAGAAGGGCGATGCTCGAGCTGAACGTCACGGGCGAGCGCCTGTCTTCCGTGATCGAAGTCCTGCCGTGCATGCGCGAGCCGACTGTGGCGTCGCTGCACGGCGGCGGTGGGTACGCGGTCAAGGTGGCCGTCCCACGCGAACAGCTCGCCAGCGTGATCCCGGCGATCAAGGCGCGCGGCGGGACCGACATCGTCGTCACCACGCCGGAGCAGATCGTGCCATGAGCGCCGAGCGGACAACCATGCCGGCGTTGCGCCCCGCCTCGCGGCTCGCCGGGATCGAGCCGTACCGCCCAGCGTGCGGCGTTCCCGAAGACGTGCTTCGCCTCGACGCGAACGAGGGCGCACCGCGCACGGGAGACCCGGCATTCGGCGTCGATGCCGCGGCGCTGTGCCGCTACCCAGACGCCGCGCCGCTCGAGCGACAGATCGCGCGGCGGTGGGGGGTAGACCCCGCCCGGGTGGTCGCGACCAGCGGCGGCGACGACGCGATCGACCGCCTCTGCCGCGCCGTCCTCGAACAGGACGCTGAGGCGCTGCTGCACACGCCGACGTTCGTGATGATCGAGCGCGGCGTGGTGCTGGCGGGCGGAACGCCCCGGCGCGTGCCGTGGATCGATGGGGAGTTTCCGGCAGAACCGTTCATCGCGGCGATCGGCGAGCAGACCCGCCTCGTCTCGCTGGTCACCCCGAACAACCCGACCGGCGGCGTGATCAAGCTCGAACAGATCAAGACCGTCGCCGAGGCGGCCGCCCGGGTCGGTGCGCTGGTCATGGCCGATCTCGCGTACACCGAGTTCGCCGACGCCGACCCGACCGGCGAGCTGCTTGACCTGCCCAACGTCGTCGTCGTCCGCACGTTCTCGAAGGCGCTGGGGCTGGCCGGGCTGCGTGTGGGGTACGCGATCGCGCCGCCGGAGGTCGCCCGGTGGCTGCGCACAGTGGGGAGCCCGTACCCGGTCTCGTCAGTATCGCTGGCGATCGCGGGCGACGCCCTGGAACGCGAACGCGGACGCGACGCCTACGTGCGGCGCGTCCGCGACGAGCGAGTGAAACTCTCGGCACGACTGGCGAGTCTCGGCGCAGAGCCGAGTACTTCGCAGGCGAACTTCGTGACGGCGCGGTTCCGCGACACGCCGTTCGCTCGCCGCGCCCTTGCCTCGCTCGGCGTCCTCGTCCGCGGCTTCGGGCCCGATTCGGGCATCGGCGACTGCCTCCGGATCACGCTGCCCGGCGACGCCGACGGCTTCGCGCGACTGGGGTCGGCTCTCGCCGTCGCCCTCGCCCCCGAAGCACTGCTGTTCGACCTCGACGGCGTGCTCGCGGACGTCTCGGCGTCCTACCGGCGCACGATCGTCGAGACCGCTCGCTCCTTCGGCGTCGAGATCTCCGACGACGAGGTCACGACCCTCAAGCTCGCCGGCGAGGCCAACAACGATTGGGAGCTGACCCGCACGCTTCTCGCGAGCAAAGGCGTGAGCGTCCCCCTCGGCGAAGTCACCGACCGCTTCCAGTCGCTCTACCTCGGCGCCGACGGGTCTCCGGGACTGCGCGAACGGGAAGACCTGATCCCGCCGCGGGCGCTGCTCGAACGTCTTGGCAGGCGGTTGTCGCTGGCGGTCGTGACAGGGCGCCCGCGTGGTGAGGCCGAGTGGTTCCTCGACCGCTCCGGGGTACGTGGGCTGTTTGGGGCAGTGGTGTGCATGGAGGACGCCGAACCCAAGCCCTCGCCCAAGCCGGTCCGCGTCGCGCTGGAGCAACTGGGCGTGTCGTCGGCGTGGATGGTCGGGGACACGCCCGACGACGTGGTCGCCGCGCGCCGGGCCGGTGTTGTACCGCTCGGCGTGTGCGCGCCGGGCGACGACCCCGAACCCGCACGAGCTGCTCTGCTCAACGCCGGCGCGGCCTGCGTCGTCCGCGAACTCAGCGATCTCAAGGAGATGATGCCGTGACCACCGAACGTGCCGCGCAGATCGAGCGCAAGACCAGCGAGACCGACATCACGGCCCGTGTCAACCTCGACGGAACCGGGGCCGCGTCGGTCTCGACCGGGCTCGGGTTCCTCGATCACATGCTGACCGCGCTCGCGAAGCACTCACGGATCGACATCGAGCTGAGCTGCACGGGCGATCTGCAGATCGACGATCACCACAGCGTCGAGGACTGTGCGCTGGCGCTGGGACAAGCGGTGGACAGCGCCCTCGGTGACCGCGCCGGCATTGCCCGCTTCGGCTATGCCTACGCCCCGCTCGACGAGTCGCTGTGCCGCTGCGTCGTCGATTTCTCCGGGCGTCCGCACGCGACGGTCGAGCTGGGGTTCACCCGCGAACGACTCGGCGAAGTCGCGACCGAGAACCTCACGCACTTCTTCGTCTCGTTCGCGACGGGCGCGCGGTGCACGATACACCTTGATCTGATCCGCGGTGCCAACGATCATCACAAGGGCGAGGCGGCGTTCAAGGCGGCCGCGCTCGCGCTGCGCCAAGCCGTCGCGATCGATCCGACCGCGCCCGGCGTCCCGTCAACCAAGGGGACGCTGTCGTGAGCCGACCGATCGTCACCATCATCGAGACGGGCATCGCTAACACGGCGTCGGTGATCGCGGCGCTGACGCGCTGCGGCGCCGAGGTTGAGATGACCCGCGACAGGGCACAAGTCGAGGGCGCCGAGATGCTCGTGCTGCCCGGCGTCGGCAGCTTCGGCGCCGGGATGGAACGGCTCGGACGCGACGGGCTGATCGAGCCCGTCCGCGAACGGATCGGTGCACGTCGCCCCACGCTGGCCGTCTGCCTCGGACTCCAGCTCCTGTGCTCGTCGTCGGAGGAGTCACCGGGCGTCGGCGGGCTCGGCGTGATCGACGGCGTGGTCGGCGCGTTCCCCGACGCCGTGCGGCGCCCTCAGTTCGGCTGGAACAGCGTGACGCCGGAACCGGGTTGCGCACTCATCGAAACCGGGTACGCCTACTTCGCGAACTCGTACCGCCTGCAACAGGCACCGCGGGGGTGGAGCGCGGCGCATGCCGACCACGGCGGGCGCTTCGTCGCCGCGCTCGAGAACGCTTCGGTCCTCGCCTGCCAGTTCCACCCGGAGCTGTCGGGCGCGTGGGGAGCGGCTCTGCTTTCACGCTGGCTCGCCGGCGCGAGGGAGGGCGCGACATGCTGACACGACGCATCATCCCCTGCCTCGACGTCCGCGGCGGGCGCGTCGTCAAGGGTGTGCGCTTCGCTGACCTGCGCGACGCCGGCGACCCGGTCGAGCAGGCCGTCCTCTACGAGCGGCAGGGGGCCGACGAGATCGTCGTGCTCGACGTCTCGGCGACGCCGGAGGGGCGCGGCACCGCGCTCGATACCGTCCGCGCCGTCCGACGCGAGTTGTCGATCCCGCTCACCGTCGGCGGGGGCGTGCGCACGATCGACGACGCGCTCGCGCTGCTCTCCGCCGGCGCCGACAAAGTCGGCGTCAACACCGCCGCCGTCGAGCGCCCCGAACTGATCTCCGATCTTGCCGAGCGCGTCGGTGCACAGTGCGTCGTGCTCGCGATCGACGCGGCCTCGAACGGTGGGGACCGCTGGGAGGTGGTGACCCGCTCCGGCTCGACTCGCACCGGTATCGATGTCGTCAAGTGGGCGAGGCGTGCCGAGCAACTCGGTGCCGGCGAGATCCTGCTCACGAGCTGGGACCGCGACGGCACGCGCAGCGGGTACGACACCGCCCTCATCGGTGCGATCTGCAACGCCGTGCGTCTCCCGGTTGTCGCATCCGGCGGCGCCGCCACGCCCGAGCACATGATCGGAGCGCTCGACGCCGGCGCCGACGCGGTGCTCGCGGCTTCAATCTTCCACGACGCCGACACCACCGTCGGCACGCTCAAACAACTGCTCGCCGGCTCCGGCGTGGAGGTGCGTCTGTGATCGTCCCCTCGATCGACCTCATGAACGGAAACGCCGTGCAGCTCATCGGCGGGCGCGAAAAGGTGATCGACGCCGGCGACCCACGCCCGCTGGCCGAGCGCTTCGGACGCGTCGGTGAAGTCGCGGTCATCGACCTCGACGCCGCGCTCGGGCGCGGGAGCAACGCCGAGGTGATCCGCGAACTGCTCCGCCTCGTTCCCTGCCGCGTCGGTGGCGGCATCCGCGACGTCGAGACCGCGATCCGCTGGCTCGACGCCGGCGCCAGCAAGGTCATCCTCGGCACGGCCGCGACGTCCGAGGTGCTCGGGCAGCTCCCGCGCGAGCGCGTCATCGCCGCGCTCGACGCACGCGACAACCGCGTCGTCGTCGAGGGATGGACAAGGCAGACCTCCGCGAGTGTCGAGGAGCGGATCAAGGAGTTGCGGGGCTGTGTCGGTGGGTTTCTCGTCACATTCGTCGAGCGTGAGGGGCGGATGAGCGGTTTGCCGCACGAGCGTGTACGCGAGCTTGCCGAGCTCGCGATGCCGTGCACGCTCACGGTCGCCGGCGGCGTGCGCACGCCCGACGACATTGCGCAGGCCGACCGGGCCGGTGCCGAAGCCCAGGTCGGCATGGCGCTGTACACGGGCGAGATCGGCCTCGCCGAGGCGTTCTGCGCGCCGCTGCGATCGGACCGCGACGACGGGCTCTTGCCCACGATCGTCGCCGACGAGCACGGCTCCGCACTCGGGCTCGTCTACTCCAGCCTCGAGAGCATCCGCGAGGCGATCCGCACCGGGCGCGGCGTCTACCACTCGCGATCGCGCGGCGGGCTCTGGACCAAGGGCGAGACCTCCGGCAACACCCAGCAACTCCTCGCGATCGCCGCCGACTGCGACCGCGATGCGCTGCGGTTCACCGTCCGGCAGCGCGGCGGCGGCTTCTGCCACACCGGTACCGCCACGTGCTTCGGTGCACAGAGCGGGCTGCCCGCACTCGAACGCACGATCCGCCTCCGCTTCGAGTCCGCACCACCCGGTTCGTACACTCGGCGATTGCTCGACGATCCCGGGCTCCTCCGCGCCAAGCTGATCGAGGAGGCGGGCGAACTCGGCGACGCCGCGACCCCGGACGAGGCGGCGTGGGAGTCGGCCGACCTGATCTACTTCGCCCTCGTCGCCGCGTCCCGCTGCGGGGCAACGCTCGCGCAGATCGAACGGGTCCTCGACGAACGCGCCCTGCGCGTCACCCGGCGTCCCGGCGACGCGAAGCCCGCAAGAGGGACTGCATCATGAACGTCACGCTCCGACGCGTTGAACCGAGCGAGATCGACCGTGTGGTGCGCCCGCCGGTCGACCCCGAGACACTCCGGCTCGCACAGGAGATTGTGGACTCGGTCCGCACCGGCGGCGAAACGTGCCTGCGTGAGTATGCCGAGCGTTTCGGCGAACGACACCCCGGCGATCCGCTCGTGCTCGGTCCCGAGGAGATGTTCTCGGCGCGCGATGCGCTCGATCCGACCGGACGCAACGCTCTCGAACACGCCGCCGATCGGATCAGGACTTTCGCCAATGCCCAGCGCGGCGCGATCAGCGAGGTGCGCGTCCCGGTCCCGGGCGGCGAGGCCGGGCACACGATCGAGCCGGTCGCCTCGGCTGGGTGCTACGCGCCGGGCGGGCGATACCCGCTGCCGTCGTCGGCCCTGATGACCGCTGTCACCGCCCGTGCGGCGGGGTGCGAGCGGGTAGTCGTCGCCTCGCCGGGGGCGCACCCGGTGACGCTCGCAGCCGCCGCGATCGCCGGCGCCGACGAGTTCCTCGCCGTCGGCGGCGCCCACGCCGTCGCCGCGCTCGCCTACGGGTTCGACGGGTTCGAGCGTTGCGACGTCGTGGCCGGGCCCGGCAACTCGTGGGTTACGGCCGCCAAGCTGTGCGTCAGCGGGGTGGTTGGGATCGACATGCTCGCCGGCCCGTCGGAGCTGCTCGTGCTCGCCGACGAGACGCCCGATCCGGCGCTCGTTGCGGCCGACCTGCTCGCCCAGGCCGAGCACGACCGCGAGGCCGTGCCCATGCTCGTGACGACCTGCGCAACCCTGCCCGCCCGCGTGGATGCCGAGCTGGGCGTGCAGCTCGCGGCCCTGCCGACGCGCGCGGTGGCCGCCGAGGCACTCCGCAACGGCTTTGTTTGCGTTGAGCCCGACCTCGACCGGTGCATCGCGATCGTCAACCGCGTTGCGCCTGAGCACCTCGAGATCATGACCGTCGATGCCGGCCCGGTCGCGGCGCGCATCCGCAACGCGGGGGCGCTCTTCATCGGCGCGGGCGCCGGCGAGGTTCTCGGCGACTACGGAACCGGCCCGAACCACACGCTCCCCACCGGCGGCACAGCCCGATTCCGCGCCGGGCTCTCCGTGCTCGATTTCCTCCGCACACGCACCTGGCTGCGCATCGACGACCCGCCCGCTGCCGCCGACCTGCTCGACCAGGCACGGACGCTGGCGCGGATGGAGGGACTGGCGGGGCACGCAGCGTCGGCCGACGCCCGTGCGTTACGCCCCGGGCTACCCTGAGGGCGTGACCGATGCACCCCGGCATGACAGGTCGTCGCGGGTTGCACCGGATTGGCGTGTTTCGGCCTGAAACACCGAACACTCCGCGGAAAGCTGCCGATCGCACGGATGCCTGAAGACGCCGCACAACGCCGCAGGAGCGCCCCAGCATGAAGAAGCTCACCGTCGTCCACGTCACCCACGAAGCCGCCGAGAAGTACGGCGGGATCGGCACCGTCCTCGAAGGCATCCTCACGTCGCCGCCCTACCAGACGAACGTCGAGCGATCGATCCTGATCGGCCCGTTCGCCGAGCACGTCGAGGTCAACCCAGCCGAGCGGCTCGGGTCGCGATCGACGCTGCTCTACTCCAGCATGGACGGGATCGACGAGCTGGGTCTCAAGGGGCGCTTCCAGCCGATCGAGTGGGCCTTCGACGTCAAGATCATCTACGGCAAACGCACGTTCGACGTGCCCGGCTCCGACCGCACCGGCGAGGCCGAGGTCGTCCTCATTGACGTCTTCAAGATCAACCAGGAACGCCTCAACAAGTTCAAGCACCAGCTCTCCGAGAAGCTCGGCATCGACTCGACGCGGTACGAGTCGGCGTGGGCGTACGAGGAGTACGTGCGACTGGCGGTGCCCGCCTACCACGCCCTGCTTGCGCTGCTGCGCCGCGACCAGCTCCCCTGCGTGCTCTTCGCCCACGAGTTCATGGGGCTGCCCACCGCGTTCAAGTGCGTCATGGACGGCGAGAGCCAGTTCCGGACGATCTTCCACGCCCACGAGTGCGCGACCGCGCGCCGACTCGTCGAGGAGCACCCCGGGCACGACACCCGCTTCTACAACGTCCTCCGACGCGGACGCGAGGAAGGCAGGTACGTCGAGGATGTGTTCGGCGATCAGTCCGACTCGTTCCGGCACGCCCTGATCAGCCGCTCGCACCTCTGCGACGGGATCATCGCCGTCGGCGACGACACCGCCGAGGAGATGCACTTCCTCGGGCAGCACTTCGACCACCACCACATCGACATGGTCTACAACGGCGTCCCCGCCAACCCGGTGACGATGAAACAGCGCACGCGCAGCCGCGAGATGCTCGGCGACTACGCCGGGGCGCTGCTCGGGTGGCGCCCCGACGTGCTCATGACCCACGTCACGCGCCCGGTGATCAGCAAGGGGCTCTGGCGCGACTTCACCGTCTGCCACGAGCTCGACGCCCGGTTCGCGGAGAGCGGACGGCGCGGCGTGCTGTTCATCCTCACCACCGCCGGCGGACGACGACGCTCACGCGATGTGAGGACGATGGAGAGCGAGTACGGGTGGCCGCGCGTGCACCGAGAGGGGTACCCCGACCTCATCGGCCCCGAGGTCGAGCTGAACGCCATGGCCGAGGCGTTCAACGCCGGGCACGATCACGTGCAGGTTGTGCTGGTGAACCAGTTCGGCTGGTCGCGTCGGCGCATCGGTCAACGCCTCCCCGAGGGCATGGACTTCGCCGACCTCCGGCGCGCCACCGACGTCGAGTTCGGCATGGCCACGTACGAGCCGTTCGGCATCAGCCCGCTCGAACCGCTGGGCAGCGGCGCCCTCTGCGTGATCAGCAGCGTCTGCGGGTGCGCCGGATTCGTTGACGAGGTGACGGATCGGCGCGGGATCCCCAACGTGATCGTGGCCGACTTCACCCGCCTCGAGCGGGAGGGTACCGCCGATGAGTTGCTGGAGATCGGATGGCCCGAGCGTGATGAGATCGAGCGCCGCGTCTGCGTCGAGGTCGCCGACGAGATCGTGCGACGCCTGCCCGACGACGACGCCGGGCGCCGCGTGCTCCTCGAAGAGGGGCAGAAGATCGTCCCCATGCTCGGGTGGGACCGCGTGCTCGAGCACCACCTGATCGGGATGCTCACGCGCGTCGTCGAGTCGGACGAGGAACCCGCGCGAGAGCCGGCCCCCGCACGCGCGTGACCGAAGCGCCGACGAGGGCGCGGGCGAGCGGTTGCTCCTCATCGACGCCAACAACCACACGGGGTACGCGCAGGTGGTGCAGACGCGCGCCGCCTCCTCGCCGACGCGTGACTTCGTCCTCGGCGACGACGTGTTCGGGCACGTGGAGGCCTCGGGCGCGTCGGGCGGGCTGAACCAGACCTACCTCTGCGACGGTCACGGCTCGGTGCGCGGCGTCGCGACCCTCCCGGCATCGGGCGACCCGGCGATGGCGCGCTCGCGCACCTACGACTACGACGCCTACGGCAACCTGCGTCTGGGCCAGCACGCCGACTTCGTGACGCCGGCGACGACCGACCGCCTCGGTTACTCCGGCGAGGCGATCGCGTGGCTCGACGACACGACGACGCCGCACGTGCGCGAGGGCATGCAGTACCTCCGCGCACGGTGGTACTCGCCGGACACGGGGACGTTCAACAGGATGGACCCGTTCGCTGGGTTTACCCACGATCCTCAGAGTCTTCACAAGTACGCGTACGTGCACGGGGATCCGGTAAACGGCAATGATCCAAGTGGCCACAAGCTCTCGTTTTCCGAGACACTGCTCACAGTCGGCCTCATTGGCATGCTTGCCGGGATTGCAATCAACACGCTCAACAACTATGCTCTGGGCAACGACTGGCGCGATGGTATTCTCCGCGCGGCTGTCCTCGGCTTGATACTCGCTCCATTAGCGGTCCTCTTCCCAGCAGTGGCGATTTTCCTAGCCGGTGTGAGCTTGCCCTTTGCCGCGTACACCGTATGGCAAGTGATGAATGACCCGCGCTCATCAACTGGGCAAAGGGTAACGGCGTGGTCTCTTTTGGGTGCGGCGCTGTTTGGCAGCGAGATAGTCCAATCTGGTCGAATCCCAATGCCGCGGTGGCTTCGTGCCGGCCTGAATCGAACCGGGGGTACTCTCAAGAACGCTGTACAACAGGCATTCAACAGCGTGGCGGAGGCGAACACCTGGTTTCTGGGGTTCATCACGCCGAAGGGCAAGGTTATCTTCGTCAATGCGAAAGACGGAGATTTTGTTGGCCACATCGGTGCGATCGAAGCCGGCCTCGCGCCAAGCGGTTCCAAGGGCTTTAGAGTTACCACCAATTCTCAGGGAGAGGTCAATACACTCATGCTATCATCGGAGATAAACGCTACGGGCGGGGGAGGGAGCTTTGCGCTCCCCCAGACCATGCGGTCGGAGGTTATCGCGGGGTTGCCATTGAGTGACGACGTCAATATTGTGGTCCCTGATTTCTAGGAGTTCGACATGAAGGAAGACAGGGATTGCGACGCGATCCTCAATGAGTTGAGGACTTGCGAGAACGACGCGGAGAAGCTCTCGCTCTTTGCAGAACTCGTTGTGGCACCGCAGGTTCGCGTGGAGCACATTGTGGCATTGCTGGATTCTGGTGAGCTCATAGCTACGCCGGCCGCTCCACTTCTGCATCAAGCACTCAAGGTCCCACTTCAAGAAGGTCGTGTTCGTATAGATCGCGCGTTTTGGGAACAGGAGTTACTCAGTCGCGGGATCCCACTAGATACCGACTGGCGTTCACTTACAAAGCAGCGTGGTCAATAGCGCGTAGTGGTGAGCGACTCGATCGACGGGACGACGAAGCTGTGCTCGTTCGATTACGACCACACCGGGACCCGCGTCTCGGCCGACGAGGGCGCGGGCCCGCGTCTGCTCCTCATCGACTCCAACAACCACACGGGTTACGCGCAGGTGGTGGCCGAGCGTGACCCGGTGGCCGACCCCGCCGACCCGACGCACCTGCGCGACTACATCCTCGGCGACGACGTGCTGGGCTTCGTCGACGCCTCGGGCGCGTCGGGCGGGCTGAACCAGACCTACCTCTGCGACGGTCACGGGTCGGTGCGCGGCGTGGCGACGCTGCCGTCCTCGGGCGACCCGGCGATGGCGCGTTCACGCACCTACGACTACGACGCCTAGACGCCGACCTGCTTCAGCCTTGACTCGGTGTCACGGAGGTTGCGGCGGGCTCCGGACCAGCGAGACGCCTCGGTGACCGTCCAGACCGCGGAGGCGATCATGAGCCCGGTGAGCAGGAGGGTCGGACGGCTCATGGGCTCGCCTCCAGACGCAGGTTGACCCGGATGGCGCCGTTGGCCTGGTTCACGCGGGGTTGGGTGGGCCGCCAGCCCGGGACCGATTCGAACGCCGCCACGAACGACTGCGCGGCCGCGTTGTCGAGGACGAGGACACGGATCTGTGCCGCGTCGTCACCCACCGAGAGGAACTCGGTCCTTGTGTCAAGACCGGAGGGCCAGGCCGCGAGCAGAGCGGCGAGCGATTCGCCGACGTCCGCCGCTGGTCGCGAGCTCACGTCCTCGGTCCGTGTTCTGCGCAGCGTGCGGAGCTCGGAGACCAGCCGGACCGCCGGGGGTTGGGAGCCTCCGGGCAGGAGCACCTTTGTGTAGACGTCATCGATTACACGGCTGGTATCTGCCACTCGTTGGGATATCGTGGCGGTGCGGCGGCGGAGACCGACGCCGAGGCCGAGCAAGGCCGCGAGCGCGAGCACAGCAGCGGTTCGCAACCACCGGGTCTTGATCCTGCGGACCGCGAGTGGCTCCCACGCGCCATTCAGCAGGTTCAGTCGCTCCGGATCGACACCATCGAGAAACCCCGGTACGGCGTCCGGTACCAGCGTGAGCGCACCGGCGTCCCGCGCTTCGGCAAGCACCTCGGTCGGGGCGCCGCACGCCGCGGCACGGTTCTGTCCCAGTTCAGAGAAGCTCGCGTGCACGTCCGCGAGCGCGACCGGCAGGCGGTCCTCGAACAGGTACATGAGCTGCTCACGCCGCTCCCTTCGGGAGCGTGCGGGCGGCAGCGGCGAGGTGTCCAGATCGGCCCAGTAGCACCGCTCCGCCGGGATGGTTCGGTGCGCGGTCATGGCGTCTGCGCCTTGGCGATGCGGTCCTGGTTGAGAGGCAGGTGCACCGCACGCCCGCCGGCCGTGAGTTTTACTCCTGTGAGGTCGATCGAAGTCACTTCGAGTCCCGCAACGATTTCACCCTCCCGGGCCGAGACGAGCTTCCCGGCGCCGGGGTCGTAGAGGGCGGCCGCGAGGGAGTCCCCTTCACGGACCACGCCGACGAGTTGGAGTGTCACGCGCGGCGCTGGAGGAGCGGCACGCGCCCGGTTCGCCTCCGCTGATGCCTGATCCACAGCAGGTGGTTTCCAGAGGGCGATGTCGAAGGCGTCGATCGGGAGATCGGCGGGTCCTTCTGGCGTCTCTGTCTGTTGGGGTACCGAAAGCGATGGAGCTGGAACGGGCTCGTTCCGCAGCGGCAGCCACGCCCATACATGGGCCGCGACCGCGATGGTCACGCCGGCGAGCGTGGTCGCCTGTAGCCCCGTCCGGAGCCGTCGTGTTGGGTCATTCGGTGACGACAAGGCGCTGCACCAGCTTCCAGTCAGTTCCGTCGAGAGCGTACACGCACCACCACGCCCGGCGGACACGATCCACGCGGGTGTCGATCCGGAAGGCCCATACCGAGCTCGAGGCCACGAGGTTGATCCCGGAGCCCTGCCGGATGACCGGGGCGTCCCCCGGGGCGAAGGGCTTCCCCTCGGTGCGGGCCGCGGTGATCTGCTCGAGCCCGCCGCGGCCGGCGGCACGCAACGCCGCTTCCACAACATCCATCGTGGCCGTGTTGACATTGATCGCCGGCGGCGAGACCCGTCTGCGCACGCGCCCGCCGGAGTTGGGCAGCGGGTTGTGGGTGGCAACATGAGAACCGAGCGCGGGTTCGGGCTGCTCGCGGGATGACGGGGAGGATGTTCCTGCGCCAAAAACCACCGTCTCGGAGGGCACGGAACAAGGGAAGACGGGCGTATCGGTGTGCCGGGCGAGGTCGTCGAGCCCGGCGGGGCGGTTCGATCGTGCCTCGAATCCCGACAGTGAATCTCTGGCCCACGACGGGAGTGCCAGCCGCAGCGGCGAGCCACGGAGTGCCTCGCGCAGCGGGATCATGCCGAGCTGGTCGTACGCCGTGATCGTGAGTTCACAATCGGTGTCGTCGAGCACGATGATGTCGTGCAACACGTCGACGGAAGGGTCGGGGGCGTCCGGGGGGAGGACGACACGGTGGGACTCAGACTCAAGCCAGGCGAGGATCGGTGCATCCGCGGCGTCGAGCAGGCCGCCTGCGATCCTGTCGGCCGCCGCGCTCCGCCGTTCGATCTGGGCTGTGGCCGCGATGCGAGCGAGGGACGCCGCACCGGTGACCACAACCACGAGGGCGGCGAGCACGAGCAGCAGAGCCATGCCGCGTCCGCGGCTCATGAGGGCGACTCCACGCGGTACGACCGTTGCATCACGCGCCCGTCGTTCGGTTCGAGTGCGACCTCCAGTATTCCGGTTTCCTCGTCGAAGTCGAAGCGGGCCTGATCACACCCCCCGATGAGCACCGACTCGCCACGCGTGAGGCGGCCTTGCTTGACCCGGTAGGTAACCGAGTCGCCCGTTCTGCTCCGCGTGCGGATCACCAGTGTCTCCCCCGAGGCGCGAACTCTGGGCTCTCGGGTGCGGGACTCGGAATCCCACGACGCAAGATCGTCGGTGATGAGGTCGAGTGTTGCGCGCGCCGCCGACTCCCAGCGCACCGATGGGGCGAACTCGGTCTGGCTGCGGGCGACTACGCTCATCCACGTCGCTGTCACGAGCGCC
>Ga0055449_10000012_pt1 | contig 38081 bp, 27 predicted proteins | sample China_Galinas_PW_2_FD_57739 | JGI IMG/M metagenome (GOLD analysis project Ga0055449, IMG submission 57739) | Wetland microbial communities from San Francisco Bay, California, USA, that impact long-term carbon sequestration - China_Galinas_PWB_D1 | ecosystem: Environmental > Aquatic > Marine >... | reverse complement strand
ATCAGTCATATCGCACGTTTCGCTAGCGTCTAGTTGCAGAATGCCATCCCCGCAGTAGGTGCAGTCGTTCCGGCATCCGTCATCGTCGACGTCATTCCCGTCGTCGCAGGACTCGTTGTCGTTGACGATCTCGTCGCCACAGAACGTGCAGTCGTCCCGGCAGGTACGACCTGCCGGAGCACCATCCTGAAACACGGATGTATCGCACGTTTCACCTGAATCAGGCTGAAGAAGCCCATCGCCGCAGCAGGTGCATTCATTAGCTGCCCCAGGTGGCCGACAGGCATTCGGTGCGTCGCCTTGTGCTCCACATCCGCGTGTGCCCGCCGATGTCCCGTCGCAAGTCTCGAACCCGATGCAGGTCAATCCCGCTTCGCATGTCCCGCTGATGGAGCAGTTGTCGAAACGGTTGCCGTTGTCATCCAAGCACGCGCCCGCGTCAATCACGAAGTCGCCGCATCGCGCGACCGGATTGTTTGCAGTTACGCAGGGAGCGACAAAATCACCCTGGCCGGTGAGCGAATCTCCAAGTCCTTCGTAATACGCTACAACCCTGCCAATGCCACCGGGGCTAGGTGATGGTCCGAGGTCCGGCGGGCAGCCATGAAACGAAGCCACCGCGTCACCCTTGTCAACGCGGTAGCAATAGTAGTCAACCGTCAAGTTGCACCTTGGGTCGGGGCCGAAGCAGGCAATGTTGTCAGGCGTGAAGAGATTCCGATCAACAGTCCATGGCACGCCCGTACCTAGCGGTCCGGGGAGCGTGTCAGGCTTGACAAGGAAAGCATCGAAATGCTCGACGTAACAGTCCTGTGGCGAAAAAACGTCGGAAAGTCCAAACTCAACCGTGTAACACACCAGTTCGGTATCGTAAACCTTGCCGGCGGGAACTGGATTCATGGCCTGAGTATTACCCTGCTGACATCCAGCAGGCTGCTCGGGGCAGGTACAGCTGTCCGTGCACGTACCCGGCGTGTTGCATAGCTGATCATCGGTTCCGTCACAGTCCTCCGCGCCCTCCTTGATGTTGTTGCCACATACCTGAGCCCTAGCTGGCAATCCAACAAGGGAGAATGTCGCGACGGCACCGCTCAAGAGAAACACACACGCCCGACGACTGACATACGCCGTCCGCGAATACTGACCACCATCAAATGCGCAGTTTGGATGCATAATTCCTATTCCTCCGAAGTCTGGTCCGATTGACCTTTGCGATCGCGTGAACTCGCGTGTCCTGTCGAACGGCTTTAATACAAAGGTGCGCGAGGGAAGTGGTTCGTGGCCGGGGATCGTCTTCTACGAACCCACGGAGTACGGCCTTTTAGAGGAAATCCACACGCGGATCATAGATTCCGCGGCTTCATTGCCCCTCCTCGCACGATGCCAACCTGAGTGCCAACGCCGACAATCAACAGGTGATTCGCGACGACACCGCGGCTACCTTCACATAAACTGCACAGCCGTGAATTGCACCCGTGCTAGTTAACTTGTCAGTCGGTACCTGTCAAGGACAAAGGCCGGTGACGAGTGTACTTGTGTGACAAGGGCCCACCACGAACCACAGTTGTCGGGCGTGGCTGGAGACGCTGCAACTCGTGTTCGAACAGAGAGTTGTATGCGTCGTCCTGTTGGGAAGATCGTCACCGGATCATTCGTCCGACGTACGGCGACGACGGATCCGCGCGCGAATTTGGGCGCAATTGCCGCAGGATGGCTATCGACCTTCCCTGAGTCGGGACTCTCAAGTTACGGCGGACATCCTCCGTGGATCGCACGAGAGGGTACACATCCGCATGAACTCCAACGTGCGGCGGTGACGCAACATTTCTTAGTCCCGCCATTTGACCCGGATCCCCTTGCTTCCTAGCATTTCCTCTGTTGGTGTTTTCGAGGCGTGGTCGCGATAGTTCGCGTGGGAGGCAACGTACGAGTACTGACAGTATTCCGCATTCAACGGATTCTGGCAGAGCCGAGGCTGTTAGGAAGGTTCGGGGCCGATAGCGGCACAAAGGGCGACCGAGGCCGAGAATACAGGTCTAGACAAGCACTCCGCATCGATCTTGCCTAGTCTTCCATTGTATTCAAGACTTGTCCCGTGGGATGTTCGGTAGAGTTGGCGGTTTGCGCGACGACTGACGCTTGTGCCGGAAGGGCGGCGCGTAACGAATCGCGGTCTTCCCGCTAGCCATTACGGCATGAGCGCTAGCCCAAAGGGAAATCATTGATGAGCAAGCTAGGGTATTGGGCGCACCGGGGTACTTCTGCTTGCGTTTTTTGGCAGACTATTCTCTTCGCTTCCGCTGGGACGGCCCAGATGACAGTCGCGCAAACCGAGACGCGGCTGGTAGCGGCGGGTGGGTTGGAGCTTGACCAAGCCGGTTCCTCCTTGGCAGCCTCGGGCGACTTCGTCGTGATTGGAGCTCCGCTAGCGGACTCAGACGCCGGAGTCAACGCAGGTATCGCGTATGTATTCCAGAGAACCGGTTCGACCTGGACACAAGTAGCCACACTTGTTCCCTCAGACGCCTACGCGGGGCACCGTTTCGGTGAGTCGGTAGCTGCTGATGGAAACATCATTGTGGTTGGGGCGGTGGGCGACAGCGAGTTGGGGTCTTTGGCTGGAGCCGTCTACGTCTTCCGTCGAAACCTGGACGACGGCACGTGGAGCGAAAAACAAAAGCTTCTTGCATGGGACGGCGCTTCGAACGCATCATTCGGTTGCTCAGCTGCGCTCTCTGACGATCTGCTACTCGTGGGTAGTTATCGCCAAGGTGGGTCGCCGGGGCCCGGCGCTGTATACGCTTTTTGGAACGATGGTTCGGAGTTTCGTGAAGAAGATAAGATCGTTGCTCCGGACGGCTCTCCCGGCGACTTCTTCGGCATTTCGGTAGCAGTGTCGGGCAGCGTTGCGATCGTAGGTGCTCCGCAGGATCATGACAGTGACTACGCCACTGGTTCGGCGTACGTATTTCGCAGAAGCGGAACAACTTGGTCCCAGGAAGGAGCGAAGCTGAAGGGCACTAACGACGCTGGAATCTACACATTGTTCGGCCATTCCGTTGCGGTAGATGGTACTGTGGCGCTCGTAGGCGACTATGCGGCTGACAGTAATGTTCTGGGTAGCAACTCTGGCGCCGTCTACATCTTCCGGCTTAACGGCTCTGCCAATAATCCACAGTGGATTCAAGAAGCGAAGCTGCACGGTTCCGATACGATTGCTAACGACGCGTTTGGCTATTCAGTCTCGGCAGGCACCGACGTAGCGGTCGTAGGCGTACCAAACCGAGGGCGATCGACAGCGACAACGGAGGATGGTGTCGGCGGCGTTTACGTGTTCCGGAAGATCGGAGGGCTTTGGACTGAATCAGACCGTTTTACGGCGTCCGACGGAAGGAACTACGACCGCCTTGGGACGAGCGTTGCAGTTTCCAAAGATGGGTTTATGGGAGGGGCCCCTGGTTGGGGTCCTCTGATGGGTGCCGGATACGTGTTCGAAGAACCTGTAGTTGGAGGATGCAGTGTGGACTCCGAGTGCGACGATGGCCTCTTCTGCAACGGAATCGAAACCTGTGACAATGTGACAGGCGAGTGCCAGGCCGGAACACCGGTGGACTGCGACGACGGCGTGGATTGTACGAACGACTCCTGCAACGAGGATACCGATAGCTGTGACGACACGCCAGACGATGGATTCTGCGATGACGGTCTCTACTGTGACGGCCGCGAGACTTGCGATGCGACGGCCGGTTGCCTCGCCGGCGAACCCGTGAATTGCGATGACGGCGTGGACTGCACGTCCGACTCCTGCAACGAGGATACCGATAGCTGTGACAACACGCCAGACAACGGATTCTGCGATGACGGTTTCTACTGTGACGGCCGCGAGACTTGCGATGCGACCGCTGGTTGTCGTCCTGGCTCCGATCCGTGCGCCGGCAGCACATGCGACGAAGCCAATGACCGTTGTATCTTCGGCTGCCAAAGCGACGGCGAGTGCGATGACGGCTTGTTCTGCAACGGCACCGAAATATGCAACCGGACCAGCGGCGAGTGCAGACCCGGCGCTGCTGTCTCGTGCGACGACGGCGTTGCCTGTACTGTCGACGTTTGCAACGAGGACACCGACAGTTGTGACAACACGCCAGACGACGGATTCTGCGATGACGGTCTATTCTGTGACGGCCGCGAGACGTGCAATTCGACGGCCGGTTGTCTTGCCGGCTCCGATCCTTGCGGTGGTGGTGCGTGTGACGAGGACAACGATCGGTGTATCACCGGCTGTCAAAGCGATGACGATTGCGACGACGGTCTTCTATGCAACGGAACGGAAACCTGTGATTTGGACACGGGCGAGTGCATAGCCGGCACTCCATTGCGTTGTGATGACGGACTCTTTTGCAACGGATCTGAGACCTGTGTTGAGGGCAGAGGTTGTCAGGACGGCACCGCCCCATGCGGGCGCGACGAGTGCGACGAGCAAAACGATCGTTGCATCACCGGCTGTCAAAGCGACGCTGAGTGCGACGACGGCGTCTACTGCAACGGTGTCGAAACCTGCGACCTGCGTACCGGCCAGTGCCAAGCTGGCGCGCCGGCGGCCTGTGGAAACGACCTTGTCTGTAGTGAATCACGCGGGGCATGTGTTGAATGCAACAGTGACCTCGACTGCTACAGGAACAGTTCTGACGAATGCACGACATGGGCGTGTAGCGACCAGGGCACATGTGTGTCAACTCCAGCACACAATTGCTGTGGCGACGGCGTCTGTGACCGTGACCTCGGTGAAACTTGTGCCGAAGACTGCTCGGAACCAGCAAGCTGCAGCGCCTTCGAATGCGGCAACGCCATTTGCGAGATATGGGCCGGTGAGAACTGCAACAACTGCCCAGAGGACTGTGCTGGAAAAGCGAGCGGGCACAACGCATTCTGCTGTGGCGGAGAATACCTATTGGGCGTCGACTGCGCCGATGACCGATGTACACAGAATGGTCTTAGGTGCGAAATGATGCCACCGTCGCAGGAGATCCCGGGACTAACCTGTAACGACGGGCTGGACAACGATTGTGGCGGTCTGACGGACTGTTATGACCCTGACTGCCGCGACGACGTGCATTGTTGGACATGCAATTTCAACGGTGTTTGCGACTATGGCGAGAACTGCAAGAGTTGCTCAGCGGACTGTGCGGGCCAGTCAGCAACTCGTCGCAGTAGGGAATTCTGCTGCGGCAATGGACTTCTCGAGATTCCAGAAGTCCTAGACCCCGGCATCTGCGACGGTAACTACTGATTCTGCCCTACTGGACGCATCACGAACGACACGGGGACGCCGCATTGGCGCCCCCTTTTGCTACGCCCATCGCAAACGGACATTTCCTGGAGTAGAATCGCGGTCGATTGCGGATTTTGGTCGGTCACGCGAGACAGTCAGTTCAAGCAGGGATGTTTGCGCCATGCACTCCGCCGACGACCCGCGAAAACGCGCGTTCAATGGACGACACACGTATCAAAGTGTCCTTCCCTTTCTGGTCCTTTGCATGGCTAATCCAGCCAGCGAGACCAGCCTAGGAGTAGGCACTGCACAGCTTGAAGACGTTCCAGCGTTCGTGGCCTGTATGGCAGGACCGAGCATCGTCGTCGGCGATCCGTGCCTGCCATCAGACCTGGATGCCAACGGCACGGTCGACCTTGAGGATTTCAGCCAGTTCGCCAGGATTTTCACCAGATTGACGGGGACGCTTGCCGACAATTGTTCGACTGCTGGCATCGCCTCAGGTTTTGGTGTGCTTACGTTTGACAACACGGCTGCGACGACAGACGGCCCGCCCCACCCCGCTTGTGTACGCGACGGTCAGGATCAGATTGCGAACGACCTTTGGCTTTGTTGGACGGCCCCTGTTAGTTGTAACGAGCTCGTCGTCCTCGACACCTGCAACGAAGCAACGCAATTCGATACCAAAATGGCCGCTTACGAGGGCTGCACGTGCCCGGCTACGACAGACCGCCTGGTGGCCTGCAACGATGATGCGTGCGGCGCCCAATCCCGTATGGTCTTCCCTGCTCAGGCTGGACAGCAGTACCTCATACGCGTCGGCAACTTCCCTTTAAATCCGCCCGGGAGCGGAGCGATATCAATCGCCTGCGGCTTGGACGCTTGTGAAAACGCTGAAGGCGACTGCTTCCACGAGAACAGTACACCGGGCTGTAGCACACTGGACTGCTGTAACGCGGTGTGTGCCGTTGACTCGTTCTGCTGCGATCTCGCTTCCGGCGGTGTTTGGGATGCCGTTTGCGTCGCCGAAACCGAGGGGTTCTGCAATGGTGGCTTTGCCGTATGCGGTGATCCCGCTTCTGGGAGCTGCACGATGTCTCATGCCTCGCCCGGCTGCGGCGATGCGACGTGTTGTGATGCGGTGTGTGCCCAGGATCCGTCCTGCTGTGTGTTCGATTGGAACCCGGCGTGTGTAGAACTCGAAGCCGAGCTTTGCCGTTCCGCGTGCGTCGATTCGTCTGAGCCATGCGACCAGGCCCATGCTACACCTGGTTGTACTGATCCCGGCTGTTGCGCCGAGGTTTGCCCTCGGTCACCACTCTGCTGCCAGAACGTTTGGGACGCCAGTTGCGTCCAACTCGCGGCCGAATACTGCAATTAGCAGCGTGTAGTTATCGGAAGCACAAACAAATCCAGTTGGCGCCAGACGCCGTCGATACAATCGTATGTGTACGGTACGTCGATCGACGAACTGGCATACGCTGCTAATCATCTCCATTGTCATCTCGCTCGCGTCCGCCGCGTGCCAGCCTAACGGCGTCGTGCCCCAGCCCAACGACAATGGGACCAGCGAAGACTGCACTACGCCGCCGTGCGACGGTATCCCGGATGAATCCACCGGAGACATCGAGGCCGCCGGGGTTGTTGTGTCCAACGACAATTGCGCCGATGCAGAAGTTGTGTCGAACGACGTGATCGTCGGGTTTGACCTCACCACAGCAACGACCGATGGCCCGCCGCATGCGTCTTGTACCAGCCAGGGTTCGGATCAGCTTGTTCAGGACGTTTGGCTCTGTTGGACTTCCAATTGCTCCGGACTGGCAGTCGCCTCCACGTGCGGCCGAAGCGAGGTCGACACCCGAATCGCCATCTACGCTGGCTGCGCATGTCCCGTAGAGGACTCTCGCTTACTCAACTGTGTCGACGACAGCTGTGGCGTGCAAACCCGAGCAGTCTTCCCAGCGGAACCTGGGGCTCAGTTCCTAGTTCGGATCGGCATGTTCGCAGGATCAACGCCTGGCGTTGGGAGCGTCGAATTTCGGTGTGGACTTGCGGGGTGTCCTGGTGAGGAAAGCTGTGAATCTGCAAATGCATCGTCTGGATGCGATGACGCCGCGTGCTGCGACACAGTCTGTGCTGTCGACCCCGTGTGTTGCAGCGAGCGCTGGGATGAATACTGTGTCGCCGAGGCAGCCGGTCTGTGCGGGGGCGGGTTTCGATCCTGCACCGCCGCCAACAACAACTGCCTCTCTCTCTCGAGCGAACCCGGCTGCGAGAACAGCGATTGCTGCGAAACAGTATGCAGGGTCGACCCCTACTGCTGTATCGCGGAATGGGATGAAACTTGCCGAAACTTGGAGGCGACGCACTGCTTCGGCGCCTGCCAAGATTCGGCAGATGACTGTTCCGTTTCGCATGCTTTGCCTGGGTGCAGCGACATGGGATGCTGTGAGCAAGTCTGCCCGCGTGACCCTTTCTGCTGCACCACTTCATGGGACGCGGGCTGCACAGCGCTCGCATCCCAGTTCTGCACTGAACTGCACTGAAGAACGATGTCCTGCCGGTGGAGCACACACGAAGGTGTAGTCATTCTTCGCGGGATGGCCCTACGGGGCGAACGAATCCACTCGGCCAGTCAGGTAGGCACTGACTTGAAGGAGTCTTCGACGGCTGCTATTCTGGCTTTCGTGAAGACCGCACTGTCAATCCGGGCAGTGATCGACTTCGGTGAGTCTGGTGGGCCAATATTCCTTGATCTTGTAGAGGGCAATGCCTACCAATCCCAGCGTGCGAGTTCCGGCATACCTTGTGGTGTCTACCCAATCAACTACTTCGATGAGCATCCGGTGAATGAGGTCGATCATTCGATCGCGTGACTCCGCTTTTCCGGCCTACATATGAAGGATGTGCGGCTTGGACATTGCTGCCGCGTTGCCGCGCACCCAAAGCCGACTACCAGCCAGTGCAGTGGATCGTCGTCGTGGGCCGTGTCCTCCCGCCTTGAGAAAAAACCGTGTTGGTTCGCTGCGGGAATTCCCGGCCGCTGGGGTGCCGGCTCTTGTTCGACAGCGAGTTGTCCCCCGCGGAGGCCGCCGGTGAATTCGTGCTGTCTGCCATGGCTCGCGAAGTTGAAGAAGTGACACGGACCTAGGAGGCAACGGCTCATCCGATGCCCCTCTGCGTAGCATTGGGCCGGGCAGGGAAGGCCACGCTAGCGGAGATTCAGCGAGTGTGACAGATAGAATCGACGGTAGCTCGAGCCAGAGCAGACAGCGGATTGCCGCACTGCCGGAAGACAAACAGGATACTGTACGCCGCGCGGCAGGTTCCTGACGAGGCGTGGCGCTCATGCCTCACGTCACGCAGCGTCGCGCGTATCGGGTGGCGGGCTTCGTGCAGGGATCCTCCTCGCGAAACGCCAGCCTTGTGCGCGCCGGGCACACCGTAAGGCAATCTCGAGATGGACAGGATCAAACCCCGCTGTTATCCCAGGTTGCCCCAACGCCAGTTGTCGCTCGTAGCAGCGTGCTACGGTAGCTGATCCAAGTCAGTCGGCCAAGGGATTCGCCAGATGCCCCACTTGTACCCACGATTGGATACGAAGTATATCCACTTCTGACCATGGCCAACGACGACCTTGCTATCATCGGACCCGTTCGTGGTAAGCTGACGCTTATCCGTGCCATCAGCTCGAATGACCCAGATGTCATTGTTCGCAACACCGGTGTTGTCACGACCTTCGTTCGACACAAACAAAATGTATTTCCCATCTCGTGACCATGTCGGGTCAGACTCACACGTTGCTGGATTTGTCGTCAGTTGTATCTGGGTGTTTGTCCCAATGACCAACTTCCACAGCTTGTTATCAGGTCCAACATAGGCGATCTGTTGCCCGTCAGGCGAGAGTTCCGGATCGGACCCTTCCATGAGCTGCGTCGGGAATTTGTTGACGCCACCTAAAGTCCACACGTGCGTTGTTGAGGGCTTGCCAAAGTACTCCGGCGTGAATGAGAACGCCAGAAAGCCGTCTGCGGGCGTGCTGGGCGCTCGACTCCACCCCTCACCAGAATAGATCGAGGCAATCCCTCCACCGGCTTCCTCAGAGATGATACGAAATAGATCCAAGTATCGGGGCCGGTTTCGGTTGGATGCAAAATACAGGTGCTTTCCATTGAAGCTGTAGCTCGGATCCGTGTCGACGCGCTGCCCCTTGGTAAGCTGCACGATACCGCCCCCGGCGCCGTTGACGGATCGAATCGTTGAGAATTGGAACTCCTTCCCGCTACGGTCCTTGACTCTTTCCACCACCGAGAACGCAATGCGATCATCCACCGGAGACGCTGCCAGACCGCCGATCCACTGATTGTCTCCGAGCGATAGAATGCTGGACGCTGGAACTCCATCGCGCTCGATGTCTTCCTTGTACGCTCGCACCGTGCGAATCTTAATCTGTAGCCCTGCATGTGCGTCGACGACGACCTCGGCCGCCTCCGTCTCCCGGAATTCCTCTTCCTTCAGGGTTTCTCGAAGAATGTAGACGTTGTTCTCTTTGGGAAGCGACTCCACGTACTCGACGGTCAGGGGAAGTGTCTTCGTCTGATAGTCCTTCTTCTCAAAGACAGCGTTAAACCGCTTGGCCCGGCCAAAGTCGAGTGTATGACGCACCGGTGTATCGGAGGGGAGCACAACCGTCTGCGTACCTGAGGGACTCTCATACGACACCGACACGGTCGCCATTGAGGGCGTCGTTCTAAACTCAACGGTCCTCGTTGCACATCCGATGATCGCCCCAACGAGCAAAAATGTTGCCCACGTAAGCCTACAGCGATTCATGGTTTCTGTCCTCCTGATGATGTGAGTTGCCTGTCCTTTGGAGAAAGTCTCGCAAAGTGAGCGCGTCAGCAAGTGGGACTTTGTCCGACAAATATCTAGTGCCGAGAGCTGCAAGGCGCTGCTCACGGGCGCCCCAGTCTTCATAGGCATTCTACGCACAAGGTCCAGCTATCACAACCCTGAGATGTGCCCCAAGGTTGTGGATGGTGACGGGATAAAACAGCGGCGTACCCTGTATATTGTGAATGACGAACACCAACCGGCCCACGCGGGCCAAGGAGTACGCTCGATGAACTGTACCGCCGAATCGCTGGCCATGCTAGCCCGCAGTTCTTGCCTGCCGTCCCTGCCATACGTTTACTGGCAAGAGCCCGGAGAATCCACTCAGCCAGATCTCGTAACACTGTGAGGGATGGAGACCGATCGGACAAGTAGTGCCAATATGCCCACCGCCGCACGTTGTGCCTCCTTTGAGGAAGGCGTGCCGTCACAATCCAGCCGCAGACAGACAATGCAATTCGCCGGACAGTTTCGAAGCGCCCGCCGGATTGGAAGGAGCCGGAGCGACTCGAGCGTCGCGCCGGCTCCAGGACAATCCTCAAGCATCGAACAGCGGCATCACGGCCAGGTCCTGGGAGCGCGAACGGTGCTTCCGAACCCGTCCGTTGGCCGACTAACGCAGCGCGGCTCTGCTCACGTTTCCGGGCTTTCCGGGACCCTGCAGAACCTGTATCTGCGCGCGTGGCACTAGTCCGAAGCGGTATCGCGATACCGCCTCTCCCGCGCTCGGCTCAACTGAGATCTCCGGAGACGCGGTGTCGACGCGCGCCCGGAAATCTAGGGTTCCGACAACCGTCCAAGTGCCGACGCCGTGGTCGGGTTCCATCGTTGCGCCGCCGAGACCAACAACCTCCCCCGCATCGTTGCCCACAACTGGGTGAGAGAGAACGGTGTAGGTCTCACCTGAGTCTACCGACACGACTTCCAGCTGATCGGGATCGTAGTGAACGTCCGTGTAGACTGCGGTCAAGCCCTCACTACTTGCAAACATGTCCGCGGCGACGACCTCAACGCTAACGATGTCTCCAGGGTGAAGGACGCGGAACGGGCTCGTTCGAAACGACAACAGGACCGAGGAGTTCTGTGTGGTGTCAGTGGCAGACCGTGACATCGGGTGTTCCGTGGCAGTTCCGGCAACGGTTGCTGGACCATCCGAGCAGTACACCGGCGAGTCACACGTTCGACATGCCGGATAGTCAGACGTGGGATCGATTTCACCGCATGACTTTTGCCACGACCCGGCAAACCAACCCAGGTCTCCTCCGCTCACGCATCCGCTGCAGTCGAAGTCCTTGCGCCCGCAGTTATTGGTGTCCCACTCCGGATCGCCTTCACACAGAGACCAACACGGAGCGAAGAGCCCCAGATCGCCGGCCGCGATGTTGCAGTTGTCGTCGAGGTCGTAGACACATGGGCACACAACCTCGACCGAACTCGTGCCGTAGCTAATATCGCCAGGCAAGATCAGTCCTCGGCCGACGGCGGAGGACTCGGTATCGGCCGGCAAGGAGGAGAACTGGACCATTCCCGTCGTGTCGGCAAAGAACGGAACAACGGCTACTCTTACCCACTCAGGCTCAAGCCCCGTGCCGGCCGCCAACTGACAGCCTCCAAGCTCGTCTATCGTCGTGCTCGCGCACGTACCGCTTGGGAACTGATCGAACAGCGGCGTCACCTCGGGTTGACCACATGAGACTACGCCACCACTGAAAGCCAGATCCGCGTACGCGCACGTAACGCCTGTGTTCAGGACGCCGATGTCGGTAGCCCAGAGCTCAAGGTAAAACCACTGCCCCATTTCGACGGTGATCAATCCCTCTGGCAATGTAAGCGCATGGTCCTCGGCGCTTGGTCTGGCAAGGGCCACGCATCGATACTGAAAATCAGGCAGGGTGCATTCGGCCGAGCACCCGTCATAGTCGACATTGTTTCCATCGTCGCACTCCTCGGACGGACAGAGGAAGCCGTCTCCACACCCGGTCTCCACGGCGGAGCAGTCGCCTCGGCAGCCGTCGCAATTCACATTGTTGCCATCGTCACAGGCCTCGTTCGGATCCAAGACACCGTCTCCACATCTGCCAGGGCCGTTGCAGTTGATGTCGAACGCCATAACCTCACCGACGGAAGAGCGATGGGCGATATACATCTTCGTCCCATCGTTGTTAAACTCAATGTCGTGAGCTCCGGAGGAAAGCCCGTCGTATCTGGCGACAATACTCATGGATGCAACGTCGATTGCAACGACGGATCCGATGTCAGGCATGAGCACAAACAGGTAAGCGCCGCTTGGATGAATCTCCATCGCCCATGGGGCGCTTTCCAGCTGATAACCCACCTTCGTCCACGAAGTACGATTGACGACCCAGATTTTCATATTCTCAGGGTCGCTTACGTAGACGTAATCCCCCAAGCACCGCGTATACGCCAGTCCATAGGAAGTCTCCGGGAAATCCAAGGTGCGCGTGACGTCGATGGGCGCATCCAGTGACACCTCATAGAGCTTGGGACTGCTCGACTGACGCTTGCGCGTCGCGACGTAGGCGAACCGGCTGTCCTGGGAAATGCCAAAACTGTTGCCCCGTGGTTCATCTTGAAGCGGTACCGACTCAAGCGTTGCAAAGGCGCCGTCTGCGATATCGTATACCGAAATGCAGTCGTTGCCCATGTCATAGTCGCGTCCGTCCTGTCCTGCAGTGACGAGCAGTTTGGTCTTGTCCGGTGTCATGGCGATGCCTTCTGGCCAGGTATCACACGTGGGAAGGTCTGTTCGCGCGTCGCCGTCGGCCATGTCGATCTGGCTGGCGCTTGAATAGTAGTAATTCGTCGTGAAGAAGCGTGTCCCATCGCCCGACACAACGACATCGCCATGTGTGTGATAACCGCCGAATGTGAATGTATCCACCAGCGTCAGGTCGGGAAGGCTGAATACTTGCACGCGCGAGTTGTTCTCGTCTTCCCAGTAGGCTACGTACAGTTTGCTCCCGTCTGGCGAAAGCGCAAGACCACTGGCGTAGCCTTCAGTATCCACTTGATCGCTGTACGCGATGCCACATGTAGTAGCCTCTGAGAATGCGACATTGTCGATGGAGACTGTCGCCGAATTCGAGCACGCATAACCAGAGCAGCTGGGACAACAGTTGTTACCGCTGGGGTCACGCGCGAAACCCAAGTAATCGAGCTCGGGTTTGAGCTGGGAAACGTTTGGAATCAGCAGGTCCGCCACAACCACGTCGCTGGCGATATCCCGAAGGACGAGCGTAGCTTCTTTGGTTTCAGTGGAGTACTCGATTGTGCAGTGATACCACGTATCGTCGCTGGTCACATTCACGACCTGGTCGATCTGGCATCCGGTACCGCTATCGCAAACGTAGAGCGTAATGTACATACCGCCGTCAGCGCGGCCAAAACTTCCAAAGATGCTGTCTGCCTCCGGGGCGATCGTGCTTGGCCAAAGGTTCAGGTACTGGTCAAACAATCCGAACATTACGCCTGCAGACCAGTCGACACTGTCGAACCGGATGTCGAACTCCAATCGCATCGAGTGGCCGTCATAGTTGACTGGCACGTACGCGTAGCGTGTTGGAGTCGCGGTGCCTCCGGGATCGTTCATAGTAGTTGCGTGAAATGTCCCGCTTCCGGATTCCCAGTAGTAGTTTTCCGGTTGGTCCGTGATCCACCCGGGGTCCGAATCGAAGTGCTCAGAGTATTTCAGTGTCTCGGCTTGGACTATTGTGCCGGTCCCACCAAAGAGTAGCAGCATGACCGTGATGAATGTTGAGAACGTACCCTGCAAGCTCGACATAGTTACCTCCTTTTGAAACACGATCTAATCTTTTCGACGTGTACCGAGCTTCGGCTCGGCGGGGTGCCCTGGACATGAGGCGTACGCACGCCGCACCGTTACCCCGACTTCATGGTTCTGTTGTCACTCCTGCAATTGGCTGAAGTCCCTAGCGTTCTATACGCTTTTCCGACGAAAGCAGCGCAATCGCTGATGTCCATCGTGCGGCCTCGTGTATCTCCGGTTACCGACGACTAGCGCTTGTTGCGAAAGTGCTGTGACCGCCAACACGTCGACGGCCATACGCCTCGCGTCGGCATTCACGTTGCCACTGTTACTGCCAGCAAGCGCGCCATTGATACCGCAAACATCGATGAAGGCAGGGCCTAAGAGCGGGCGGTGCCTTTCTTCCATGCCATGACGTCGATGTCACTTCCAGCGATGCTGGTGGCTCCTTGCCCTGGTGAGCGGCGGAGGAACCTCCCATGCACTAATTCACATGAGTCAATGCTGATCCGGAAGCGCAAAAAAAGTTGCTGACGAGACGAATAACTGCAAAGGCAGCTCGGAGAGGGGAAACTGGTATACGTCAGGCTGACAGAATCACATAGATTCCGGGTCGAGTAATAGCTTTACAGCCCTCGGGGTGGTTGTTAACATGGGTAATCGCAGGTCAGAATGAACGCGTTCGTACAATTGGGGCTTTGCGTTGTCCGCGAACAAGCCACTTACTCAACTTCTCGATGCCGTCGCCCACGGCGACGACAACGCCCAGAACCGTTTGTGGTCGCTCGTGTACGACGAACTCCGGCTCATGGCACGGCAACAGATGGCCGGGGAGGCGCCGGGACACGTTCTTCAGCCCACGGCACTGGTTCACCAGGCCTACTTCCGGCTCTTCGGGAGTGGGAACGGCCACTTCGAGAACCGGCGACATTTCTTCGCGGCCGCGGCACGAGCGATGCGCCAAATCCTCATAGAAGACGCACGTAGTAGGGGAAGCCTCAAGCGCGGCGGTGGCGTCCGGCTCCGGGAGCTAGACGACGGCATCGACGTGCCCGGCCACGACCCGACCGAGCTGCTGGCCGTCCACGAGGCCCTGGAGCGGCTAGAAAAGGAGGACGCCCGAAAGGGCGACGTCGTGAACATGCGGTACTTCACCGGTCTGACGGTCAAGGAGACGGCCGAAGCGCTCGGCGTGTCGGAGCGCACCGTCAACTTCGAATGGCGGTTCGCCCGTGCGTGGCTCCATCGTGAGTTATCCAAGGGGGATACGGGAGTGACCCCGACGAACCCGCATGAGCAATGAATCACTCACCAAGGTTCAGGAGTTGTTCGAGCAGGCCCTCGAACGCAGCCCGGACGAGCGCGAGGCATTTCTGCGCCGTGTCTGCGGCGACGACTCAACCCAATTGACGGAAGTCCTCTCACTTCTCCACCACGATTCCGCGGCCACCGGTTTGTTTATGCGCCCTCCGGACCGGGATCGAAGTGCGCCAGTCGAAGACGATCCCCTCGTCGGCACCCGAGTCGGCCGCTATCGCATCCTCCGCTTGATCGCGAGTGGCGGCATGGGAGCGGTATACGAAGCCGAACAAGAGCAGCCCGTCCGGCGCGTCGCGATCAAGATGCTGGGCCCGTGGTGTCGATCGACCAGTGCCCACCGGAGGTTCGAACTTGAGGGGCAGACCCTTGCGCGGCTCAACCACCCCAATATCGCCAAGATTTACGAGGCCGGCCGGCACGAGCGACGGCCCTACTTCGCGATGGAATACGTCGAGGGTGCTGAGACCCTCACGGACCATGCGGCCCGAGCGCGGCTGAGCATCGGGAAGCGACTCTCGCTTTTCTTGGGTGTCTGCCAGGCCGTGCAGTACGGGCACGATCGTCAGATCATTCACCGCGACCTGAAGCCCGGAAACATCCTCGTCAACGGCGAGGGCGCGGTGAAGATCATCGACTTCGGCGTAGCACGAGCGACCGATTCCGACGTGGCCGCAACAACCGTTCGTACCAGTCTGGGCGAGCTGGTCGGTACGCTTCAGTACATGAGCCCGGAGCAGTGTGCGGCCGATACTCTGGACCTCGATGTGCGAACGGATGTCTACTCGCTTGGCGTCGTCTTGTACGAGCTGATCACGGGACGGCTTCCCTACGATGTGTCCCGGTCAAGCATTCAGCAGGCGGCTCGGACGATTAGTGACGAGCCGCCATTTCGGCCGCGATCGGTTTCTCATGACATCAGCACGGACCTGGAGACAATTGTTCTCAAGGCGCTTCAGAAGGGGCCGGATGACCGCTACCGGTCCGTGGCCGACCTAGCGGAGGACATCGATCACTATCTACGGCACAAGCCCATTCGAGCCCGCCGTCCAACCTGGTCACGGCAAGCGCAACTGTTTGCCCGCCGCAACACCGGGGTCACGATCGTCGGGCTGGCACTGCTCGGTTCCCTGATCGCCTTCGCTGTGAGCATGACGTTCATGGCGTGGAGGCTGACGGAGGAAGTTCACACGAGCCGGTGGAACGCATACCTTAGCAATGTGCGCCTGGCCGGTACGTCGCTGGCGAACAATGATTTGTACGCCGTCCGTCGAGCGATGAAGGCCGCGCCGGAGGAACTTCGCAATTGGGAATGGAATTACTTGGGCGCACAAAGCGACCAGAGCCTCTCCTGCGTGGGGCTGGAATCGTATCCTGCACGAAATATCTTCGCCATCAGCCACGATGGGAAGCTCGTGGCCGGCCTGACCACCGATGGGGAGGTTCGACTCTGGGACGCAGAATCCGGTGCACGTTTGGCGTCGCTCAAGCATGGCGTGGACGATGGAAGCTTGCTGTCACTCAGCGCCGATGGGAGCACCGTGGCGGTCGCGAGGCAAGATGGTGCATCAGTCGCGGCCTGGAACCTGAACCCGCCTCGTCAAATCGGTACATTTGCTAACCCGCCGGGTGTCGAGACGAGGTGCATTTCCTTGAGCGCGGATGGATCGCTGCTCGCCATCGCCTCACTTGACTCGGCCATTCGAGTGCGCGAGACGGCGACGGGGCATGTTGTCAAGACATTGCACGTTCACGGAACACCGGCCGAGCTGCGCTTTGGCGGGCACGAGGACATCCTGGCGTATTCGATCAGGGACGGTGCGGTCCACGTTGTTGACCTCAGGTCCGGCCGGGACCGGTTCTCCCAGGAGCGTGGTTCCAGCAACGCGTTCAATTCAGGCCTGGCTGTTTCGGATGACGGCAAGCATGTGATGTTTGGAAACGACGGTATGATTCAGGTTTGGAATGTACCTACAAAGACGCTCGAAACCGATTTTCCCACCGAGGGAACGGGGTCTCATGTCATGTTCATTTCCCCATCGGGACGCTGGGCCGCCCTAGCGTATATGGCGGTCTCCACGATCGTAGACTTTCAGCATCACAAGTCGTTCGAGCTGATGGGCGATCCGAAGACGAACGCCGGCACGTTCGACGTGGCGCACCATCGCCTCGTCACGGTATCGCGCGACGGGGTCCGGACTTGGGATTTGCGATCGCCCGCGCAGTATCAGGTCTTGACGGGCCACACCGACATGATGAGATCGGTGACGTTCAGCCCCGATGGACATCGCCTCGCTTCGGCGTCGTACGATGGAACGATACGGCTGTGGGACACATGCACCGGCGAGATGTTGGCCGTGTTGACAGAACACACGGACGCCGTCGTTGCGGTGGCGTTCAGCCCCAGCGGGCGGATTCTCGCGTCCGTCTCCGACGATCGCACCGCGCGCATCTGGAACGCAGACACCGGAGCACAACTACATCTTCTCCAAGGGCACAGGGCTGGAGTCTTGGGTGCGACCTTTTCGCCGGGCGGGAAGCGATTGCTAACCGCATCACGGGATGGAACGGCTCGGCTTTGGAGTGTGCAGGACGGTTTGGCGATTCGGTCTTGGGAACTTCCCGGAAAGGGCAAGACGGTCGCGTTCCTGCCAGGGGGCGACCGATTTATCACCGCAACAGAAACAGGTCAAATCACGCTCTGGGAAGTGAACTCCTCGAAGCCACTGCGAACGCTAACTCAGGGAAATGTGGTCTGGCAGGCGATGGAGTATCAAGAACCCACAGGCCTTCTCGGCGCCGTAGGCGATCAGTGCCTTCTGCTCGTTGATCTGACGAAGGGCGAGCAAGCGCTACGACGGATGCCGCTCTCCTCTTTTGCGACATCGGTCGCTTTCAGCCCCGATGGCTCCCGCGTGGCGTGCGGACTGATCAACAATTCCATCACCGTGTTGGATACGGCGACGGGCGAAGACCTGATCGCGTTGCACGGCACCGGCAGCGAAGTGTACACGGTAGCGTTCAGCCCGGCCGGCGACCGGCTCGCCTCAGGCGACGGCCGCGGTATCATCCGCCTTTGGGATACTATGCCGTTCCGTGACCGCCTTCCCGAAATCAAAGCTATGCAAGCGGCTGCGCCCGAAGCCAAGAACATCGTGCAAGCGCGCTACGGACAACTCAATAGCTGGTCGGCCGTCGCTCGGTCGCTCAGAGCGGACGCCTCGCTCGACGGTGTGCTTCGCCGTGCGGCGCTGAACGAGGTGCTTCGTCGGGCATCCACGTCGGACGACTAAGTGCCTGACAGATCGCGTGGGGCTCCGTCTCACGTGCCGAGGGGGTGCGTACGCCATCCCCGCAACCGAAAGCAGCGGTTTGCAAGACCGCGGCCATGCGATCGTAAACCGTTGGCGCGCAGACAGTTGGCGGCCTCCCGAACAACGTCTTGGGGGCGTGCTGCAATTTCAGGGGCTTCCCTCCGTCCCGAGGCATGGCACGACGGCGTAACGCATCGGCCACGGGCGGCGGGAACGGATCCCCCTGCCCGCTGAGGCTGGACCGAGGAAGCAGATGCTAAACTGGGAAGTTTCCGCGCCACACGAACTCATCGGGCATGGAACCCGAAGGTCGATTCAGCGGATTCAGTCGACCGAGGATCTTCAAGGCCTTCGTAACGCATCCCTACCGCCGATCACGCAGCTCTGTCCTGTGATATCCTCCGCAGAAAGGGCCTCGGTACCCTCAACGGCTCCTCGAAAAAGTGGGATGCTTCGCCATTCTGGTGGCCGCTCGACGTGTTTCCGATTCAAGCGCAGAATGGGAGCATGTGGCTCCGTTCTCGGCTACGGATGGACCGCCACGGTGCTTGTTCGGAATCGGGTGATTCCAGCATCGTTGCTACCACGAACATAGGCCGTCTCGCGGGGCGGCGGGATTCATCAGTGACGCCGTACCACTCCAAGTATTGGGCGAACGCCCTCATGCTCAAAAGTGCTACCGGGAGCATCGAGAACCTCACCCGGTCCCTCGCGAGCGCACGGGTCGATCTGAATCCACATCAGGTTGACGCGTCGCTGTTTGCCCTGCGATCGCCGCTATCGAACGGTGCGGTCCTGGCGGACGAAGTCGGCCTCGGCAAGACGATCGAGGCCGGCATCGTCATCGCGCAGCGATGGGCCGAGCGCCGACGTCGCGTCTTGTTGGTCGTTCCCGCCATCCTCCGGAAGCAATGGCACCAGGAGCTGGACGAAAAGTTCTACCTTCCGAGTGTGATCCTCGAATCACGGCTCTACAAGCGCCTTCAACAGAATGGGTCGCCTATACCGTTCGAGCAACCGGATCGGATCGTGATCTGTTCATATCACTTTGCGGCCGCCAAAGAACAGGAAATCCGAAGCGTTCGATGGGATGCAGTCGTTATTGACGAGGCCCACCGCTTGCGAAACGTCTACAAGGCATCAAGCAAACTGGCGCGACGTATCACCGATTCAGTCCGCCACGCTCCCAAGCTGCTGCTTACCGCCACACCGTTGCAGAACTCATTGATGGAACTGTTCGGCTTGGTCAGCGTCATCGATGAACACATCTTCGGTGACGCCCGTAGTTTTCGGGACCAGTTTGTACGCGCGTCGAGTGAACGCGATCGAAACGACGAACTGCGCGATCGGCTGCGGCCTATCTGTATCCGTACATTGCGCAAGCAGGTGACTGAATACATCATGTTCACACGGCGCGTGCCGATCACTCAGGATTTCCGGCCGAGCGATGAGGAACACCATCTCTACGGCCTGATCTCCGACTACCTGCAGCGTGAGAGTCTGTTCGCCCTACCCGCGAGCCAGCGCACGCTCATCACACTCGTCTTGCGAAAGCTTCTCGCTTCCTCGACGTTCGCTATTGCAGGCACTTTGCGCCGTCTCGTCCATCGCCTGGAGAATCTGAAGGACGAGCTTGGATTGCTAGACGACGAAGACCTCGAAGGCATCGACGAGCTTGAAGACGAGTGGAACGGAGATGAGCCGCGCACCGAAGAAGACAAGCCTGTCGATTCCAAGCTGCTTCAAAAAGAGCTCGCCGACCTCCGGCGGTTTGCGGACCTCGCCGAGACGATCAAGGTCAACGCCAAGGGCGAGGCGCTGGTTCCCGCCCTCCAAACGGCGTTCAATCAGGCCACGGAACTCGGCGCACAGCGTAAAGCCGTCATCTTTACCGAGTCACGGCGCACACAGCAGTATCTCTTCGATCTGCTTGCCGCAAACGGCTATGACGACCAGCTCGTGATGATGAACGGCACGAACACTGACCCCACTTCCAAGGCAATCTATGACGACTGGCGTCGGCGACACGAAGGGCAAGAGGTTGTCACCGGTTCACGGCCCGTCGATGTGAAGGCGGCAATCGTTGAGCATTTCCGCGAACGCGCAACGGTGCTTATCGCAACTGAGGCTGCTGCCGAGGGCATCAACCTCCAGTTCAGCTCACTGGTCGTCAACTTCGATCTTCCGTGGAATCCGCAGAGAATCGAACAACGGATCGGTCGCTGCCATCGTTACGGCCAGAAGCACGATGTCGTTGTCCTCAACTTCATCAACCGTCGCAACGAGGCGGACCAGCGCGTATATCAGTTGCTCAGCCAGAAGTTCCGGCTGTTCGACGGTGTGTTCGGTGCGAGTGATGAGATCCTGGGTGCCGTCGAGTCGGGCGTAGATGTCGAACGCCGCATCGCGAAGGTCTACCAGTCATGTCGAACACCGGAGGAGATCGCCGCCGCGTTTGACGGCCTTCAGGCGGAGCTCGATGACCAGATTCAGTCGCAGATGGCCAAGACACGGCAGGCGCTTCTCGAACACTTCGACGAGGATGTCAACGCCCGCCTGCGCGTGCATCGTGACAGGACCATGGAGACGCTGTCCGAGCGGGAGCGGTGGCTGCTCGAACTGACCCGCGCAGAACTGGACGGCCAAGCCGAATTTGATACGGACAAACCACGCTTTCGTTACGCCGGGCCGGACGCACAGCACGGATACTACGACCTCGACTGGAAGCGAGCCGAGAAGACGGGTGACACATTCTACCGGCAGAACCATCCGCTCGCGGTGCGCCTCATCGACCAAGCTATGGCGCGCAATCTCGGAATAGTGGAAGTCGTTTTGGACTATTCCGCATATGGGGCCGTGGTGAGCATTCTTAAGCCGCTGGTCGGTTCGGCGGGGTGGATAGAGCTTTCCAAGCTCACTGTCGAGTCTCTGGAATCGGAGGAGTTCCTTGTTTTTGCTGCCCGGGCCGATACTGGGGACCTTCTGGACGACGAAACCTGCCGCAAGCTGATGCTCCTGCCCGGCGAAATCTCCGAACAAGGCCTACAGGTGTCACCTCCAGACTTAGCGACAGTGCGAGAATCGGAGATTGCCAGTAGGATAGAGGAGGTGGAAAGTCGCAATGCGCAGTTCTTCGACGAAGAGGTCATCAAGCTGGATCGGTGGTCGGATGACCTCAAGCAAGGCCTGGAGCGCGAGATCAAGGACCTCGACAAGGGAATCCGCGAGGCCCGTAAGGTCGCTGCACTGGCCGCGTCGTTGAAGGACAAGCTGACGGCGCAGAAGGAGATGAAGACACTCGAGGCCACGCGAAGCAGAAAGCGACGAGAGCTGTTTGACGCCCAGGACAGGATCGACGAACAGCGCGACGTACTGATTGGTAACATCGAGAAGCAGATGAGGCAGCGACATACACTGACGCCTTTGTTTACGCTTCGCTGGTCGATCCACTAAGAAAGGGGTGGTGCTCATGACGGACGAACAGCGTGACACAACGCTGGATCCCAACGACGCACTTGCCGTCAAGATAGCCAGCACTCTCATCAAGGAGCGGCTATTGGACGGCACCCATTCAAAGTCGTTCTTATCGAAGGTCCCGGACGGCAAAGCGTCAGAAACGGACTGGCACACCTGGGCCGAAAAAGTACTCGCCAGCAAGGAGTTCAACGATGGCGCAGGGCAGAATTGAGGCGGTTTCTGCGACCAAGCTCCGTGGGGCCTCTCGCACAACAACGCTCAAGTTCGATCCGTCAAAGCGCTTCGTGCTCGTATTCGGCGAGAATGGCACAGGCAAATCGACCATGATCGACGCTATCGACATGGTCTGTAACCAGACGGCTGGCACTCTTCAAGATCGAAGCTCTGTGACGGTGAGCAAACATCTTCCGACCATCGGTGCCAAGGCCGGCGACTTGAGTGCCCAAGTGACGTCCAGCGGGCAAACGTGGACGGCAACACTAAAGGGCTCGAAGATTACGACGGCACCCGACCTGGACACGCCAAACGTGGCGATCCTGCGTCGACATAAGGTGCTCAAACTCGTCGAAGCCACCCCCTCAGAGCGATTCAATGAACTCAAACGGTTCATTGACGTTGCTGGTGTCCAGAGAAGCGAAGACGCACTGCCCAAGGCCATCAAGGCCTGTACTCAGCGGATCGATGCGAAGACACGCGATGTGGACCAGGCGGATGAGAGGTTGAAGCAAGCGTTCACGGAGCACCACACTCCGGAAGAGGCGCAGCTTAGCCCTCGGCAATGGGCCAAGAGGCGATCTGATGGTGACGTGAAGACGCTCAGTGCGTCGGTAGTCACGCTCAAGAACCTCATCGACACGCACGGTGCCGCCTCAACGCTGCTCGAAGCCAAGAACACGAGCAAGACGAACCTCGATGACATGCGAAACGCGCGGAAGGCAGTACTCGAAAAGATCAAAGCAGCCGGAGACGTCGATACCGAAACAGGAATCGTTCTCGTCGATCTTCTCGCCAAAGCAGGCGATTACCTTGGCAAGGCTGAGGGAACCCAGGAGTGCCCTGTGTGTCTTCAGCCCGTGAGCGGGGCCGACCTGGCCTCCGAGATCCAGGAGCGGCTCGGGAAGATGACCGAGTTGACGTCCCTTGCCAAGGCGCTTTCGAAAGCCGACGAGGATGTGAAAGCCGCCACAAATCATACACAACAGAGTTATATGGGCCTCATTGGAAAGGTTTTCTCGCTGGCCAAGCTCGTTGACGCACTGGATGTGGAACACCGAGGTGCGTGGACGTTCAACAAGCCTCAATTCACACATCTGTTTGAGTGGGCGGACGAGCTCACGAAGGAAGTGATAGCCGAGAGCGACGCGCTCATGGATGCGGTAGCCGCCCTGATGGAGCATATCAAGAGCCGACATGAGACGCTGAGCAAGCAGGCGACTCTACTCAACGGCATCAAGCAGAGCTATGCCACGTGCGTGGCTATGGAAAAGGAAGTCAAGCGAGAGTTCGCCGTGCGGGGCGTCTTGGAGAAGATGCTAGAGGTCGTTCGGCGCGAGCGACTTGCTTTCATCAACGGAATCTTGGACGGCATCGCTGATGAGTGTGACGGACTGTACAGCAAGATTCATCCTGGCGAAAAGCTCGGAAGCGTTCGATTTGCCATGGATCAGGAAAAGAAGGGCTCGTTGAACCAGAGCGGTCAGTTTGAGGGACACAAAGACATCGCACCTCAGGCTTACTTTTCAGATTCTCACCTCGATACGCTGGCCTTTTGCTTTTTCTTGGCCGTTACGAAGCAAACCATGGGGGCGAACACAGTCATCGTCATTGACGATGTTTTTACTTCGGTAGACATGGGTCACATCAAGCGGATTCTAAACGTCCTCCTGGAGGGAACCGAAGATTTGGACCAAGTGATTCTCGCAACACATCAACGGCGGTGGCTCGATCTGTTCATGACTCAACAGGCGCCCATGAACGAGGCATGCATCATACAACTGCGCGAATGGTCGCTCGCGACGGGAATATGCGGGGACGATGTGAAACCGTACCTTGAAGATCTACAGGCGAGTCTCGCTGCGCCGAAGTTGAACCGCCGTGACGTCAGCTCTCTATCGGGGTTCTTGATCGAGAGCGTGCTCGGAGAGATGACCAAGCACCTAAACTGTTCGATCAAGCGCAACCCCAGAGACAAGTACACGGCCCATGACCTGCTGTCCAGCATGACAAAGGCGGCGAAGACGATCAAGGTCTATGCGGCGCCTGCGAAGGGAGTCGATCCCGTCTTGATTTCCGATGGGCCACCATCTCTCCAGGAGCTTGTCACTGATTTGAGAACGACCCTGGACGATGTCCGAAATGCTGTCGGCGATCACTTCAACTGGGATGCGGCCGACATCTCGGACGAGACCGTCCGCACATTTGGTGGCAACGTGGAGGCGATGTGCCGCATGTTATTGTGTGGCGTGTGCGGCGGGATGGCTACGCGCGAGAAGCGGACCCACCTGGCCTGCAGCTGTTCACACCTCCGAATCGCTCGAGGGTAGGAGACGACCATACGGATCGGGACGAAGATCCGGGGGTGTCTTGCGATGAGTTACCTGTGATTGTTGAAAGTGCATATTCATGACCACTCGAATCGATATGTCTGATTGGGTAATCCACTTCGTCCACGATCGCAATCCGGAGAATGAGGGCGTCCTGTACGACAACAACGGCGATGGTTGGCCGATACCTTTGCACGCGGACGAAGAGAAAGCAGCGCGGTTTGACTTATGGGAGATTAAGGAAAGAGAAGCGCCCCTCGAATCCGATGCCGGCGCTCTCAGCGTCGTACTTAGAATCCTCGACGATGGCCATATTCGATGCGGCTGGTCAATGCGAGGTGGACGCCCCACGATATATGGCCCGCGTGCCGCTTGTTGCTTTACCGAGATGCCACTCTTCGCTTTGTTGAACTATGCGAGGACACGTAGCGATTCGCAGGGTGTTGACGTTCACGGCATCGCACTGCGGAAGAATGACCTCTTCATTGCTGGTGGGCGCCCGGTTGTTTACGGTCTTTCGGGCAAACATCGTGAATCCGGTGAGGGACCCTGGCCTCGCTATCTCGATGCGTCGTGCGGCATTGCACACCACGAGCAGTATCGGTACGTAGCAATGAACCTCCGAGAGAATCAACCGATTGACTGGTCCCACGAACGCGAATGGCGGTGGGCAGATGTCCACGATCAGTATACCTGCCCGGGACTTCCGGTCTGGTTGCAGGCTGCCGAGAACCTGTTTTCGCACGTGATCCTAGTTGTTCGTACACGTGAGGAGGCGGATCAGGCTCTCGACAAGCTGAAGTTGATGCGCGACGCCGGAAGCGACGGATACGATAATGCATATTGCCGCAGGATAGTCGGGTGTACCCGGATCCTCGCGCTTGAGGAAACCGCTGAATACGTCTCCCAATCACCGCACAAACTCCTGAGACTGGATGACGTCCCCGTTTTTGAGTTAATGGAACTCAAGCCAATTGTGCCGACCACTCAGACAACCTCTTTAGTTCAGAGCACGGTGGAAGAAGCCAAGGAAGCAGCCGAGATCGCATCGAAGAAGTGGCGTGACACACACGGACGAGGGGGCTTGTATGGTTCTGCCTACGTGATGATCGAAGGACCCCGCACGGAGCATGTTGAGGCCTTGCTCCAGCTCGGCGAAGTAGTCCCGAGCGGCGGAGTCGGTTACTGTATGCACAACCTTGGGCGAAGCAATGAGACTCTTCTTCTCGAGGAAGCGGAAGCTACGGCATATGCAGCGAAAGCTGTGCTGCAAGCGGCGATGCCGGATGCGTCTTTCCACGTTCGCACGGTTTTGGATTGATGGCACGCAGAAAGAAGAAGCGAGCACCGCAATATGGCTAGGCAGAAAACGAAACTCGAATTGACGTGGATTGGGAAGGAGAACCGGCCGAAGCTGGAGCCGCGCGTGTTGATCGAGGATCCGGAGAAATCCTACCACGCGCCGCACCGCGTCAGCGACAACGACATCTTCGACAACCGCCTGATCTTCGGTGACAACCTACTGGCCCTCAAGGCGATCGAACAGGAGTTCACTGGCAAGATGAAGTGCATTTTCATCGATCCTCCGTACAACACCGGATCAGCGTTTGAGCATTACGATGACGGTGTTGAACACTCCCTCTGGTTAAGCCTCATGCGAGATAGGCTTGAGATTCTGCGCCGTCTACTTGCGACGAACGGATCGCTGTGGATTACCCTGGACGATAACGAACACGCTTACTGCAAGGCACTATGCGACGAGGTCTTCGGACGTGCCAACTTCGTTGCGAGCCTATGTTGGCAGAAGAAGGTATCCCCGGCGAACGACGCGAAATGGTTCAGCGGCGACCACGACCATATACTTGTCTTCGCGCGGGACAAGCAGAGTTGGCATCCCAACCGGCTTCCTCGAAATGAGCGTCAAAAAAAGTACTATACAAACCCCGACAACGACCCTCGTGGGCCATGGAACTCCGCCGCGTACACGTGTGCAAAGAGTGCCGATGAGCGTCCCAACTTGTATCACGCCATCACGCAGCCCAATACCGGGGAGGAGATCTTGCCTAAGAAAACGCGGGTTTGGGCGTACGGTGTGGAGGCACATGAGGAGAATGAGCGAAACGGCCTTGTTTGGTGGGGCAAGGATGGCCTGTCGCGGGTTCCGCGCATAAAGCGATTCCTAAGTGGTGCGCGCGACGTCGTGCCGAGAAGCGTTTGGAGCTACGATGAAGCTGGGCACACCCAAGAAGCAAATATGGAAAGCGCAGCCTTGTTCGAGGGCACGTCTTTTTCCACGCCAAAACCAGAACGGCTACTTCAACGCATCCTGTTGGCGGCCACACGGCCGGAGGATTGGGTCCTAGACTCCTTCGCTGGTTCCGGCACAACCGGCGCCGTCGCCCACAAGATGGGACGCCGCTGGATTATGGTGGAGCTGGAAGAGTCCTGCCACACCCACATCATTCCGCGTCTAAAGAAAGTGATCGAAGGTACCGACGCCGGCGGAGTCACCGAAGCTGCAGAATGGAAAGGTGGCGGAGGCTTCCGGTACTACCGCCTCGGTCCGTCACTGATCGAGAAGGACAAGTTCGGTAACCCGGTAATCAACAGCAAGTTCAACGCGGCCATGCTAGCCGAGGCGCTCTGCAAGCTGGAGGGATTCAGCTACGCGCCGAGCGAGGCTGTGTACTGGCAGCATGGCCACTCGACCGAACGCGACTTTGTTTATGTCACGACGCAGACGCTTACTTCCGACCAGCTCGCTAAGCTGAGCGACGATGTCGGCGAGGATCGTTCGCTGCTCGTACTATGCTGCGCATTTCGCGTCAAGCCGGACAAGTTCCCGAACCTGACAATCAAGAAGATACCGAAGGCGGTGCTCGCGAAGTGCGAGTGGGGCAAGGACGACTACAGCCTGGAAATCAAAAACCTCCCGGTTGCCCCGGAAGAAGAGCAGGAACCGGAGGAGATGCCGGCGAAGCCGCGCCGCAAGTTCGGCAGGGGCAAGGTCGCCGAGGCGACTCTATTTGACATGGAGGTCGAGCGATGAGCATCATGCATGTGAACGCGATCAGTAATCGGCTCAGCCTCCGCAAGCCCCAGCGCGACTCGCTGGAGATTCTCGCTCGAATCTGCGACATCATCGCTCTGGAGAAGGATGGGGACACGGACCAGGCGTTGGAGGCGATTCGATCCGAGTTTGACACCATTGCCGACTTCGAGAGAGACTTTCCGTCGCTTTGCTTCGCGCTGGCCACGGGCGTGGGCAAGACGCGCCTGATCGGCGCCTTCATCAGCTATCTCGTCATGGTGGAGAACATCCGGCACTTCTTCGTCCTGGCGCCGAACCTGACAATCTACAACAAGCTCATCGCCGACTTTACGCCGAACACGCCCAAGTATGTCTTTCAGGGCATCAGCGAGTTCGCCACGAATCCGCCGGAGATCATTACTGGGGACAACTACGAGAGTGGCCGAGGCGTTCGAGGAGCGCTATTCGACACGAGCGAGGCGCACATCAACATCTTCAACATATCGAAGATCAACTCGGAGACGCGCGGAGGCGCCGAACCGAGAATCAAGCGGCTGAGCGAGTACGTGGGCGAGAGTTACTTCGCGTACCTTTCCAAGCTCGACGATCTCGTGTTGCTGATGGACGAATCGCACCGCTACCGCGCGAGTGCCGGCGTTCGCGCGATCAACGAGCTGAAGCCGATCCTCGGCTTGGAGCTTACGGCCACACCTCAGGTCGAACGCGGCGCGCGAACGGAGCCGTTCACGAATGTGATTTACAGCTATCCCCTGTCGTGCGCGCTCGACGACGGATTTGTCAAGGAGCCAGCGGTCGCAACCCGCGAGAACTTCGACGCGGACAATTACGATGACGATGGGCTGGAGAGGCTCAAGCTCGAAGATGGTGTTCGCGTTCACGAGAACACGAAGGTCGAATTGGAGGTGTTCGCACGGCAGAACGAACGGAAGATCATCAAGCCGTTCATGCTGGTCGTGGCCACGGATACGACGCATGCCAACGCCCTTGTGGAGGTTATCGAAGACGATGCGTTCTTCGACGGCAGGTACAAGGGCAAGGTCATCACGGTTCACTCTAAGCAACGGGGTGAAGAACGCGACGAGACAGTGGAGCAACTACTCACCGTCGAAGACCCGGACAACCCAACCGAGATCGTGATTCACGTCAACATGTTAAAGGAGGGTTGGGACGTTACTAACCTCTATACGATCGTCCCCCTGCGCGCGGCCAATTCGCGGACGCTGGTGGAGCAGTCGATTGGTCGGGGCTTGCGATTGCCGTACGGCAGGCGGACGGGCGTGGTTGCAGTCGATCGGCTGACCATCGTGAGCCACGATCGGTTTCAAGAGATCATCGACGAGGCCAACCAACCGGACTCGATCATCCGGACGGGCGTGGTGATCGGGAAGGACATCCCAGAGGAGCAGGCAAAGGTCGTCGTGGTCGAGTCTGAGATTGAGAATCGAATCAGCCCGAAGGTAGACGGCGATGGGGAGCCGCACCCCGGCTTGTTCGACAAGCCGGAAGAGCAGAAGGTGGCGAAGGCCACTTTGAAGGTCATCAAGCAATACGAGCGACTGACGAGGTCAGCCGACTTGACCTCGGCGAAGGTGTTGAAGGAGATCGTCGAGAAGGTCGAGGCAGAGGTCGCGCCGGTGCAGGCGGAGCTTGAGGGGATTGGCGAGAAGGTGGATGTCGAGACGGTCGTGAAGAAGACGGTCGAAGTCCACAACGAGCTTACCATCGACATTCCGCGCATCATCGTGGCGCCCAAGGGCGAAGTCACCTGCGGGTTCAAGGACTTCGATCTCGACGTTTCCAATGTGCGGCTGCAGCCTGTTGATAACGACATCCTTGTGCAACACTTGCACGACCAAACACGGCACCGGTTGATTAGCGGTGACGGCATTGTCGCGGAGGAGCGGCTTGAGGACCATCTGGTCCGAGGTCTGATCGACTTCGACGATATCAGCTATGACGACCACGCGGAGTTCCTCTACAAGTTGTGCGGACAGATGATCGCCCATCTTCAATCGTACCTGACCACTGAGGACGACGTCCTGAATGTCCTCCAATATCATCAGCAGATGCTGGTCAAGCTAATCCACTCACAGATGCAGGAGCATTACGAGGAGAGCGCAGCCGAGTACGAGGCACACGTCAGCAAGGGCTTCCGAACACTTACGCCAAATACGTTCTCCATAGTGGATGGTGAGGAAGTGCGAGACTTCCGCACGCCAGTTGGGGATCGGCTGATGATCCGGGGCATGGTCTTTGGTGGTTTCAGCAAGTGCCTTTATCCGCAGCAGAAGTTCGATTCAGATTCTGAGCGCCGCTTTTCCGTGATTCTCGAAAACGATGACAACGTCCTGAAATGGCTCAAGCCGGCGAGGCGCTTCTTCGAGATTGATTATCGACACGATGGCCGAGACGCGCCGTACGAACCGGACTTCGTCGTCGAGACGGAAGACGGCCTCTTTCTTTGCGAACCGAAGCGTGCGACTGATGTAAGCGACGCGGAGGTTCAGGCCAAGGCGAAGGCTGCGGCCGTTTGGTGCCAGCATGCTTCGGCTGTCGCGGCGAAACCTTGGTCGTACCTGCTGATCCCGCATGATGCGATCGTTGACAATAAGACGATGCAGGGGCTGGCCGCGACGTACACGTTTTCGCTTCGCGCGTGAGGGCCGGGCGAGACACCTGTGAGCGCGATTTTCGCAACACCAGTCAGATGAGGTCCGCAATCGTCAGCTGATACGCGAGAGGCGACATCATGAGTAGGACGACCTCCGGGTAGCCAACCCGACGAGCTGGATGGCACTCCAGCCCGTGACGCTTGGCCCTGCAGATCCCAATCGTCTGTGCCCCATTGAATCGAACCCCGGTGGAACCCAGCCATCCGGACGACCTGCCACTACACCCTCGACCCGCACTCCGCACAATACCTACCCTGCCGCAGTAGCAGTGAGTCGCACACCGGACACCTTCGCCCGCCCCCTGCCCACGCCGCACGACCCGGCGCCAGTATCATGAGTGCCACGATCACAGCAATTGCCGTCCCGGTCACGTACTCCGACTGGATGTGCTGGGCAAGAGGGATGATTCCCTGATCCCGCAGCCAACCGACAATCGTTTCGGTGTTCGCCAAGAGTAGCGTCGCCAGAACAACACCTGCTACCAGCAGTTTTCGACTACGCGTCGACATCACACACCTCGCTCTCTACCTGAATGATATCACACGAATGCGGAGCGCGCAAGCGGAATCTGGGAACAAAGGTGATCGCCAGTGCTTGCGCAAGCGCGGAAGATATCAGCAAGCGCGAACGAGCGACTTTGAGGCGTTCTGAGCCTCTACATTGGCCCCATCGGGCCAAACCCTGGCGGCATCGGGCCGTACTGGTTCATCGCCATCCCAGGAGGCATCGCACCGGGCATGGGCATTCCGTACGGATCGAGGAATTCGAAGGGATCCGGAAGGACATTCGGCTCGATCGGCTGCGCCTCAGCCGCAACGATCTGCTCGAGCGTGGCCTCGGGGCTCTGGCCAAGCGGCTCTGCCATGGGATCAGCCTCCATTGGCATGGTCTCGGGCATGCAGGAATCAGGACCAGGCAAGTCAGCGGGGGCCAATGCCGAAGCATGCAGATCCTCTATCACTCGCATCTCCGACGCCTCGCCAAACTCACTCAATAGCCCTGCGATGGCCTCCAGCCCCACTACAGCCTGGGACACGGCCTCGGACCATACCTGATTGGGCGAGGGCTCGATGAAGTAGTTGTCGGTCACGGCATCAACCATCTGCCCGGCGGCCACCGACTCCGAGTACTCGCGCATTGCCTTCAAGTGCCCAAGAATCTCTCCGATCTTCATGCTCGGCACGTGGTGTGGATCAAAGAGCTGCTGCACATCTACGCTGTCCGGCTCGGCCTCATTGAAAAACCGTCGCCCAAGCCAACCCGCAAGCTCATGATCAAGGACTGGCTCCATCTGAGGAGGATCTGGCGGTAGCGGTGCGAACGGCGCGGTCGGCGGAACGGACGAAGGAGCACTATCCCATGGATCAGGTGGAGCGTAGCGGGGCCCAGGCAGCATGTATCCACCATGAACCGGATCGTAATCCGCGGGCCAAACGTCTGCGGCATAGCCGGTCATCGGCGTGAACTGCGAGACATGTCCTGTTACTGTAGGTCGCGTCTCGCCCGCGATTCGATACGAGTACTTGGCGCCACGCACCGTGCCATCAATACGAAGCGCGCGTCTAGACGGTCTGCTTAGGCTCACCGATGATCTCCTTGGCGTCGATGCACCATTATAGCAGCCCTCGGTTCGAATCGGCCTTTGCAGAATGACGCGCCGATGACGCACCAGAGCCTCACGGCACTGCGTAGGCAACAAGACGTGATCAAGAAACCAAGTGAGCGGTTCATGGGCAGAGGGGCTTCGATGACGCCTGGCCCGCCTTCATAATATGGGAGAGTGCACGGGCTAGGGATTGCCGCCGCATCATCCTGACGCGAACAGAAACGGAACGACCTTGGGGCATCCCGAGAGTTGTGGCACCAGGAGGATCGCCATCATACCCACGGCCACCACGGCATTTCTACCGGTCTGATCGCGGAGTAGCCATTCAAGTGGTGTCCGAAGAGGCTTCAGGCAGCCAACCGCACCGTAGAATGCTGAACGCAAACTGGTCAGGCACAGCAGCCAAGTCATGCCCCATAGTAACCCAGATGCAGGCGCACCTTGGACAATGGCGTCAAAGCTGAACGTCGGCCCCACCAATGCTACCCAGACGATCGACACCATGGGGATCGGACCGAGAATGACATACGCATCGGTATTGGGTATGGATTCACCCAAGGAAAGCGCAACCGCGTGAGTGAAGCGCGCCCAGTACCAGCCAACGCAGCAACCGGGGCATTCAAGAATCCAGACGAGACGCCCGGCCGCAGAAACGGGTCGTTGACTGACCGATCGCCGCTCAATGCCAACACGTAGGTCTTGCTGGGTCACGGAGATCATGGCGCAAACCAAGGCACATCCAAGAAAGACCGCGCCAAAGTAGTGCTGCAGCCCGGTGGTACAAACATCGGTAGAAGTCTCAAATGAGACCCACTGTGCGAGCGGCATGGAGCCCATCGATTGTGTCATGGCATCAACCCTACTGAGTTGACATCGCGCCTGTTCAATCGGTTCCTACAGGCCTGTACGGCTCAAAGGCAACTTCGCACCTCCGCTTTCAGTCACTCCAGGGTGTTCCACTGGTAGATTGTAGGCAGGATGACGGTGCCTGGTCGAAGAAAAGCGGATTGCTTTCACCGCCTGTCGACAGCACGCCAACCGACTTGATGGGCTTTACGCCCCAGCGCCGTACAGAGCTATCGCTATGCGGCAGTAGGAATCGCGGCCATGGGCTCGCTTATCGTTTGTGATTCGGAGGTTGGGAGAGCGCCTGATCCATTGGGGTGTGGTCGTACCGGACTCGATCGGGCTCCACTTGCTCCGCAATGTTCGGTACGGGAGGCGGGGACGGCGTGCCCGTGATAGGGAGACCTTCGAACCACGGCGGAGGTGGTTCGTAGGTGGGTGAAGCGTCTTCGTACGCAGCCAACACTGGGTCGTACACGTCGGGCGCATGGGGCGCTGGTCCTGGCGACGTAGCCTCGCGGAACACTTCGCCGGCGTCCACCGTGTCGGGATTGTGCACATGGGCTCGTGAGAGTATGGATCGAATCAAATCGTAAGGCGGCATGTCGGTCTCCGGAAGACACTTAAAGGCGTAGATCGCCAGCCGTCGATTATGCTCGCCTTGGCCGACTCGGTCGCGCACTTGCATGACGCCTCGGTGACGTGACGATTACCGCACGGCACAACGCGTGGGGCAAACGTAGCTGCCTGATCATTCAAGCGTCATCGCGAGCACGGGACAAACTGGAGGGCAGTCGAGTAGACTACTGACGAGGATACCGCATGCGATGGACGCTTGTGAGACCTGTTTGGTTTACACGCTCGACCGATGTACGGGAGTCAAAGTAGCATACGGTGCCAGAAAGGAAGGAACGCACTTATGCCTGATCTTCGCATACGCGGCCTTGTCAGACTGGCGGATGGGGTGCGCCGCGAACTGTCGCAGCCCCTGACGGCTTCGCGCCAGGCCGAGTTAGCTGAACTGGTGTCGGGAGCAATTGCGCAGGTCGAGCGCATTGTCGCGAGGCACAGTTCCGAAATCGCCATGCTCCCGGCACCTACGCGGCGCGCGTATCAGTACCTTCGTAGCCTGGATTTCGCTTCAATCCATTGCGCAGCACACGACAGCGCCGCCTCGCCCGCTCGTGCCAACATCTCATTTGCAGGCCTGAGCTCGGTTTGGGACGGCCTATTGGATCGATTGGCCGAGATACCTTCGGGCGACGAGGTAAGCAAGCTGTACGACTTGCTGTGTTCCACGAGCACACAGATTGAGGAACAGATCGTGGCGGAGAGATTGCGTACCGGCGACCTCACCACTCGGTCGCGTTCGATACGTGGGTGGTTGGCGTTCTTCTCGGTGCGCGAGAACTTCGATGCGTACCTTGGTGCGATACGGACGGCAAAGCCGATCTTCGGAGCATCAATTCGTGCCACCTCTCGGTTCAGCGTGCCGGCGCTCGTCTACTTCCGGTCGGCATCCAGTCTCTATCGAGTTCGCGGTTATCACAACGGCACCCGCATCACGCTGGCGACTCCGATGGTCACTTTTTCCGACAGCCTATTCCGAAAGGTTGCAGGCGCCATGTTTGACGGAGGAAGAAAGCAGCCGATCATGGAGGCCACCGCATGCGATGAGTATCGGGAGATTCTGGCGAGACTGGAGGTGCTCAGCGGAGTGCAGGACGGAAGCGCCGGCGTTCATCACAACCTCGTCGCCTCTTTCGAACGCGTCGCTGCGAAGTACTTCAGTGCAGCATTGGCCCGACCGAAGCTGACATGGAGCAAGACATTCACCGGCCGTAAGTTCGGCCACTATGACGCCATACACGACACGGTAATGATCAGTGCCACGCTGGACCGAAAGAACGTCCCGGAGTACGTGGTCGATTTCATCATGTATCATGAGTTGCTGCACAAGAAGCTCGGCACAGGCTGGCAGAACGGACGCCGAACCGTGCACACGCAGGAGTTCCGGACCGAAGAAAAGCGGTTTGAGCAGTACGCTGCGGCAGAGCAGGCGCTGGAACGACTCGCGCGGGGCGATGCTCTGCAGCAAGTCGGAGCCCGCCAAACGCCGCCGTAGATTGATTGCCCAGTATCGGCAGCGCGCGGGGCAGGATCGGATCGTTCGCGCGTTCCTGGAGGGTTGCAGGCGGAATCGGGCTCGGGCCAGATACTGCAAACAGAATCTGATTGAGACACGATGAACACGCCGCCGAGCGAGGATGCTCCGCCGCTTGAGGATTGGCCGGAAGCCGGCGTTTATCAGCTCTGGGTCCGGCTGTCTCGAAATACGCGCATCACGGTTGGCCGGTTGGGCCGGTTTGTGTTTCCGGCAGGTATATACGTGTATACGGGCCGTGCGTCACGTGTTCTACGAGCGCGCGTGCTTCGTCACGCCAGAGGCAAGAGCAAAAGGCACTGGCACATTGACTACTTGCTTGCTCACCCGCACACCTCACTCCACCGAGTCGTTCTTGCATCGATCGATCCGGACGACGAGTGCGCAGTGAACCGGTCGTTCGCTTCACGGCGTGGATGCGTTGCCCCTGGCTTTGGAGCATCGGATTGTCGAGAAGGGTGTGCGAGTCACCTGTTCCTCGTAGGTGGACTTAACCGGAGATAATCTATGAATCGTGACCAACTGGTGCGCGAGCATGCACTGTATCTTCTGAAGGGCGGTGGTGCGCATCTGGGCTTTGACGAGGCGGTTGCCGGCCTTCCGCGACACCTCCGTGGGATCAAAGCAGCAGGCACACCGCATACGCCCTGGCGCATTCTTGAGCACATGCGGATCGCCCAGTGGGATATCCTGGAGTTCTGCCGTAATCCAGAGCATGAGTCGCCGGCGTTCCCAGAGGGCTACTGGCCTCCTGGCGACGCACCACCTGACGACGGCGCCTGGGACAGAACCATGGAAGCGTTTCACGCTGACCTTGAAACGATGCAACAGCTCGTTGAGGACCCACACACGGATTTGCTGGCACCGATCCCCCACGGCACCGGCCAGACGGTTCTTCGCGAAGCTCTGCTGGTTGCGGACCACAACGCCTATCACCTGGGGCAGTTGATCATCATCCGGCGTGCGTTGGGGGCATGGCACGATCGATGACCATGGCGATGTACACGGCGAGCGTCTTGGTCTCCTGCGATGGTTCCGGTTTCTGCGCGTTCTTCACTGACCGGAGGTGCTGAAGCTGGTGGCGTCGGATCCAACGGCCGCTCGCATCGAGGAGAGAAATCCGGTGTCCTTGTTCCCCGGTTTCCATCTCAGCGTCGCCATCGGCATCATTTCGCTCGACGGCCTGCCGCACGCTTGTGCTTGGTGGTTCCGCCTTTCTGTGAGCCCTCGAGCCGAGCCAGCCATTCCACGGCGCCGGGTGTGGCCTTCCATCCAGTGCGGAGTTCGGACGCACAGCAGATGGCCTCATCTTCTTCTCCAAGGTGAAACGCCTCGGGGATCCGCGCAGGAAGGCGGCGTTTCCCGCTAAGAAACGCCAGCACGTGGTGGTTGCCTTTGATGGCATCTCGCGCCAGTCTACGTGATTGGGAAGTGTCGCCCTCACTCCGGTAGCACCACAGTGCCCGCACGTACCGCCACTGTGCCGTGGCGTCCTCATCGTACGCGTCGAGCAGCTTGCCCAGCTTCGTGTCGGCCCCAAGCTCGAGCAAACACGCCACCAGCAGGTACCGCACGCCCTGATTGTCGTTGGGATTCAAGCGAAGAAGCTCTTCATAGTGCGATACCGCCTCATCACGCTCACCCGCACACCAAAGCACTTGCGCCAACCCCATCCGGGCCCTCATGTACGGCCGAGTCTCCAGAATACCCCAGAACTCGCCGACCTGGTTTTGAAACGCGTCCGCGCCGAGAGCGCGCTCGCCGGCCTCCATGCCCTTTCGATAGAGTTCGCATGCCTTAACCGGATCACTCGTGTCCTCAGCCAGTAAGACGTAGGCATCAGCGCAGTCGGCGCAAATCTCCAATGCCTTTCGGGCCAACATGCGACTCCGACGGCCCGATGCCTCCCAGGCTTCGTACATCAGTTCTTGTGCTTGCTCGAGTGGCGTTCGCGGAGCCGCCTCGAGCGGTCCGTCACAGTTGAGATTCTCCTGGAGAAAGGCGTTCGCCTCCTCCAGGGACTCAAACTCATGCTCGGCCATCGCGCGCTGCAGGCTGGCCATGCCTTTCTCCATGGCACGGCGTAGGTATTCGGGATCGATGGCCGCCCCCGCATCCGGCGCAGCAGCGTCCTCCACTTCGTGCACCAGCGTAAACTGATATTCGGTTTCCTCGCCACCCGCGGTGACCGCGCACGACCAGCGACCGGAATCGAGGTTCTCACCGGTGGTCTCGCCCATCGCGCGTAGCAGTCCCTCGAGGAATGCAAGGTCGTGGGAACTGGGCCGGCGCAGCTTGTGCTTGGGTCCGAACCATAGAACGCACGGATAAGCATCGGGGGTCGCCACGGCCAAGCCATGGTCTTCCCACAGGTCGGCATCGGCAAACGGCAGCTCCGTGATGTCCCCGAAAGTCAGAGACCACACACCAGTTTTAGCGAAGAAACGGCCGGGGGTTGAGGCGTCGCGCATCTTCTCGTAGTCATCTAAGCTCCCGAAGAAGCCAAGCCCATACGCCTGCCCACCATGACCCAACACACTCACATAGCGCATACCCGCAGGTGGCGGCGGTTGTGCGATCTCTACCAGATCATCATCTGACAGCTCGTCCCAGAGTTGTGCGTCGTAGAATTTCGCGGCAGCCTCGGCGAAGGCGATCATCTGCTTGACCTTGACGCCCTTGCCAGACAGGGCGCCCGGCGGCTCCTTGCGCTTGTTCATGTGCTCCGACAGGTCGTCGAGCAAATGGCGAATATCAGGTAGTTCTGCAACGCAATCGACTCGCACGCGCGTGCCATGCAGGCGATGTTCGAGATAGGTGGCGAGCGCGGGGTCCATCACTTGGACCGCGAACGGGCGGTGCGCCTTGCGCCCACCGTCGTGTGCGAACTCGATCAATGCGTCGAAGGCCACGTCGTTCGGATCTTCATCTTCAACGAATCGCGGCTGCGATACACGCGCTTCACCCGGACTCGCCCAAAGTGCAATCAACGGACGAATCGGCTTATCTTCTTCATCCATCATCCAAGCCGGCATGCGAAACAGACCGCCCTGCCAGATCACGCCCGGCTGAAGTGGCAGCCTCCTGAACCGCTCAATGTTGAATTCGAGCATCGTTCACGCCCTTCAAAATCGCCCTGCG